>Ga0194120_10002647_pt1 | contig 30483 bp, 25 predicted proteins | sample TA2MahCa65mmetaG_FD_148642 | JGI IMG/M metagenome (GOLD analysis project Ga0194120, IMG submission 148642) | Freshwater microbial communities from Lake Tanganyika, Tanzania - TA2015019 Mahale Deep Cast 65m | ecosystem: Environmental > Aquatic > Freshwater > Lake | place: Tanzania: Lake... | reverse complement strand
GAGCGTGAACCTGTCGCCGGCGTCCGACCCCAGCGACGACGGCGGCGCGGTCGTCCTGACCCAGAGCGGCGGCGTGTACGCCTCCAGCGGGACGTACGTCACGCCCTTCATCGACTTCGGGAGCGCGCCGACGGCGTTCGACCGGCTGCGCTACGTTGCCGACACGTCCGTGGGAACCGTCGCCTATCGGATCGCCTCGTTCGAGAACCTGACGGACGCGCGGACGTTCACGGGCTCGCCGGTTCAGGGTTCGCAGCCGCGCGGGGTGGGGATCGACATCAGCGGCTTGACGCCGCGCCGGTACGTCGCCGTCGAGTTCACGTTGACGACGCCGGACACGTCGCAGACGCCTTCGCTCAAGGCGGTCGAGGTGATCGCGCGGCGTTCGGTTCCGGGGATCGCGGCTCCGTCGGGCGTGCCGGACGTCGAGCTGGGTCTGATGCGTGTCGGTGGGTCGAGCCATCTGAGCGTATTGGATCGGCTCTGCGGGCTGTTCGGGTTGGAATACCGCCTGACGCCGTCAGGAACCTTCGAGATGCAGAGCGTGCCGTCGGCGGGGTCGGTCGGCTCTGACTGGGGAACGGATCGGCGGGACGCCTGCACGTTCGCGGAGGGGGTTCACGGGAACCTGCTGCGCTGCGAGCGGGACGATTCGGAGCTGGCGAACTTCGTCGTCGCAGTGGGCAACGGCGAGGGGTCGGAGCGGCTCCTATGCGTCGTGCAGGACGCGGCGAGCCAGGCGACGTACGGCGTGCGGCAGGCGGTTCCCTTGTATCCCGACATGACGCTCGCCGACCTGAAGGCGGACGCCGACGCGTATCTGGCGCGGCACAAGGAACCGCGCGTCGCGCTGACGTTCGAGCTGCTGGCGGGTGACGCGCCGTTCGCGCCGGGGGATTTGGTGCGGATCGTCTCGCGGCATCGGCGGAACCACGAGGGGGGCGATCTGGATGTGTCGGCGCGGGTTCTCCGCGAGACGCGCGAGGAGACGGACGCCGGCGAGCGGATTCTCCTGCACTGCGCCGACAAGCCGCGCTCGCTGACGTCGGAGCTCGCCCGCTGGCTCGGCGATGAGCGTTGGGGAGGGTGACATGGAGATGATCGAGGCGCGGGTCCGGACTACGGACGAGCTCTTCTCGCGGCTGGAGTCGCTGGTCGAGAAGGATCACGACCTCCTGACGCGGCTGGATATCAAGGTCGGGGAGATTCTCTCGCGGATGGTGTCGCAGGAGGCGCGTTTCGACGACCACGAGAAGCGCCTGCGGGAGCTGGAGGCGGCGAAGTGGCGGATCGCGGGGATCGCGGCGGTGCTGTCGACGCTGATGCCGGTGCTCATCTCACTGCTGACGCGGGCGGTGATGGGTGGAGGGTGATGGAGATCAATTCGGAATCCACGGCAGCCGCACAGGACTGATGCAGTCAGGGAACGAGCAGTCCGAATCCAGTAATCGCTTGTGTCCGCTAGGACGCCTGGCCCACAGGGCTGGTTCGACGACCAACGCAATGTGGTTCACCGATTGCACGTGAGCCCCAACGCGCTCGATACAGGAGACTGCTTGCATCGGGCAATGTATGTCTTGACAAACGTCCGATGGCGTGGCTAAATGAGGCTACAGCACACATGGCAAGATTACCATAGGACGATGTTCCCATGACCGATCTGACAACGGTGACGAACTCGCCGACGTTCCGACTCTTCGCCATGCCGAGCTTCTGGAAGGGCGTCGCGCGTACGATCGACCTGTTTGGTAGTCTGGATACCTACAATGTCAGCGCAACGCCGGAAGAAGCGGACAAGCAGGCGTTCCTCGCGGACTGGAAGTGCCTCAGTTCAGACGCACAAGCCGCCTATGGCGAACTCGTCAGGCAGATCGAAACCCAAACCGGCGAACGGCAATTCGGCTAGCTCCGGCACGTCCCAGATGGTCGCGATTCAGCGCACCCAGTCCTATTCTGGGCCGTTCCCGCCTCCTGGCCTGCTTGAGACTTGCGAACGTCACCATCCTGGGTCGACGCGCATCTTCGTTGAGCAGTATGAGAAACAGTCCGATCACCGAATGGCGATCGAGCGGAAAGTGGTCGACGCGAACGTTCGCAATGAACGGTGGGGCTTGACTGTCGCTTCGATACTTGCGGTGCTGGTGTGGCCCGGCATTGCCGCATATATGATTTCCCTTGGGTATGTCGGCGCTTCATTGGGCGTTCTTGCGGCGGAGTTCGGAGCGTTAGTCGCTATGTTCCTGAACCGGGCGCGGAAACAGCGCCGAGATACTCAACGCAAAGCCGACGTTGAGACTCCGACAATACGTGAGTCTACCGAGCGCTGACACTGGCACCGACGATGAACTCGGTCGGTTCCTCAACATCTCTCCATCGGTATAGCCGGACAAACGCCGGTATCCCTTGGCAACAGAACGTTGGCGGTTCTCTCGACGGCGATGCCGGTGCTCATCTCGCTGCTGACGCGGGCGGTGATGGGTGGGTGACCAGCCTTCGGCGCCACGTTCGACTGTGGCATAATCGCCACTTGAGCAGGCACGTACACGGGAGAGAAAGGGTCGCTAGTGACACCCTCCATCCAGATGGCCCCGACGGATTGGGTGGTTCGACGGACCATGCCTGCAACGGCGATAGCGGTTGACGAAACGCGACCGGCGTAGCGGATTATCTGCAGGTCATACTGACTTCCGACGAAGCCGGCGGCTACGTGGCAGAATGCCCGGCGATCCCCGGCTGCATCTCGCAAGGAGCCACAGAACAGGCTGCCATCGAGAACATCCAGGAAGCGATCGCCGAATGCATCGCCTTCCGGCGGGAGATGGGCTTGCGACCGTATGAGACCTATCTCATGGTCAAAGTGATTGTGTAGCATACGGAGTGACGTAGAACGGTAGCATGGTGTGTCTTGTGCGCTCTGCGGGCATCGAGTAAGCTGCTGCTGCCTAGGAGTCGCTAGGAGTGCCATTCTAAGGAGCCACACATGCACCAGCTAGAGACCACTGGGCAATCGCCGCTGCGGCAACCAGCGTACCTTGCTGCAGAAGCAGCGCGGCTTGTCGGATTGAGCTCTGGTCGCGTGCACCGTTGGTTGCAGGGGTACTCGTACGCTTATCGGGACGAACGCCGGCGGCAAGAGCCTGTAATCCGACATTCGGGTGGCTCGTCATATGCTTCGTTTCTAGATCTCGTGGACCTGCTGTTCGTTCGTCGATTCCTCGACCACGGTATCAGTCTGCAGACGCTCAGGAAGGCGTTGGAGGAGGCAAGGGAGATACTCGGTACGGATCACTTCGCGCGGCAGCGCTTTTTCACGGATGGTAGAGGGGTCTTCCTCGCCGTTAAGGAGTCAGCGAAGGCAGACGAAGGCGAGGCGATGATGAAGCTTCTCTCTGGCGGGCAGTGGGTCATTCCAGACGTCATCAAGGCGCTTGCTGACGAGATCGAGTTCGACAGCTCCACCGATCTGGCGCAGCGCTGGTATCCACCGGACGCGGATCGACGCGTGGTCGTTGACCCAGCGGTCTCGTTCGGTAGCCCATCCGTCGCCGGAACCGGCATAACGACTGCGAATGTGTACGATCTGTATGTCGCAGAGGGACGCAAGATCGGGCCAGTTCGCAGGTGGTTTGGTCTGGAGACGGACTGCATTGAGGCAGCGATCTGCTTTGAGGAACGGATGGCTGCATGAGGTTCTTCATCGATGAAGATCTCGGCAAACCGCTTGCAGATGGTATGAAGGGCTTCGGCGAGAACGTGACTCATCTTCTGGATGAGTACCCAGCCGGTACAGCTGACGTCGCCTGGCTCCAGGACGTTGGGCAGCGAGGTTGGCTCATCGTGACCAGGGACGAGCGGATTCGCTACCGTCCTGCTGAGCGAGCTACCCTCACGCGCTGTCGAGTTGGCGCGTTCTTCTTAGGTGGTAAGAACCTGACTCACTGCCAACTCGTACAGCAACTCGTGCGCAACTGGCCGCGCATGAAAGAGCTCGCTGCCAACACACAGAAACCGTTCGCCTACCGTGTTCCTCCCAGCGGCACGAGGATCGAGTTGATCCAACTGTAAGAGTCTACTGCCGCGGGCCTGCCCGAACCCAAAGCAACACGGGCCCGTTCTGGAGCGTCGCCTGCGCAAAAACGGCCGGCGCTGGCATCGGCACGCCGCATTGCACCCTCCACCCGCCAGGGCTAGACTACGCCCTGCGGCGGACGCTCGCCTTGCCCGCCGCCACCAGACATGAGGAGGAACCCATGCGGCGAATCGCTCTCCTAGTGCTCGTTACCGCCCTCGGCTGCCAGAGCGCGCAGGATGCCCCGGCATTGGAGAAGGACGTGGACGAGAAGCAGACGGCGCAGGACCAGAAGCCCGACGAAGTCGATCAACGCCTCAACAACTCGCCCCGACACAGCGAATGGGTCGAAATCCAGCAGGGCGACCGCTCCGTCGCCTCGTTCGTCGCGTACCCCGAAGCGCCGGACAAGCGGCTCGCGCTCATCCTGATCCACGAGAACCGTGGCATGGCGGACTGGCTGCGCGCCTTTGCCGACCAGGTCGCCGAGGCGGGCTACGTCGCCATCGTCCCGGACCTGCTCTCCGGCATGGGACCCGGCGGCGGCAACACGGATTCCTTCGCGGACACGGCGGCGGCGACCCGCGCTATCGGGGCGCTCCCGCCCGACCAGGTGACCGCCGATCTGAAAGCCGTCGCCGCGTACATCGCCAAGCAGCCCGCGTCGAGCGGGAAGGTCGCCGTCGCCGGCTTCTGCTGGGGCGGCAGCCAGACGTTCCGGTTCGCGACGAACCACGCCGACCTCGTCGCCGCGTGCGTCTTCTACGGCAGCGGGCCCACCGATCCGGCGGACATCGCCCGCATCAAGGCTCCCGTCTACGGCTTCTACGGCGGCAACGACCAGCGCATCAACGGAACCATCCCGCAGAGCGAAGAGCTGATGAAAGCCGCCGGCAAGTTCTACGAGCCGGTCATCTACGACGGCGCGGGACATGCCTTCATGCGCCAGGCGGCGGAGACGGACGACCTGGCGGACCCCAACAAGCAGGCGGGCATCGCGTCCTGGGAGCGGCTCCAGGCGATCCTGGCGAAGCACAGCAAGTAGGTGCGCGGTTCCCTTCGCGTCGCAGTGATGAGCGATGGTTCCCTCCCGGGGGAGGGTTAGGCGGGGGAGGGTTAGGGAGGGGGTTCGTCAAACCGCGCCATCGTTGCTGAGGGCACAGCGGTCGGCTAGGATGGCGCATCGCCCGTGCGCCGCCCAGCCCCCGGAAGGAGCCTGCTCCATGACGCCCGTCCTCGGCAGACCCGTCACCGTGTCCGCCATCGCCATCGGCTGCGGCGGCGAGTACGACGCCAAGATGCAGCTCGCCGCCGAACACCTCGAAACCTCCGGCGAGAACGGCGTCGATATCGCCTGCCTGCCCGAAGCCTTCGCGAGCCTGACCGCCGAGCCCATCCCCGGACCCACGACCGACGCCATCGCCCGGTTCGCCAAGCGGTACGGCATGTACGTCCTCTGCCCCATCGTCGAACGCGCCGACGGGACGCAGTACAACACCGCCGTCCTCATCGGACGCGACGGGAGCGTCATCGGTTCCTACCGCAAGGTCTACGTCTTCTGGGGCGAGAACTCCCGACCCAGCCGCGACGGCGTCCGCGTCTACGACCTCGACTTCGGACGGATCAGCATCTTCACCTGCTTCGACGTCAACTTCCCCGAACTCTGGCAGGAAGCCGACGAACTCGACGTCGAACTCGTCCTTTGGCCCTCTGCCTACGGCGGCGGCATGCCCCTCAACGCCTACGCGATGCTCTACCACTACCCCATCGTCCCCGTCGGATGGGGCAACCTCATCGACATCACCGGCGAGAACCTTGCGGACGTCCTCCAGCCCCGGCCAGGACAGACCATCGCGACGCTCGACCTCGACCGCGTCCTCATCCACGAGAACTTCACCGGCGACAAGGTGCGGCGGCTCATCGACAACGGGGAAGCCGTCATCGAGCGGCACTTCGAGATGGAGGCGTGGTGGCTTCTGCGAGCCGCCAAGCCCGGCGTCCGCGCCCGCGACCTCTGCAAGCGCGACGGCATCGAGACCCTCCGCGAGTACCAGCAGCGCAGCCGTCGCCAGATCAATGAGATTCGGTTCCGAGGCGGACTCGTCTAGCGGTCTGTCGGGACGAGTCGCAGGGCAGCCAACCCCTACCCTAACCCTCCCCCATTCAAGAGGGAGGGGATGGAGCCCCTCCCCCCGCGAAGCGTGGGGGAGGATTGGGGAGGGGGGTTCCTCGAACGTTCACCTGAACAGACCACCAGCCGCGGAGAACGCCCATCGACACGCTCTACCTCGTGCCCGGCTACCTCGGATATCGCGGCAAAGAGGGCTATTGGGGCTTCTGGGACGCGGTCATCCCGATCCTGACCGCCGAAGGTTTCCGGTGCGTGCCGGTTCCCACCGAACCCATCGGCTCCATCGAACGCCGATCCGCCAAGCTGTGCGACACGATCCGCGAGACGACCCGCGACGGCGACGCCCTCGACCCCACCGACCGACTCTACCTGCTGGGATTCAGCACCGGCGGACTCGACGTCCGCTATCTCCTCTCGCCCGCGACGCCCCTGACGCTGCCAGCCGCCGTGCGCTCGCGCGTCAGAGCCGCCGTAACGCTGGCGACGCCCAACCACGGCACGCCGATGGCGGACTTCTACCGCGCCTGGCGGGCAGACGACCTCTTCGGATTCTTCGCGGGAATCTTCGCCAAGTGGAGCACGTCCGACCGCATCGCGGAGCTCGGCAGGCTCGCCGACAAGCATCGCGCAGTCATCCAGCGGGTTCTCGGTGAACCGCAGCGCGAGGAGTTCCTGCGGTTCGTCGAAGGACTGCTCATCGCGACGAAGGAGGAACGCGAGTCGATCCAGGGGTTCCTCGACAGCATCGCCCGCAGCCGGGGAGCCCTCGAACAGCTCCGCGTCCGCTCGATGCGCGTCTTCAACGAACGCGTGACGGACGATCCCGGTCTTCGCTACGTGTCCTTCATCGCGGGAACCGAACCGATCCCGCCGAGCAACTTCGGCACCGCGCTCTTCGCCCTCGGATGGTTCATCACGACGCGTAGGAAGCCCGCCCTGCCTCCGCCGCCGGATGACGGGCGCGTGCCGCCGCCGAAGGTCTGCTCGCTCGACGGATCGCCGCTCCCGCCCGACGCGTCGCCCGTGGTCATCTCGGCGAAGCTCTCCGATGCCGTCGTGCCGACGATCTCGCAGTACTGGGGCGAGCTCGGCGGCTACGCTCCTGTCGATCACCACGCCGCGTGCGGGAAGCCCCACCACATGATGCGCGTGCCGGAGTTCGCGGGAGAGGGCGTGCGGGCGCTCTACGGGCGCATCGCCAACGCGCTGCGGGGGAACGACGGGTAGGAACCCAGTCCGCATCGGCTCCTGTGTGAAAGGGAATGACGGATTCAGGTGAGTGTTGCGGCGGCAGCTTGGTGAACGGCTCTTGCCATGCCCAACGGGGATTGCGCGGGCTCGACGCGTCAGCCGCGCGCCCATCACTCCTTCGAGCGATGGGCGCGTTGATTTGTGGATGGGTTCCATCGGCGGTTGGGTGCGCGCCGGCTACTGGGTCTTGAGCTCCGCCCAAGCCGTGGCGAGCTTCGTCCTCGGTTCCACCGGCAGGACGCCTTGGACGATCGCTTCGAGCTCCGCCTTCGTCCACGCCAGGTAGATGGCGTCGTAGTAGCCGATCTCGTTGAACTGCGTCAGCGCGACGCCGGTCATCGTGAAGTTGGTGAAGTCTCCCCACAGGTCGCGGATGACGGGCGTCCAGTTCTTCGGCACATCCTTGCTGACCTGGATGCCCGTCCAGCCCGTCAGGTTTTCGCCGGCGATGTAACGCCGGGTTCCCGGAGCTGGCGGGTCCACGAACGCGGCGTTGACGGCTCCCCACGCGCCGTTGTCGGGGAACTGGATCATGATCCCCGCGCCGCCATCCTTGCGCCACGAGAAGAGGATGTAGCGGGCGTCGGTATCCTTGGACGGCTTCTCGACGATCGAGTACGCCCATCCGGCGATGTTCGCGTTGTACTTCTGCCCATTGGTCGCAGCATTGCCCTTCGCGTCGAGCTTGACGGCGACCTTGCCCTTGAAGACGATCTTCTTTTCGATGGCGATCTCGGTCGCCGTGTCCTGGTTCGGCAGGGCGTCGATGAACGCCGCGTCGTCTTCGAACAGCGTGATGACTTTGGCGGAACCCGGGATGGAGAGCGAGCAGGCGAGGGCGAGCACACCGACGCTCAGAATGAGCCGGTTCATTGAACGTATCCCTTCTTAGCCGTTATGTGCGAAGCAACGTACCCGTACGATTCATAGCCCTGGGAGCCAGTCTGTCAAACGCGCCGGGCGCTGATTCGGCGCTGTGGGGACCGACAGCGCGAGGTTTTCGGCAAGAGGAACCCCATGAGCCGGTCCTACCACCCGAGCACCACCGGCGGACGGCTCCGGTCTTGCGCCGGGGGGCGTCTTGAGGGACAACGGTCGCCGGTCATTGCGTGGAGCATCTTCCGAAGGACTATCGGCATGGCAGAGCTCAAAGCGGCGATCATCGGCTGTGGTGGCAGGGGACGGGGACACGCTCGTGGGTATGTCGCGGCGCCCAACGTCAAGCTCGTCGCGTGCGCGGACCCGTCGGCGGACAACGCGAAGAAGCTCTCGGAGGAGTTCGGCGTTCCGAAGATCTACGCCGACCCGAAGGAGATGCTGGCGAAGGAGAAGCCCGACATCGTCAGCGTCTGCGTCTGGACGGGGCTCCACCTGCCGCTCATCCGCGCCTCGGTCGAGGCGGGCGTCCAGGCGATCCACGCCGAGAAGCCCATGGCTCCCACCTGGGGCGATGCCCAGGAGATCGGCAGGCTCGTCGCCGACGCGAACGTCCTGACGACCTTCTGCCACCAGCGGCGGTTCGGCGCGCGGTTCGTCAAGGCGCGCGAGCTCGTCAACGCCGGAGCCATCGGCGAAGTCACGCGCTTCGAGGGTCAGTGTCCCAACATGTTCGACTGGGGAACCCACTGGTTCGACATGTTCTTCTACTGGAACAACGACGAGCCGGCGCAGTCGGTCCTGGGACAGATCCACGTCGAAGGGGAACCGCGCACCGTGTTCGCCGTCCCGGTGGAGAACCAGGGCTCCAGCATCGTCTTCTACAAGAACGGGCGGAAGGGGCTTCTCCTGACCGGCATGCGCGGAGCCGCCGGCGAAGACCTGCGCATCGTCGGCACCGAAGGCGTCATCGAGCTGATCGCCCACGCGGACCCGCCCCTGCGCATGCTGCGCTCGTCCAGCCGAGGATGGGAGCTCCCCGACCTCTCCACGGTCACGCCGAAGGGCGACGACACGGTTCTCTCGATCCTCGACCTGATCGCCTGCCTTGAAAGCGGTGAGGAGCCGAGGCTCTCCGTGCGGAAGGCGCTCCAGGCGACCGAGCTCATCTTCGCCACGTATGAGTCGAGCCGTCGGCGCGAGCGGATCGACCTGCCACTCACGACGACGGACAGCGCCCTCCTGACGATGCTCGAAAACGGCGATATCGGACCGAAGCGGAAAGGCTGAGCATGGCGACAACGACGGTTCTGCCGACGGACGGCTCCATCGTCGACCGGCGGTTTTCCTACCTGCCCGAGACGAACACGGTCTTCGACCCGCCGATGCCGACGTACGATTCGCTGGACGCCTGGGAGCGTCGCAAGGCGGAACTGCGGCTCCACATCCTCGTCAGCAGCGGGCTCTTTCCGCTGCCGCCCAAGCCTCCGCTGAACCCCCGCGTCACCGGCAAGATCGAGGGCGACGGATTCACCATCGAGAACGTCGCCTTCGAGAGCTATCCCGGCTTCTTCGTCACGGGGAACCTCTATCGCCCGCGCGGGAGGTTGGGGCCCTTCCCCGGCGTCGCGTCGCCGCACGGACACGCCCGCCACGGGCGGCTGGAGCACACGGACGATTTCTCGATCCCGGGTCGCGGCATCTCGCTCGCCCGGCAGGGGTTCGTCACCTTCTGCTACGACATGGTGGGCTACAACGACAGCCTCCAGATCGACCACCAGTTCGAGGGAACGCGGGAGTACCTCTGGGGACTGTCGCTGCTGGGCCTCCAGCTCTGGAACAGCATCCGTGTTCTCGATTACCTGGAATCGCTCGAGGACGTGGACAAGTCGCGGATCGGCTGCACGGGCGCGTCCGGCGGCGGAACGCAGACGTTCCTCCTCGCAGCCGTGGACGACCGGGTGAAGGTTCCCGTCCCCGTCAACATGATCTCGGCGCACATGCAAGGCGGCTGCCTCTGCGAGAACGCCCCCCATCTGCGCCTGGACGCCACGAACGTCGAGATCGGGGCGATGGCGGCTCCACGCCCGATGCTCCTCATCTCCGCGACGGGCGACTGGACCAAGAACACGCCGAGCGTCGAGTACCCCGCGATCCGGCGCGTCTACGAGCTCTACGGCGCGGCGGACCATCTCGCGGAAGTGCAGATCGACGCCGGGCACAACTACAACTTGCCCAGCCGCGAGGCGATGTACGCCTGGATGAACCGATGGCTCCGCGACGAGCGCGACGCCACCAAACTCAAGGAGCAGCCCTTCGACCTGCCGGCTCCCGAGACGATGCGCGTCTTCCCGCAGGGGCTTCCCGCTGGCACTCCGACGCGGGCGCAAGTCGTCGATTCGATTATCGCAACCGCCCAGGCGCAGTTGGAGTCGCTCGCGCCCGTTACACCAGAACTGCTGGAACGCGCGCGAACCGTTCTGGGCGCGACGTATCAGCACGTCGTCAATGCGTCGGTACCCAGCCGCGTCGATGTCCGGTCGTCCTCGCCGAACGGCAACGCGGAGCGCTTGGTGCTGTCGCGACCCGGAGCGGGCGATGCGATCCCGGGGCTCTACCTGCACGCCAAGAACCCCAAGGGCGCGGCGGCGGTTCTCGTGTCGCCCGAGGGCAAGGCGAGCTTCGTCGGCGACGACGGCAGACCGACGGGCATCGCGTCGGCGCTGTTGTCGCGCGGCGTCTCCGTCCTGGCGATCGACGCCTTCCGCACGGGCGAGAGCGCAGGGTTAGATCGCAAGGAGTCGCGCCATTTCCTGACGTTCAATCAGACGGAACTGGCGAACCGCATCCAGGATATCCTGACGGCGTGTGCCTACGCGGCGGCGCGTGAGCAGGGCATCCATCTGGTCGGGACAGGGGAAGCGGGCATCTGGGCGCTGCTGGCGCGCGGGCTGGCTCCGGACATTCTCGTCACGGTCGCGGATATGGCGCAGTGGGACAACACGGACGACGCGTCGTTCGAGGGGAGTTTCTATCTGCCGGGCATCCGGCGGGCTGGCGACATCGGGACGGCGGGCGCGCTGGCGGCTCCGGGACGGCTCGCGCTCCACAACGTCCATCCGTCGGCGGACCTGGCGACCATTGAGAGCGCCTATCGCTCTGCCGGAGCGTCGGACGCTCTGACCATCGCCGGAAGCGCAGCAAACGCCGAGACCGTCGCGGGATGGATCGCGGGCTAGCGGCGGCGCTGCACCGTGGGTTCTGCCTACGCCCGGCTGTTTGGTCCGGTCACAGTCGTCATTCCCGCGAGCTCTGCCTTTGCCGGGTCAGGAAGCGGGAACCCAGCGCCCTGGCGGTCTGCCAGCATCGATTTTGCTCCTACCCGTCATCCTAGTGGTCTGTCAGGTTGATGCTTGGAAGAACCAACCCCCGCCCTGACCCTCCCATTCAAGGGGGAGGGATAATGCCTCCTCCCCCCGCGAAGCGTGGGGGAGGATTGAGGTGGGGGGTTCCACGAATCTTTATCGTGACAGACCACTGGCTTCCCAACCATCCTCTCCACGTGAGAGAGTTGGTATGAAGGCTCGGGGACGAGAGGCAAAGGCAAGGGAACGCGCCATGAACGCCGATATCGCCAACAGGGAACGCATCGCGCGGGAAGTGAACGCCGTTCGGACCAGCGTCGGGTACGCCGACCTGTCCAATCGGGGTAAGCTGCGCATCACGGGACGCGAACGCGCGACGTGGCTCCACAACATCGTGTCCAATATGGTCGAGAAGCTCGCCGTCGGCGACGGCAACTATGGAACCTTCCTGACGGATCGCGGCAAGATGGTGGGCGACTTCCGCCTGCTTGTCCGCGACGACTGCCTGCTGTTGGACACGGAACCCGAACTTGCCGACTCGCTTCCGGCGGCGATGGACAGGTTCCTCATCTCGGAAGACGCGGAGATCCACCGCGACCACGACCGCTGGACACTGCTCGGCCTGATGGGCCCGCAGTCGGCTGAGTGGGTGTCCCGCGCGCTGGTGATCGACGTGCCGGGGTTGGCGCTGTACGGTTCCATCGAAGCGGAACGCGACGGGACGAGGGTCGTCGTCTCGCGTCAGAACCGCGCGGGCGAGACAGGCTACGACCTGTGGCTCGATCCGTCCCTCGCGGCGAAGGTGAGGGACATGCTGTCAACTGCCGGAGTCACGGAGATCGGCTCCGACGCGCTGGAGGTGCTCCGCATCGAGGCGGGGATCGCGCGCTACGGCGCGGACACCCACGACGACATCATCCCGCTCGAAGCGCGGTTGGATCACGCCATCCACTACGAGAAGGGCTGCTACATCGGGCAGGAGATCATCGCCCGGATGCACTACCGGGGTCACCCGAACAAGCTGCTGATCTGCCTACGGTTCGATGGGGGCGTCGTGCCGGAACCGCTGACGGACATCTACCCGGAGCCGGGCGCGGAGAAGCGCAACGGCTGGGTGACCAGCACGACCTACTCGCCGACGCTCGACGCCGTCATCGGATTGGGGTACGTGCGGGCGCAGCAGGCGATCACCGGCGCACGGTTCGTCGTGAAGGTCGGCGACGATTGGGTGGGTGTCGAGCTGTCCGAGAAGCCCTTCATCGTCGGCGGATAGAGCGACTGCTCCCTCGACAAGCCCGCGACGTGAGGCTACGGTACCAATGGCTGATCAGCCCCGTTCACGATAAGCAGGTTCACAGGCGTCCGTTTGCGTCGATCTGCCCCATGTCTCGCCATGATTGACCCCCCGTCGGCGGAGTGGTAGAGTCCACCGATACAGGATTCATCCGTGCCGCCGCCGAGGAGAGTAAGGAGTAAACCATGGCGCAGCAGTCGCAGAGCCCGTCGGCGCAATCCCTGCGATTCGATCCCCCGGCATCCTTCCGCGAACGCGCCCACATCCACAGCATGGACGCGTACAAACGCCTGTATGAGGAGTCCATCCGCGACCCGGATGGGTTCTGGGGGCGTATCGCGAGCGATTTCCACTGGTTCAAGCCGTGGACGAAGGTGCGCCAGTGGAACGAGCCGTGGGTCGAGTGGTTCGTCGGCGCCGAGACGAACATCACCTACAACTGCCTGGACCGGCACCTGGGCACTCCGCGGCAGAACAAGGCGGCGATCGTCTTCGAGGGCGAACCGGGCGACATCCAGACGCTCACCTATCAGCAGCTCCACCAGGAAGTGTGCAAGTGCGCTAACGCGCTCCAGGGACTGGGGCTCAAGAAGGGCGACCGCGTCGCGCTCTACATGCCGATGATCCCGGAGCTCGCCATCGCGATGCTCGCGTGCGCGCGCGTCGGGCTGACGCATTCGGTCATCTTCGGCGGGTTCAGCGCGGAGGCGATCCGCGATCGTGTCAACGACGCCGAGTGCAAGGCAGTCATCACGGCGGACGGCGGTTGGCGTCGCGGCAAGGTGATCCCTCTCAAGGATGCCGTGGACGCGGCGTTGGCAGACGGCGCATGCCCGACGGTGGACAAGGTGCTCGTCGCGAAGCGGACAGGCAATCCCGTCGCTTGGGATGACAGCCGCGATGTGTGGTGGTCGGACGTCGTGGACACGGCGTCTGCCGACTGTCCTGCGCTGCCGCTGGACGCCCAGCATCCGCTGTTCATCCTCTACACGTCGGGTTCGACCGGGAAGCCGAAGGGCGTTTTGCACGCTCTCGGCGGCTACATGGTCTACACGGCGTACACCCACAAGATGATCTTCGACATCCGCGACGAAGACATGTACTGGTGCACGGCGGACATCGGCTGGGTGACGGGACACTCCTACATCATCTATGGGCCCTTGGCGAACGGCGCGACGTCGTTCATGTTCGAGGGAGCGCCCAACCATCCCGACTGGGGCAGGTTCTGGGACATGGTGGAACGCCACCGCGTCTCGATCCTCTACACGGCTCCGACGGCGATTCGCGCGTTCATCAAGCAGGGCGACGAGTGGCCCAACAAGCACGATCTGTCGAGCCTGCGCCTGCTGGGAAGCGTCGGCGAGCCGATCAATCCCGAAGCGTGGCTCTGGTACCACCGCGTCATCGGCAAGGAACGCTGCCCCATCGTCGATACGTGGTGGCAGACCGAGACGGGCGGCATCCTCATCACGCCGCTGCCGGGCATCACACCGACGAAGCCGGGGAGCGCGACGCTGCCGTTCTTCGGATGCAATGCGGACATTGTGGACAAGGACGGGAATCCCGTCCCCAACGGCGAACAAGGGTTCCTGGTCATCCGCGACCCATGGCCCGGCATGCTGCGGACGCTCTGGGGCGACCCGGACCGGTTCCGCACGACCTACTGGGAGATGGTTCCTCACGTCTACTTCGCCGGTGACGGCGCGAAGCGCGACCAAGACGGCTACTTCTGGGTCATCGGCCGCATCGACGACGTCGTGAACATCTCCGGGCATCGGCTCGGCACGGCGGAGGTGGAGCACGCGCTCGTGGGCCACGCCACCGTCGCGGAAGCCGCCGTGATCGGCGTGCCGGACGACCTGACCGGCGAGGCGCTCGTCTGCTTCGTGACCCTCAAGGGGAGCGCGGCGAAGTCGGAGGGATTGAAGGGCGAGCTCGTCGAGGAAGTCGCCAACGAGATTGGGAAGTTCGCGCGTCCGAAGGAGATCCGGTTCACGGACGCGCTGCCCAAGACGCGTTCGGGCAAGATCATGCGCCGGCTCCTGCGGAAGGTCGCCGCGAACGACCCGACGTTGGGCAACATCGACACGCTCGAGGATATCTCGGTCTTGGCGCGGCTCCAGGGCGACGAAGAGTGATCGATTCACACGCATGCGCGAAGACGGGCGACTTATCCGAGGTCGCCCGTTTTCATCCCAGGCTGCGGACATCGGATCGCATGGAACCATCGCAGGTGGCGGGCAGGAGCCCGATCAACAGCGTCGTGTCGCAGGATGACATCGCCTCTGGTATCGACTGGGAGCGCCTCTTCGGCAGGTCGGCTCCGGTCGAGGTGGACATCGGAAGCGGCAAGGCTCGCTTCCTGATCGAGTCGGCGCAGGCGAACCCAGAGACGAACTACTTCGGCATCGAGAAGTCGGGGAAGCCGTTCCACATCGGCGTCGAGCGCATCGCCAAATCGGGCGTCCCCAACGTACGGGTCATCCGCGATGACGCGCATCGGGTCATCGGCGAGAAGGTTCCTGCCGAATCGGTCTCCGCGTACCACATCCTGTTTCCCGACCCCTGGCCCAAGAAACGCCATCACAAGCGGCGAATCATCACGCCCGCATTCGTCGCCCAACTCGCCAGGACGCTCCGCGTGGGCGGATCGCTTCACATCGCGACGGACATCGCCGATTACTATGATGAACTGGCTCTGATCGTCGAGTCGAACTCCGCGTTCCGGTTGGCGTCGGAAGGCGAATACGGTGTAGACTCGGTCGCGACGAACTTTGCCGCAAGATACCGCGACCAGGGGCGCGAGATGTACCGCGGGACCTTCGTTCGCTCGGATCGGGAGGCGGCTCGATCCCAAACGAGCGGCTTCGGCTCCTAGAACAGTCACTGCAAGGGAGATCAGCGGTGGTCAGAAGACTGGCGACGATCTGGGGGCTCACGCTGGCGCTGGGCGGCATCCTGTTCGCCGGGCAACATGCGCGCGCGCAGGAGGCAGATCAGCCGAAGACGCTCCGTGTCTACGCCTGGGCGAACTACATCGACGAGGTGCTGCTGCGGAAGTTCGAGACGGAGTACAAGGTTCGGGCAGAACTGGCGACCTACACGAGCAACGAAGAGCTCACCGCGACGCTCCTCAAGCTGCGCGAGGCGGGGGAACCGACGTACGACATCGTGATTCCCTCCGACTATGCCATTGCAGACCTTCGAGCTCGCGGTCTGCTGGCGCGGTTGGGCAAGGCGCGGCTGCCGAACCTCAAGCGCGTCGACGACTTCTTCATGGAGAAGTACTTCGATCCGGCGAACGAGTTCTCGGTTCCGTTCCTGTGGGGAACCGCCGGGATCGGGTACCAGTCGAAGCAGGTCACGCCGGAACCGACGTCCTGGGAGGACTTGTGGCGCGTCGAGCATCGCGGCAAGGTGACGATGCTCGACGACCCGCGCGAGGCTCTCGCGGTCGCGTTGATCCGGCTCGGGTTCAACGTGAACACCTCGAGCCCTGAGGAGATCGAGGCGGCGAAGAACCTGCTGATCGAGCAGGGCCCCATCGTCGCGGGCTACGAGTCGGACACGACGAAAGTCATCGGAGCCGGGGAGGTGACGCTGACCCACTCGTGGAGCGGAGCCGTCGTGCGGTCGCAGCGGGACTATCCCGAATGGAAGTACATGGTGCCCCGTGAGGGGGCGACGTTCTTCATCGACAACCTCGCCATTCCTGCCGACGCGCCGAACAAGGCGCTGGCGGAAGACTTCATCAACTGGGTTATCGAGGCAAAGACCATAGCGACGGTGACCGAGTTCACGCGCTACGCCAACTGCGTCACGCAGTCGCGTCGGTACATCCAGTCCGGTCTGGCTCAGGACCCGTACATCTACCCCTCGAAGCTGCTGTTGAGCAAGCTGCAGATGCTCCGTCTGGTTCCCGAGGCGAATCTCCCGGCTCCGGAGATGGTGGGCGGCATGGAAGTGAGAACGCTGTTCGAGAAGGCGTGGGCGGAAGTGAAGGCGCGGAAGCGTTAGGATCGCACGCGGATCGAGGAGGACACCGGTGGGGATGGGCGCGCGTTTGAGCGACCAGCAGGTCGCGTTCTTCCAGACGTACGGGTATCTCGGTTTTCCCGGACTCTTGGCGGATCGGATCGACCGGATCATCGAGGAGTTCGAGTCGGTCTGGGCGTCGCGCGGCGGGGGACACTACGGCAAGCCGCACGACGGGAAGGCGCGGTCGTGCATCGTGCCGTTCATCGACCAGACGGAATATCTCGCCTCGCTGGTGGACGATCCCCGCATCCGAGCCATCGCCGAGACGTTCATGGGCGACGACTTCAACTACATGGGCAGCGACGGGAACTACTACGCCGGCGACACGGGCTGGCACTCGGACGGCTGGCATCCCAAGACGCTGCACGTGAAGATCGCGTTCTATCTCGACGAAGTGACCCGCGACACGGGCTGTCTTCGGGTGATTCCCGGCAGCCACCGGGTCGGAACTCCTTACTCCGAGGACATCCACCAGCGCATCGGGCGCTGCCGCGACGAGTGGGGCATCGCGCCGAACGAGGTTCCCGCGGCTGCCCTCGAGACGAAGCCGGGCGACATCGTGTGCTTCAACCACAACACGAAGCACGCGGCGTTCGGCGGCGGCACGCGGCGGCGGATGTTCACGATCAATCTGTGCGAGCGCTATCCAGAGGAGCGGATCCAAGAGCTGCGCGACTACATCAGCGGAGCCGCGCGGTTCTGGATCGACCGCGTCTACGGCGACGCGATGGTGCGAACCGCCGATGCCGACCGGATGGTTCACCTCGAACAGGTCATGGCGAACGACGGGCATCTGGCGGCGCTCTCGCAAGCGGCACGGGAACGCATGGCGGAACCGTCGCGCGGCTGATCCGACGCTGCCGGACTCGACGACGGTGGTCTCATCCCGTTTGCACGGCACACAGATTCAGGCGAATCGCCCCGGCGGTTGGCTCCTATCGGCTCGATGCCGGGAGAACCGAGGGCGCGGTGTCGGTGGATGGGCAGGCACCCATCCCGACCTTCTGCCCGAAGGGAGAAAGAGGCGGAGCTCTGGTTCCTCTCAGGAGAGGTTACGTGAGAGCCCGCGCTTGCCGATGCCACGACCTGCCGCTAACATAAGCGACACTCACCCCGACCAACGAGGAGGCTCCGAGTGATTGAGTAGGTACACGCCAACGCGCCAGGGTTCCCCAACCCCTTGTGAGGCAACGGCATGTCCCTGCTCAACGTCTCCGGACTCTCGTTCCGCTACCTTTCTCAGCCGGCTCCGCTCTTCTCGAACGTCACCTTCGAGGTGAGCCCGGGCGACCGCATCGGGCTCGTGGGGCCCAACGGTGCGGGCAAGACGACGCTTCTGCGCCTGCTCATCGGCGAGCTGGGCCCGACATCCGGCGAGACCATCCGCACGACGGGCCTGCGCCTGGGGTACGTGCCCCAGGAGACGCCCGCCGCTGTTCCCGGCACCATCGAGCAGTACGCCGGAGCCGCGCGGCCCGAGCTCGCCGAGCTCCGCGCCGAGATGGACGCGCTGGAGACCGACCTCGCGTCGCCAGCCAGGGCGGCTCAGTATGCCGACGCTCTCGCTCGCTACGAGGATTTGGGCGGATACGCGTTCGAGGCGGTGACGGCGCGCGTTCTGGAGGGCCTTGGCTTCGACGACCGGGAGCGCGCGCTCGAGATGTCGCAGTTGTCGAGCGGACAACGGGCGCGGTCGGAACTCGCCAAGCTCCTGCTGGCTCCCGGCGATCTGCTCTTCATCGACGAGCCGACGAACCACCTCGACATCGCCGCGTGCGAGTGGCTCGAAGGCTACCTCGACGGGCTGACTGCCGCCTACATCATGGTGTCGCACGACCGCGTCTTCCTCAGCCGGACGACGAACCGGATCATCGAGATCGTGCGTGGCGCGGCGACCGTTTACGAAGGGGGCTACGACTTCTTCGTCGAACAGCGGGCGCTCAGCGAGCGCGAGGCGTGGGAGCGCTACGAAGGGCAGCAGCGGCGGGCAGCAGCCGCCCGGCAAGCCTCCGAGCGCCGGATGCGCCTGGCGGACCGCGTGGCGACGGCTCCGGGAGGCATCCGCCCCAACAAGGACTTCTACGGCAGGAAGGCGAAGAAGGTCGCACGGACGGCGCGCCTCCTGCGCGAGCGAGTGGAACGGGAGCCGGAAGCCGAGAAGCCGTGGGAGGAACAGCCGATCCGGACGCTGGACTTCCCGAACGTCGCCCGCACCGGCGACATCGCTCTCCGGGTCGAGGGGCTGTCCAAGTCGTACGGCGAGAAGCGGCTGTTCAGCGGGCTGTCTTTCGCCATCGGTCGCGGCGAGCGCTGGGCGCTTCTGGGCCCCAACGGAACCGGCAAGACGACCCTCCTGCGCATCTTGCTGGGCTTGGAGTCGGCGGACGAGGGGACGTTCGCCTTCGGCGCGCGGGTGAAGGTCGGGTACTTCGCCCAGGAGGGCGAGAACATGGACCTCGCCAAGTCCGCCGTCGAGGTCTGCCTGGGCGTCTACAACGACGATACGTGGGTGCGGACGATCCTGGGATGCCTGCGTCTACGCGGGGAGGAGACGACGCGATCTGTCGGTTCGATGAGCGTTGGCGAGAGAAGCAAGGTCGCCATGGCGCGGCTCCTGCTCAGCGGCGCGAACGTCCTCCTGCTCGACGAGCCGACGAACCACCTCGATATCGAAGCGCGACAGGCTGTCGAAGCGACGCTCATGCAGTTTCCGGGAACCATCCTGTTCGTGTCGCACGACCGGTACTTCATCGAGATGCTGGCGAACAACGAGATCGACCTCGGTTCCCGCCGAGAGCCGGGCTCAGAGGGCCCGCACGGTGTATAGGTTCCACCCGGAAGATGCTGAACGCCGGCGGCTTGACGCCATCGTCGGAGCCCTGGACCCGAAGGGAGCCCCGCAAGCCGCCTTCGTGCTCCGAGCCTCGACGGCTGGAACCGGGCGCATCGGCGTGCTGGCGGCATCCTACAACCCGCCGCACGCGGCGCATCTGGCACTCGCTGAGGCGGCGCGCCATCGACTCGGACTCGCAGAAGTGATCGCCGAGCTCTCGCTGGCGAACGTCGATAAGGAGGTGTCGGGGGCTCCCATTCCCGACCGGCTGATGATGCTGCGTCTCGTCGCGGAAGCGAGGCAGTGGCTCTCGGTCGCCGTGACGACGCACGGGAGGTTCCTCGACAAACTCGCGGCGCTGTCACCGTTGGTCGGCGGGGCAGAGTTCGTGTTCCTGGTGGGATTCGACACGCTCGTGCGCGTATTCGACGCGCGGTACTACGGGAACCGGGAGTCGGAGCTCGACGAGCTCTTCGCGTCGGCGCGATTCGCCTGCGCCAACCGCGCGGAATCCGGCGAGGACGAGCTCCGCGAACTGCTCGAACAGCCGTCGAATCGGAGGTTCGCCGAGCGCGTGGAGTGGGTGCCGCTGCCGGAACGGTACGCGGACGTATCCTCGACGCAGGCGCGGTCGGAAGTCGCAGAACGCCGTGGTTCCTGGATCATTCCCGAAGAGGTCGCCGAATACGTCGAGAGGCGTCGCCTTTACAGGTGACGCCTCTCTCGGCTCGATCCGCTGTTCTGTCGGACTATTGGTAGACGAGGACGACGCCCCACTGACCGACCGCCCACGCCTTGCCGTTGGCGGTCACATCGACATCGTGGAGGTCGATCTTCGTCGGCGACTTCGTGTCGGTCCACGTCACTCCGCCGTTGATCGTGTGGAGCAGCGACCCGGACGCGCCGACCGCCCACGCCTCCGTGGCGGAAGCCGCGACGACGCTGTAGAGCGTCGAGGTGGTTCCGCTGGTCTGCGTCACCCAAGAGGTTCCGCCGTTCTTCGTGTTCAGAATGAGTCCGTTGTCGCCCACGACCCAGCCGGTCTTGCCGTCGCCAGCGAAGGACACGGCGCGGAGCTCGTTGAACACCTTCGCGTCGCGGAGCTGCCACGTCTTACCTGCGTCCGCCGTGCTGATGATCGTTCCGGCGGCTCCGACGGCGATCATGCGGTTCGCGTCGAGCGCCGCGACTCCGTAGAGCGTGTTCGGCGAGAGCTCCTGCACCGCCATCGAGTGGGAGGTCCAGTGCTGACCGCCGTCCGTGGTGCGGAACACTTTGCCTAGGTCGCCGACCATCCAGCCGTTCTTGTCGTCGCTGAAGTCGAGTGAATACGCCGCTAGGGCGACCTCGGACGGGTCGGGCGAGGAGATGCGGGCGTCGCCGCCGCCTTCGCTTCGTGGATTCGAGAGGGGGATCCACGTCGCGCCGCCGTCGAGAGTTTCTAGGAACGTCCGGTTGTCGCCGACGATGAAGCCTCGCTTGGCGTCCACGATGCGGATACCGAAGAGCTGGAAGGGAACCCCGGTCTCCTGTTGCTTCCAACTCTTGCCGCCGTCGCTCGTCGCGTAGACGACGCCGCCCTGCCCGACCGCCCAGCCTCGGTTCGCGTCGGCGAATGAGAGAGAGTGCAGGTCGGAGTTGCTGTAGATGGTCTGCCAGGTCTTTCCGGCGTCGCGGGTTCGCAGGAGCGTCCCGCCGTCGCCGACGACGACGGCGGTGTTGGGGTCGAGCCAATCGACGTCGTTGAGGCGGCTCATGGTTGGGCGGGGTTCCAGGGGCGCCCAGGTCGCGCCGCCGTCACTCGTCGTCAGGATGACGCCAAACTCGGCGACGGCGATGCCCTTGAGGACATCGACGAACTTGACGTTCCACACGGGCTCCGGCATGCCGTTGGAGTTGGGGACGTTGCTCTGCTGTTCCTCCCACGTCGCGCCGCCGTCGGTGGTGTGGACCGCCGCGCCGTTGACGCCGACCGCCCAACCGTCGTTGCCGATGAACTGCACCGACTTGAGCGTCAGCGCGGTCGGGCTTCGCACGGAGACCCACGTATCGCCGCCGTCCTCGGTCGAGAGGATCGTCCCGCCGCCGCCGACGACGATGCCGTGCGTCGCAGTGCGGAACGCGACGCCGCTCATCTCGTTGTTCGTTTCCGCGTCGAGGGTCTCCCAAACCTTGCCGCCGTTCTTCGTGCGCAGGACGATTCCGCCCTCGCCGCCGATCCAGCCGTTGTTGGGGTCGACAAAGTAGATGTCGGTCAGTACCGCCCAGGTTCCGCCGTTCTGGACCTGCCAGGACTGCCCGCCGTCCGGCGTGTGGAAGATGACGCCGTTCTCGCCGACGATCCAGCCCTTCTGGGGCCCGCTGAAGAAGATGTCGAGGAACGCCGAGTCCTTCTTCTCAGGCGGAAGGATCGTGTTGAGGACGCCCGAGGGAGTCCACGTCGACCCGCCGTCCTTGGTCCAGCCGATCGTCGCGCGGTCGCAGACGAACCAGCCGTTCTGGGCGTCGACGAACTCCACCGCCTTGATGTGGCGAGTCAGGTCGTACTTGCGGGCAAACGCCCAGTCGGCGGCGTTTGCGGGGGTCAGCGCCGCCCAACAGAGCAGCGCAGCCGATATCGCTGTCACTCGTCGAATCATGGACGAACCTCCAGCGGCGGTAGCGTGGCGAGTCGATGACGGCTCCGTTTTCTTCAACGCCTTGTCGGGGTTTTGATTATAGTGATCCGCTCAGCGAAACGTCAACGAGGAACCCGTGCAGCCTCTCGCTATAGCAACTAGGGTCTGTCAGGTTGGTGCTTGGGAGAACCAACCCCCGCCCTGACCCTCCCCCATTCAAGGGAGGGATAATGCCTCCTCCCCCCGCGAAGCGTGGGGGAGGATTGAGGTGGGGGGTTCCACGAATCTTCATCGTAACTGACCACTAGCCGGACTGCGCGACGACATAGACGCCGACGCAGATGAGAAGAACGCCGATCATCTTGCCCAGCGCCATGCCCTCGCCCAGCCAGCGCCACGCCACGAGCTCCAGCGCGATGAAGATCAGGCTCTGCTGGATCGGGTAGAGGACGCTCAGCTTCATCCGCATCAACAGCGCCAGCCACAGCACGACCGACACGCCGAACGTCAGAAGCCCCGCCAGAACAAACGGCTGCGCGAGAACCGTCCGCACCAGATCGACCACGGACGCTCCGCCAACGGCTCCCGATTCCCCGATCCGGCGCATGCCCTCCCGAAGGCATGTCTGCGCGAAGACGGTCAGCGCGACGTTCACGGCGAGAAGGAACCAGTAGGCGGTCGGCGTTGACATCGGCTACGACTCCTGGCGCTTGCCGCCCGCGACGATCTCGCGCACGACGTAGATGGGCTTCCCCTGCGACTCGTGATAGGTCCGCGTCATGAGCTCCCCCAGCAGACCCATCGTGACGAACTGGACGCCGACGAAGATGAGTAGAATCCCCAGCAGGAGCATCGGCATGCGTTCCCGCAGCGAGAACCGCTCCGGGCTCACGAACTTCCCCACGGTGAGCACGGCGCAGATGACGAACCCCAACGCGCCCGAGTAGATGCCGATCCGTCCGAAGACCTGGATCGGGCGCGTCGAGAAACCCATCAGGAACCGGATCGTGATGAGGTCGAGGATGACCCGCAGCGTCCGCGAGATGCCGTACTTCGACCGACCCCAGACGCGCGCCCGGTGGTTCACCGGCATTTCGACGATCTCCGCGCCGATCCAGTGCGCCAGCGCGGGGATGAACCGGTGCATCTCGCCGTAGAGTCGAATGTTCCGAACCACGTCACGGCGGTACGCCTTCAGCGTGCAGCCGAAGTCGTGCAGATCGACGCCCGTCGCGCGGACGATGAGCCGGTTTGCCAGCAGCGACGGGATGCGCCGCAGGATGAATCCGTCTCGGCGGTTCTTGCGCCAGCCGCTGACGACGTCGTAGCCCTCGTTGAGCTTGTCGATGAGCCTGCCGATATCCGCCGGATCGTTCTGGAGGTCGGCGTCGAGCGTCACGATCACGTCGCCCCGCGCGTGGTCGAACCCGGCGCTCATCGCGGCGGTCTGCCCGAAGTTCCGGCGGAACCGGATGACCCGCACGGCGGCGTCCTGGGCGGAGATGTCGCGGAGGACTTCGTCGGAGCCGTCGCGCGAGCCGTCGTCGATCAAGATGATCTCCGAGCGGTAGGGCAGCGCGTCGAGCGCTGCGCGGATCTGGGCGTGGAGCTCGGGCAGATTCTCGCGCTCGTCCTTGATGGGGACGACGATGGATAGGTCGATAGGCGTGGCGTCGGGGGGCATCGGAAATCCTCGCTGGGCCCATGTGCGGCGCGTGCGCGCGGCGATTCTAGCACGCGCCGGCGCGGCGGCTCAACGATGCGCCATGTGCCGAGAGTGTTGGTCGTTACGAGAGATGGACGATGACCTCTCCTAGCTTCTCCCTGAAGGGAGAGGAACCAGGCGCGCCTTGTCCCTTCAGGGAGAAGGTTGGGATGAGGGCTGCGAATGGCGTTCTGCCCCAACGTTCGTGCTGAGGCGACGGGCGCAGACTCCAGGCAGGCGGCCGCGTCAGAGGCGGACGCCGGAGGCGGCCGCGTCAGAGGCGGACGCCGGAGGCGGCGCGGATGAGCCGCGCGAGTCGCTCGCTGGCGTTTGTGAGGAGCGAGCGGGCGTCCCGGATCGCCGACTCGAGCGTGAAGGGCCCCGGCACGATGGGGATGACGGCGTCGATGCCGACGTTGTAGATGACATCGGCGTCGGGCGCGATGGTTCCCGCCAACGCGAACACGGGCAGACCTCGGCGCTTCGCCGCCTGGGCGACGCCCATCGGCGTCTTGCCGAACGCCGTCTGCCGGTTCAGCTCGCCCTCGCCGGTGACGACGAACGCCGCGCCATCGAGCCGCTCGTCGAACCGCACCGCGTCGAGGACGATCTCGACGCCTCGGCGAAGCTGGGCGTTCAGGAACGCCATGAGTCCCGCACCGAGCCCTCCGGCGGCTCCGGCTCCCGGTATGCGCTCGACATCCTTGCCCAGGTCCCGATGCAGAACCTTCGCGTAGTGGACCAGGCTCGCATCGAGCGTCTGGACCATCTCCGGCGTGGCTCCCTTCTGGGGTCCGTAGATAGCGGACGCTCCGCGAGGGCCCGTCAAGGGATTGTCCACGTCGCACGCCACGACCGTCTCGACGTCGGACAAACGCGCGTCCATGCCGGACAGATCGATTCGGTCGAGCGCGCCGAGGGGTCCGCCGCCGAGTTCCAGTTCGTTTCCGTCGGCGTCGAGCAGCTTCGCGCCTAGGGCTTGTGCCATGCCCGCCCCGCCGTCGTTGGTGGCGCTGCCGCCGATGCCGATGATGAGCTTCCGCGCTCCCTCGTCCAGCGCGGCGCGAATGAGCTCGCCGGTGCCGTAGGTCGTCGCCTTGAGGGGGTTCCGCTCGCCGAATGGAATGAGCGGGAGCCCGGACGCCGCCGCCATCTCGATAGCCGCCGTCTCACCGTCGCCGAGGAGCCCGAAGTGTGCGACCACGCGACGCCCGGTCGGTCCGCGCACTTCGACGTGGACGCGCCTCCCGCCGGTCGCGTCGACCAGGGATTGGGCGGTACCTTCGCCGCCGTCCGCCATGGGGATCGTCTCGCAGTGCGCGTCGGGAAAGACTCGTCGGAACCCCTGGGCGATAGCCTCGGCGGCGTCCTGGGCGCTCAAGCTTCCCTTGAACGAGTCCGGCGCGATGACGATCTTCATGGTTCACCCCACGCGGTTCGTCAGTCCACGAGCTGCAGCCTTTCCGCAAGGCTCGCGAGCGGCAGTCCGACGACGTTGAAGTAGCACCCTTCGATGCGCGAGACGAAGGCGGCGGCTCCCTCCTGGATGCCGTAGGCTCCCGCCTTGTCGAGCGGTCCGCCCGATTGGACGTACGCCAGGATCTCCTGCTGGCGGAGAGGGCGAAAGGTGACGCTGGTCGTCTCGTACCAAGATTCGACGCGCGTTTCGTCGTCGGGGTTCATGTCGAGCCAGACGAGTGCGACGCCCGTCACGACCTCGTGAGTCCTGCCGCTGAGCCGGTGCAGCATCTCGATCGCCTCGACGGCGGACCGGGGCTTGCCCAGCGACCGACCGTCGATGATGACCATGGTGTCCGCGCCGAGCACGGCGGCGTAGCCCGCCGCAGCCGGCAAGGACTCGGCGACCGCCAGCGCCTTCGCCCGGGCGACGTACTCGGCTCCCTGCGCCGGAGTCAGGTCGTCCGGGTAGGATTCGCTGGCTCCGCTCGGAGCGGCGTCGAACGGCACGCCGATCTGCCGGAGCAGCTCAGCTCGGCGCGGCGATTCGGATGCGAGGACAATCGGAGCGTAAGCCATGGTTCCCCCAGATGGTTCCCCCAGATGGTTCCCCAAGTGGTGTGTCACGACGCAGCGCGGGTGAGCCCAACCCCCGCCCTAACCCTCCCCCATTCAAGGAGGAGGGAACAAGCGTCCTCCCCCGCGAAGCGCGGGGGAGGATTGAGGTGGGGGGCTGAACCCACCGGCATAGCGCTGACAGAACGCTAGAACGACCGCCCGACCATGTAGTCCGCCCAGAACGCGAGGTAGTCGCGGTACTTCGACGGCGGAATCTCGGACAGATGCTGCCGCGCCCGTTCGATGTGCCGCCGCGCCAAGTTTGCCGTGTACTGGACGCCGTTCAGGTCGCGCAGGAGGGCGGTCACCTCGGCGACGTCGGCGGCGGTCGCAGACGGGTTTCCAAGAACCGCGAGCAGCCTCGCCCGCTGCGCCTCGTTCGCGTTCCGATAGGCGTGGAGCACGATGGTGGTTCGCTTGCCCTCTCGGATGTCGGAACCGACCGGCTTACCCAGCGACGCCTCGTCACCGATGATGCCGAGGATGTCGTCCTGGAGCTGGAACGCCGTCCCGCAGTCGGCGGCGAACGAGCTGACCGCGTGGACGTACGGATGCTGGTCGTCGCAGGTGTTCAGCCCGATCATGGAGCCCGCTTTGCCGGCGAACTCGTAGAGGACGCCCGTCTTCTTGGAAAGCATGTCGATGATCTCGTCTTCGGTCATCGAGGGAATGGCGCGCTTGGCGAACTGCACGTCGCGTATCTCGCCGTCGATTAGCAGGCTGAGGACGCGCATCTCGGCGTCGTGGATCAGGTAGAGCGCGACGGCGGGATCGACGCCGGACTCCTCGGCGAGCCCCGCCAGGATCGAGATCGCCCATCCCTGCTGCATGTCCCCGGCAAGGATCGCCAGCGACAGCCCGTAGTGCTCCGATTCGGCGGCGTCGTAGCCGAGTTCGTCGCGCGCGCGGGCGCTGAACTCCGTGTGGACGGTGGGCCCGCCGCGCCGCTTGTCGTCGCGGTCGATCACGTCGTCGTGGACGAGCGTCCACGTGTGGAAGATTTCGATGGCGGCGGCGGCGGGGATCGCCTTGGCATCGTCTCCGCCGACAGCCCCGCAGGCGAACAGCAGAACCGCCGGACGAAGCGACTTCCCGCCGGAGTGCATGTAGCTGTAGACGGCGTCGCGGATGTGATCCGGGGAGAACCGGCTCGAGAACCGCGTCGAATAGAGGTAGTCGTAGACGACCTTCTTGCGCTCCGCGAGCGCGCCCATGAAGTCCTCGGTCGTAATCACGGACGGCTATTCCTTCGTGGTTTCGTCCGGGGCGTCGAACGGTTCGACGCGGATGACGCCGTCGTCGCTGACGAGCAGTTGCTCGACCCGCAGGTCCATCGCGTCGAGCGTCTTGGCGCATTGGCGCACGAGCTGGATGCCGCGCTCGAAGCTCTTGAGGGCTTCGTCGAGGCTCGTCTCGCCGCGTTCCAGCCGCTGCACGATCGCCTCGAGCTCGTCGAGGGCTTCCTCGAACGGCGGATGGGATTCGTCGTTCGGCATGCCGATCTCCTGGACGTTTTCAAACGGCGTGTTCAGGGCGTCTCGCGGCTGGATACGACGCATTCGAGGCGTCCGCGATGGAGCCTCACGCCGACGGTGTCGCCGACGGCCGTGTCGTCGGCGGAGCGCAGGATCGCCCCGTCGGTTCCGTAGCAGATGCTGTATCCGCGTTCCAGCGTCGCCAGAGGGCTCAGCGCGTTCAGCGCGCCGGTCGCGCCGGAGAGCCGGCTCCGTTCCCGATCCAGCCGCGTCCGAATGCGCTCTTCCAGCCGCCGCGCGAGTTCATCGATGTGCTGAGCGCGGAGCCGGATGTCCTCGCGTCGGCGTCGGGGCGAGAGCGCGTCCGAAAGCCGGTTCACATTCTGACGCGCCAGGCGCAGGCGGTTCTGCGTCGCCTCGCCCATCCGGTCGCGCAGGCTGGCGATCTCGCGCAGCAGGGCGATTCGGTCGGGGACGACGAGCTCGGCGGCGGCTGAGGGCGTCGGGGCGCGCACGTCCGCCGCGAAGTCGGACAGCGTGTAGTCCACCTCGTGCCCGACCGCCGAGACGACGGGAATCCTCGAAGCGACGATGGCGCGCACGAGCCCTTCGTCGTTGAACGCCCACAGGTCTTCGATGGAACCACCGCCACGCCCGACGATGAGGACGTCGGCGTCGCTGACTCGGTTCATCATGTCGATGGCGCGTGCGATTTGTCCCGCCGCCTCGTCGCCCTGCACGAGAACGGGATAGACGGTCACGCGAACCGAGGAGAACCGCCGCGCGAGGACGTTCAGGATGTCGCGGACGGCAGCGCCTCGCGCCGACGTGATGATCCCGACATGCCGGGGGAACCGTGGAAGGGCGCGCTTACGTTCGGGGTCGAAGAGTCCTTCCTCGGCGAGCCGGTCGCGAAGCTGCTCGTAGGCGAGGAGGAACGCCCCCTGTCCGACGGGCAGAACGCGGGTCGCCTGAATCTGGTAGTTGCCGCCCTGGGGGTAGATCGTCAGCGTGCCGAAGACGCGCACCTGCACGCCGGTCGCCGGGCGGAACCCCTGGCGGATGACCATGTTCTTCCACATGACGCAGGGGAGCTGCGCGTGAGCGTCTTTGAGCGTGAAGTACCAGTGCCCGGCGGGCGATTCCCGGAAGTTGGAGACTTCGCCCTCGACCCAGAGAGGCGGGAAGGTCTCCTCCAGCAGTTGGCGGAGCGCCTGCGTGACCTGTTGAACCGTGTAGATCGGGTCTGCCATGGCGTCACAGCACTCCAGCGGCAACGAGCGCCTGTCGGATCGCCTCGGCGCGTTCGGGCGACGTAGCAGGCATCGGCGCTCGCGGGAAGCCGCCCTGCCTGCCCTGCATCTCCATTGCGCATTTCACATTCGCGGGCAGGTTGTCGGCGTGGATCGCGTCCCAGATGCGCAGCAGCGATCCGTGAAGAGCCCGAGCCTCGTCGGAGCGGTTCTGCGCGACGGCGTCCCAGAGCCGGACGCACAGCTTCGGAACGGCGCTCAGGATCGCCGCGATGGCTCCATGGGCTCCCAGCGCGAAGGACGGATAGAGTAGCGCATCGACCGCCGACATGACGGCTGCCCGGTTCCCGACAAGCAGCAGCAGGTCGGCGAGCAGCTTCATGTCGCCCGCGCTCTGCTTGACGCCCACGACCCCCGGCGCTTCGTCGATGATCCTCGCCAGCAGCGTCGGCGACAGGTACGCCCACGGCACGACGTTGTAGATCATCACGGGAACGCCCGTGCGCTCGGCGATGGTGGCGAAGAAGTCGAGCATCGCGTCGTCGTTGGGACGAAACAGGTAGTGAACCGGCGTCACTTGGAGCGCGACCGCGCCGAGGTCGGCAACGGCGAGTCCGCGTTCGACGGCGGCGCGGGTGCTGTCGGCGATGATCCCGGCGATGACGGGAACGGAACCCGCTTCCTGCACGGCGAGTCCGACGACGCGGCGCAGCTCGTCGGATTCCAGCGTGTGCCCTTCGCCCGTGCTCCCGCCGACGGCGATGCCGTGGACGCCCGACTCGACCATGTATGCAATGTCGCGGCGCAGTGCGTCTTCGTCGATCTCGCCGGACGCGTCGAAGGGCGTAACGATGGGCGGCACGATGCCGTGGATGCCGTGCGGCATGGTTGTCTCCGACGGTCTCAGGTCGCCAACGGCTCGCAGAGGCGCTCGATGGATCGCGCTCTCCCGGTGGCTTCGTCGATGTCGACGCAGACGGCGCACAGGCGGATATCGCCCTTGGCGGTCTCGAACCGCGCAGGCATCTGCGTCAGGAACTTGCGGATGACGGACTCAGTCTCGACGCCGATGACCGAGTCGTGCGGGCCCGTCATACCGACGTCGGTGATGTACGCGGTTCCTCCTGGGAACACGGTTTCGTCCGCGGTCTGGACGTGCGTGTGGGTTCCAACGACCAGGCTCGCCTTCCCGTCGAGGAACCTGCCCATGGCGATCTTCTCGGAGGTGGCTTCGGCGTGGAAGTCCAGCACGACGACGTTCGCGCTCTCGCGCAGCTTCGGGATGATGTCTTCAGCCGCCTCGAAGGGGTTGTGATATTGGTTGAAGAAGAGGCTCCCACCCATGTTGAGGACGGCGACCGGAACGCCTGCGCCCGTCTCGGTGACTGCCCACCCGCGTCCGGGGGTTCCCTTCGGCAGGTTCGCGGGACGGATCACGTTCGGTAGGTCGGCGATCTGGTCGGGAAACTCCTTCTGGTCCCAGACGTGGTTGCCCATCG
>Ga0194120_10002645_pt1 | contig 30505 bp, 31 predicted proteins | sample TA2MahCa65mmetaG_FD_148642 | JGI IMG/M metagenome (GOLD analysis project Ga0194120, IMG submission 148642) | Freshwater microbial communities from Lake Tanganyika, Tanzania - TA2015019 Mahale Deep Cast 65m | ecosystem: Environmental > Aquatic > Freshwater > Lake | place: Tanzania: Lake... | reverse complement strand
GGTCATGGAAGGGGTCTGCACGCATCTTGGCTGCGTGCCGCTTGGCCAGAAGGGCGAATACAATGGCTGGTTCTGCCCTTGCCACGGCTCGCATTACGACGTTTCGGGCCGCATCCGCAAAGGCCCCGCGCCCAAGAACCTGCCCATTCCGCCCTACGCTTTCGTTAGCGACACCGTCATTCGGATCGGCTGAGGCTACTCCATGAATTCCAAGGGATTCACCAACCCGATCGTCAAGTGGATCGACTATCGCTTGCCGGTCTTTAGCTATCTCCATCACGAGCTGCACGAATACCCGACGCCCAAGAACCTGAACTACTGGTGGAATTTCGGCTCGCTCGCCGGCGTCTGCCTGGTCATTCAGATCGTCTCGGGCATCGTGCTCGCCATGCACTATACGCCGCACACGACGATGGCCTTCGATTCGATCGAGCACATCATGCGCGACGTGAATTACGGCTGGCTGATCCGCTACATCCATTCGAACGGCGCGTCGATGTTCTTCCTGGTGGTCTATATCCACCTGTTCCGGGGGCTCTATTTCGGCTCCTACAAGGCGCCGCGCGAGCTCTTGTGGATGATCGGCGTGGTCATCGTCATCTTGATGATGGCGACGGCCTTCATGGGCTACGTCCTGCCTTGGGGTCAGATGAGCTTCTGGGGCGCGACCGTCATCACCAATCTCTTCTCGGCGATCCCGGTGATCGGCGAGCCGATCGTCACCTGGCTCTGGGGCGGCTTCACGGTCGACAATCCGACGCTCACCCGCTTCTTCAGCCTGCACTATCTGCTGCCCTTCGTGATCCTGGGTATCGTCGTCGTGCATGTGCTGGCGCTGCATCAGCACGGCTCGAACAATCCGATCGGCATCGACATCAAGGGGCCGCAGGATTCGATCCCGTTCCACCCCTACTACACCATGAAGGACACTTTCGGCCTGATGGTGTTCTTCTTGTTCTCTGCCTATTGGGTGTTCTTCAACCCGAACTATCTCGGGCATCCGGACAACTACATTCCAGCGGACCCGCTGGTGACGCCCGCGCATATCGTGCCGGAATGGTATCTCCTACCGTTCTACGCCATCCTCCGTGCGGTCCCGTCCAAGCTCGGCGGCGTCATCCTGATGTTCGCAGCCTTGCTGATCCTGTTCGTGCTTCCCTGGCTCGACACGTCGAAGGTCCGCTCGGCGCGTTTTCGTCCGATCTACCGCCAGTTCTTCTGGCTCTTGGTGATCGATTGCATCGTGCTCGGCTGGATCGGCGCCAATCCGCCCGAGGGCATGTACATCGTCATCGGTCGCATCGCGACGACCTATTACTTCGTCCATTTCCTGATCATCATGCCTCTGCTCGGTAAGTTGGAACGGCCCTTGCCGTTGCCGACTTCGATCAGCGAATCGGTGACCAAGAAGCCTGGCCTCGCGGCGGCGGAGTAAGATCATGAAAAAGACCATCATCGCATTCGCCTTCGCCGCGCTCGCGAGCGTCCCGGCCCTTGCCGCCTCGTCGGACGCCAAGGCGCCACCCTCGCAGCAATGGAAGCACGAAGGCTTCTTCGGCACCTTCGACCGCGCCGCGGTCCAGCGCGGCTATCAGGTCTACAAGGAAGTCTGCGCCTCCTGCCATTCGCTCAAATACATCAGCTTTCGCAATCTGCCGGCGATCGGCATTTCGGAGGCCGAGGCGAAGGCGATCGCGGCGAGCTACTCGGTCAAGGACGGCCCGAACGACGAGGGCGACATGTTCGAGCGTCCCGGGCGTCTGTCGGACAAATTCCCGAGCCCTTATGCCAACGACAAGGCCGCGCGCGCCGCAAATAACGGCGCTCTGCCGCCGGATTTGTCCTTGATCACCAAGGCGCGGGCGAACGGCACCAACTATCTCTATGCCATTCTGGTCGGATATGCCGATGCCCCCGCGGGCGTGAAGCTCGGCGACGGCATGTCCTACAATCCGTATTTCTCGGGCGGTCAGATCGGCATGCCCAAGCCCTTGAACGACGATCAGGTGACCTTCGCCGACAACACAAAGGCGACGGTCGCGCAGATGTCCCAGGACGTGACGGCATTCCTGGCCTGGGCCGCCGAGCCCGAGCTTGATGCGCGCAATCGCATGGGCATCAAGGTCATCATTTTCCTGCTGATCGCCATCGGCTTGACCTATGCGGCCATGCGCCGGGTCTGGGCGGCGGTCCACTGATAGCGCCCGCGGGCGCGTGAGAGGCAAGGGCCGCGGTCAAGCCGCGGCCCTTTGTTTTTCGTGCCAATCCCGATTGATTCCCGCGCGCGAAACTGCCAAATAGCGCCGGCCTTCCGGGGAGAATCTGATATGGCGCAAGTCTCGATCGAACCCGTCATCGGCGTGATCGGCGGGAGCGGGGTCTACGAAATCGACGGCCTCAAGAACAAGCGTTGGGTCAACGTCAAATCGCCCTGGGGACAGCCCTCGGATGCGCTGCTCACGGGTGAACTCGACGGCCAGAAACTGGTCTTCCTGCCGCGCCATGGGCGCGGCCACAAGAAATCGCCGACCGGCATCAACTACCGGGCCAATATCGATGCGCTCAAGCGCGCGGGCGTCACCGAGATCATTTCGGTTTCGGCCTGTGGTTCCTTCAAGGAAGAGCTTGCGCCCGGCACCTTCGTCGTCGTCGATCAATTCATCGACCGGACTTTCGCGCGCGAAAAGAGCTTCTTCGGCAACGGCCTGGTCGCCCATGTCTCGATGGCGCACCCGACCTGCGGTCGCTTGGGCGACGCGATCACGGGCGCGCTTTCTAAGACCGGCATTCCGCACAAGCGGGGCGGCACTTATCTCGCCATGGAGGGGCCGCAATTCTCCTCGCTCGGCGAATCGCTCCTCTATAAGGGCTGGGGCTGCGACGTCATCGGCATGACCAACATGCCCGAGGCCAAGCTCGCCCGCGAGGCCGAGCTTTGCTACGCCACCGTCGCCATGGTGACGGATTACGATTGCTGGCATCCGGGTCACGACCATGTCGAGGTTTCGGCCATCATCAAGGTCCTTTTGGACAACGCCGACAAGGCGCGTCAGCTCGTGCGCACCGTCGCGCCGATGCTGCGCAAGACCCGAGGCCATTGTCCGAAAGGCTGCAACACGGTGCTCGATACCGCGCTGATCACCAGCCCCGATGTTCGCGACAAGGCGCTGATCAAGAAACTCGACGCCGTGGCCGGGCGCGTGCTCAAGCCAGCCAAGAAAACCAAGAAATAGCTTTCGATCGAGGCCGAGAATGAGCAATTTCTTTCATGACCGCATCCGCAGCATCCCCGACTATCCCAAGAAGGGGATCATGTTCCGCGACGTCACCACCTTGATGCTCGATCCCAAGGGCTTTCGCCGCACGGTCGACGAACTCGTATTGCCCTATGCCGGCACCAAGATCGACCTCGTTGCCGGCATCGAGGCACGCGGCTTCATCCTCGGCGGCGCGGTCGCGCATCAACTGTCTTGTGGCTTCGTGCCGCTTCGCAAGAAGGGCAAGCTTCCGGGCAAGACCATCGGCCAGGAATACACGCTGGAATATGGCGTCGACGTGATCGAGGTCCATTCGGATGCCGTGCGCGCCGGCCAGACTGTCCTGATCGTCGACGATCTGATCGCGACCGGCGGTACTGCCGAAGCCGCTTGCAAGCTGATCAGCAAGACCGGAGGCAAGATCGTCGGCCTGTCCTTCATTGTCGATCTGCCCGAGATCGGCGGCCGGGCCAAGCTCGAAAAGGCCGGGTACAAGGTCAACGTGCTGACAGCCTTCGAAGGTCATTGAGATGAAGAGTTTGTGGAACGACGCCGACGCCGCCAAGGCCGTCGAGAGCTATGCCAAGAAGGGCGTTGGCAAGGACCTTGCGCTCCGTGTCTATACGACGCGGCTTCTGGGCGGCGATCCGAAATTGGTCATGCATGGCGGCGGCAACACTTCGGTCAAGACGCGCATGAAGGATCTCTTGGGCGAGGAGATCGACGCGCTCTGCGTCAAGGGCAGCGGCTGGGACATGGCGGTGATCGAGCCGCCAGGTCTGCCGGCGCTCCGGCTCGATCCTTTGAGGAAGCTCCGCGCGCTCAATGCGCTCAGCGACGAGGATATGGTGAGTTTCCAGCGGAGCTGTTTGCTGGATGCGAACTCGCCAAATCCTTCGGTCGAGACGCTGTTCCATGCCTTCTTGCCTCATAAATTCATCGACCATACGCATTCGAACGCGGTCTGCGCGCTGACCGATCAGCCGGACGGCGCCAGGATTTGCGCCGAGCTCTACGGCGATCGCGCGGTGCTCGTGCCCTATGTCATGCCGGGCTTCGCGCTCGCCAAGTTGGCGACGGAAGCCTTCGAAAAGAACAAGAAGTCCGAGGGGCTGGTGCTGCTCAAGCACGGCATCTTCACCTACGCCGAGGATTGCCGCGAAGCCTATGAGCGGATGATCCGCATGGTGAGCGAGGCGGAAGCGCGGCTCGCCAAGGGCAAACCGGCATTGGTCCGCAATCCTGGCTTGCCCAAGGCGATCGCCGGTGTCGCCGAGGTCGCGCCGATCCTTCGCGGTGCGGTTGCCCAATTGATCGACCGCAATGATGGCGCTTGGCGGCGCCAGATCCTCGAATTTCGTACGGGCGATGCCATCCGCGCCTATGTCGGTGCCAAGGACGTTTCGGCGCTCAGCCGGCGCGGCGTGCCGACGCCCGACCACGTCATCCGGACCAAAGGCTGGCCATTGGTCGTGCCGGCGCCGACGACTGACGATCTCGCCGGCTTCGCTAAGGGCGTGAAGGCCGCGGTCGATGCTTTCGCCGCCGACTATCGCGCTTATTTTCAGCGCGAAAACGCCAAGCTGAAATCGCCCAAGAAGGAACTGGATCCGTTGCCGCGCACCATCTTGGTGCCGGGCCTCGGGCTTTTTGGCTTGGGCGCGAGCGCCAAGGATGCGCGCATCGCCGCCGATCTTGCCGAAGCTGCGGCCGAGGTGGCGGTAGCGGCCGAAGGCATCGGGCGCTACGAACCCGTCACCGAGGCCGATTTGTTCGATGTAGAATATTGGTCGCTCGAGCAGGCCAAGCTCGGCAAGAGCGCCGAGAAACGCCTGGCGCGCCAGGTCGTCGTGGTCACGGGCGCGGGAAGCGGCATCGGTGCGGCGGTCGCCAAGGCTTTCGCGGCTGAAGGCGCCGAAGTGGTGCTGCTCGACCGCGACGAAGCGCCGGTCAAGGCCGCCGCCAAGGCGGCATCTTCAACCGCCGTCGGTCTCGTTTGCGACGTCACGGACCGGTCCGCGGTTCGCGCGGCTTTCGATCAGGCCTGCAAAACCTTTGGCGGCGTCGACATCGTCGTTTCCAATGCCGGCGCTGCCTGGCAGGGCAAGATCGGCGAAGTATCGGATGCCGATCTGCGGAAGAGTTTCGAGCTCAATTTTTTTGCCCACCAGCATGTCGCCCAGGAGGCCTTGCGCGTCTTCCGCGCGCAGGCGACCGGCGGCTGCCTTCTGTTCAATGCCTCGAAACAGGCGGTCAATCCGGGTCCGGATTTCGGGCCCTATGGCCTGCCCAAGGCGGCGACGCTCTTCCTGTCGCGCCAATATGCCGTCGATTACGGCGCGGAGGGCATTCGCTCGAATGCGGTCAATGCCGACCGGGTCAACACTGGCATCTTCGCAGGAGGTCTCTTGGAGAGCCGCGTGAAGGCGAGGGGTCTCAGCGTCGAGCAATATCTCTCGGCCGGCAATCTCCTGCAACGCGAGGTCAAGGTCGCCGACGTCGCTCAGGCCTTTGTCGACCTAGCACTTTCGAACAAGTCGACGGGCGCGGTGATGACGGTCGACGGCGGCAATATCGCCGCGGCGCTTCGCTGATGTTTTCAAGCTGATTTCGGGGTGCTAGTGTCGAAGGCGATGCAAGGTCCGCGAACGACTCAGGATCCAAGGACGGCCGCCGCTCAAGGCGCGCAGTCGGCTGCGCAGGCTCAGCAGCCGGCCGGCGAGACCGCGCCGCCGCCGCCTACCGGATTGCTGACGGAAGAAGATGCTCGCCGCTACGGCATCGGGCCGGAGCACATTCGCAAGCTCGCTGAAAACACCGTCAGCATGTTCGTCCAGCTCGCCGGCGAGAAGATGCGTGAGACCGGTGGTCGCGCGACTTCGGCGGAACTCCGCGACTATGTGACCAAGTACATCGGCTCGGCGAGCGGGCCGCTCGACGCCTTCTATCGCAAGATGTCGGACGAATGGAACCAAGTCTACATTCGCGGCATTCTGCTCAAGAAACGCAAACACGCCTTCTATCGTCTGGTCATTCACAATTTCTCGGTGCTGTTCAAAGCCGAGAATGTCGGGCAGACCGACCCGAACGGGCTTTCGCGCGACAATCTTCCGGCCTTCATCACCGCGCTCAAGCTGATCCTGGGCGACGAGGTGATCGCGGCCCACGAGGAACAGTGCAGCAAGATCATCGAAGACCTGAAGACCAAGTTCGGCGACACCAAGTCCTGGCACACGCTCTGGGACGAATTTTACGACGACCCGCGCTCGCAGGCGATCAACGTCCGCTCGCTCTACATGGTCGCGGCGTATTTCAAGCGCTGGGATATCCGCAAACAGTGGTTCATCCAGGTGATGAACCATGATCAGGTGACGATCGGTCTCGCCTCCAACGCCTATGTCGTGATCGAAGGGCGGAGCGGCACCAATGCCGGCAAATTCACCGAGGTCAAGTTCCAGATCTTGATGCAGCAGATGTTCACGGCGATCAATCCGCAGACCATCAAGCCCGATCACAAGAAACTGCTGCGCGACGAATTCGGCGCCGAATTCGTGCCGGTTCTCTCGAACCTCTACTACAACATCTCCGGATCGAAGAACCAGGCAGGGCGCTGAACCGCGCCGGGTCTAGGTCTTGTTCTTGGCTCGGGCCTTGAGGCTGTCGAGCGCCGCTTGCATCATCCGCCTGGGTTCGTCGGATTCGAAGGACCTTGCGAAGGCATCGACGCCCGCCTCGACGGCATCGCGCAGAGGCACGTCTTCCCAGCGACGCATCAGCGCCTTCTGACGTCGCACCGCCCGGGGCCCGGCGGCGAGAATAGACGCGATGGCTTTCGCGACCGCCCGGTCGAGTTCTTCCGGCGCGACGAGCACATTGAGAAAGCCCCAGCGGTCGATTTCGGCGGCGCTGACGTTTTCGCCGAGGAGGACGAATTCCGCCGTGCGTCCCCAACCGATCAGGCGGGGCAGGAGCGCCGCTTCGATCACCGAAGGAATGCCGAGCTTGACTTCGGGCATGCCGAATTTGCCGTTGCTCGAGGCTATTCGCAGGTCGCAGGCCGCCGCGACTTCGAGCCCGCCGCCGATGCAATGGCCGTTGATCCGCGCGATCGTCGGCGCCGGACAATCGCGCAGCGCCTGGCATAAGCCGGAAAGCGAGCGAATATAGGTCTCGGCCGCCGGGCCATCGAAGCGCACCATCGCGTCGACATCGGCGCCGCCGATGAAAGCGCGGCTTCCGGCGCCGGTGAAGACGAGGGCGCGCAATTGCGGATCAGCAGAAGCACGACGGATCGCCTCGGTCAGACCGGCGATCTGTGAGGGGCCCAGGAAATTGAGCGGCGGGCGGTCGATTTCGATCCGAACGATACGGCCTTCAGGACCGCGATCGTCGACAATGACCTTCACTTCGGCGGTCATGAGGCGTCCTTTCGGGCTCGGCGATCTTTGGCGCCAAGATGGATGTCGGCATGTTGCGGCTTCTTGTCGAAAGGATAGAGCCGCGTGACATGCCCGACCTTGCGGCCGGCGCGTGCTTCCGCCTTGCCGTAGAGATGGACATGGAAGCCGGGCTCGGCAACGAGTGACGGCCAGGCTTCAATTTCGCTTCCGACCAGATTCTTCATCAAGGCATTGCCGCGCCGCGTCGTCGGGCCGAGCGGCAGGCCCGTAACCGCGCGTACCAGCTGTTCGAATTGGCTGGTCTCGGCGCCCTCGATGGTCCAATGGCCGGAATTGTGCGGTCGCGGGGCGAGCTCATTGACCAAGATCGCACCGCCCGGCGCCTCGAACATCTCGACGGCGATCAAGCCGATCAGGCCGATATTCTCGGCAATGCGCGTCGCCGCTCTCGTCGCCGCGCGCGCCGTGCGGAGCGGGATCGGCGCGGGCGCGACGGTCGTATCGAGAATGTGATCGACATGGCGATTTTCGACCGGATCATAGGTCGCCATGCTGCCATCGACGCCGCGCGCGACGATGACCGAAATCTCGCGCCGGAATTTGACGAAACCCTCGAGGATCGCCGGATTGCGTTCGATCGAGCGCCATGCGGCGGCCGCGCCGGCGGGGTCCGCGATCTTGGCTTGTCCCTTGCCGTCATAGCCGAAGCGCCTGGTCTTGAGCACGGCCGGCGTGCCGATCCTGGAGAGCGCGCGCTCGAGGTCCTTGAGATCGTCGACGGCCGCATAAGGAGCCGTGCCGACGCCGCAGGCATTGACGAAATCCTTTTCGGGCAGGCGGTCTTGGCAGATTTCGAGCACTTTGGGGTTGGGCCTGACGACGACGTGGCGTGCGAGGATCTCGAGGCAGCGCCAGGGGACGTTTTCGAATTCGAAGGTGACGACATCGACCGCGTCGGCGAAATGGCCAAGCGCTCGGCCGTCCTCGTAATCGGCGACCGTCTTGCGGCCCGCGACCTGCGAAGCCGGCGCGTCCTTCTCCGGCGTAAAGACATGCGTCTTATAGCCGAGGCGTGAAGCCGCCTGGGCGGTCATGCGTCCGAGCTGACCGCCGCCGACGATACCGATGGTCGACCCGGGTTCAATCCGCTTTGGGTTGCTCAGGGACTTGCTCCGTCTGACGGGCGCGGAAAGCATCGAGCGCGCGGGCGATCTTGGCATCGGTCTGTGCGATGACGGCGGCCGCCAGGAGCGCGGCATTGATCGCGCCGGCCTTGCCGATGGCGACGGTGCCGACCGGAATGCCGGCCGGCATCTGGACGATCGACAGGAGACTGTCGAGGCCTTTGAGCGCCTTGCTCTCGACGGGAACACCGAAAACGGGAAGAGGCGTCATCGACGCGGTCATGCCGGGCAAATGGGCCGCACCGCCAGCCCCCGCGATGACGACGCGAAGCCCGCGGCCGCGCGCGCTTTCGGCATAGACATAAAGCCGCTTGGGCGTCCGGTGGGCGGATACCACCTTGGTTTCATGCGGTACGCCCAGCAGCGTCAGTGTTTCCGCCGCATGACGCATGGTCTCCCAATCGGAGGTGCTGCCCATGATGATGCCGACGAGAGGCTTCGATCGGGCGATTTTCCGGCGAGTTCGGGTCATGAACCGAAGATAAGCGACGCCGTGGAAGAGCGCAAACGGGCGGCTATTTGAGCGTGCGGTTGGCTGCGCGCACGACGAAAACGACCGCGACCGCGGTGCCGACGAAGGCAATGCCCAGGACGCCCAGCGTCCCGAGCGTCGGATTGACGAAGGAGACCGCGGCCCAAAAAGCGATGGTCGCGATGGTGACGAAAGTCACCTGAACGATGAGCTGGATGACGTCCCAGACATTGCCCCGGCGCTTCTCGGCCTCGCGCACGGTTTCGGCAATTTCAGCCTGGGCGAGCTGTTGCCAAGTCTTGTACGACATCCGCCCCGTGATGCCTTCATTTTTCTGAATGAAGCCGGTGAGCTTTTCGACCACTTCGGTCGCGCGTTCGTCCGGGCTTTTGTAGCGCGCCATGAAGGAGGGCGAGAATGAAGCGCCGGGTCGCGTCGCGACCCGGCAACTTCGGACGACTAGGCCTGCTTGGCCGGCTTCTTGGCCGACTTCTTCTTGGCTTGTTGCTTCTTCTGGCCCTGCTTTTGGGCGGACTGCTTCTTCTGGCCTTGCTTCTTCTTCTGGGCCGCTTCCTTCTTGGCCGGCTGCTGGGCCGGTTGGGCAAAGGTCGCGGCCGGGGCCGCCACGGCGAGCGCGACTGCGACGGCGATCGCGCGGAAAAGCGTCTTCATCGGGGGAAACTCCTGGAGCTGCCTGATCTAGAACTCATATGCGACGGCCGACGCGATTCGCATCCGACCGGAGCGCGACGAAGCTCTAGGCGCGAACCGGGCGCTTGTCAACGATCCCGGCCCAGACTTTCATTGGGCTCCGGTTGGATTTAAGATTGCCCGAGTCGTCGTTGTTCGATGTCGGAGAATGCCGATGTTCAGGAAATTCGAGATCGCGGTTCACAACAAGGATGTCCGACGCTTGGTCAAGGAAGGGGAAAAGCACAAGAACTTGTCGGACGATTGGGGCGATACCCATTACATCGAGATCTCGGCCCAGAACGACGAAGACGCACGCCAGAAAGCGGCTCGCAAATTTCCGGCCAATCTCGGCTATGTGATCGAGGCCATCAAACCCGTCTAGTTGGGTTCAGCAGAGCCATCCAGCGAGAAACAGGCCGAAAAAGCCCTCGTAATCGTCTTCATCACGCCGACGAGCCAGTTCGGCTGCAGCGCGAGCGCGCCCAGGACGAGCACCAGCGCGCCGATGGCGATGGTCTTGCGGTGACGGTCCACTGTAAGACGCTCAAGCATGGCGTCATTATACGCTGCTTGCGGCCGCTAGGCGACAAATCGGCCGAAACGCACCGCGGTTTGGCCCGGCTTGAGGCGGCGCGAGGGCATGATCAGGACGCAACGATCATAGGGGGTCTTGACCGCGACCCCGCCGTCTTGGGCGATCTCGGTCCCGGCCTTTTCGATCACTTCCATGCCGACGAAATCCTGATTGAACGCGAAGTCCTCGTTCGCGACCGTGACGGCTTCGGTGACCTCGATGATCGTCTGGCGCGGCGGCGGCCCATTCGGCAAGCGCGGCAGGGCGAAAGACGCGTCGATCACGCCGAGCTCGAACAAAAAGCGGATCGTGGTCTCGAGTGCGATCTCCTCACTGGCCTTTTCCCAGTGCTGGCCGCATTCGACCAAGAGGGCGTTCTTGTCGCTCGCCGGGTCGCCAAAGCCGGAATAGTCGCGAAGCCGCTTACCGGCCTTGTGGCCATCGTCGGCGACGACATGAATCGGAATGCCGACCGCGAGCGCCAAGGCGCGCCCTTTGGCGGTCGGGCCGCAAAGCATCAGCGCCGGCGTCTTATGCTGCATCGAGTGGATGTCGAGAAGAACATCGACGGTATCGACCAGAGGCCGCATTTCGCGCGCCCGATCTAGCTCGACGGAATGCCGCTTGCCGTCGAGCACGTCCTCGGACCAGACACGATTGAAATCTTCGTCAACGAAGCGCGACGCGGTCGGTTTCGCGGGATCGAAGCGTTGATAAGCGGCGACATTGGCAAAGGACAAAGTCAGTTTGCCCTTCTTGGGCTTGATGCCCTGCCGAATGAGCGTATCAAGCGCGACCGCGCCGCAAAGCTCGTTGCCATGCGTCAGGGCGTTGACCATGACGTGCAGACCGGGCGCTCCGGAACCGATCGTCGTCGCATAGGGCACGCCCGTATTGCCGGTGCGATAGGGTTCGATGTCGACCGGCTTGATCTCGATTGGGTAGGTAGCGGGATCGGGCATGGTGTTCTTCCGATCTATCGCGTGCAGACTTGGTCCATGAGGCGGCGCAGGAACGCTTCGCATGCCTGGACTTGGGCGATTGCGATGAATTCGTTCGGCTTGTGGGCTTGTTCGATGAAGCCCGGTCCGCAGACCACGGTCGGAATACCGGCGCGCTGAAATAGCCCGGCCTCGGTGCCGAAACTGACCTTGCCGACGGTATTGCCGCCGGAGGCCGCTTTGGCCAGCGCCACGACCGCGTCGCCTTCGCTGGCCGACAGACCTGGAAGCTCCGACATCAAGTCGAAGTCGACACCTGTGCCGCGCGAGACCTTGTGCATCGCCGGTTCGATCTCGGCCCTGACCACGCGTTCGACTTCGGCGAAGAATTTTCGCGGATCATCCGCCGGCAGATGGCGTATCTCGAACTCGAACCAGCAGTCCTTGGGCACGATATTGAGCGCGGTACCGCCCCGCATCGTGCCGGTATGAACCGTCGAATAGGGCGGATCGAAGGCCGGATCGAAGGGGCCGCGATCACGAAAACGCCGCCCGATCCGATTGAGCAGAGCGACGATTTCGGCACCGACTTCGATTGCATTGACGCCGATTTGGGGGACCGAGGAGTGACATTCGAGTCCTCTTACATGGCAACGCCAACTAAGTTTGCCTTTGTGAGCGGCAATCACCGCCATACCGCTCGGCTCGCCGACGATGCAGGCGGTGGGCTTATTGGGTTCATTTGCGATGACGTCGATCAAGCGTCGCACGCCGAGGCAGCCGACTTCCTCGTCATAAGACAGCGCCAGATGCACTGGCGTCTTCAAGTTACGGCGGAGAAATTCCGGTACGAGAGCCAAAGCCACCGCGAGGAAACTCTTCATGTCGCTGGTGCCGCGACCGTAGAGGCGTCCATCTTGTTCGACGACGTCGAAGGGGTTGGTCTGCCAATCTTGGCCGTCGACCGGCACCACGTCGGTATGGCCGGATAGCATGATGCCGCCCCGATCGGTCGGGCCAAGGGTCGCGAAGAGATTGGCCTTGCGGCCGTCGGCATCGTGAACGAGGCGGCTGTCCACGCCATGCTCGGCGAGATAATCCCTGACCCAGTGGATGAGGGCGAGGTTCGAATCGCGGCTCGTCGTATCGAAGCCGACGAGGCGGCGGACCATCGCCAAACTGTCATAGTGTCTTGCAGCCATGCGGGCAGGAGTATGGCCCCGGTGTTGCGGCGAGGCTAGCCCTTTGCAGCGGGCGTTGGCTGTGCGACTTTGCCCGTGGAGGGCACATGAATTCGCAATATCGACTGTACGGCTCAAACGGTTCGCCATATTCGGTCAAGATCAGAGCCGTGTTGCGCTATCGGCGCATCCCCTTCATTTGGGAGCGGATCACGAGCGCGAATGCCGATGTACTCAAGCGGGTCAAAGTTCCGGTTATCCCTGTCCTGGAATTCCCCGATGGCAGCTATGCGAATGACTCGACGCCGCTGATCTACGACCTCGATCGGCGTCACGCCGAGCGCCGGATCGTGCCCGACGATCCGGGCCAAGCCTTTCTTGCGCATTTGATCGAGGACATGGCCGACGAATGGGGCACGAAGTTGATGTTCCATTATCGCTGGCATGATCCGGTCGATCAGGAGTTCTGCTCGACATGGTTGGCTCGGGAGCGCTTGGGCGGCGCAGGGCAGGCGGCGATCGATGCGGCCGCGCGCCAATTCCGCGATCGCCAAGTCGGGCGCATGGCCTTGGTCGGCGTTCAGGCCGCCAACCGCCCGGTCATCGCCGAAACCTATGAACGCATCTTGGCCGCGCTCGAAGGTCATCTGGCGACAGGCGAATTCCTGTTCGGCGACCGTCCATCGCTTGCCGAATTCGGCCTCTACGGCCAGCTATGGCAATTGGCCTTCGATCCGTCGCCGGCGCTGATGATGCGTCGCTTGGCGCCAAAAGTGTTCGCCTGGCTCCATCGGCTCGACGATGCGTCCGGCGTCGAACCCGGGTCGTGGCGCGATCCGGCGGCACCGGCAACCGAGGCGACGAAGGCGCTCCTTCGAGTGGCCGGCGAGGTCTATTTGCCCTTTCTCATGGCCAACGATGTCGCGACTTCGAAGGGCGCCGAAAGCTTCACGGTCCGCCTGCTCGGTCGCGACTTTACCCAGGGACCGTTCAAATATCAGGCGCGTTGCTTAGCTTGGCTGCGCGAGGAGTTTGCCGGCCTGCCGAAAGACGCAAGCGAACGCATTGCGCCCTTGCTCAAGGACACAGGATGTTGGGACGCGCTCCGCGCCTAATTCTTACGTTCGCTGTCCTGGCGAGCGCCTTCTTCGCCGCGATAGCGGCCCAGGCGCAATCGAGTGCGCCGCCGCGGGGTTTTGGCGAAGCGATGCGCTGGTATCGCGACGCGGCCGAAGCCGGCCGTGCGGATGCCCAATATTTCATGGGTTATGTCGCGCATGCCGGGTTGCAGGGACCCAAGAATGCGGCAGTCGCGGCGGGCTGGTATCTCAAGGCCGCGAACCAAGGCCACGCCGCGGCGCAACTCCACCTCGCCATGCTCCATCATGCAGGCGAGGGTGTCGCTCGCGACCTCGCCGTCGCAAGACGCTGGTACGAGGCTGCGGCGAGGCAAGACGACCGCGAAGCCGCGTTCAATCTGGCGTGCCTTTTCGAGAAGGGTGACGGCGGGCCTGTCGATCTGAACGCAGCTCTTCACTGGTACCGGCTTGCCGCCGAGGCCGGCCACCTCGACGCCCAGAACAATCTGGGCGTGCTGCTCGCGACCGGGAGCGGCCGCGCCAGCGATCCCGCGGAGGCGGTTCGTTGGTATCTAGCGGCGGCCGAGGCCGGCAATGCTCATGCGATCTACAATATTGGTCTGCTTTATGCCCATGGCGAACTCGTCGCGCGCGACGATGCCGCGGCGTGGCGCTGGTTGAGCCTCGCCATAAGATCCGGCGAAGCCTTAGTTGCCGTGTCAGCACGCAAGCTCCTTGCCGAAGTCGAAGCGCGAATGGGCGAAACCGCGATCGCAGCCGCCCGGGCGAGTTTGGTCGTGGCCCGAGATCCGGAAGAATGAATTGGTAAAATCAATTAATATTAAATAGTTAGCGTATTATATTAGTTATTTAGATTAGGTGCTTTAAACGGAAATCCTCTTAGGGGCACGACATTCATGCCGAGCTTGGCTTTCTCGGCAAGATCGATGACCTCGGCCATGGCCGATCCGGCGCCCTTGTTGGCGGCTTAGGCTTCGCGGTCGAGATAGGGCATGGCCTGACCCAGGGCGAAGCGCGCGACCATCGCAGAGCCCAGGCGCAGGAAAAGCGGCTACGTCGTCTCGGGCGGCGGCGGAAATATCAGGCGGACGGTCGTGCCCCGCCCCAGGTCGCTCTCGATGACGAGCCGCCCGCCGTGAAGTTCCATGAGGCGATTGCTGAGCGGCAAGCCGAGACCGGTGCCCTGGCTCTTGATCGTGGCTTCTTGTTCAAGCTGGCGATAGGGCTCAAGCGCCCGCGGAATGAGCGCGGGATCCATGCCGATGCCGTCGTCCCGGACCACGATTTCGACGCCCCCGTCGGCGAAGCGCTCCGCGCCGACGATGATAGCGCCGCCGCGCGGCGTGAACTTCACCGCGTTCGAGAGGACATTGAGCAAGACCTGCTTCACGCGCAGCTCGTCTGCGTGAAACGTGAGCGGCGCATCGTTCACCGTGCGATTCGTCAGCGTTATTCCGGCCTCGCGCGCCCGGCCGTCGACCACCGTGCAGCAGCGCCGGATCGTTGCGTTGACGTCGATCCGCCGCCTATCCAGTTCAATCCGGCCCGCCTCGGCTTTCGAGAGATCGAGCAAATCTCCGATGAGGTGGAGCAGCAACTGTCCGCTTTCATGAATATTGCCGGCGTAATCGCGATAGCGCGTGATGGGATCATCCCCTCCGCGTGTCTTGCTGATCTGGATCATTTCGGAGAAACCGAGAATCGCATTAAGAGGCGTGCGGAACTCGTGGCTCAAATTGGCGAGAAAATCCGATTTCAATCGGTTTGCCCGCTCGGCGTCCTTGCGCGCCTCCTCCGTCTTCCGAATTTCGTCCTGAAGCAGAACGAGCGAGCGATCAAGGGCATGAAGCGGGAGAGTACGTAAAATAAGATAGATCGAGACGCTGAGGCTGATGCCGATCAGAAGGGCCCAGAAAACACCGTTCGCAAGCGGCTTGGCGCTTGCCGACGTTTCAATGAAACCCATTGTCCGTTGGTCGACGACGATGGGTTCTCGGCGGGAGACCGAAAGCCATTCAATCGACTTTCCGTCGCCGGCGATCAACCCGCCGTTCGCTTCCAGAATCCGCAGCTGGATATCGTTGGTCGAATTCTCGTCTCCGTCGATCATGGCTTCCAGTCGATCCGGAGCGTAGGACCACATGTCGCCGTGGGTATAGACATACTGCGCCAGCTTTTGGGCGCTGATTTTCGACCTCAGCGCCAGTTCGTCGCCAAGCGCGGTATAGGAAATGACGCTATAGCCGAGGGGAATCGCCGTCGCGGTGATGATGGCCACAACGATTCCGAATGCCTGAAGGACGCGGCGGAGTCGGAAGATTTCCTTATTGGCGTCGGAGGGCACGGGTTATTTGCCGGACTGAATGCCGACCGAGGCGAGGCTTGCTTGGCCCTCCGGTGTCGCAAGATAAGCGACAAAGGCGGCGGTGGGCGGGGCCCTGGCCGGACCGACAATAAGATAGAACGCCACGCGGAGCGGGTAAGCGCTCGATCGAAGGCTTTCGATATCCGGCCTACGGCCGTCGACGGCGACGAACCGAAGCGCAAGTTGCTCGCTCAAAGCCTGGGCCAGCGTCATGGCGACAAACGACCCCGGGTTTCCAAGCGCGAGGGCGGCGTTTTCCTGATCGGTTCCAGCCACCGGCACCTCAGGGCGTCGGCGCATCAAGTCCATGGCCTGTCCGGCGCCGGGAAAGGCCTCGCCGACTATGATCGATAGGAACTCGGATTTAGGGCGAAGGACTAGGCGCATCGGCGTGCCGTCGGGCCAGGACCTGATTTTGCCGCTATAGACATCGGCGATTTCACCGGATGAAAAATCCCGAAGCGCCTTGGCGGAAGTCGCGAAGCCCCAGACGGTCGTTCCGAGGGGATATTCGACCAGACCTTTCGCGCTCTCCTCTGCCGTGAGCGGTCGACCGCTGAGCGCAATGTCGATTTTACCGTCGGCGACCGCGCGAATGCCGCCGGCGCTGCCGAGACTCGGCAGAATGACGATCCGGGTATCGGCAGCCTGCGCGCGGTAGGATGCGGCGACCGTCTCGACGGCGCGGAGCGCGCCGCCGGTGCCTCCGATGCGGACCACGTCCTCCGCGGCCGCCGCGACCGGGAAGCAGAGACCCAGAAACAACGCAATGGGACGCAGCAAGGGTATAATACGAAACATCGATCCGACATTTCCCGGAGAGGTGGCCCATACGCCCCAGATTGACGACAGAGTAGCCCGGCTCCTGCCCTCCCAGAAGGTGCAAGCGCGTAGCGACAGCGTCCGTAGCAATAATATCGTCGGCTTGACCGTTATGCTACTCCCCAGAAGTGCGATTTTCGGTGGTTTTGCCACAGTGCGGGCGCGCTTCGCCTGTCGCTGGCGATCCAGCGCATCGCCGGATCATGGCCGAGGCGGACGGCGTCATCGACATCCTCGTATCCGGCAAGGTGGCCGTATTCGTCGCGAATTGGTGCAGCCATCCGGGAAATGCGGGTTTAATGCTTGCCCAAGGCCTCGGCCGCCAATAAGTTAGGCGCCTTTCGCAGGCTGCCCAAAACATGACCATTTCGATCGGCTCGGTCAAAATCGAAGACCCGGTAATCCTCGCGCCCATGTCGGGCGTGAGCGATATGCCGTTCCGCCGCTTGGTCAAATCGATGGGCGCAGGTCTCGTGGTCTCGGAAATGATCGCTTCCGAAGCCATGGTTCGGCACTCGCGCCAGACATTGAAGCGCGCTGAAAGGACCGAAAGCGAGGGGCCGGTCTCCGTCCAATTGGCGGGCTGCAAGCCCGAAGTGATGGCCGAGGCCGCCAAGCTCAACGAGGACATGGGCGCGTCGATCATCGACATCAACATGGGCTGTCCCGTGAAGAAGGTCGTCGGCGGCCATGCCGGCTCTGCCCTGATGCGGGACGAGGTTCAGGCCGCGCGAATCATCGAGGCGACGGTCAGGGCAGTCCGGCTGCCGGTGACCCTCAAGATGCGCACGGGCTGGGACATGGACAGCCGCAACGCGCCGCGTCTGGCCAAGATCGCCGAGGACCTCGGGATCAAGATGGTCACCGTCCACGGCCGAACGCGCAATCAACTCTATCGCGGCCATGCCGATTGGGCCTTCGTCCGCGAGGTGAAAGCGGCCGTCGGGATCCCGGTCATCGTCAACGGCGACATCGTCACGCTCGACGATGCCAAGGAGGCTCTTGCTCAATCGGGCGCCGATGGCGTGATGATCGGCCGCGGCAGCTACGGCCGGCCCTGGTTCCTGTCCCAGGTCATGCGTTTTCTACGCAAGGAAGCCGTGCCGAGCGATCCGACGCCGCAGGAACGAGGCCGCATCCTCGCAGGACATTATTGGGCGATGCTCGACCATTACGGCCGCGAAAGCGGCACGCGCATCGCCCGCAAGCATGTCGCCTGGTACGCCCATGGCCTCGCCAATTCCGCGGCGTTTCGCGATCAGGCCATTCGCGAAAGCGATCCGGAACGCGTCCTCGATATGATCAGGATATTTTTCGAAAACGCCATCGAAGCGCGCGAGATCGGCCGAGCGCAAGACGACGTACTCGAGGCCGCGTGATGGCGCTGGCTTCTCGCCAGGCGGCGAAACCTGGCATTGGGCACGCCTCCGTCACGCCTGAAAGCGTGCTCCACGCTTTGCCCGATCCGCTGATCGTGGTCGAGGGCGATTGGCAGATCGCCTTGGCCAATGCCGCGGCCGAGCAGTTCTTTCGTACGAGCGCCCAGGCTTTGTGCCATCAGCGCTTCGACCAGCTGATTCCTTTCGGCAGCCCGGCGCTCGACCTGATCGTCCAGGCGCGGCGCGACGGCAAGGTCGTGACCGATCACAACATCGAAGTCGGCTCGCCGCGCTTCGGCTTTCATAATGTCACCCTCGTCGCGGCGCCGATGATCGAACGCCCAGGTGCGGTGATCGTCGCCTTGCAGGCGCGCGCCATCGCCCAATTGATGGACCGCCAACTCGTGCATCGCGGCGCCGCGCGCTCCGTCGTCGGCATGGCGGCGGTGCTGGCCCACGAGATCAAGAACCCGCTCTCCGGCATTCGCGGCGCGGCGCAGCTTTTCGAGCAGACCGTGCCCTCGGCGGAAAAGCCGCTCGCGCGACTCATTCGCGACGAGGCGGATCGCATTCGCGCTCTGGTCGATCGCATGGAGGCTTTTGGCGACCGGCGGCCGGCGGTCATGGGACCGGTCAACATCCACGAGGTGCTCGAACATGTCAGGGCGCTCGCCGAATCCGGCTTCGGCAGGGGCGTGCGCTTCGTCGAGCGATACGATCCATCCTTGCCGCCGGTGCTCGGCAATCGCGATCAGTTGGTTCAGATCTTTCTCAATCTGGTGAAGAACGCGGTCGAAGCCGCGCCCGAGGTCGCAGGCGAAATTCAACTCACCACGGCCTATCGTCATGGCGTCCGCCTCGCCGTGCCGGGCCGGCGCGAGCGCATGCATCTGCCGCTTGAAGTCGGGATTCAGGACAATGGCACCGGCATACCCGAAGACATCAGGCCGCATTTGTTCGATCCCTTCGTGACCAGCAAGGCTTCGGGTTCGGGTCTGGGTCTCGCGCTGGTCGCGAAGCTGGTCGACGATCACGGTGGCGTCGTTGAATTCGATTCCCAACCGGGCCGGACATTGTTCCGCGTCCGCCTCGGAGTCGTGCGCGACGATGTTGGAGACAAGCGATGAGGAGCGGAACCGTCCTGGTCGCCGACGACGATCGGGCCATCCGCACCGTGCTCGATGCCGCGCTGGGTCGAGCCGGTCACATCGTACGTTCGACCGGAAACGCCGCGACCTTGTGGCGCTGGGTGTCGGACGGCGAGGGCGACGTCGTGATCGTCGATGTCGTCATGCCGGACGGCAATGGGCTCGATCTCTTGCCGCGCATGAAGAAGCTTCGTCCCGATCTGCCCGTAATCGTCATGAGCGCGCAGAACACGATCTTGACGGCGCTCAAGGCGACGGAGCGGGGGGCTTTCGAATACCTGCCCAAGCCCTTCGATCTTCAGGAATTGACGACGATCGTCGGACGCGCGCTGGCGCCTAAGCCGGTCGAGACTTCCGCCAAGTCGATCGAGGGCGAGGAGCGCCTGCCCTTGATCGGCCGCTCGCCTGCGATGCAGGAAATCTACCGCGTCTTGGCTCGCCTGATGGCGACCGATCTGACCGTCACGATCATGGGCGAGTCGGGCACGGGTAAGGAGCTGGTGGCGCGCGCGCTTCATGATTATGGCAAGCGGCGCAACGGTCCCTTCGTCGCCGTCAACATGGCCGCGATCCCGCGCGAACTGATCGAGAGCGAATTGTTCGGCCATGAGAAGGGCTCCTTCACCGGCGCGCATCAACGATCGGTCGGGCGTTTCGAGCAGGCGGAAGGCGGCACGCTGTTCCTCGACGAGATCGGCGACATGCCGCCCGAAGCGCAGACACGGCTTCTGCGAGTCCTTCAGCAAGGCGAATACACGACCGTCGGTGGGCGCACGCCGATCCGGTCCAACGTCCGGATCATCGCGGCGACCAACCGCGACCTGCGCCAGCAGATCCAGCAGGGCCAGTTTCGCGAAGATTTGTTTTTTCGACTAAACGTCGTGCCGCTGCGCCTGCCGCCTCTGCGCGAACGCGCGGGCGATATTGCGGATTTGGCTCGGCACTTTCTGGATATCGCGGTCGCCGAAGGCTTGCCGTTCAAGACGCTTTCGCCGGGCGCCATCGAGCGCCTCAAGACCTATCGCTGGCCTGGCAATGTTCGCGAGCTTGAAAACCTGATGCGCCGTCTGGCGGCGCTTTGCGCCGACGACGAGATTTCGGAAGCCGTCGTCGACGCGGAGTTGAGCCAAACGACAGGCACCGAATCTCATGCCGCTTCATTGCCGGCGGAGACGCTGGCCGAATCCGTCAAACGGCACATGGCGCAATATTTCGAGCGCTTCGGCAACGACCTGCCGCCGGCCGGGGTCTATGACCGCGTGCTGCGCGAAATCGAAAGGCCGTTGATCGAGCGATGCCTGAATGCGACGCGCGGCAATCAGATTCGTGCGGCAGAACTGCTTGGGCTCAACCGCAATACCCTCCGCAAGAAGATCAAAGAGCTGGAAATCGAGCTCTTGCGGGGTGCGCGAGGCTGATTGCCGAGTAGGAGGTCGACCATGGTTCGAGCCGGTCCTGCAATCCTCGTGATCCTGGCGCTGCTCCTGAGCGCGAGTGCGGCGTCGGCCCAACGTCGAGGCGGCGGTGGAGGCTTCGGCCCGATCCGTGAGGATTTCGGCGCAGCGCTTCCCGCCCCAGGCCTGAACGCGACATTCGCCAACGGCACGATTTGCACGCCCATTGCATCGCCCTATGGTTCGCCGACACGCTATGACGGCAGCCCGCGCATGACCGGCGGTGCCGGCGGTGCCCATGGCGGGATCGATCTGACGTTGACCGAAGGCACGCCTTTGCACGCCATCGCTCCGGGCCAGATTCTCAGTCAAGGCGAGGGCGGGATGATGGAGGGGATCTTTGTCTGGCTCTTGCATTTGCCGCAGCACACGGGTCTCGCCTATGGCTTCGTCAGCAAGTATCAACATTTGGCGGAGAGACCGGTGCTGGCGAACGGAGCCTCGGTCGGGCTTGGCCAGGTCATAGCCAAATCGGGAAGGACGGGAACCGTCGGTGGGCATTATGGCGGCCACGGCTATCCGCATCTTCATTTGACTGTCCGATCGGTCTTGCCGGAAAAGCTGGCCGCGGCGGCCGCGGCAGCCCTGGGCGGCGATGACTTTCGGGTCAATCGCGACAGCGTGTTGATCGACCCGCTGACGATCTATGTTCCTGACCTTCGGTCACCAGCCGACGCTGCCTCACTTCCGCTCGACCGCAAGACCGTCACAGTGGGTTATGTCGACCACGGTGGAAAGCTGCAGTTGGGCCCTGCCAAGTTCGTTTGGGCCGTTGCTTGCCCCTAATCGTCGCTGCAGTATAAGTATGCAACAGGGACGGTGCAAAATCGCCACATTGTGCTAGGCTTTGTTGCGTCCATGACACAGTTTCCCCAAAGGATCGCGTCGTAGTCCCATGACGACTAGGGTCGAAGACGGCGTCGTTGCTTTTTGGCCACGCTTCGTCCTCTGGGCGAAGCGTCATCGCGTTACCCGCAAGCTTGTTGCCGTCTTGGCCGTTCTGGCCATGGCATCGGGCGTAGCGACATACTCCGCGCTCACCCAAGCGACCTTCGGCCCTGCGCCGCGGGTCATTCTTAGCCTGCTGTTGTTGGATCTGGTTCTGCTGCTGACCTTGGGCGCGCTCGTCGCCCGGAAGTTCGTGCAGCTCTGGATCGAGCACCGTCGCGGCGCTGCCGGCGCCAAGCTTCATGCCCGATTGGTCGGCTTGTTTGGCGTCGTTGCGATCGCGCCAACCATTATCGTCGGTGTTTTTTCCGCGCTGTTCTTCGATATCGGGCTCCAGAGTTGGTTCAGTCAGCGCGTTCGCGTGGCACTCCAGGATTCGCTTGCGGTCGCGGAGGCCTATGTCGACGAACACCGCAAGGTCATCGTCGGCGACATTCTGGCAATGGCCAACGATCTCAATCGCGAGGCCGCGGATTTGGCGGCGGATCCGGGATTCTTCAACGAACTGGTCGGCAGCCAGGCCGCGCTGCGCGCCTTGCCCGAAGCGATCGTCTTGAACAGCAATGGCGAGGTCATCGCGCGCGCGCCCATGTCCTTCGCGCTCGAATTCGAAAAAGTGCCGAACTGGGTCTTTCAGCGCGCGGCCCAAGGCGAGGTCGTCGTTTTGACCAATCAATCCGAGGATCGCGTGCGCGCCTTCCTGCGTCTCGGTCGTTTTGCGGATGCCTATCTTCTGGTCGGCCGCTTTGTCGAATCGCGCGTGCTCGGGCATGTCGACCAAGCCCGTCGGGCGGTCGCGTCCTACGCCGATTTGGAGGGGGCAAGGTCGTCGATCCAGGTCACCTTCGCGCTCGTGTTCATCGTCGTCGCGCTGCTGCTGCTTTTGGTCGCGACCTTGATCGCCTTGCAGGTCGCCTCGCGTCTGGTCGGCCCGATCGGCGCTTTGGTGAAGGCCGTCGAGAAGGCGAGGGAGGGCGATCTCTCGGTCCGTGTCGCCGAGCCGACCGATGACGACGAAGTCGCGACATTGTCCCGCGCCTTCAACAACATGACGGGACAGTTGCAAAACCAGAGAACCGAATTGGTCGACGCCAATCGCATGGCGGAAGGGCGCCGTCGTTTCACCGAAGCGGTGTTGAGCGGCGTCTCGGCCGGCGTGCTCGGGCTCGATCCTGCCGGGCGGATCGAGTTGCCCAACCGATCGGCCGTGTTGCTCCTTGAGACCGAGGCCGAGCGCCTGATCGGCCGCCGGCTCGGCGAGGCGGTGCCTGAGCTGCAGCGCTTTCTGGACGAGGCCCAAAGCAAGATCGAACGCGGCGCGCAAGGTCAGGTCGAAATCACGCGCTTCGGCAAGCGGCGAAATCTACTGGTGCGGGTGGGTGCCGAGAGGGATGGCGACAATTTGACCGGGTTCGTCGTGACCTTCGACGACATCACCGATCTGGTCGCGGCCCAACGGACGGCGGCCTGGGCCGATGTCGCGCGGCGCATCGCCCATGAGATCAAGAACCCGCTCACGCCGATCCAGCTTTCGGCCGAGCGGCTCAAGCGCAAATACCTCGCCGAAATCACGAGCGATCCCGAGGTCTTTCAGCGCTGCACCGATACCATCATTCGTCAGGTCATCGACATCGGTCGCATGGTCGACGAGTTCTCCTCGTTCGCCCGCATGCCTGCGCCGGTCTTCGCCGAGGAGGATGTGGCCGAGCTTGCGCGTCGTGCCCTGTTCCTTCAGCAGATCGCGCATCCCGAACTCGTCTATGACAGCGTGCTGCCGCCCGACCCGATCATCCTGCGCTGCGACGGCCGGCAGATTTCCCAGGCCATCACCAACGTCCTCAAGAACGCCGCCGAAGCGATCGAGGCACGTCGTGCGGTCGAGGGTGCGGAAGGCCGCCCCGGCCGGATCGAACTGAGGCTGCAAGCCGGCGCTGCCGGCGCGGCCATCGAGGTCATCGACAATGGGCGAGGCGTTCCGGAAGAGATCAAGGACAGATTGACCGAACCCTATGTCACGACGCGGGCGCGGGGCACGGGGCTCGGCCTGGCCATCGTCAAGAAGATCATGGAAGACCACGGCGGAACGCTGACCGTTGAGAATCGGATCCAAGGCGGCGCCATTGCGCGCCTGACCTTACCGGTCCGCGAGCGGGCAAAGGACAACATAGGGTCCGAAGCGCGGAAGGTCGGCCATGGCGCTTGAGATCCTGATCGTCGACGACGAGGCGGACATCCGCGAGTTGGTTGCCGGCATCTTGTCGGATGAAGGTTATCAGTGCCGAACGGCCGGCGATGCCGATGGCGCCTTGGCCGCGGTCGAGCAACGCATGCCGGGTCTCGTGGTCCTCGACATCTGGCTCCAGGGCAGCCGCAAGGACGGCCTCGAGATCCTCGAAATCCTCAAGGGCCGGCAGCCGGAATTGCCGGTCGTCGTCATCTCCGGTCATGGCAACATCGAGACCGCGGTCAGCGCGCTCAAGAAGGGTGCCTATGATTTCATCGAGAAGCCCTTCACGGCCGAGAGGCTCCTGGTCGTCATCGCCAGGGCCATTGAGGCCGCGCGACTGCGCCAGGAAAACCGCGAGCTCAAACTCCGCGCCGGCAACGACGGCGAATTGATCGGCAACTCGCCGGCGATCAACGGCGTGCGCGCCGCGATCGAAAAGATCGCGCCGACCAATAGCCGCGTCCTGATCGAGGGCCCGCCGGGCAGCGGCAAAGAAGTCTGCGCGCGCCTTCTGCATCTGCGTTCGCGTCGCAGCACCGGACCTTTCGTGGTCGTGAACGCCGCTTCGATGGCGCCGGAACGCATGGAAGCCGAACTTTTCGGCGTCGAGGAGAAGGCCGCCGGCGGCGAAGGCGGCAAGATCGGCACGCTGGAGCGCGCGCATCTCGGCACCTTGTTCATCGACGAAGTCGCGGACATGCCGCTCGAGACCCAAGCCAAGATACTGCGCGTTCTGGTGGATCAGAGCTTCGAGCGGGTCGGCGGCGGGCGACGGATCAAGGTCGATGTGCGGATCGTCTCGGGAACGAGCCGCGATCTCAAGGCCGAGATCGCTGCCGGGCGCGTCCGGGAGGACCTCTACCATCGCCTCAATGTCGTGCCGCTCCGCATGCCGCCTCTGGTCGAAAGGCGAGAGGATATTCCGCTCTTGGCCCGCCATTTCATGAGCCGTCTCTCCGCGGCTTCGGGCCTGCCGGCGCGAACGGTCGGCGAAGACGCCATGGCCGCGCTTCAGGCCTATAGCTGGCCCGGCAATGTTCGCCAGCTCCGCAATCTGATCGAGCAGATCTTGATCATGGCGCCAGGCGAAGCCGCGGCGCCGATCAGGGCGAGCCATTTGCCGGGTGACATCAATGCCGAAGTTCCGCGCGCTCTTAGGCCCGATGCCTCCGAGGATCTGATGGCGCTGCCGCTCCGCGATGCGCGTGAATTGTTCGAGCGCCAATATCTGCTGGCGCAGCTCACCCGCTTCAGTCGGAACATTTCGCGGACGGCCGAATTCGTCGGCATGGAACGCTCGGCGCTTCATCGCAAGCTGAAATCGCTCGGCGTCTCGGGCAGCAACGGCCGCGGCGCCGAAGACGAAGGAGCGGGTTGATGCGTGTCATCGTCTGTGGGGCGGGTCAGGTCGGCTTCAGCATCGCGCGCCATTTGGCGGCCGAAAACGTCGACGTCATGGTGATCGACATGTCGGAGGAATTGACCCAGCGCATCTCCGATCAACTGGAAGTGCGGGCCATCACCGGCTACGCCAGCCATCCCGACGTGCTCGAGCGTGCGGGCGCGGCCGAGGCCGACATGATGATCGCGGTCACCTATGCCGACGAAGTCAACATGGTCGCCTGTCAGGTCGCCCACGCCCTTTTCAATATCCCGATGAAAATCGCCCGCATCCGGGCGCAGAGTTATCTCAAGGCCGAGTGGGGCGGGCTGTTCAACCGCGAGAATCTGCCGATCGATCACGTCATTTCGCCCGAGATCGAGGTCGCCCGGGCGGTGGGGCGCCGGCTCGAACTTTTCGGCGCCTTCGACATGATCCCTTTCGCCGAGGACCGCATCCGCGTCGTCGGCGTCCGCCTGCCGTCGAATTGCCCGGTGCTGGATACGCCGCTGCGCCAACTCAATGCGCTTTTTCCCGATCTGCACATCACCATCATGGGCATCATCAGGGGCGACGGAGCGATCGCGCCTTCGGCCGACGAACAGCTCGCGGTCGGCGACGAGATCTATTTCGCCGCCGAAAGGGCGCATGTCGAAAGGGCCATCGTCGCCTTCGGCTTCGAACCCGAGCAGACGCGTCGCGTGATCATTCTCGGCGGCGGCAATATCGGGCTGTTTCTCGCGCGCGAGCTCGAGACCGAGCACAAATCGATCCGCGGGACCCTGATCGAAGCGAAGCGTTCGCGCGCCGAGCAACTCGCCGAGCAATTGGGCGATACGGTGGTGATCGCCGGCGATGCGCTCGATCGCGACATCCTGGTCGAGGCCAATGTCCGCGAGGCCGAAGCGGTCGTCGCCGTCACCAATGATGATAGCGTCAATGTTCTGGCATCGCTCTTGTGCAAGCGCGAGGGCACGCACCGCGCGATCGCGCTGGTCAACAATCCGAGCTACGGCTCGCTGGTCGGCCCGCTCGGTATCGATGCGACCGTCAGCCCGCGCACCATCACCGTCTCTTCGATCCTGCAGCACATCCGCCGGGGCCGGATTCGCAAGGTCTATACGATCCGGGACGGCCTGGCCGAGGTGATCGAGGCGGAGGCGCTCGAAACCTCGCCGCTGGTCGGCCGCCCGCTGCGCGACGTGGTCTTGCCGGACGGCATCGTCATCGGCGCGGTCGCGCGCGGCGCGACCGTCATCCCGGCGCGCGGCGAAACCGTGGTCCAAAAGGGCGACCGCGTGGTGTTGTTCGCGCTGGCCAACGCCGTCAAGCAGGTCGAGAAGCTGTTCGCCGTGCGTCTTGAGTTCTTTTGACCAACCCAGGAGGGTTTCGTGTCGCGCGTCGCCTACGTCAATGGTCGCTATCTTCGCCATCGCGAAGCTTCGGTCCATGTCGAGGATCGGGGATTTCAGTTCGCCGACGGCGTCTATGAGGTGATCGGCGTCCGGCTCGGCAGACTGGTCGATGGCAGCGGCCATCTCGACCGCCTCGACCGTTCGCTCGACGCGCTCGGCATTCCGCGCCCGACGGCGCGCGGACCGATGCTTCGTACCATTGCCGATACGCTGGCGCAGAACCGAGTGAGCGACGGCATCATCTATATGCAGGTGACGCGCGGCGTCGCAAGGCGCGATCACACCTTTCCGAAAGGCGAGGTCCGACCATCCGTCGTCATGACGGCGCGTCGCGGCATCGGTCCGGCGGCCAAGGCGGCGGAAGAGGGGGTTCAGGTGCTGAGCCAGCCGGACCGTCGTTGGGCACGCTGCGACATCAAGGCCGTCGGCCTCTTGCCCAATGTCTTGGCAAAGCAGAAGGCGAAGGAGGCCGGAGGCTACGAAGCCTGGCTGGTCGATGAGAAAGGCAACGTCACCGAAGGCGGCTCGACCAATGCCTGGATCGTCGATGCCTCGGGCGCTTTGGTGACGCATCCTGCGGATAACCGCATTCTGAACGGCATCACGCGGCAGCGCATCATCGCGCTCGCGCTGAGCGCCGGCATGAAGGTCGTGGAACGACCTTTCGCCCTGGACGAGGCCAAGAGCGCGCGCGAAGCGTTCCTGACCAGTACGACATCCTACGTCTTGCCGATCGTGCGCATCGACGATCGCATCGTCGGCAACGGTCATCCGGGTGAAGCGGCACGCGACCTCTTGTCGCGCTATGTCAGATACGCGGAAACCGCAGGCGAGACCTTGCCTTGACATCGCACTTGCGGCGCCGGCCCGTTGCTCCCATATAGAGGGCATGGAGGGATCGCAAATCTGCGACCCGGCAACAAGAAAAGGGCGAGGTCACGATGTCCGCCGAAAAATCACAAAATCTGCAGGACGTATTCCTCAATCATGTCCGCAAGAACAAGGTTCCGGTGACGGTGTTTCTCGTCAATGGCGTGAAGCTGCAGGGCTTCATTTCCTGGTTCGACAATTTCTCGGTCCTGCTCCGTCGCGACGGTCACGTGCAGTTGATCTATAAGCACGCGATTTCGACGGTCATGCCGGGTCAGGCGATCCAGCTCTTCGACGCGAGCGGCGAAGGAGCCGACGCGGCCTGATGCGAAGCCAAGGCGGAGGGGCGGGCGAGGTCGCCGGCAGGGCGATCGTCGTCCATCCTTTCCTGAAGGGCCGCGCTTCCGCGAAGGGCTTGGAGTCGCGGAGCCCCGAGGCACGGCTCGAAGAAGCAGTCGGCCTCGCCGCGGCGATCCGTCTCGATGTCGTCGGATCGGTCCTCGCGCCGATGACGGCGCGCCGTCCGGCAACGCTTTTGGGCAAGGGCAAAATCGAAAGCCTCGCGGCCGATGTCGCCGAGAGAGCCGCCGAACTCGTCATCGTCGACGGCGCGCTGACGCCCGTGCAGCAGCGCAATCTCGAGAAGGCCTGGTCGTGCAAAGTCATCGATCGGACCGGGCTGATCCTCGAAATATTCGGCGCGCGCGCCAGGACGCGGGAAGGCGCGCTGCAGGTCGAGCTCGCCGCCCTCGACTATCAACGCGGTCGACTGGTTCGGTCTTGGACCCATCTCGAACGTCAGCGGGGCGGCGCCGGATTTCTCGGCGGCCCAGGCGAGACCCAGCTCGAGGCCGACAAGCGCGCGCTCGGCGAGCGCATTCTCAAGATCCGCAGCGAACTCGACGACGTGCTCAAGACGCGCAAGCTTCATCGTCGGCAACGCAAGAAGGCGCCTCATCCGGTCGTGGCTTTGGTCGGCTACACCAACGCCGGCAAGTCGACGCTGTTCAATCGGATGGCCGGCGCCGAGGTCTTCGCCGCCAACCTGTTGTTCGCGACGCTCGATCCGACCATGCGCGGCATCACCTTGCCGAGCGGGCGGCGCATCATTCTTTCCGACACCGTCGGCTTCATTTCCGACCTTCCCCACGAACTGGTCGCGGCGTTTCGCGCGACCCTCGAAGAGGTGCTCGAGGCATCGGTCATCATTCATGTTCGCGACATCGCCCATCCCGATGCCGCCGCCCAGGACCAGGATGTCCATGATGTCCTCAGGAGCCTGGGCCTCGACGATCGCGCTTCGGCAGGAATGATCGAAGTCCTCAACAAGATCGATCGTCTGCCCGAGACGTTGCGGAACGATCTTTTGCGCCGCGCCGAACGCGATCCCGACGTCCTGCCGCTATCGGCGCTGACCGGCGAGGGGATGGACCGGTTATTTGCGCGTCTTGATCAAAAACTCGGCAGCGCCAGGCGCATGGTCGAACTCAAGATCTCCTCGGCCGACGGCGCGATGCTCGCCTGGCTTTATCGCCACGGCGAAGTGCTGGAGCGCAAAGACGACGAGGAGGGGTTCGCGCATATCATGGTCGGCCTCGACCCGGCCGATATCGGGCGCCTGGAAAAGCGCTTGGCCGATCAGGCTGGGCCGTATTCTTCGCGTTTGGCCTGAACCCAAAGCGCCTCGAGGCGATCGAGGTCGACGTCTTCCGGTTTGCGGCCCTCGGCACGTAGCAGTTCCTCGATCCGCTTGAAGCGGCGCTCGAACTTCCGGTTCGTTCCGGTCAGGGCCTGTTCTGGATCGGCATCGAGCTTGCGGGCGAGATTGGCCCAGCCGAATATGAGATCGCCCAATTCGGCGGCGATCCTGGCTTGGTCGCCCTTCGCGATTTCGGCTCGAATCTCCGCGATCTCTTCGGCCATCTTGTCGAGTACCTGGGCGGCCTCCGGCCAATCGAAACCAACCTTGGCCGCGCGTTTGGTCAATTTGGCGGCGCGGACCAGCGCGGGCAGGGCGAGGGGCACGCCGTCAAGGACGCTTGGCGGTGCCGGCGAAGATTTGCCTTGGCCGGCCTTGGCCGCCCGTTCCTTGGCTTTATGGTCTTCCCAGGCGCGGGTTTGAGCGGCGGCATCGGCGATCTTGGCATCGCCAAAGACGTGCGGATGGCGATTGACCATCTTGTCGACGATGGCTTGAACGACGTCGTCGAAGCGAAAGTGCCCGGCTTCTTCGGCCATGCGGGCATGAAACACCACCTGGAAAAGCAGATCGCCGAGTTCCTCCTTGAGCGCCGCCATGTCCTTTTGGGCAATCGCTTCGGCGACCTCATAGGCTTCTTCGATGGTGTAGGGCGCGATGGTCGCGAAATCCTGATCGAGGTCCCAAGGGCAGCCGTCCTTGGGATCGCGCAATCGCGCCATGACTTCAAGAAGGCGGCGAAGGGGGTCCGAAGGGGTCATAGGGTCTGGTTACTCCGGAGCACCAGCTGACGTCTGAAAGGCGCATAATGTATCTTATGGAACATATCTGTTATACATATTATTCTGTTTATTACATGCAATATCTAGGGTCCGGACCCATTAACGGGATTCCCGCTGTCGGTTTTGCGTGATTCATTGTCTCCAGCGAGGAGGCGATGAGAATGGCGGACTTCTTCTGGTTTTCGGACACTCAATGGGCTCGGATCGAGCCCC
>Ga0194120_10002644_pt1 | contig 30506 bp, 26 predicted proteins | sample TA2MahCa65mmetaG_FD_148642 | JGI IMG/M metagenome (GOLD analysis project Ga0194120, IMG submission 148642) | Freshwater microbial communities from Lake Tanganyika, Tanzania - TA2015019 Mahale Deep Cast 65m | ecosystem: Environmental > Aquatic > Freshwater > Lake | place: Tanzania: Lake... | reverse complement strand
CTCATTCCTTGATGAAATTCGCAAACAGTATGTTCAAACTGCGCGCATGAAGGGTCTAACTGAAAATCGAGTTCTTTATGGACACGTCTTTCGTAATGCTATGTTGATAGTTATAGCGGGTTTTCCCGGGGCTTTTGTTCACGCCTTTTTCACGGGATCAGTTTTGATTGAGACTATATTTTCACTTGATGGACTTGGTTATCTCTCTTTCGAAAGCATCGTTAATCGAGACTATCCTGTAGTTTTCGCCAATCTTTATATTTTTGCGCTGTTGGGCCTGGTCGTAAACCTCATTTCGGATCTGACATATACTTGGATTGACCCCCGCATCGATTTTGAAACGCGGGAGGTCTAGTGGTGGGACCTACGACTGCTTCCGACCAACTCGCTCCGCCCGTTGTGCGCACTGGCTGGTTAAAACTTACGCCGCTAAATAAAAGGCGTCTTGCCAACTTCAAGGCTAATAAACGCGGTTATTGGTCATTTTGGATTTTCATGACCCTCTTTGTCATGTCGATGCTATCAAATATTCTTGCTAATGATCGACCGATAATTGCCTATTATAAAGGTGAAATATTATTTCCTGTTTTCATAACCTATCCAGAAGAAAAATTTGGTGGTTTTCTCGCCAGAACCGATTATCGAGACCCTACCATCGAAAATGAAATGAAGGCTCAAGGTTGGATGATTTGGCCACCTGTGCGCTACTCCTATGATACGCATAACCTTGATCTGCCAACGCCAGCTCCCTCGCCGCCTACATGGATGCTCAGCGACCGACAATGTGAGGCTGCAGCTGCTAAACTCAATAAGTCTGATCACCCTAATCATGGTTGTGCAGATATTGAATGGAATTGGCTTGGAACCGACGATCAGGGACGAGATGTCGTTGCAAGATTGCTTTATGGCTTCCGATTATCGGTGCTATTTGGATTAATCCTAGCAACTGTATCCTCTATTATAGGAGTTGCTGCAGGCGCAGTTCAGGGCTATTTTGGCGGCGCCATAGACCTGATTTTTCAAAGATTCATCGAAATCTGGTCATCCCTACCGCAACTTTATCTATTAATTATAATTTCATCTTTTCTAACGCCAGGCTTTTTCGTTTTGCTTGGCATTCTTTTGCTCTTTTCATGGGTATCTCTTGTCCATGTTGTTCGCGCTGAATTTTTCAGAGCTCGTAATTTTGAATATGTGAATGCAGCTCGCGCATTAGGTCTTAGTAATTATCGTATTATCATGCAGCACTTACTGCCGAACGCCACTGTAGCTACACTGACATTTCTACCCTTTATTCTAAACTCCTCGATAACAACACTCACATCATTAGATTTTTTAGGATTTGGGCTGCCTCCTGGTTCTCCTTCACTGGGGGAGCTTCTCCTTCAGGGTAAATCTAATCTACAGGCTCCATGGCTTGCTCTGACTGGCTTTTGTATCATTGCGCTAATGCTTGCCTTGTTGATCTTTATTGGCGAGTCAGTTCGCGACGCCTTCGACCCGAGGAAAAGTTTCGAATGACAGAGAGTTTTACTAAGCCTCTGCTGGATGTTCGAGACCTTTCGGTATCATTCAGTCAAAATGGCCGAGAAACAGTCGCCGTTAATAGGATCTCCTTTTCAATTGAAGCGGGGGAAACATTAGCGCTCGTTGGCGAATCTGGATCAGGTAAGTCAATTAGCGCTTTATCATTAGTACGCTTGTTACCGCCTGGCGCAAAATATTCTGGCGAAGCTTATTTTTCTCAAGAAAATTTACTGAAGCTTGATGACGAATCCTTGCGCAAAATCCGCGGCGCTCGGATAACAATGGTTTTTCAAGAACCTATGACCTCTCTCAATCCGTTGCATACAATCGAGCGACAAATAAGCGAAATACTTGAACTCCATGGGTTAAATCAAGATTCAGAAAGACGTGCGCGCGTCATTGAATTATTAACAGAAGTTGGCATTCCAAATCCTAGTGCACGACTTGGCGCCTACCCTCATCAATTATCGGGAGGACAACGTCAAAGGGTAATGATCGCAATGGCTCTAGCAAATAAGCCTGATTTACTTATTGCTGATGAGCCAACTACTGCGCTGGACGTAACTGTTCAGGCGCAAATTCTCGCCTTACTTGAACGGCTCCAAAAAAACTATCACATGGCTATCCTATTTATAACTCATGACCTAGGGTTAGTCCGTCGTTTTGCAAGTCATGTATGCGTAATGAAAAAAGGAGAAATCGTCGAAAAAGGCGATGTGATTAGCGTATTTTCTAAACCCTCGCATCCCTACACTAAAGCATTACTGAGCGCCGAGCCTAAAGGTTTACCGCTCAAAGAAAATGAAAATGCCCCGATTGTCATCTCAGCTGATAACCTGCGGGTTTGGTTTCCAATAAAACGTGGATTCATGAGGCGAACGGTAGATCATATCAAAGCCGTAGATGGGGTAACATTGAAAGTTCACGCTGGCTCAACAGTTGGCGTTGTTGGAGAATCCGGATCAGGTAAAACGACCCTCGCTCTCGCATTACTGCGTTTAATACGTTCTGAAGGACCTATTGTTTTTCTTGGAAACAATATTGACGGCGCAAGTGTAGCGGATATGCGTCCAATTAGACGTGATATGCAAATAGTTTTCCAAGATCCGTATGGCTCTCTCTCGCCGCGTATGTCTGTTGCAGAAATTGTTGCGGAAGGCCTTACCGTTCAACGTCCAGAACTATCTCTCGACGCAAGACGGGAAATAGTTGGAAAAGCCCTTAAAGAAACCGGCCTTGATCCGAGCACAATGGATCGGTATCCACATGAGTTTTCGGGCGGACAAAGGCAGCGCATTGCAATTGCTAGAGCTATCGTTCTTGAACCAAAATTTATCGTTTTAGATGAGCCTACATCTGCGCTGGATATGTCAGTACAAGCTCAAATCATAGATTTATTACGCGATTTGCAAAATCGCATGTCATTAGCCTATCTTTTTATTAGTCATGATTTACGCGTTGTCAAAGCGTTAGCAGCGCATCTGATTGTTATGCGTCATGGAAAAGTTGTTGAATCAGGATCAGCTGAAGAAATATTCGCTAATCCAAAACAAGAGTATACGCGCGCTTTATTTGCTGCAGCATTTCACAATAAAGTGGAGCCACTCGATTAATGATAAGAGAATCGAGACTTTATTATAATCGACGATAGCTTGTAATTTCGCCGGCTCCTGCCTGTAAATTACGATCTCTTACTAATGAAAGCGGCTCACTTGACACAAACATGTGCGACCCATTGGCATGTAATAATGTAACCTCATCGCGCATAATGCCGACATGTCCTTTCCAGAAAATGAGATCTCCGCGCTGCAATGCCGTATGATTGTCAATCGGCTTGCCTAACTGCATTTCCTGCATGTCGCTATCTCGCGGGGCTTTATAACCACTCATCAATAAAGAGATCTGCACCAAACCTGAACAATCTATGCCCATCCATGATTTGCCACCCCAAAGATAGGGCGCATTAAGAAATTTTTCTGCGACTGTAACAAAATCAGGATTGTTTTCCCCTATAGGCGCGAGATGAGCGCCATAGATGAAACACGAATTTGTCGTCATCAAAAAATCACCGCGCGCTTCAACGATCTCGATCTCAGCCCCAAGAGGAAGCGCCTGCAAAGGCGGTAATTTTATACTTGGACCTGGATAGATGAAAGTTCGTGGGACACATACGCGATGCGTTGGGCGACTTAGCTTGCTCCAAAGCGTGTTAGCTGCGATCCAACCGACATATTGGTCATTATGCAATTGGACCCAAACCCAGCCTTCTTCCTCATCATATACTTGCACGCCTTCCCCAAAGAGAACCTGCGTATCAACAGAAGAATCTGGCCGAGGATCGCGCCTGAGATCAACGATACATTCCCGCACCTCCATCGGCGCGCCATCTTTAAAACAATCGGCCTCAACTTGGCCTTTCAAATAAGATGCCGCTAAGTCACTCCGGGCGGGCGTTAAACGACGATCAAATTTCTGGTTCACCGGGATAACTTTCTTTCCTCAACCCGCCGCTCTATTAAATCATAAAGAGCACGCGCAGCTTGAATCTCTCCGCCTTCTGGTTTTCCTGGCTTTGTGATAGGGTTCCATGCATAAATATCGAAATGCGCCCATTTACTGGGATCATTAACAAATCTGCGCAAGAAAAGCGCTGCTGTGATTGAGCCGGAAAAACCGCCGCTGGTCACGCTGACAAGATCAGATATTTTACCTTCCAAAGCCTTGTCATAATTATTCCACAAGGGCATCCTCCACAAAGGATCATAACTTTTCATCGCATGTGAAAAAATTTCCTGAGCCAGTTCATCGTCATCTGTATAAAAGGGCGGTAATTCAGGTCCAAGCGCTACACGCGCTGCGCCAGTCAATGTTGCGAAATTAAATAATAAATCATGTGGCTCTTCTCCGGCATAAGCCAATGCATCTGCAAGAATTAATCGACCTTCCGCATCTGTGTCGCCTATTTCTACACTCAAGCCTTTACGACTAGGATAAATGTCGCTAGGTCGAAAGGCGTTTGCAGAGATTGAATTTTCAACGATAGGAATAAGGACTCGCAATCTAACTGGCATATCGCTGTCCATTATCATCATAGCTAAGGACAAGGTTGTCGCAGCGCCACCCATATCTTTTTTCATCAGCTGCATCGCGCTAGCGGGCTTGATGTCCAACCCACCACTATCAAAACAAACGCCTTTTCCAACAAGCGTAATCTTCAGACCGTCCATTGGACCATGCCAAAACTCAACTAAGCGAGGTGCTTGCGCAGCAGCCCGCCCCACAGCATGAATAAGAGGAAAATTTTTATGCAGGAGATCTTCTGCGACAAAATTCTTGGTTTCCGCGCCATATTTCTTTGCAAGGGCTAATGCCGCCTGTTCTAGTGCCTCAGGTCCCATATCATTGGCCGGAGTGTTAACAAGATTTCTGCCCAAATAAATCGCTTCAGCTATGCGCTTAATTCTAAGATGATCAATTTCTTTTGGCGCGCAAAGACTCGGCTTGCGTTTTTTTGTGGTTACGTAGTCTGAAAATGAATAGGCCGAGAGCAGAAAAGCCAACGTAGCTTGTGACTTATCTTTTACGCTATCGCCAAAGCGATAAAGACCAGCTGGGAGGAGAGCGACTAATTTTCCGGCCTGGAAAGGATCTGATTTTTTTGTATCCTGTTGGTCAACGCCAAAAAAGACGCTGGCAGGCTCGTTCTCCACAGCGGGCGCGAAGAATAAACTTCCTGGTTTGGCGTCAAAGCCTAACTTTTGTGCGTAGTTAACGCTAATCGGCGTAAGTTTTTGACAAAGCTTGGGCCATGTTTTTTCATCGACGAAGTTTATGACTGTTGCATTAGGCGTCCAGTTCTCAAGTAATGCGTTCATAAAATTTTACCCCGCCCCACTATTCTCTAAATCAGATCTATCAAGGTCAATCTCTACTGAGCCATGAATATGATGATAATGATCTATCATCGTTATCGATTTTTATTCCTGAGCGACAAGCGCCCTTTATTCAGCACTTGGTAAATCCCTAAAACTTCTCCGCACCCGCGACCGACGGATTTTAAATCTATAGCTCTTAGGCTGGTTTAATTTGCCAGTGCAGCAAGGCTTTTTTGAAAAAAACTGAATTACTTCCTTTGATTGCAATGAAAGCTCCATTTTAACTAAGATTTGCGCGCCTATCCCTATCTTGCGGCGCTAGAGAATAGCTGATTTGGGAGCAGCTAAGAGACAATAATTGTAAACGGAAAGCGTCCTTGAGTTTCAGCTTATTTATTAGGCGATAATTTGCTAATCGGCTATTTAATGATCATTTAATGCCTATTTTTAATACATAACGAGCGTTGCATCGGCTCTGCTTTAATTTAAAGCAATCAGCCGAAAGTAATTTGCTGACTTTTTAGTCAAAGAAGGCAGAGAGCCCTCCCGTCTAGACAGATCGGGACGCTTACAAAGCGTAATTTTTATTTAGCTAGCGAAAACCCAGATGAGAGCCGTTCAATGCATAAGCTGATTGCGCCTTTTTTAATTCTTGGTTTGTTGATCAACCCAGCTTTAGCTCAAGATCAACCAGCTTTTAACGGCGGTGACACAGCTTTCATGCTCGCGTCCACAGCCCTTGTTTTGATGATGACGCTGCCAGGGTTAGCTTTGTTTTATAGCGGCATGGTGCGTAAAAAAAATATTTTGGCCACTATGGCGCAAAGTCTCATTGCTACGGCGATTGTCTCACTTTTATGGATCGCTGCTGCTTACAGTCTGACATTTTGCGGCGAAGGCGCATTGATCGGCGATACGTCGCGCTTTTTGCTTCGCGATTTGCAGCTCGACAGCGTTAGTCCCTTCGCCAAAACAATTCCAGAAGTTCTCTTCATGGCCTATCAAATGACTTTTGCGGTCATCACCTGCGCATTGGTCGGTGGATCTGTTGCGGAACGCATGAAGTTTTCAGCATTCATGCTTTTTTGTATCGTCTGGCTCTTCCTCGTTTATGTGCCTTCGGCACATTGGGTCTGGGGGGGCGGGTTCTTACAAAAACTAGGCTTACTTGATTTTGCCGGCGGCACAGTTGTCCATATTAACGCGGGCGTTGCCGGTCTTGTCGCAGCTTTGATGTTGGGCAACCGGGTCGGGTTCGGGAGAGAAAATTTAGCCCCCTTTGATCTCTCATTAGCCGTTATTGGCACGGGGTTACTCTGGGTCGGTTGGTTTGGTTTTAATGGCGGCTCAGCGCTCGGGGCAAATTCAAGAGCTGTCTTTGCAATTGTAGCGACGCATCTCGCCGCTTGTTCTGGAGCGCTAATATGGAGTGCGCTAGAATGGATTCAGCGTGGTAAGCCCTCAGTTTTGGGGGTCATCTCAGGCGCAGTTGCCGGGCTCGGCACAATTACTCCAGCCTCGGGCTATGTCTTACCCTGGCATGGCGTTGTGATTGGCCTAATTGCCGGCTGCATCTGCTACTGGTTCTGTACTGTTGCAAAACATCTCTATCGTTACGACGATACCTTAGATGTGTTCGGCGTTCATGGCATTGGCGGGATTATGGGTACCTTGCTAGCAGGGGTCTTTGCGACCCGGCTTGTCACGGCGTCAGACAACGATCCAGGAGTTGCAGGGTTGATTGAGGGCGATACGCACCAATTACAGGTGCAGGCAATTGGTGTAATCGTCACTATAGTTTGGTGCGTGATTGGCACATGGATTTCATTGAAAATTGTTTCCCTATTTACTTCGCTTCGGGCCAATAGCGACGATGAACGTGAGGGTCTGGATATTGCGTTGCATGGAGAGTCTTTGCATCAATAGGCTTGTTTTAGAAAGGTCAGGCGGCTGTTTGATGGTGGAGACCTCTATTATGAGGTATCCAGTTACCATATTAGTAATTACCTATTATAATCATAGACTTGTAAATAATATATGTGTATAATACTGCTTGACCTCCCTTCGACCTTCCTTTAATCACGCCCTATCCGGACACCTCGTTCAGACGGAACTTTCATCCTATGTATGGCAAGACTTATTCGGCGAAACCCGCCGACATCGAAAAAAAATGGGTGCTCATTGATGCATCCGGCCTCGTTGTTGGGCGATTAGCCTCAATCATTGCGCTCCGCCTTCGCGGCAAACATAAAGCGAGCTTCACGCCGCATATGGACGACGGCGATAATATCATTGTTATCAACGCTGATAAGGTTGTCTTGACTGGCCGCAAACGCGATCAGAAAGTCTACTACCATCACACTGGCTATCCAGGCGGGATCAAAGAACGCTCCGCAAAATTTATTCTCGAAGGCCGTTTCCCTGAGCGCATTCTCGAAAAGGCGGTTCAACGCATGCTTCCCCGCGGTCCGCTGGGCCGTCAACAGCTTAGTAATCTTCGCGTCTATAAGGGCTCAGAGCATCCACATACCGCTCAAAACCCTGCAACGCTGAACGTTGCCGCCCTTAACACTAAGAACGTCCGGAGCGCTTGATCATGGCCGAGACCCTTTCCTCACTGTCCGACCTCAATCAAGCCGCAGGCGTATCCGACGCTCCGCGCTATGTTCAAAAACTAGATAAACACGGTCGCGCTTACGCAACTGGAAAGCGTAAAAACGCTGTGGCTCGAGTCTGGATTAAGCCTGGCTCAGGCAAAGTTACTGTCAATGGACGCGATATCGCTGTGTATTTTGCACGTCCTGTATTGCGCATGATTCTTCAGCAGCCCCTAGTAGTTGTTAAGCGTCATGGGCAATATGACCTTGTAGTTTCCGTAGCTGGCGGCGGATTATCTGGCCAAGCTGGCGCGGTGCGCCATGGTTTAGCTAAGGCGCTCACAAATTACGAACCAGAACTACGCACGCCCTTAAAGAAAGAAGGCTTTCTTACCCGCGACTCGCGTGTGGTTGAACGTAAAAAATACGGCAAGAAAAAAGCCCGTCGCAGTTTCCAATTCTCGAAGCGCTAATCAGTATAAAATTAGCCTCTCGCAACAACAAAACAAAAGGCGGCTGTTTAGCCGCCTTTTTTAATTAAATAGCTTTAAAATTTTGCAGACATATTTTTTAAAATATGCCTGTCGCATCAATACAATATTTTGTTGCTGACCCTATTGAAATGCGAAGAGAGCAATCAACCCATCTAAACGCTCTTTCTGGATCAAAATTATAACAAAAAATTGTTCTGTTGTAGAAACTGGCTCCTTAGGTCGCATCTCTCCATGCAAAATAGGCAGCGGGGATAAAAACGCCTCAGCGGCCCCCAAAATACTCACTCCTAAGCCCAAAGCTATTATAGGCTACTCATGACAACCGCCTGGAAAAGAAGCACAAGACCAGTGAACCCAACCGCTAATGAAGCGGCTATATGCTGCGGATAAAACTGAGAAGCCTTCCTAGGGAATTCAACAACAGTGTTATTAGATCGCGCGTGTCTACCCAGCTGTTCTTTTTCTAAGCTGGATTGAGAAAGTTCGCCGCGATAATAGCTCCAGACCCATCCCATAGGAACTGGCGGCGCATTCAATGCTGCATGTTCAGCATCGGATTGAAACAATTTATCACGGTAGGCCGTCCAAACCCAGGCAGATGGACCTGGCGACTTTACCAGCCACTGTTCTTCAGCCGTTTGAAGAAATTCTGCGCGATAATGACACCATACCCATGCCATAGGTATGGGCGGCTGATGTAACATGACAAGTTCAAAGTCAGTTTGTGTAAACCGAGCTTGATATTCTTGCCATACCCAAGCCTGTGGGTATGACGGTGATGCATTAGAATGCCGCCGCATAAATGCGAAAAAAGAAAAAAAACGCTCCATCTTCAGCATGACGCAACTCACTTACGCTACTAGGAACAATTTCGTTCATTTGGCGCAAGCGCCATAAACGATCAAAGTAGAGTAAACCCCATAAACCTTTCACAATAGTTGCCTTCATCCAAATGTCGAAAGAGCTGGGGCTTGTGAATTGTGGCAACAATATGATTTATTTGACGTAAAGCATTTGTGGAATAGATTTTGAAATTAAGTCTATCGCTTGAATTTAAATCAATAATTTTTGTAAAGCTGGAATTGTTGCGATACATCCACTCAATCGATAAAAACCCGACGACTATTTTTAAAAAATTATTGTCGCTTGGCAACTCTTATAATTCTAATAATAGACCAAGGATCAATTATCTTTTTTTTACTCTCAGTTGCTTCAGCATTCCCTTTTTCGTTAAAACAATGCATCATTTAAAAAAAAAATTATGGACGCATTGTCACATAGACAAAACACACAGTCAAAATGTAATCATTTTACGTGTCCGTGCTGGGAAGAAAACTCTTGTAATTAAATCATACTTTCCGCCCATAACCCCATCTGGATTGAAAAAATGACAGGCGAATTTCTAATATTCCTATATTTTTTTCTTGCAGCGATCGCAGTTTTTGTCGTCTTACAACCAGAGAGATTTATTGTAAAAAGATTAGCTGTCATCAACGCACAGCCAAAAAAAGTTTTTAGCTTAATTAATGATCTTAAAAATTGGAAGGATTGGTCGCCATGGGCCGAAAGCGATGCGACAGCGCAGATCTCATATAGTAAAAACACTGTCGGACGCGATGCTCAAATTCAATGGTCAGACAGCAAAAAAGCCGGTACCGGCTCTATGACGCTTATCGAAAGCATCCCTCATAAAGAGATCCGATTTAATCTTGATCTCCTTCACCCCTTTAAGAGCAATAATGAAGTCATCTTTTCATTAAGTCCTGCTGAAAACTCAGGCGGCGCAAAAACAGTGGTCGTTTGGTCCATCACAGGCAGAGATACTTTTGTCTCTAAATTTTTTAACCTGCTCATTTCAAGGGATAAAATGATCGGCAAGCAATTTGAAGAAGGATTGGCGAACTTAAATCTGTCCGCCCAAAAAAAGCGCGGATTTCTCTGGCCTTATTTTTAAAAACCCACGTCGACTGTTGCTTGAATTCGCTATAAAAACTGAATAAAACAGTTTTAATAGGTCTCTTCAATTGAACTGAATCTCATTAATCATTCAGTTCCTCGTCTTTTACTGATTTAGATCTACAAGGCGGCCGATAAAGAGCGTTTCCTGCTGGTTATCCACCACAGTCACATGCGAACTGACCGGCAGGCAGAAACCAAGAATAAAGGCTGCTAACGCGATAGCAACGATCAAAGCTAGGGAAACTTTAAACTGACGACGAATTGACGCATAATTTGACGTGGCATTTGAATTGTAGCTCATTGTGATATCCCTCATGGTTAAACAATATTTAACTTAAGGATATTGCGGCGGATGTGCGCTAGCGCACATAGGAGGAGCGCTCTCTGTCCTGGGCAGAAAATTAGGCAAGTATAATGTTTATATATAAGCAAATATCACTTGCTTAGCTGTTTTTTATTTTGCGCCCCTTTAATTAAGGCAACGCCCTGCACTTCTGGCATCACAATTCAAGAATATAGCTGAGATAATCCCTAAGAGACTTCGGACAACTCGAATATTGAATAACGCAGGCTTTAACGCCTGAAGAATTTCATTTACAAAAAATGCTTTATAGACACATCAAGTAAACTAATTTTAATTCGCTAAAATTGAATTCGAAAAATCAATACAACTGACTTCTTGATTTTTCAGGAATGATTTTTTTAGGACGCTTTACCTGATAGCCGTATTAAAATACAGACCAAAGAATTTTCTATTTATGAGTATGGCCTTTTTGCTTCTTTTCTTTTTTTACCTCTAATCGCTGAGGTTCCGTTTCCCCTGCATCGGATTCTTTCGGATTTGCAGGGAATATAGCCACAAGCAATCCCGATTCATCTTTTTCGGGCAACGAACAATCTACATCAATTCCTGAAATTTCCTTTTCAGCAGATGTTGTGGATGCGCTTTTTGCTGCAACCAAACATTTTTTTACTGCTTCAATAATCGCTGCAGGTTCCTTGTTAACGAGCATGTCGCTTGCTGAGGCGATAACTTTATACCATTCAGCTGCCGGCTCAGTGTCCTTTGATATAAAAGTCAAAGACATTCTAGCAGGATTAGAACAGTCCAGCGAAATAGATGATTTAGTAGGGGCATGATCAAGTAAAACTTCATGTCCTTCAGCAGAAATATGCTGAACTGTTGCCGTTGTTTTATCTTCGATGTTTTTAAGCAGCTTTCTACATTCCGGGCTTTTAGGCGTCCGCACAACCTCAACCATAGATTTCGCTTTGTCGCCAAGCTTGGACGACTCTATTGTTGTCTCAAGCTTTTGTATGCTTGGGTTATTACTATTAGAAAAAATATATCCCGCTACGGCGACGCCAAAAAGGATCAAGATAAGAAATATTCTCATAGCGAACTCGTTTAGCAACAGACAATGATGCTCTTATTACTTTTAACCTAAATTAGGTCAACTCCCTCATTTGATGCTCTACATGGCTATTTTTTTAAATTCTTGAATACAATTCATACTGCCTAGTCTTTAACCTTGGGTAATAGAGCTCAAATTCAAAATTATCTATTAGTCAATTTTGAGTAATTCATTAAAAAACCGGAGAGCATAACCTCTCCGGCTTACAAATTTGATTAGTTGTAGATCCTTGATTGACTTAGCAATCACGCATCATATTCGCCAGATTGTTTAAATTGATCAACTGTCCAGTTTCTCTGGGTCATAATCATTTTAACCCATTGTGGTGGATGAGCGCCTCTACCTGACCAGGTATCTCCGGAAACATGATCCTTATACTTAACGATTGAGGCTTTCTCTCCGTCACCAGTTGTCGCCTTACCTGGTTTACGCCCCTTCTTAGCCGTATCAGGAAATAAGTCGCCTAGATCTAGGCCGGCTTTAGCGAGTTTAGCTTCAATTTCAGCTCGCAAATTTACTTTACCCGCGTCTTTGCGGCGCGCAATTTCACGATGCGCGCGTTCGATCATTGATAGGATTTCAAGATCAGACAAATTTGCAAATTCTTCACTCACCGCATAACTCCTAAAATCTTCGACATATTGAGCCCTTACGGGACGTAAGGGGCTATTAACAGTTGAAAGAGCGGGTTTATTTCTCGGTAGTTTTTTAACCGACTTTGCCGCGATTTTTAGCGCTTTTAAATTCGACTTGTCTTCCGCCTCTAAACTCTCTGAAGCTTTTGTTTCTAAGAGGCAAGGCAGAATCCGCCCCCCTGCTGAAGAGTCGCTGGCGTCTGACATTTGGCTTAGGCGCGACTGTTGATCTGATTTATGCGTACTAAATATTGCGTGGGCTTCTTTATGTATCTCGCTGGTCCGTCGATCAGAGACAATGCGATCCGAAACACTTCTCGAATCACTTTTTAGCTCCACATTTTCTGTTTGTATGAGACTTGGGTGGAATGGAGCGTTGAGTAATTTAGCTGATCTCGACTTGTAAGCTCTCGCAAACAACCGATTAGAATTTTTCATAAGTTTACCTTGGTATTTATCTAAAATAACTCGGGGGAAAACTGACGTCAAAAATTAAAAAGTTAATTAAGCGTCAATAATAAAAATTATTTTCAAACCCGAATACGCGTTTAGATATAATAATAAGATAAATTAAACAATAGGAAAATTAAAATAAAATGAAAAAATACCTCAGACTAGGAGTATATCTCTCTTTTGCAAGATTGACTAAATTGTCAACTTACAATCATCTTAATAGCTGATAATCAAAAAAGCCGGTAATAATTCACTATTAGTGGGTCAACTGACAATAAAACATTCTTACAAGCTATCGCGCCAATGCGCTCCGCATATTAGACAGACCGATACGCAGATCCTTTAAAATGTTAAATATCGTGCAGTTTCTTATCTTGAAATATGATTTTATATTTTATTGAACTCATTCAAAAATATATTGATTAATTTAATAAATAACCAAGCATTTAATACGTTTTTGCTGATATTGAGAAAAAAATAATTTGCTCTGCTCTCACCCCATTCATGACTAATTATTTTTATTCCCCCGCGAGCCAAAGCCTATTTGCAACCTGCTAGGCTCAAGCCAAGGGATAGTCATCACTCAGGATTGAGCCAGGTCAGCCCTCACTTAGCGCAGTTTATAAAGCTATGGTTCCTTTGTATGCATTCATCAAGTGTACAATGAATAAAGGTTTTTTTATCTAAAGAGTGGTTAGGACTATTTATAAGACAATAAAATTATTTTATTATCAATAACTTATGTATTTTTAACTCTTCAGGGAACGCTTTAAAGGTTTAAACGTTAACCTGGCAATAGTTAATCCGCGTAAAGAGCGTCGCAGCACTATTGACCACATTACGGGTTCAAAATGGAAGTTTTAGAAAGCACATCAAAAATCGACGTCGCGGGTCTCATTAAACGTGGGTTACGTCAGCAGTTCCAAGTTGACCCTACTGACGCCGCGCCCTCTGAAATCATCCGCTTATTGGACAAGCTCCAAGAACGTCTGAGCGGCATTGATCAGCATGTCTCTCCCTCTTCATTGAAATAATTCTCTGACTCCGATCCCGGACCTTCAGGTAATGGTTAGTCGCTTAGGCGCAGAGAGCCTGCTGAATTAGTAATAAATCGGACCGCCATAAACAGGCCCGCTGTTATAAACTGGCGCAGCATTCACGCCCACGCCGACCTGATGGCCCTTTGCCGACATGCATTGCGCATAAACCGTGTCATACCGAGACTGGATTGAGTTACCTGCAGCGCTTGCGCGTCCTTGACCAACCGCGCTGCCCAACAACAAGCCTGAGCCTGCCCCAATCGCAGCGCCCGTCCCTGGCCGATTTCCTGCTGCAGCGCCAATGAGCGCGCCTGTGGCTGCGCCAAGACCCGTCCCAACAACGGCGCTACCCAAGGCTTCGCTATTGCTTGCTACGCCAGGCGATTGTCCTCCAATAGCGTTTTGTGCTGCATTTTGACAGTAAGCATCATCTTTTTGAAAGACCGTGTAGGATTTTCCCTTACCGGGCATCACGGGTATCTGGGGCATAGCCGGCCCTGTTCCAGCGCAGCCAGAGAGTAGAAGACCTGCTGAAATGGCTGAAGCAATGGCCAAATTAGATTTATAAATCATCAGAGCACAACTCCAGGACAACTCACACGAGCTTTATAAATTAAAAAAAATAGTGATAGAAAAAAGACCAGATACAGAAATTATTCTCTCTCAGCTGAGATGGTTAATAAGAAATTATCTGCGCGTCGTAAAACCAATCCTAGATTTGGCGCGAGCGCTTCATCAAGGATAAAAAGCGATCACGCGGGTTGGCGCGCCAGATCCTAGGCCAATCTTCATTGGCAAGGCGACAATAGTAGCGCCTGTCGCAGGGAGTTTTTCTAAATCAGTCAAATTTTCAAGCGCCGGCACATTCGCTGCGCCAACAAGTCGATGAACAATAAAATCTTGAGATTGTCCGTAATCGATACTCGCCGTATCGACGCCGATCATCCGTACGCCTCTTTCTTGGATGAGGAATGAAACGGCCTCAGAACCATAAGAGGGAAAATGTAATTTTGTTGCATCCCCTGGGGTATCATCTCCAAGATAGGCCTTACGCTCAGGCCATTTTTGACTCCAACCTGTACGGAGTAAAAATATAGCGTCCCTTGGCACTTTGCCGTGAGCCTTCTCCCAATCATTAAGGTCCTCAAGGCTTAATCGATAATCAGCATTGTTTGCTGTTTGGCGGGAGATATCAACGACAACCGCCGGTCCAACAAAACGCTCTACTGGAATGTCGGAACTTGTCCAACGCCCCTGTGCAAAATGCATAGGCGCGTCCAAATGTGTGCCACTATGCTCTGGCGAGCAAAATGTATTTGAAAAGTAGAAAAATCCTGACTTCGTAACCCCCTTAAACGAGGGCTTGAGTTCAAAACCTGACTTTTCAGTCGGCCAGGCAATTGTGGTAGCGTCAAAGACATGCGTTAAATCAACAATGTGAAACTTATTAAAATCAATTCCCCCATCTGCTAGAGACAGTGACGACCTAAACGGCATAAAAAGAAAAATATAAAGAAAAATTTTGGCTACTCTATTTTTTTTCATTATTCATGCTCCCTTGAGCCCAAAAGCATTATTTTTTATAAAAATAATTCATGAGCTACTTGCTTGTCAAAATAATGACATTATCTCACTTTGGAAATACCGTAAATAATATCAATAAAATTAATGCCGAAAGTCCCTTTAATCATCAAAATATATTAGCTCGCGCCCATTTCTAAAAACCATAATCACCAATGCTTTGGTCGCCCGATTAAATAACGGCAAGCTGCATATAAATAGCCCCAATACTCAGCATCAATTGACTCTACTATTTTTTAAAAATTGATCTAGCCTAATTTACTAAGATAACGAACAAGCATAATATTCAAACTAAAAATATTTCTGTATTCGATAGCTTTTAGTATGAGCTATATTAATTTTGTAATAGACTTACCCTAATCGATTAGCAGCATATGGAAATATCAAAATTAAAAGGAGAACCTATATCAAAATTAATCCTGTCATAGAGCCGTCTCCTTGAATGACGGCGCAACGGTGGAAAAATCAGCGAGCCAATCAACAAGCGAAGGTGAAGTATAGCGCCATTTACCTTCAAATCTCAGATCAAGATAGCCTAGAGTGCATGCAACAGCAATATGGCCTATATTTAGAGGCCCTTGCGGAGGCGATTTTACAAGCGCATTCAATGCGCGATCAATTTTTTCTTGCTGATATAGAATAAATTCATCGTCGCGCAATTCAGCCCGTCGCACGGCGATCTCATGTCGAATAATCAATGCCGCATCATTTATACCATCTGCAAGGGATTGATATTTAAGCGCCTCAAATTTTCTGTTTGTATCTTGGGGAATAAGCTTTCCACTGCCGCTATAGACGTCGAGGTAATCAATGATAACTCGACTATCATAAAGCGCTGTTCCATCCTCAAGAATGAGCACAGGTATTTTACCTAAGGGATTTTCATCTCTTAGGCGATTAGTTGGATCTTTTGTATCCGTCTCTTTGATTGAGATCAAATTAGTGAGACCACAAATATCTGCGGCGACGCGCACCTTACGCGCATAAGGAGAGGCCTTTGAATATCTAAGTATAAACATGCTATGCTCTCATCAAAGGCCAATCTGACATATCGCTGGCCAAGTGTTATTTACGTTTGCAGAGAGATTGCTAAATACATCGATTTTTGTGACATGAACAGGGACAACATTTGACGCAATGCGTATCTCAAAACGATCAAAGTAACTACATCACCTCTCAATTTTACCTTCCCTTACCACCCAATCAATTTGATACCCAGCGTCCTCGCCCTGAGCAAGTAGGCGCGTCAAAAAGGGCATAAGCTCCTGCGCCTCATCCTCTAACGTGAATGGGGGATTAACAATTAATAGCCCTGTATTTTTTAATCCATCTGCTTGACCACCAATATTCAATGATAAGCGCAGCGTGCGGGTAATATTATTATTGAAAAATTCAGCGCATAATTTTTGATCAAAATCTGGGTCTTTTATTGGATACCAAATTACATAGACCCCAGTCGGCCATTTACGATAGGCTAATAAAAATGATGATAATAATCTTGTGATTTCGTCCTTCTGCTCAAAAGGCGGGTCAATTAAAACAAGTCCGCGTCTTTCTTTAGGCGGCATAAAAGCCCCAAGCCCAAGATACCCATCCAGATGCAAAGTTTTAATACGCTTGTCATGCGCAAATTGCCGCCTTAGTAGGCGCGAGGCTTCAGGATGCAATTCGCAAAAAACCGCTCGATCCTGCTGACGCATGAGACGCGAAGCTATCATTGGCGATCCAGGATAATGAGCTAATGGCTGATCCTTCTCATTAATCCCAACACAACACAGGTAGGGCTGGATAAGATCACAAAAACTCTTATCGATACCCTTAAAATCCCTAAGACGACCGACCCCGTGCCGCCACTCTGAGGTACGATTTGCTTCCTCACAATTGAGATCGTAAAAGCCCTCGCCTGCATGCGTATCAATCACTCTAAATGGCGACTCTTTCAGACAAAGATAAAGAAGAATACGCACAATAAATATATGTTTAAAAACATCCGCAAAATTACCTGCATGAAAACTATGACGATAATTCATGATCTAATGGAATGATGGAATAAAGATATCTGATGTTCTGCAACTTTGACGCAGGACTTGAGGACATAATTGATAATGCCGCATATCTTGAGAAATACAAACACGAACCTCGGTTAATACGCCATGACGACAGTTTATGGAAAACATGCCCGGGGTGAAGACTGGGATTTACTTTAAGAAAATCCCAATAGAGCGCCTTAAGTCTCATTGTTTGATCATTATTAGGATTAACTAACCCCTGCGGTATTTTGAATAGGTTTTGTGCAGTGGATACGTCTTCTAGATATTTATGGGGCGTTTTTCCGCTACAAATGCCGTGCTTACGCCATTCGTAACGCACGAGCCTTTCTGTAGGAAATAGTTTAAGCGCTTGGATCATATTATTTGGACTTAGAGGGATCTCATTTCTGCAATAGAGAGGGTAACCATGATAATATTGAGGCCATAAACCGTGCACGACAAATCCTAAATTTTTATTCTTTGCGCATTGTTGAGACGCACTCCAATTTCTTTGACAAAATTCAGCGGTCCAGGTCAGCGCCAAAACATAAAAATCAAACTTGCCTAGCTCAGGGCGATTTTTACTACCCGTCAGCGCCTCACGCTGCATCGCTATTTCATGCGCCTTACATTCTGCCCCTGAGCAATAATCCAGGGCCCAGCTCTGCGTTAAGTTCAGGATCACCCCGCTTAAAAGGGCGCCCGAAAAAAAGAATATCTTTGAGTCCAAGGATCGCTTTGTCATGAAAATAATCGATAACCCTTGGCTACAGCGTGCACATCCTTGAAATTAAGACAGCCGATCTATGGGCCGAAAGACCGACAATTAGGCGTAAAGGCGTGATTACGATCAATTCCTTGAATGCACCACACTACCCCGGAGCCTAGACCCAAAAATGCAGTTGAAGCTGAAATATTGAATACAAGATGCCGTCGCAGGCCATCGCTAAATCGAGCCTCAGCCTGACAATATCGGCGCGGAATATAGGTCTGCCCGTTTAATCGATACCCAACCTCCCCTATTCTTTCAAAGTCGGTTATCGTCAGAGAAGAGTTCCAAAATTCCAATTCCCTATGAGCAAAATCAATAGCGATTTGATCGAGCATGCTCGGATCATCACAGGGCTGCAAGACCCCAGAGAAAGGGGAAACACGCACTTCAGCAGGTGGATCATCCCGGGTTCCGCTTTCTGCCCATCCAGGGGATAGTGTGAGCCCCAGTCCAGCGCCTATGGCGAAAATAACTCTTATCGCTTTACCAAAGAATTGGCCGATCGCCCTATACACACATGTCTCCATCCCGGTTATGATAGGATTGATACGAAACATCGTCCTCCCGTCAAGGAGGGGATGGTTTTCAGCCAGCCCCTCTCGATATTGGCTTCAATGATCAAATTTTTTCTACCCCCTCACTCAATGTCAAAAAATCTCAGGGCGCTACTTGCCCTCGTTGCTCTGCTGACCAGCGCGCCTGAGGCGCTGGCAGAAGACCCTTTCTCGGATTTTTTTGGCGGTCTGTTTGGCGGCTCTTCTCATTCTAATGAACATCGTGCAGCGCCGACCTCTCGCATGCGTCGGATTAACCCCCGTCAAGATAGCCGAGCAGTTCAGAAAAAGCCCACAGAAGGAATGACGCCAGAGGATCAAGCAGCCGCGACGACGCCAAAGACATATTTTGTTGCTGTTCTTGGCGACGCCATGGGGGATTCGCTCGCCGATGGGTTGAAGAAAGTATTAACGGAGAAGCCGGAAATTGGCGTCCTTAAACTCTCTAAACCAGATACAGGCCTAACCCGAACAGATGTCTATGACTGGACAAAATCAGCAAAAGAGATCGCTTTAGGCCAGCAAAAAATTGATATTGCCGTTATCTTCATTGGCGCAGGAGACCGTCAGAGCTTTTTGGGCAATGACGCTGATGAGCCACTCTCCGCTCATTGGCGTGAGCTTTATGCAGCAAAAATTAATGCATTAACTGCAACGTTTAGAGAAAAGAAAATCCCGGTTATTTGGGTAGGCCTTCCTGTAATGAAAAATGAAAATTTTTCATCTTATGCCGCCAAGCTGAATGAAATCATCAAACAGCGGGCGACAGCGGAAGGCGCAATCTTTGTTGATCTGTGGGATGCGCTATCAGATGAGAAGGGACAATACATAGCCTTTGGTCCGGATATTAATGGTCAAATCGTTAAAATAAGGACTGGAGACGGCGTTTATCTAACTGCCGCTGGAGGCGCGAGCGTTGCGCATTTCGTAGCAGGTGAAATCAAGAAGCTTTATGAAGCCAACCACCCCAATGCCCCGTTAACCGGGGCAACGCCACAGTCCCCCGCGGCCGATAAGACAAGCAATCTTGCGCCATCAACTTCGCCTGATACGCCTCAGCTCGCCCCGCCACAGGGCCCCGTTGAATTCCGTTCGCCCGTCCCACCGCAAACTAGCGCCGCGCCAACGCTACCTGAACGACCCGCGGTAGGTCCGATCCAATCATTAACCTCCCCTACAGACCCCTCCGGCGTGGAATTAGCCAAAAAATCAACAGACCCAATTCCTCCAGGCGCTGATGAGGCTGCTAAGGCGTTAGCGCGCCATGTCTTTGTTCAAGGGGGGGATCAACCTGTTAGAAAAGACCGTGCGGACGACTATAGCTGGAAGCCCTAACCCTAGCTTCAAAGCTTCTGTTCGGATCCATAGCTAGGCTATGCCTCAACGAGGACATGCCTCGCTGTGAATGTTTTTTTATACCACGACGGAACGAATGAGCACTTCGCGCATTCTTCGCTCAGTGCATACGCTGGGAGCAAGCCTCGATGGTACTTTTTTCGTTGGTGAAGATTAAGCCTCACTCACGTTTATTACTTTCTACACTGGCGTTTTCGACGCTTGTCAGCCTTGTGTCTTCAGCTAGCTGCAAGGCAGAGGAAAATCCCCTGCTAGCGCTTTTTAGCGGTCAAGCAGCAAGTGCGGATCAATACCCTGCAGGCGCAGAGGACATGGTCGCCTCCTATAACGACGGACGAGACACAAACGCGCCTGCGCAGGAATCAACAGAAGTAGCGCGCGAAACACCAACAACGACAAAAGAAGTTGTTGATGACCCAACTAATCAGAAACCTGGAACGATCACTGTCGACACCAAAAATCGCGTTCTTTATCTTTCGCTCGCCAATGGTCAGGCAGTGCGTTACGGCGTGGGCGTTGGACGCGAAGGCTTCACTTGGGCGGGACGTGTGCGGATTGGACGCAAAGAAGCCTGGCCCGTCTGGACCCCTCCCACCGCCATGCTGAAGCGTCGACCAGACCTACCCCGTCGGATGTCTGGTGGCGAAGAGAACCCTCTCGGAGCGCGGGCTATGTATCTTTATTCGGGGGACCGCGACACCATGTTCAGAATTCACGGCTCGAATGAGCCTTGGACAATTGGAGAGGCTGTGTCCTCAGGCTGCATCCGCATGCTGAATGCTGATGTTACAGACCTATATAATCGTATTAAAGTAGGCGCGCCTGTAATCGTTATGTAGAGATTTGACTCAAAGCGATCGCTATTAAACAGCTAATGAAATAAAGCCCCGTCCAAGACGGGGCTTTATTTATTCCATATTACAACTGAAGATAAAATTCGTTAAGAATGAGAGGGAAACCTGTATTACCAACCATACGCCGATCAAAATCCAGCCGGCTTTTTTACGCTCTCTTCCATATAGAAATGCGCCGACTAACGGTAGAATTAACAAAAAGAACTGCCAAGGCTGCCCTACAACATTATCGCAAAACCACAGGTTTAATTTTTCACTTATCATGTTCCTCACCTACTTTATTTTTATCGCGGTAATGATGTAGCGCCCATAAGAAATTCATCAACAGCAGCGGCGCATTGGCGACCTTCCCTAATCGCCCAGACAACGAGAGATTGTCCACGCCGCATGTCGCCACAGGCAAAAATCTTATTTTTCGAGGTAGTATATTTGCGCGTATCCGCTGAAACATTACCGCGCCCATCTATCGCCACGCCGGACTGTTCAATCAAACCTTTATGAATTGGCGAGACAAAGCCCATAGCCAGCAGAACAAGATCAGCTTTTAAAATGAAAGAGCTATCTGCTATTGGCTGCATTTTATCATCGACATGAATGCAGCGGACGCCTTCAACTTGACCATCTTTGCCAATAAATTCTTTGGTAAGGACAGAAAAGTCGCGCACAGCGCCTTCTTCATGAGAAGAAGACGTGCGCAATTTCAGTGGCCAATCTGGCCAAGTTAGAAGCTTATTCTCTTTTTCAGGCGGGCGCTGCATGATTTCGAGCTGTGTTACAGATAGCGCCCGATGTCGCACTGAGGTTCCAATACAGTCTGAGCCCGTATCACCGCCTCCGATCACGACGACATGTTTTCCAGTTGCGAGTATTGGATTATTGGTGGTCGAAGTTTCTCCTGACACACGACGATTCTGCTGAGGCAGGAACTCCATGGCGAAATGCACGCCGTGCAATTCTCTTCCTGGAATTGTCAGATCTCTTGGCTTCTCTGCGCCGCCAGCCAGAATAACTGCATCAAAATTTTGAACCAGTTCATCAACAGATTTATTAAACCCAATATTCTCATTGTAATGGAAGCATACGCCCTCAGCCTCCATCTGCGTTATGCGGCGATCAATCAGATGCTTTTCCATTTTAAAATCTGGAATGCCATAGCGGAGTAAGCCACCGGCTTTAGCGAATTTTTCAAAAACATGAACCTCATGACCCGCGCGGGCGAGTTGTTGGGCGGCGGCTAGCCCGCCAGGACCTGAACCAACAATAGCGATTTTTTTTCCTGTTTTATGCTGGGCTATCTCTGGCTTAACCCAACCTTCCTTGAAGCCACGATCAATAATCGCACACTCTATCGATTTGATTGTTACAGGCTGATCTTGAAGATTCAGCGTGCAAGACGCTTCACAAGGGGCTGGACAAATCCGTCCAGTAAATTCAGGAAAATTATTTGTCGAATGGAGATTAGTCAGCGCTCGACGCCATTCGTCATGATAGACGAGATCATTCCAATCAGGGATTTGATTGTTGACGGGACAGCCGTTGTGACAAAAAGGAATGCCACAATCCATACAACGAGACGCTTGGTCTCGTGTTGTCTCTTCTGACAAAGGGATCACAAATTCATCATAATGCCGAATACGATCAGCCGCCGGCTTATATTTCCGGTCCTGACGATCAATTTCGAGAAAGCCGGTTACTTTTCCCATTGTATAACTAAACCCCTTATTCAAGATATCTCACTCGTTATCGCCTAAGTGAGCACTCGCATTCGTTTCTGTCAAAACAGCTGCCGCCATTAAGCAGAGCTTCCCCGCCATAGTCTTAAATTAAGCGAGGAAAATCTGATTATTTACTTATCGCCAACCGCCTTTTGCATAGGCGATTGAGCGCGTCTGGCGTTCATTTCGTTCAAAGCGCGCCGATATTCAACCGGCATCACTTTTACAAATTTAAGCTTATAATTTTCCCAATCATCGAGAATATCTCTCGCTCGTGTAGATCCCGTATAGCGCAGATGATTAGTGATGAGATGATGCAATCGCTCGGCATCAAATCGGGTCATGTCGTTGAGCAGATCAACACGTCCATGCGCAGCAAGATCGCTTGTTTGATGATAAACTTTTTCCATAAGTTTTTCTTCAGCTATAATAGGTTCAAGATCTACCATCGCTAAATTACATCGACTTGCGAAGGACTTGTCTTCATCAATAACGTAAGCCACCCCGCCAGACATGCCTGCTGCAAAATTTCGACCCGTTTGGCCAAGGACGACGACGACGCCGCCGGTCATATACTCACAACCATGATCGCCGACGCCTTCAACAACCGCCATTGCGCCTGAATTTCTTACAGCGAAACGCTCTCCAGCTACGCCTCTGAAGTAGCATTCTCCGGCAATTGCTCCGTAGAGGACAGTATTGCCCACGATAATGGAATGCGCAGGTTCTATTTTTTGAGCGTTCCGTGAAGGATAAACGATAATTTTACCCCCTGATATGCCCTTACCAACATAATCATTGGCCTCTCCCTCAAGTCGTAGCGTGACGCCACGAGAAAGGAAGGCGCCAAAGCTTTGGCCAGCTGTACCCGTAACGCGAATATCAATTGTGTCTTCAGGCAAGCCTTTGTGACCGTAAATACGCGCCACTTCTCCAGAGAGCATTGCGCCAACTGTGCGGTTAACACTGCGAATAGAGGTCTCGATCGATGTTTTAGCGCCTCTATCCAAAGCTGCGCGCGCCTGGGAAATTAATTGATTGTCTAGGGCCTTATCAAGCTCATGATCCTGACGCGCGCTGTGACGCACCTGCGGACCTTCTCCATTTGGCTTGGTGAAGAGCTTGGTAAAATCAAGACCTTGCGCTTTCCAATGGGCTAAGGCCTGATCCTTGTCTAGCATTTGCATTTGACCGATAAGCTCTTCAAATTTGCGGTATCCCATCGCCGCCATCCATTCTCTTACTTCTTCCGCAACGAAGAAAAAGTAATTGATGACATGCTCAGGCTGTCCAACGAAACGTTTGCGTAAAACAGGATCTTGAGTTGCAACGCCAACCGGACAAGTATTCAAATGGCATTTACGCATCATTATGCAGCCCGCAGCGATGAGCGGCGCAGTGGAAAAACCAAATTCATCTGCGCCCAATAATGCGCCGACAATCACATCTCGACCTGTTCTTAAGCCGCCATCTACCTGTACAGCGATACGGGAGCGGAGATTATTCAAAACCAATGTCTGATGCGTTTCAGCCAGTCCAATTTCCCACGGCGAGCCTGCATGCTTAATGGACGTTAGCGGCGAAGCGCCAGTTCCACCCTCAAAACCTGAAATTGTCACGTGATCGGCGCGGCCTTTAGAAACGCCTGCCGCAACAGTGCCAACGCCAACTTCAGAAACAAGCTTAACTGAAACGTCAGCTTTCGGATTAACATTTTTCAGATCGTAAATAAGCTGAGCCAGATCCTCGATTGAATAGATATCGTGATGCGGTGGCGGCGAAATGAGACCAACGCCTGGCGTAGAGTGACGCACCTTAGCGATGACTGCGTCTACCTTATCCCCAGGCAACTGCCCACCTTCGCCAGGTTTTGCTCCTTGAGCCATTTTGATTTGTATCATGTCGGCATTGACCAAATATTCGGTCGTCACGCCAAAACGTCCCGAGGCGACTTGCTTAATTGCGGAGCGTTTTAAATCTCCATTAGGTTCTGGTTTGAATCTCTCAGGCTCTTCGCCGCCTTCGCCTGTGTTGGATTTACCACCAATTCTATTCATAGCGACGGCAAGCGTTGTATGCGCTTCGCGAGAGATGGAGCCAAATGACATCGCGCCGGTAGCAAAACGTTTAACGATATCTGCTGCTGTCTCAACTTCCTCAAGCGGCACGGCCTTACGACCAACTTCTTCGGCGGTCTTAATCCGAAAAAGACCACGTAAATTTAAAAGGTGTTCGCTTTGTTTGTTAAGAACGTCTGCAAAAGCACGATATTGTTCTTGTGCATTTCCCCGAACTGCATGCTGCAAAAGCGATACTGTTTCTGGCGTCCAGCTATGCGCTTCACCTCGGAAACGAAATGCATAGTCGCCGCCTACGCCAAGGGAATCTCGATAAATCGGCGCATCTCCGAAAGCGAGTTTATGCCGGCGAACTGTTTCTAAAGCTATTGTATCAAGTCCAACGCCTTCAATCCGGGTTGTCGTGCCTCTAAAAAATTCATCGACAAAATCTTGAGCCAACCCGACAGCGTCAAATATTTGAGCGCCACAATAGGACTGGTAGGTGGAGATGCCCATTTTCGACATCACCTTTAAAAGTCCCTTATCAATTGCTTTGATGTAACGCTTTATCGCCTCATAGGCATTAATCTCTTCTGGGAGCTCTTTTGCTGATGCTTCCAATGTGTCGAAAGCGAGATAAGGATTAATCGCTTCGGCTCCATACCCAGCCAAGCAGGCGAAATGCTGCACCTCTCGCGCTTCGCCTGTCTCCAAAACAAGACCAACAGAAGTGCGCAAACCCTTACGAATTAAATGATGGTGTACGGCGGCTGTCGCCAACAAAGCGGGGATCGGAATGCGATCTGGCCCCACCATACGATCAGAGAGAATAATAATATTATATCGGCCCGATACAGCCTCTTCTGCGCGTTCACACAAACGTTTAAGCGCTTCACGCATGCCGTCAGCGCCTTTAGGCGCATCATAAGTTATCTCAAGCGTTTTTGTATCAAAACTATCCTCAACCATTCCAATCCAACGTATCTTCTCTAAATCTTCGTTGGTGAGAATTGGCTGTCGAACTTCTAAACGCTTTTTTCTAGCAGAGCCTTCGTGATCCAGAATATTAGGGCGCGGCCCGATAAAAGACACAAGACTCATCACTAATTCTTCTCTGATCGGGTCGATCGGCGGATTAGTGACTTGAGCAAAATTCTGCTTGAAATAAGTATAGAGCAAAGATGCTTTGTCTGACAGCGGCGATATGGGCGTATCGGTCCCCATCGACCCAATCGCCTCTTGACCAGTAACCGCCATTGGATAGACGAGTAGATCTAATTCTTCTTGCGTGTATCCGAATGCCTGCTGCCGATCGAGCAGAGAGACATCGGCTCGCGCAGGCCGCGCTTCCACAGGTTTTAGATCCTCAAGTTGTATCTGCGTGCGTGCGAGCCATTCTTTATAGGGATGAGATTGAGAAAGCTGCTGCTTAATCTCGTCGTCAGAAACAATACGGCCCTGTTCTAAATCAACCAACAACATTTTACCTGGTTGCAGTCGCCATTTCGTAACGATTTTATCTTCAGGAATCGGCAATACGCCCATTTCTGAAGCCATGACAACTAAGCCGTCGTCTGTAACCAAATAACGCGCTGGACGTAATCCATTTCGATCTAAGGTTGCACCAATTTGTCGGCCATCTGTGAAAGCCATTGCCGCCGGTCCATCCCATGGCTCCATTAGCGCGGCATGATATTCATAAAAAGCGCGGCGGCTCTCATCCATTAATGGATTTCCCGCCCATGCTTCAGGTATCAACATCATCACAGCATGCGCGAGAGGATAGCCGCCGCGCACTAAAAATTCGAGTGCGTTATCAAAACATGCTGTGTCAGATTGACCCTCATAAGAGATTGGCCAGAGTTTATTGATGTTATCTCCAAATAATGGCGAGGCGACAGACTCTTGGCGCGCCGCCATCCAGTTTAGATTACCGCGCAAGGTATTTATTTCACCATTATGCGCGACAAATCGGTATGGATGAGCAAGTCGCCAGGAAGGAAATGTATTTGTCGCGAAGCGTTGATGAACAAGTGCAAGAGCCGAAACAAATCGCGGGTCTTTTAAGTCCAGGAAATAGTCGCCAAGCTGCGATACAAGCACCATCCCCTTATAAACGATAGTTCGCGTTGAAACAGAAACTGAGTAGAGCTCGCGACCTTGAGGACCAAAAGTATAGACAATATTGGAAGCAGCTTTACGGGCGAGATAAATCCGACGCTCAAAATCATCTGCATCTTTGACATCAGGTCCGCGTGCGACAAATATTTGTCTATGAAACGGCTCGACTGCGCGAACTGCTTCGCCAAGATCACTTGAGTTGACAGGCAAATCTCGCCAGCCAAGCACGATAAGACCTTCTTCATGCATCGAGTCGTCAATAACCTTACATGCGCGCTGACGGATATCTGCATCACGCGGCAAAAAGAACTGACCAATCGCATAGTCGCCTGAGGACGGCAGGGTAAAACCGAGCTTTGCGCATTCTTCCTTAAAAAATTCATGTGGTATCTGTACCAGGATCCCGCATCCGTCCCCAAGTTTAGGATCTGCGCCAACAGCGCCTCGATGATCAAGATTAAGGAGGATTTGTAATCCCATCTCGACAATGGCATGCGTTTTTTCATTGCGCATATTCGCGACAAAACCAACGCCGCATGAATCATGCTCTTTTGAGGGGTCGTAGAGACCTTGCGCTTTAGGCAACAGGGGATCCCGACCAAGATCATTTAAAGTCAGAGCGCAGGCGTCATGCGCCTCTTGATGCTCTCTCACGACATTCGTCATTTCGGTCACTCCCCCTGACGCCGCATCAAAATCGCCGTCAATTTATTTCTAATGTTTTATATCCCTGCACAGGAGCTCATTGCGACATTTGAAGCGCAAAAGCCCTACGCAAATTCCTTTATGCCTTGTAAGCCATCGACACGCGGGCGCTTTCGTAAAGCGCCGACCGCCTTGGGTATTACTGAAAGGCAAATCGCGCGCCAGCTGCTTTAGTTAGCAGCGTGCGCCTATTGCATAACCGCATTTGGTAGAAAGCAGCGACTTTCCGCTCTTCCAGCGCCAAAGGGTCAGTAACACTGACGTAATGGCGCTGCAAATCGTGCCAGATTTGCCCTCAGCTTACAAGCGCGCGCCGGCAGCCGGCCCTGCTTCTCACGACTAGTTCAAACTTGCCCTGCAGCCAATCTTCAATCTAGGCTATTAAATTTTTTACATTTAAATTCAGCATCTTACGCATTTAAGCCGTTTGCCGGATCGTTGGCTTCAAGCGCGTGTGATTTACCCAGAACCGCCTGCCCTTTCTTACGCCGCGGCACAGTAACGTTGCCTCCCGTATCCAGAATGACAACATTTAATCAAAAACACTGGGGTATGGATAAATTTCACGCTACCAAAAAAAGGCGCCCGAAGGCGCCTTTCCTTTAACCTATCTCAATCTTCTGATTAGGCCGCCTTCGAATGCTCTACGACTTTTTCCGAGTCTTTTAGCGCTATTTCAATCCGTCGCGGCTTCTGCGCTTCAGGAAGTTCACGAACTAAATCGATGTGTAAAAGACCATTGTAAAGGCTTGCCGCAGTTACAATAACGTGGTCGGCAAGCTGAAACCGTCGTTCAAACGCTCGTGCAGCAATGCCTTGGTGAAGAAGTTCACGTCCCTCAGCTTGAGAAAGCTGATCTTTCACACCTTTAACAATGAGCGTATTCTCTTTTGACTCAATAATAAGATCTTCTAGAGCAAATCCCGCGACCGCAAGAGTTACGCGATAGGCGTTCTCGCTCACCCGTTCAATGTTATAGGGGGGATAGCTTGACGCGCTATCATAAGGACCGCCCTGATCCAATAAATTAAAGAGGCGATCGAAACCCACGGTCTGCCGATAAAGTGGGGTAAAGTCGAATTGACGCATAACATATCCTCCGTCTGAAGCGACATGAGGCGCGTCGAGATTGACGCGCCGACCAAAATGCGTGTCCGTCACGGCCCACGCTAAGATTGAGTTAGGAAGGGAAATTGCTCGTTTCAAGAGCCTGCAATAGCGCTTTTTAGGGCCCCCCGCTCTTTTTTACGCTGAAACTTCCCCTGACCAATTTGGATTTTTCATGTCAACGAAAAGACGGTATGTTTAAAGCTTCGCTAGCCAACGCGCCGGCGCGTCAGGCGGTAGCCACGGAAATACCATGCTAGATCTAATTTCAACTGAGACTAATCAAATTCCAACAGGCGCTGAAAGCTTCATGCTAGAGACACAAGATGGCAGGTGCCTTCGCGCAGCGATTTTTCGTGTTCAGGGCCAGGCGCGCGGCACCATCGCACTCCTGCAAGGCCATAATGAATTTATAGAAAAATATTTCGAGACCATCGATGATCTCCGAGCCAGGGGATTTGACGTCGCTACATTTGACTGGCGCTGCCAGGGGGGATCTGAGAGAGAATTAGACGATCCCCGCAAAGGTCATATTGATGACTTCGCACTCTATCAAAACGACTTGGAGGCTTTCATCAATCAAGCCCTAGTTACTTGTACTCAACCCTTTTACGCTTTAGCTCATTCGATGGGCGCCGCTATTGTTCTTGACGCAGCCTACTCCGCCCGTCCCCCATTCCAGCGCCTCATCCTGACAGCTCCAATGATTGATATTGCAAATATTCGTTTTCCAAATGCTGTCCGGTGGCTCGCAGACACCCTTGATATGGTTGGCATGGGCGGACGGTATATTCCGCTAGGAAACAAACGCTCCATGCTCGAGAAACCTTATGAGAATAATAAATTAACAACAGACCCAGATCGTTTTGCGCGCAATGCCTCAATTTTGGATAAAGCTCCGGCACTCATTATTGGCGATCCAACAATTGGCTGGGTGAATGCCGCCTTCCGACTAATGTCGCGTTTTGAGTCGCCTGATTACCCCCGCCGCATCAGAACCCCTGCTTTGGTTATTTCATGCGGACGCGAACAGATTGTTTCTAACAATGCTATCGAACGTTTTGTCGCCAATCTCAATAATGCCGCCCTGGTTCATATTCCAGGTTCCAAACACGAAATTCTCATGGAACGAGATCGTGTGCGCGATCAATTCTGGCGCGCTTTTGATGCCTTCGTTCCAGGAGAGACGTTTCACTAATTAATAAAGGCTATTCCTCTAGGCGCCTTCGTTTATTGGAGCAAAGGGACTACGCTTAAAACTTTTTACGCATTAAATGCATAGTAGTAATTTAAAATAGAATTAGATGGGGTGGTTGCCGCCCTCCCAGACGGCATCGAGATGTGCCAAAATTGTGAGTGTTAGCGCTCACTGAGCGAAAAGGGAGGCAACCATGGACAAGAATACGATGATTGGGGTCGATCTGGCAAAGAATATTTTTCAGCTTCATATCACCACGATGACAGGCGCTCTTTTATCGAAAAAGAAGCTTTCTCGGGACAGATTTAAAGAATTCATGAAGTCTCATGAGCCGGCTATTGTCGTTTTAGAAGCATGCGGTAGTGCGCATTATTGGGCTGAAACGCTTGGCGAGATGGGTCATGACGTAAAGTTGATCGCGCCTCAATATGTGAAACCCTTTGTCAAACGCCAAAAGA
>Ga0194120_10002638_pt1 | contig 30546 bp, 18 predicted proteins | sample TA2MahCa65mmetaG_FD_148642 | JGI IMG/M metagenome (GOLD analysis project Ga0194120, IMG submission 148642) | Freshwater microbial communities from Lake Tanganyika, Tanzania - TA2015019 Mahale Deep Cast 65m | ecosystem: Environmental > Aquatic > Freshwater > Lake | place: Tanzania: Lake... | reverse complement strand
GAAATCGGCAAGTGTGCCGACCTGCAGTTGTCTGAGGTTCGATTCGTCAAAGCTCAGATAAGCCGGCCATTGCGTGCCGGTACGAAGCGCGTCGATGCGTGAGAGTGCTTGCGTAGGACCAGGAACGTTGCCTTCTCTGGTTTTACGAGTGACCGCGATCGACAACATCAGGAGCGGATTGCCGATGTCGTCACGCAAGGCTTCACTGTCTTCGAGCTGGTTTTTGAGATCTAGCAGCCTCTGAGCCTCGAAACACTTCGTGTGGAGCACCCACTTATCAGATACTGAAATGTACAACACCGAATCCGTTGCGCAGGCCGCATCGAGTTCTGCAGGCATCGGAAGCGACGTTCTTTGTCGCGAGTGATCCCATTGCGCGGCACCTCGAGCCATCGTTCGGCCGGGGCATCGCGAACAACAAGACCGTTCGCGGAATTCGTGTGCGCATCATCATCTCCATTTCCTCTGTCCGCCGAGGGAATCAGATCAAGATGTCACGAACGACACGAGCTTGCTGTGTCTCGATGAGTTGGCTGGTACCGGTCGCTCGCGGGAAAGCAACTCGGTGCGGGTCGAGACCGAACAGATGGAACAGAGTTGCGTGGTAGTCGTGGTGCATGACGACGTTTTCAACAGCCTTGTGGCCGATCTCGTCGGTGGCTCCGTAGGTCAGACCGCCCTTCACACCGCCGCCCGCGATCCATTGGCTGAAGCCGTAGGTGTTGTGGTCGCGGCCGATGTTCTTTTCGTTTTGAATGACCGGCAGTCGTCCCATTTCGCCGCCCCAGTGGACCAGCGTTGTGTCGAGCAGGCCACGTTCTTTGAGGTCTCGCACCAGCGCGGCGGCGGGTTGGTCGATCTTGAGACAAACTTTCGGCAGGCTGGTGATGATTCCGCCGTGATGGTCCCACTCTTGGTTGGCCGTGAAAAGCTGCACGAATCGCACGCCACGCTCGACAAGCCGGCGGGCGATCAGGCAACGAGTGCCGAACTCACGCGATTCCTTGCGGTCGAGTCCGTACATCGACTGCGTGGCCTTCGTTTCGCCGGAGATGTCGAATGCCTCTTTCGCAGCCGACTGCATCTTTGCCGCAAGTTCGTAGCTGGCGATGCGCGCGGCGAGATCATTTTCGCCAGGTCTGTCGGCAAGATGCTCGCGGTTGATTTGATTGAGGTACTCGAGGAATCGCTCCTGCGGTTTGCCTTGCATGTGTGGCGGTGGATCGAGGTTCGCGATCCGCGGCTCGGTCGGTCGCGCGACCGTCCCCTGAAACAGCGACGGCAGGAAACCGTTCGACCAGTTGTAGACACCCTCAACCGGCAACGAGGCTGGATCTCGCAACACGAGGAACGCGGGCAGATCATCGTTCTCGCTGCCTAGAGCGTACGTCATCCAAGAACCGAGCGACGGACGTCCGGGGACGACGACTCCCGATTGCAACGCCAGGATTGACTGGCCGTGATTGTTCACGCCGGTCCGCATCGAGCGAATCACGCAGATGTCATCGGCGACGTCGCCCAAATGTGGCAGCAGTTCGCTGAGTTCCGTGCCGCAGTCGCCGTGCGGGCGAAACTTCCACGGACCGGCAAACAGCTTGCGGCTGGCTTGATCGGTGCTGTCGAATTTGAAGTCGCCGCCGGAGTAATCCTGCATGTGATGCTTGGACAGTTCCGGTTTCGGATCGAGCAGATCAACGTGGCTTGGCCCACCCTGCATGAACATCGAGATCATTGCGTGAGCACGCGGTTCGCTGTGTGGCTGTTTCTGCTTCAAGTCAAATGTCGGCCGTTCGAGAGTCGGCTTCGCCGGAGCGGCGGCAATTCCGTCACGTTCCATCAGCCAAGTCAGCGCCAGTGAGCCAAGCGAAAAACCCTGAGTGGCGAGAAAATGGCGGCGGTTGAGCATGGTTCTTTTTCCCAATCGTTCAATCGACGTACAAGAAGCCGTTCGAAATCAGCAAGGCTTGGCAGAAACTGGTCAAGGCCCGTTGAGACGGAGGCACAAGATTCTTCTTGTCGGACGGCTGTGCGGCGAATTGTTCGGCATGTTCAGTGAGGAACGCGACGGCCGATTGAATTTGTGTCTCAGTCGGGTCACGTGCCAGTGTCAGTCGCCAGGCGAGCCGAGCTTGAGTGGCCGGGACGCTGCCGGCTTCGCGAGCGACTCGTTCGGCCAATGCTGTGGATTGATCCGCGGCAAAATCGTTATTCATCAGCATCAACGATTGCGGAGCGACGGTGGACGGCGTGCGGACCGCACAATTCGGGCTGAGCGTCGCGGCATCAAAGGTCTCGAGCATCGCCAACGGCATCGTGCGGCGAACGCTGATGTACAGGCTACGGCGGTATTCCTCGCCGTGGAGCGGCACTATCTTGCCCGTCGGGCGACCGGCGGTGTCGCGCGTGTCGACGCCGACAATGATTTGCCCCGTCTCGTCGGGTGTGACGGGAATCGGTGCTCCGAACAGCTTTGCAGTCAGTTGATCGCCGACCGCGAGCATCGCGTCACGCACCGTCTCGGCTTCCAGACGGCGGATCGACATGCGGCCGAGCAATCGATTGTCGGGATCGACAGGTTCCAGCTCCGGTCGCCGACGTGACGACTGCCGATAGGCCGTCGACATCATCAGGGTGCGATGCAGCTTTTTGAGAGACCAGCCGCTGCGCATGAATTCGTCGGAGAGCCAATCGAGCAACTCCGGGTGCGATGGCTGTTCGCCGAGTCGTCCGAAGTCTCCGGGCGTTGCGACCAAGCCACGTCCGAAATGGTGCATCCAGATGCGGTTCACGAAAACGCGTGCGACGAGCGGATGTTCGCCGCTCGTCAAAAGTCGAGCGTATGCCAAGCGACGGCCGGAGGTCGGCAAATTCTCATCATCGCGAGGGATCGTGATGTTTGAAGCGGTAGCCAGCACCTTCAATTCGCCCGGTGCGACTTCTTGTTTGGGCTGAGCGAATTCGCCTCGAAAGAACAGGAACGTCGGCGAGATCTTGCCGGGGACTTCGGTCAGGCAATGCGCGAAATCGTCCTCCGGTCGAATCGCTCGCTGTGCGGCGATCAGCTTGTTGTATTCGTCCATGATCGCTTTGTGCTCGTCCTTGAGATTACGATCGATCAAATTCACGCCGACAGCCGCCTTGGGATGATCCGCGAGCAACTGCTTCTGCTCCTGAGTTCGCTGAGCGAGCGGCGTTTTGAAGGCCTCGCGAATCTTCTCCTTCAACTCGTCGGGGAGTCCTTCCATGTTCCTTTCGCGAAAGGACGCAGCCAGTTCCTCGATCTTGTCGGCTCGTTCCTTTTCGAGCCGCTTGATTTCGACATCGCACTTCTCGGCGAGCTCGATCTGCTGGACCGTCCATAGCGAGATGAGCCGAGCGTTCGGATTCCGCCAGTCCTTCCAATCGAGAGCCGGCTCAAAGATCGCTCGCATCCGGTAGTAATCGACTTGCGAAATTGGGTCGTAGCGGTGCAGATGACACTGAGCACACCCCACCGTCAAACCTAACAGTGATGAGCTGACAATCTTGATCGTCTCGGCCATGCAATCGTTGCGGGCGATGTCTTGATTGACCGCGGCATCACCCGTTCCATCCGGCCCCATGCGAAGGAATCCCGTCGCGATGAGCATGTCCGCTTGTTGCGCCGTGAGGTCGCGATACTGAATTGGAGCCTTCCCCTTCACCGGCGCACGATCTCCCAATGTGACCGAGAGGAGCAGTTCGTCGCCCGCGAGTTGCTCGCGAATCAGTTCATCCCACGGACGGTCGGAGTTGATCGCCCGGATCAACCAGTCTCGGTACTTGAAGGCCCACTTGCGTTCGAGGTCTTTCTCGCCGAAGCCATCACTGTCGGCATATCCGGCGATGTCGAGCCAGTGCCGTGCCCACCGTTCTCCGTAGTGCGGCGACTCCAGCAATCGATCGATCAGCCGCTCGTAGGCACCTGGTTCGCGATCCTCCAAAAAGTCATCGACCTCTGCCGGAGACGGCGGCAATCCGAGCAAATCGAACGACGCACGCCGTACCAGCGTCGCCGCATCGGCATCCTCGGAGAACAAAAGTTTGTCCTCTTCGAGACGAGCCAGTAAAAACGCATCGATGGGAGTGCGTAGCACGTCGGCTCGTTTCACTCGCGGGATGCTCGGTCGTCGAATCGGCTGGAACGACCAGAATGATCGCTCTTCTTCGGTCACATCATCGTCCGAAATCGCTTCCGGCTCTGGCCGAAGCGTCTTCGTTCCGGCATCAATCCACGCCGCGATGATTTGCCGTTCCTTTTCGGTCAGCTTCTTCTCGCCGGGCGGCATCTCACCAGCCGTAATTCGCTTCCAGAGCAAACTGTCGGCATGATTGCCGGCGACGACCGCTGGGCCAGACTCGCCCCCCTTGGCGATCAACCGAGCCAATCGCAAGTCGAGTTTCGCTTCCTGCTTCGCTTCTTCGCCGTGACACTGAAAACAGTGCGACTTGAGAATCGGCCGCACTTGCGATTCAAACAGCGGCGAGCGGCTCGCGCGGGGGACCGACGGACGCTCTTCCGCGAGCGTCGCTGCGACAGGCGCGATCAAACACAGCAAAAGCAGGCAAGTTCGAAGCATGGTGGGCTGCGAGGTGGGAAGAAGAAAGTCGCGATAATATATCGGACAACCTTCGCCGAGGCGAATCGCTTTTCCAGAATTTCGACCGCAGCGACTCCTGAGTTCCCTCTCGCCCGCGCCCCTCGAAGTCGATTGCAACACCGCATCGTCGACTGCAATCAGCACTACGCCGGATTGTCTGCGGCATTCAACTCCGCCATCCGCCCGATCACGGTTGTTGCCATCCTGACGACGGCCCATCAAATCGAGAGTCGCCTGGCTCTCCGCGACTATTTGGCCAGAAGCTCGGCGATTTGCGGAAAAACCGATGCTGGCTGTCACCACAACCAGATTCCGCAGGATTGGCACCCCGACTGCAAATGAATGATGCCAACCGAATCGAAGTCAACGATTCAGATGGGATGGTCTCGCTGAAGCGAATGCGGGATTCGACTCGTTTCGGGCACTCTGGGGCTCAGAAGGAATTAAGCCATGACCACTCTGTCAAAGACCAAGAAAGCGATTCGCGAACTGACTGAGTTGCGAACAGACGACTCCCTCAAGAAATCTGCCGAACGCCATCGCTGTTGCCGTTGCTGCCGATGTTGTCGCGGTGGCCGGTAGCTCCTGAACCATGCGGCGAGTGGAGGCCGTCCAGCCCCGATTGTGTGAGCGTTCTCAATCGCACTCAATCCTATCGCCGCATCCGCCTGTTCTACTGGCCACTCGCCGTTTGATTTTGGATACAGAAATTGGAAGGAATCCGCCATGTCTCTCAGCATGGTCGACACTGCTCGCATTGCCACATCGGAACGATTCACCGTGCCAGGAATCGGTTATGCCCTCCGCGAACAGAATCGCGACATCCTGAACGACCCAGCCATCAACGCGGTCGAGATCACGTTTGAACGAGCCGATGACCCGCTTCGTATCGACCGCTACCTCGGCGAACAGGAATTCGAGCACGTCGGGATTCACGCGTTGAAACTGTCGGTCGCCAGTCCGGACGCTCCCGGTCGCGATTATCTCGACGCGCTGCTGGCGATCGCCGAAGAGAACGATGCCGAATCGATCAGCGATCACCTGGGCTTCACTCGCGATGCTCAGCATGGTGCTGAGATGGGGCACTTCGCTCCACCTCCATTCACACCGGCCGCGCTCGACGCGACTTGCCGAAACATTGACTTCGTACAGACGTTTTTTGCCCGTCGCGACCGGCGATTCTACATTGAAAATATCGCCTACCTGTTTCAGTTCGAAGGGACGATGACCGAGGCGGAGTTTTTTTATCGCGTGTTGAAGAACACTCGCTGCGGATGGCTGCTCGATGTGACCAACGTCTATGCCAACGCGGTCAACTTCGGCTTCGACGCAGATGACTTCATCACCGAAGTGATGCCGGCTGCCGATCGTGTCCAACTGCATTTGGCGGGCGGTGTCTTTGACGAACAGGCGGGCCTGTACATCGACAGTCACTCAGAATCGATCCCGGAACCGGTGTGGAGTCTGTACCGCCACGCTCTCGAACAAGGGCGCCGAAAAATCGACGCCGTGTTTCTGGAACGCGATCAAAACTACCCAGACGAACGGAGTTGGCGACGGGAGATTCGTCAAACGCGAGCCATCGCCGAAGAGATCTATTGCTCGCGCTAGTACGAATTTGAGATTTGAGTGGTGACTTGTGCTTCCTGGTTCTCCGGGGCGGAGTGTGGAAGTTTGTTGGATATTGTCATCGATTGTTGGGAAGGCCGGTGACTGTGTCCTGCGCAAACGGACGACCACACTTCTCCCTGGAGCATCAGGAAGAGGGAACGAGACTGTCATGACCCCGCTCGCCTCGAACAAGATCGACTACCGCGACCAAATTCAGCGGTGCGTCCAAACGATGGCCTTGGGATGCGTCGAAGACGTTCGACCATTCCTGGCCGACGGCATGACGGTCGGACATGTGAAGCTGTTCACGGACGGTAACCTCGACAAGCGGATGGCAAAGGTGCTCGATCAAGTTGAGCTGCTCAATGCCGCATTCGACAACTTGAACGAACTCGTGTCCGAGTATATCCACCAAGTTCCGCTGGCCGCATACGACACAGGCTGTTCAGACAGTGATCGATTTCTGCGCTGGCTCAAGCTGACTCACGTCACGTCACTGGAGCAGCACGACCACATCGCTTGCCAACTCGCCCGCCACGAAGTCGAAAACTCTGCCCGCATGAATCGATTAGGGCACGTCCGCTTTCAAGAACTCCACAGTCTGGCGGATCGGCTGACGGCTGAATGGCAGACGAATTCGAGATTACGCATCCACTTGAATCCAATTCGAATTTGGGCGACGTTTCAAACCAACGTGCTGCTCGATGCGGAAACCACGACACCGACCGACGTGCTGTTCTTCGCGAATGGTCACCAGATTCGCACGTCGGCGTTCGAGGATGCCGGCAAAGAGTTCGTTGAGACCTTGGCCTCCCACGGTCCATTCACGCTGACGGATTGGAAGCGTCTCGATCGGTCCACCTCACGGAGCGACCTTATCGAGTTCTGCCTCGACGCTGCCGAGATGGGTCTTGTGGCGTTTGGCTGACCGAGCAATCAACCAACACACTGAACCCGCTCACGGCCGGGATCGCCGAACGATTGTTGCCCTCTTTCGTCCGGCAGTCTCCAAACGAAACGATTCCACCGAAAGCACCGTGGGAGGCCATCATGCTCTCAGTTCCCGTTCATTCGATTCCGATTCAACCGACGCCGTTGCCGAAACGACGCCAAGTTACAGTGCCGCAGGGCAGAGCCAGTCCACTTCGCACGATCTTTTCCCAAAATCGAGCCAAGCTTCTGCTGACTTATTTTCTGTTCAACCTCGAAAACTTGTTGCGACTGTCGCAGCCGTTTGTGCTGGGACTGGCTATCAACGACCTGCTCCACGAATCATCAAATGGCCTGTTGTTGTTTGTTGGTCAGCATCTGACGCACTTGCTGATCTGCTCGCTGCGGCAGATGTACGACACGCGAGTTTACTCCGGCATCTACGCGGATCTCGCGACAAATCTGGTCGTCGACCAGCGCGGTCGCGAAGTGGGTCTTTCTCGCGTCGCGGCTCGCAGTTCGCTGTCGCACGAATTTATCGAGTTCTTCGAGAACCATACGCCGCTGCTCATTAAGTCGGTGTATTCGGTTGTCGGAGCGCTGGTGGTGTTGGCGTTCTACGATCGCGTGCTCGTTCCGATCTGCCTGGGATTGCTGTTGCCGGTAGTCGTGTTGAACCGGCTTTATTCGCGGCGGACATTCGAGTTGAACCGCCAATTGCACGACCAACTTGAGCACGAAGTTGATGTGATCGACCACTGCCAAGGACCGGCCGTCCGTCGCCACTACGACGCCGTGGCGTCGTGGCGAGTGAAACTCTCGGACTGTGAGGCTTTGAACTTTGGCACGATGGAGGTGTTTGTGCTGGGCGTGATGGTACTGGCCATGCTGCGGACTTGCTCGTCGATGACCGCAACTCCGGGGGACATTTTCGCCGTATTCCGTTACATCCTGATGCTGCTGATGGGGATTGATGGAGTCCCAAAGCTCGTCCAACAATTCAGCCGTCTGCGGGATTTGACGCAGCGGATTCAACGAGCGTAGGTCGGTCGTTCCATGACCAAAGTTTGAGTCACGAAGTGCTTCGGCTACGTTCGGCCGTGCAGGTACTCGTTGAGAAAGTGCAGCGTTACTTCTCGGTCGTTGGCAAGATGAGCGTTCAGATCGCCGATGGAAATCACTCCTATCAACTCGCCATCGGCTCCGACGATGGGCAGATGCCGGATGCGATGCGCCTTAAAAATCGAGCGGGCATCGTCCACGGATGTGTTCGGCGCAGCACACGCCATGTTGGTGGTCATGACATCGCGAACGTAAGTCGCGGCGGGATTCCGTTCGGCTGCGACGACTCGTCGCAGGACGTCACGCTCGGTAAAGATGCCACAAAGCCTGCCGCCATCGGTGACCAGCAACGCACCGACTGCATGCTGATCCATTCGTTGAGTGGCTACTAGAACGGTCGTTCCCAAGTCGACCGTGAGGACCGGACGCGGCGCTTTCGCGCGAAGTAGGTCGCTGACCGTGGCCATGCTGCCGCTCCTTTGTCAGAAGAAGGGAGTGAAGCGAGCGAAGTTCTGGAACATCGCTTTCGAAAGGCACGACGATCATAAGATCGCTTTTCTCAAACCGTGAGCACATTGTCGAAAAAAATGCGGTTGAGCAAAGTCACGTCGGCGCGACGATTTTTCGGCTTGAAAATCCACCGGCAAGAGTGTTTTGTCGTTCCGGCGCTGGGTACGGACTCGTTCCGTGGGTGTGTCCGCCCGAGCGGAACGCTCATTCGGCGTGTCGACCGGTCCCACTTCCAACAATTCCCGAAGGGGAAGACTCGGATGAAGTTGGTGCCAGTTGAGGGGTCGTTCGCTTTGCGGCGGTTGCCGGTGCCCCTTGTTCTGTGAAAGTGCGAATCGTGGTGACAATGTCCTTGGTCTGATCGAATTTCACGCCGGTCGGCAGTTCCAGAGTCAACTTCATGGTTCGGGTGACATGCGACTGAATGGGCAATCCGGATTCGCGGTCAATCGTGCACGTTCCAAAGCTGTGTCCACTACGAAGCGTCATCTTTTCGGTCGCACCCTGATGCTGAGACGTGTTACTGACACGCTGAATCCTCGCGGGCACAATTTGGCCCGAGAGTTCCAACGTGGCGTACCGCTCGTTGATTTCCGCCAGCCGATAGGCCGTATCGATGGTCATCGGGAATGGTCGCGTGATTTCACGACTTTTGCGCCATGACGAGCCGACTTTGACATCACCACCTGCGGTCAAGTCGTCGATGTTGTAGGGCAGTATGCCAACGCTATCGTCGACGAAGTTCGCAATTCCTTCATCCTCTTGGTTCAGCATCAGGCAAGTGAGCATCTCCTGCTGTTGACTCGCAGGGGCGTGTCGCACGCAGCGTTTCAGGAATTCGTCGAACTCATGCACTTTGACGATGCAATTGTCGGCCCCAAGATCAAACGAAAAAGTGTTATCGAGCAGCCCATGATAAACCTGGGCCGCGACGGGGACTGTTTTGGGCAACAGTGCCGAGTCATAACTGACCGTCTCACCCGCAATGTCGTGATCGTAGAGGACTCGCTGATAACGGACGCCGAGCGTTTTGACTCCTTGATCGATGTTCTCGACGGTGACCGCCAACGTCATCGACAACTTCGAGGAACTGTCGATCGGCTGTCCATCGATGGGTGACAGTTGTCTCAGTCGCTGCTCAACCGTCTTGATCAGCGGGAACCGGTCGCCAATCTTCAACTGCAGTTGCGGATTCTCCGTGGAGATCTTCGTCTTAGCTGCTTCGCGGACTTTCGTGGTCTTCTCGCTGTCACCCAATTCCGGAATGTTCTCGTTCGAATTGGTGTTCGCGCTGTCAGAGCCAATCCAGCCACAGCCAGATAAGATCAGCAATAGTCCGCATACGCCGATCCAGCGAGCGCTCCGCGTCATCATGACGTCCTCATCTCTTTCGTGATCCCCCCCGACAAATGGAGCGGGAACATATCAGCCACGTACTAGCCAGCAAAGACGATTTCCGGGCGTCAAAGTCGCCAGCTCACTCCTTGGCACGATCGCTCGGGATACCTCAAGATATTGCGTTATTGCCGCAAAAAATGGCTAAATCGGCACGCTGAGCGGCTCGCCATTGTCTTTGGCTGAAATCTGCAAGAGGAACGGCACTGCGACCTCAGACCATTGAGTTGGATCGGGAAATCGGCTGGCGGACGAACCGAAGCAGCGTCGCAGCATCTCGGTACAGATGATGCCTGGATCGAGAGGAATCGCGGCCATACCCTCCGGCAGTTCTTGAGCCATCGACTGAGTCAGCCCCTCGATCGCCCATTTGGACGCACAATACGGAGCCACGTCCTTCGAGGGTGCTCGTCCCCAACCCGAACTAAAGTTGACGATCACTCCGCGTTTCTGTTCGATCATGGCCGGCACGAAATGGCGGACAACATTCGCCGTTCCCTTGATGTTGATGTCAATGACCGCATCAAATTCCTCAACCGGCACATCCCACAACGCCGCATTGCCATTGATGACCGCCGCATTGTTGAGCAGCAAATCCGGCGGGCCGAACTCGGAGAGAACACTTTTTGCCCAATGTGACACGTCGGAATCGCTGCCGACATCCACAACGTCGAATCGATGTGGTGACGCATGTCGGCCACGCAACGAAGCAATCGCCTCGGCCCGCCGGCCGCAACCAATTACGCGATGACCAAGGCTCGCGAACTTTGCAGTCATCGCCTCTCCCAAGCCTTTCGTCACTCCAGTTATCAACACGATGCGGTTTTTGACGGACTTTGCCATACGCTGTTCCTCATGAGTTGGGTCCGATGAAATCTTAAACCACGATGACATCGTTGCCTCGCCGTTGCAATTCTGCGGATCGAGCTTGAGAATCCCCGCTCGATGTGACCATCTCACCCCAAGCAGGAGTCCAAATGATGAATCGGTTTCGCTGGTGGACTGTTTCGGCCGCCACAGTTCTCATGTGCTGCGTCGTCGTGGCGCAAGACAAAGAAAAAGCTACCCAGGTCGTCGAGGTCAAAGACATCAAATTGAAGGTCCCGAAAGCCTGGAAACAAGAAAAGCCGAGCAATCAGTTTCGCGTTGCACAATTCAAGATTGATGCAGCGGAAGGGGACAAAGACGGCGGCGAACTAGTCATCACCCAGTTCGGCGGCGGCGGCGGCGGTGTGGACGACAACATCAAACGTTGGATCAACCAATTCGAAGCAAAGGATCGCAAGGTCAAAGTCACCAAAGGCAAAAGCGATCAAGGCGAATACATCGTCGTCGACGCGACTGGCACGTACCTCAAGCCTGATGGTCCTCCCATCGCTGGCAAAACGAAGCCAACCCCCGGTTCGCGAGTGCTCAATATCATGCTGATTGTGGAGGACAAGGGGAGCTACTTCCTTAAACTTGCCGGTCCAGAGAAAACGATCGCCGGAGCTGCCACAGACCTGCGAAGCTCATTCGGCGCGAAGGCCGAGGACGAGAAGGAATACAAAGCCAACTAGTGCGAACGAGACTCGCAAGAGCTCGCGTTCGATTCCACAAACACCGCGAGGCAGGCGAATCGCCTGCCTCGCAGCGTTTGTGCGGAGATCAAAACGCCAATTCGCTCAGTCGCGTTTCAGCAAGTAATGGCAGCGTTTACAGCGCACTCGGCGTTTGACCAGACTGTTGCACTTTGGGCAACGCTTCATTCTCAAGGCAATTTTTCGCTTCGTGCGGGGGCGGATCACCATTTCAAGTCGTTCCTCGAACAATTCAGGCAAAGGCTGGGGTCAAAAGAGCGGGGGAAACTAGCGAAATGCTGGGCCAATCTCAAGCGGCTGACGCGAAGTGCTCGCCGTCACTGCCCGGATAAGGTTCTACTTCCTTGGGGAAAAGGTGGCAGAAATCCGGATGAGGGAGGGCATGGTCAACGGTACATTGACAGGCGGGAAAAATCGCCATCTCGCTCCACTTCCAAGGGGAGAGTAAGGTGCTATGTACCACAACCTGCAGTGGTTTGAAGGCGTCGCTCCGCAAAATGTGCGATTTTGTTGCAGTCCTCTTGACCTCTTCCTAATCTGCCGCCGCTTTGCTCGGTTCGGCCATGGATTCAGGCCGCTCAGATGAGCAAAGTATCCTGCTCGTTGCGGTTGTTTGACTGCAACAGGTTCGGACCAAAGGACTGGTTCTGGAGAACACGCATGGACGCGACGCTCAGTTTGAGCCGGTGGGCTGCCAAATTTTGGCTGGCATCGCGATTCGGGCAACACTCGTACTTCTCCCGTGATTGTCGGGCGTTGGAAGTGCGTGGTCTCCACCGCACAATCTCTTGACCGAGCTTCGGCATTGAACCGACTCGGTGGCGCGAGTTGGTTCGAGATTTTTTCTCGCCACATTCAGCACATGATGTGCTGAAAACCGGAAGGGACTCCCGCATGACCACGAAGCCGATGATTGCCGTTAACGCTGATTTTCGCCCTGCGTCCGCCGAGCACATTGCTCTAACTTGGATTACCAGCGGCTATTATGACCAAGTCAGCGGAGCTAAGACCGCCAAATCGCCGGGTGGCATTCCGCTGATCGTGCCGCCGCTCGCCGAAGATGACGACCTGCGAGTGCTGCTCGAAAAATGTGACGGAGTCGTGCTCGGGGGAAGTTCGCTGGATCTCGACCCCAAACGCCTCGGGCTCGACAAGCATCCAGCGACAAAGCCGATGGCGACTCGCCGCGAAGACTTTGATCGCCGCCTTGCCAAGATGGCCGTCGAGATGCGACTGCCGATTCTGGCGATCGGTGCGGGAATGCAAACCGTGAACGTCATTTGTGGTGGCACACTGTTTCAGCACATCCCCGAAGATGTTGTTCGCCCGATCCAGCATCGCGATCACGTCGAGCGGACGTTGCGGCACATCATCAATATCGTCCCCGGAACCCGCATGGACGTAATGTACGGCCCCGGCGAAATTCGAGTGAACAGCGACCATCACATGTGTGTCGATCAACTCGCTCCGCAGTTCAAGGTCAGTGCCACCGCACCTGACGGAGTCATCGAGGCCTACGAATCGGTTGATGACGATTGGTTCTGCGTCGGCGTGCAATGGCATCCGGAAAGCGATACCGCCGCCGCGCTCGACATGCAAGTTTTCGAAATCTTCCTGGAAGCCTGCATGGACCGCATGACAGGCGCGGATACCGCTCCGATGACCATTCCGTTCCCGCAGAAGGTGGCACGCAAAGTTGTCGCGGCCGCGTAGTCACTGGCACTTGAGCAATGTTCGGTCAATGCATTCTCTGACCGGACTCTGTCCCGCTGTCGGGGGCGTGAATGAGAAATCGTTCTCTGCCTCCGCCAGCGGTGTTTTTTTGGGGGGCGGGCCGATCGTGCGACGACCGATGGCAAGCTACGACTGAACAATGCTTGGGGGGGCCATCGTGCGGATCGACAATCAGCGTGGCGGGACCCCGAGGAGTCGACGGTTCTCCCGTCTTTTTCTTGCGACGATCATCTCATTTTTTGTCGGCGTTTCTTTTCCTTTTCTGGGCTTCGCTTTGCGTACGTGTTTTGATTTTTGGCGATAACTATTCTTTAGGGAGTTCGAGGCGGAGAAAACTTCTCCGTGGTCACACAACTGCCCAGGGAATTGGTCGCCTTTTCAAAAAACGCGGGGAGCCGGCACACTTGTCGGTTCCCTATTGCTTGTTAAATGCGACTCGAGAATTAGGCGGTGCGGACGTTTTCCGCGCGCTGCCCCTTAGGGCCTTGGCCGACGGTGTAGGTTACTCGCTGGCCTTCTCGCAGTTCGTCGAATCGGACTCCGTCGAGATTCGACATGTGGAAGAAAATGTCTCCACCATCAGCAGTGCTAATGAAACCAAATCCCTTGTCTGTCACTTTCTTGATTGTGCCTTCGGGCATCGCAGTCACCTTTTCAAGATAAAATTTCGTAACTTCGCCCGGACGACATGTCCGAGCCAACTCACCATCACAGCGCGAGTTTAGCGACTGAGCCTGAAAAGTGATGCCCTAAACGGACTTTGTCTGGAATCAAGGCTTGGCAAACACGCTGCCATCGAGGTTTTCCGAGAGTTTGAACTCGTCCACCCCAATAGCAGCGTACGGTTTTCCGTTGCGCTGGATGCTCATTTTCATTGCCTGCGGAGTTCCTTCGACCGTTTTGAAGTCGCTGTACGTGTACTCTTCACTCACTGCTTGAGCAGTTGGCTCAGCGCACACGCGGGTTGCGGCCACTCCATTTGCTTTGCGGCCGGTGATTTCAATTTCTCTAAATGGAGCCAACTGAAACGCGTTGTCTTTCAACGGCAGCAGCGAGGTCATCCAGCCTGAGTAAGTGGTCTCCTCAGTTTCTGTTAATTGCTCGACCGGCATGTCGACGGTGTGGTTGTTGACCTTCTGTCATCCCTGATCGCGATTGAGCACGCTGAGAAAGAAAATCGATTGGCGGTCCAAAACGAACGAGATGCTGATTCGCATTTGATCTGACCCCTGCGAAGACAGCTCTCCAGTAAAGGTGACCGGAGCAGCGTTGAGCTGATTCGTTCCTTGGATTTTGGAAGTCGTCCCTTTTTACTTGGCAAGAAATTTCTCGCCACCGTTCTTATCGATCGCTTTCTCCACGATCTCTCGCGAGGCTGGATCGTCGACAACCGCGAAGCCGGGAAGGGCCAGACTCAATCCGAAGAGTGCAAACATTCGTCGCGAGACTTGAATGGGGCACATCATTCAAAAGGAGTGGAATGAGCAGACAAGCCAGCTGGTTTGCCGAGGATTCGTCGCATTCAGAAGGATCTTTGGCCACGCTGGTCGATCAATGCACTCGTTGGCCCGGAACCGCCCCGCTGTCAGGTGACAGCAAGAAGATTTCCTGGCCGCCGCCACCCGCCGCGCAGACCATTCCTTCGCTAATTCCGAATCGCATTTTGCGCGGGGCCAGGTTGGCGACAACGATGACCAGCCTGCCGACGAGTTGCTCTGGCGTGTACGCACTCTTGATGCCAGCGAAGACGTTGCGGCGCAGATCCCCGCCGAGACTCAACGTCAGTTGCACCAGCTTGTCGGCTCCTTCGACCGCTGAAGCCGAAACGACTCGTGCGACACGCAAGTCAATCTTCGTGAAGTCGTCGATCGAGCAAGGGTCGACAACGAGCGGTTCCTTTTCGAGAGCTTCGGGACCGTCGGCGGATTGCGGGGCGGCTGAGGGTGCATTTGCGTCAGGCTGAGCAGCCTGGCCCACTGCGGGAGCGGGGGCATTGGCGGGTTTGCTGTCTTCGATCATGGCTTGTACCTGTTTGAGTTCGACTCGTTTGAGCATGTGTTGAAAGTTCGCGACGGGAGTGCCAGTCAACGGCGATTGAGCATCCTCCCAACAAGTGATGGGGGCACTGAGCAGTTCGCCTGTCTGCTGGGCCAATCGGGGCAGCACGGGGGCGAGAAAAATCACGATCTGCCGGAAAAGATTCAGTCCGACCGAACAAATCTGTCGGACCTCTTCACTTTTGCCTGGCTGTTTGGCCAGCGTCCAAGGAGCCTTCTCGTCGAGGTAGGTGTTGGCTCGGTCGCAAAGTTCTTTGCAGGTGCGGATGACGGTTTGGTAGTCGCAGCGTTCATAGGCTTCGGCGATGGACTCATGCGCCGCCGCCGCGAACAAAAACAGGCCGCCGTCCGCCGGATACGCTTCGCACAGTGTTTTGCCGCCGAGAAACTTTGTCGTGCGTGACGCGATGTTCACGACGCCACCGACCAGTTGCTTGTTGGCCTTGTCCGCAAACTCTTCGAGGCTGAGATCGAGGTCGTCTAATCGCGAGCCGAGCTTCGAGGCGTAGTAGTATCGCAGGTACGCGGGATCGAGGTGCTTGAGGTACGTCGAAGCTTGCACGAACGTCCCTTTGGACTTCGACATCTTCTCGCCGCCAACCGTCAGGAAGCCGTGAATGTGAACCTTCGTCGGCAGATTGAAGCCCGAGGCTTTGAGCATCGCCGGCCAGAACAGCGTGTGGAAATAGGTGATGTCTTTGCCAATAAAGTGGTGTACTTCGGCCGAGCCATCTCGCCACCACGTCGCAAAATCTTCGCCGTGCTGGCGGCACCATTCGGTCGTCGAGGCCATGTAGCCAATCGGCGCGTCGAACCAGACGTACCAATAGTTCCCAGGACTGTCGGGAATCTCGAAACCGAAATACGGAGCGGGACGTGAGACGTCCCAGTCGCGCAGTGCCTCGCCGAGGAAGTGCCCTTTGAGGTAGTTGGCGACTTCACTTTGCAAGTGTTCACCCGATTGCGTCCACTCTTCGAGGAAGCCGTGCAGCTTTTCGATATTGATGAACAGGTGATTGGCCGAACGGATTTCCGGAGTCGCGCCGGACAGGGTGCTGACCGGATTGATCAAGTCGGCTGGGCTATGAGTGTGGCCACATTTATCACAGCTATCGCCGTATTGATCGGGAGCCCGACATTCCGGATTTGGGCACGTTCCCCGGACGAAACGATCGGCCAGGAATATGCCCAGGACCGGGTCGAACAACTGCGTCACGGGTTTTTCGCTGACGTAGCCTCCCTGGCGAAGCTCGGTCCAAAGTGTGTGACAGAGTGCTCGATTCGTCTCGCTGTTCGTGCTGCCGTAGTTGTCAAACTGGATGTCGAAGCCAGCGAAGTCGCGGACGTGCGCTTCACGCATGTCAGCGATCAAACTTTCTTCGGAGCGGCCTTCCTGCTGAGCGCGAATCATAATCGCAGTGCCGTGCGTGTCGTCGGCACAAATGAAGATGCACTTGTGGCCGCGCAATTTTTGGAACCGGACCCAAATGTCCGTTTGGATGTATTCAACCAAGTGGCCGATGTGGATGTGCCCATTCGCGTACGGCAGCGCGGCGGTCACTAAAATTCGACGTTGTGTCATGTCGTCTCCGCGGGAATCCGGCGACCATCGGTTTTGAGGCCGTCGAAGGAGGCGGATATTAGCCAAATCACCGAGGGATTGGCGAGAACCTCAGTCGATGGCTTGTCGTGTGACTCTTCGGCATCCACAACCACAACAACAGCGATTTGTGAAACGGTCTCTGGCCACATCTGCCGCCAGTTCATGTGATTCGCCACCTTGTAACCTCAGCGGCTGGAAACCGGCGCGTGCAAGTCTGGCCAATCACGGGACCACGTAGATGAAACCGGTGACAGCAGCACCTTGAATGGCAGCGGCACGCCAGCTCCACGGAGGCAGGTAGGCATCGTGACCGAATTTCTCACAAACGGTGCAGTCCGGCAGCGTCCGCACACAACTCCTGTAAGGTTCGGCTGTCATGCGGTACGGCAGGATCGAAATGTTGGAGCAGAATTGAAGCGCTGATGACCCAGACGAGAAGAATCCCAAGCCGTGTCCACAGCGTTCCAGATTTGGTTCTTCAAACCACAACGGATTGTGATGGAACGCATAGGAATCGCGACTGGCGGCCCAGGGATCGCGATAAACCGGCCAGAACCGGAATGGTGGCCGCTTGCGTAGCAATGCCAGTGCTTGGTCCGGCGGCTCGTGCAGCTTCGGATCTTCCATTTCCGTCAATGGAGGCACTTCCACCGCTTTGCGGATTTCGATGGCATTGATCGGATTGAGCTTGAGCTCCGCGAGAAGTTCATCACTGGGAGCTTGAACTTCATCGTCCTGCAACGTGGCCAAGATGGTTGCTTTCGAGTCGTCTGGCTGCTCTTGAGCGGCAACGTTTTGGATCTCCCAAGGTGGCGACGATTCTGCGATTGCCTCCGGAGTCTCTTTCGTCGATTGGTCTGGTTCGGCAAGCTCCATCTCGTCGCTCGCTTCTCGTTCAACCAGTTGCATAGCCTCATCGACATCTTCTTCGGAGGGGTCCTCTTCAAAGAACAGCCGCACGACATCTTGTCCCGCAGGTGCGGTTGGTGGTTCTTCCGTTGGCTCGTCTTCGTCAATCGGGAGCATCGGTCGCTGCGACATTTGGGCAGTCGGCATTGCGAGCGGTGCCTCAAGCTTCGGAAGTACTGGCTCTTCCGGTTCGCTGAATTCCGAGGGTGACACAGGTTGGGAACTGGCGGCGACTTCGGGGGGAATCACTGGCTTGGGTTCTGGAATCTCCAATTCCGTGTTCGCGAACTGAGACTCTGGTTGCACGACCAGTGGCTCTGGTACTGGTCGAGTTCTGCTCGGCTGGCCTTTCAAACGGGGAACCGCCGGAGGTGGGACACTTGCGACGGCAACCTTGGCAGGTTGATCGGGCACTTGATGGCGGACGACGGCATTGGCGGCGCTTCGTGCGGCGGCTGGCGGACGATTGAAACGTGGAGCCGGCGAATCCGGTACGAACTCCATTTTCCCGGACGGCTTTTGTGGCAATGTGGTCGCCTTATTTTGGGTTTGCGAAAGTGCACTCAATTTTCGGCGGAGTATGAATCCGGAACTCCTCGGTTCTTCGGACGATTTCAGTCCTGGTAACGACGTCGGCTTCGGCGTCAAATCCTGCGCTCGCGCTCGATCGACGGACGGTCCCACCAACACGAACAACGCCGTGACGGCTAGCGGCACAAGAAGAATGCCGCAAACAATCCCAGCCGGCGAAAGTTGACGAAGCTGCATGACAGTGCCTCCCTGGTCTCCGATATCGACTCCGGAAATCACGTCTCGACAGCCACAGTCCCGCTTCCCTCATTGCTACAACGATTGGGATCAGTACAACCGGAATACCTTATCCAAGTTTCGAATTTTACCTGGTTTCAAAGTTCGACCGCCGCTACTTAACCCACCGTGCCGGCTGTCGCATTGCCGAATCATTTTCCGCATTCCATGGCCTAAAAGGCCTGGATTCCTCCACTCACGGCTGTTTTCCTATCTCTCACAGCATTCGCGTTTTCACGGATCTCCTCGTTCCTGGTCGGCAGATCGCTTGGATTAAGAGCTCCAAGAGGGCGGAATCTGCAGTTGGATCAATTCCATCTGGGTACAGGGATGGGGGTGCTGTTGTGAGGATTCGCCGGCATGGTCTGACTTTTTGGAGTTTTCCTTTCAGGACGCCGATTGGCTCCGAAAGAGGCCTCGCGTCAGGGTCGTCGGCTGCGGGCAGATTGTTTGATTGATACGGCCCGGCCGCGGGGGCAAGGGATCGATCCATGTTGTCTCTCAGTTGGTTGAGCCGATTATTGTCCCCTCGCCGCAGCCAGTCTCTGCGACGCGAGCGAGCCAAGGAACGGCGTTTGAATTTAATGCGATTGGAACGGCGTCGTGTTTTGAACGCCGACTTCACCTTCACGCCTCAAACACTGACTCTCAACCGGGTCGATGGAGATTTAACCATTCGCGAAGTGTCGAGCGGACTGACGAGTCACATTGAATTTGACCTGTCTGGGAGTGTTTGGCACGACGACGGTTCGACCGGATCCTTTGCGATCGACAACAGCACGCCGGGGCATTCGATTCTGTCCATTGAAAAAAGCGACTTCGACAGCTTGGCCGGAGGAGCCTCGCTGAGTGCCGCCGCTTCGACTTTTGATTTGCATTTCGATGTGCAGTCGTCATCGCTCGATCTCAGCCACATGCAAGGCGCCTTGATCGCTGCAGGTTTCGGAACCATCAGCCAAACAACGTCGAACGATTACGACGTGAAGGTCGCCGACGTGTCGCTGTCCGCCAGCCACATCCGCTTGTCGAGCTTTCACGGCGACGACATCACATTGAACGCCAACGAGATCGACTTCACCGGGGGTGACGGATCGTTTTCCGGAATGACGTTGTCGATCCTGTCAGCCACGACACCCGCAATCGAACTGGGCGGCTTGAACAACGACGGTGCCGAACTCAACTTCACCGACAGCGACATTGCCGCACTCGATGCCGGGTTCACGGCGATTCATTTCAGCGCGTTGTCGTTTGGTGACTCGTCGACGGTGACCGTGGACGAGTCGGGAGCGGACTTCAGCGCTGCGTTGTCTCCGCACATGCTGACTTCGGACGGCCATCCCGGCAGCCTGAACTTGGAAGCGACGACGGTGCAGATTCATGGCGACCTCACGAGCAACGGCGGAGTGATCGAGATTGACGCCAGGGACGACATCACGGTTTCGCACGCCGGGAAGGTGATCAGTCACGGCGGCCATGTGTCGCTGGATGCCGGCGAGCACGGGACATTGCTCGTCTCTGGCGAGGTGGATGTTTCAGATTCCGACGCTGGAGATATCGGCGGCACGGTGCATCTGCTCGGCGAGCGAGTTGGGCTGTTCGGTGATGCCCGAGTCGATGCGTCGGGTGCCTTAGGTGGCGGCGCGGTGTTGATCGGCGGCGATAATTACGGGGCCAATGCCGCGATCCACAATGCGTCGCAGGTCTGGATTGGTTCGGATGTCGAAGTGCATGCGGATGCGATTCACCACGGCAACGGCGGCAAGATCGCGGTCTGGTCGGACAATGCGACCCAAGTTTACGGTTCACTGGCGGCGAGAGGCGGCAGGGAATCGGGGGACGGTGGCCTGATCGAGACGTCGAGCCTCTCGCAATTGATTCTCTCCGGCAGCGGTGATGCCAGCGCCACAAATGGCCGCGCGGGAACATGGTTGCTCGACCCGTACAACGTCGCGATCCGACACACGCTCAGCGGTTTCGGCGTGGATGACACCGGGCAGCTTCCGAACTTCACCCCCACAGCCAGTGGCTCGGAAGTGACCGATACGGCCATCGAAAATCAACTTAATGCCGGTACAAACGTCGTGATCTCGACGGCGAACCCCTTCGGCGGCGAGGCCGGCAACGTCACGCAGGCGGCCGACGCCTCGATCGACGTCGTCTTCACAGACTCAGGCAACACCGCGACGTTCACAATCAATGCCGCCAATCACATTTTTCTCGACGGCGGAATTACCGTCGCGAACGGCACGCTGGATGTCGTCTTGAATGCCAATGCGGTGCCAGACGATCCCGATCTTGGTAATGGTAACGTGAGCATCAGCGCCTCGATCAACACCAACGGCGGCACGTTTGCCAGTTCGGGAATCGATTTCGACAACATCGGCGGGGCGATCACAGCCACCGGCGGAGTTACGATCGAGCAGACCGGGACGGTCATTTTGGGAGCGATCGACACCGGTGACGGATTCATCACCGTGATGGCTGGAGGAAACATCACTGACAGTGGCGCCGTGAGTGTTGCAGGCAGCGCAAGCTTCACCACCACACAGGCCAACAACGTTATCACGCTCGACCTGCTGCAACTCAGCGGGACACTTGCCTTGAACACTATCGGCCCGAACGGTCATGCGACGGTCGTGAACGCGACGAGCATCGACTTCGCCTCGGCTAGTGTGGCGGGCAACCTCACGGCCACTGCGCTCTCGGGCGATATCACCGATAGCGGAGTCGTGCTGGTTGGTCACGACGCACAGTTCACCACCAATCAAATCAACAACGGTATTGATCTCAATCGGTTGCAAATTGCTGGCACACTCTCCTTGAACACCAGCGGATCGAACGGCGACGCGTCGGTGATGAACGTGACGGCGATCGATTTCTCCAGCACCAACGTGGGTGGTAACCTGACGGCAGTGGCGACCACCGGCAACATCACAGATAGCGCTGCCGTGATCGTTGGTGGCAATGCGAGTTTCACCGCCAGTCAGATCGATGACGACATTGATCTCAATCTGTTGCAACTCAGCGGTACCGTGTCTCTGAGCACGTTTGGATCGCTCGGAAACGCGTCGGTCGTCAATGCCGCTGGCCTCGAATTCGCAGCCACTGAGGTGGGTGGCCGCCTCAACGCAACTGCCGTCAACGGCGATATCACGGGCGGTGCAACACTGTCCGTCGGTGAGAATGCTCGCTTCGTGGCCAGCAACGGAGGCATCAGCATTGCGGCGGCCGGGTCCATCAACTTCGGCTCGCTCACGTTTGTGTCCACCGGGGATGTCAGCATCGCCGAAGATTCAGCGACTGTTCTGAGCGGAAACAGTACGGCGATCAACCTGAACCTGACAAGCGCCGACGCCATCGCGACTGACGGTACGGCGATTATCGCGATTGACGACAACGCCTCGTTCACTGGCACGAGCATCTTGCTCGGTGATCAAGCTGGCGACCTCCTGAACTTCGGCACGCTAACCTTTCATTCGGCTGGAGAAGTCGCGATCGACGAAGATTCGGCCACTGTTCTCAGCGGAACCGGAGCAGCGTCAGCCTTGAACCTTCGCAGCAACGACACGATCGGCAATGACGGCACAGCCAACGTTCTTGTCGAGAACAACGCCAAATTCAGCGGTGCGAGTATCACGCTGGATGACGTTTACCAGTTCGGCTCACTCACGTTCACATCATCCGGAGTGGTTCAGATCACCGAAGCGGATGCCACGGTTCTCCAGGGCAGCAGTACGGCCTCGGACCTGGATCTTCGCAGCAGCGACGCAATCGCCAACGATTCATCGGCGGTTGTTTCCATCGACAACAACGCATCTTTCCACGGCACGAGCATCACGCTGGGGCAGGAGGCCGGAGACCTTTTGAACTTTGGGACTTTGACGTTCGACTCTACCGGAGAGGTCAGCATCGCTGAGGATTCGGACATCGTTCTGAGTGGCACCGGCACTGCTGAAAGTTTGGATCTCCGCAGCACCGATGCGATCACGAACGATGGAACGGCGAATGTCGTAGTTGAAAGCAACGCGCGCTTCAGCGGAACAAGCATCACGCTGGATGACGTCTATCAGTTTGGCACGCTCACATTCAATTCCGCCGGTGATGTCGATATCTCGGAGGCGGATTCCACCGAATTGAGCGGTGACAGCACCGCTTTGAACCTCATTCTCACGAACGGCAGTTCGATCGATGATGGGGCGAGCGGTACTGTTGTCGTCGCTGAACTCACAACTCTTGTCGGAATTTCTGGGAGTGTGATCCTCGACAACGGGAATGACTTTCGAGGACTGGTCACGGTCAACAGCGGTGACGCGAGCACTCTGCACGACATTAACTCAGTGACGTTGACCGACTCAAACATCGTCGGGGTGTTCACCGTCACCGCGAGCGACTCGATCATTCTCGACGGGCTGATCATGGCTGGCTCGGCGACCATGACGGCGGCAAGTGAGTCCATTTCCGGAATCGGGATTTTGACGGCATCAACGGTGGACCTGATTTCGGCTACGGGCATTTTTGGAGCGACATCCGATGACTATTTTTCAGTCTCCGCAACGACCATTTCTGCTGCCGTCACCGGTGCGTTCGATGTGAAAATTGCTAACGAGAATGCCTCGCAGACCAGCGTCACTTCGCTGACAACGGTTGGAGGAAACCTGGAATTCTCGCAATTGGGCGGCGGCGCAGTGACGTTCGAAGGCCCGATTACAAGCGGTGATCTTACGGCGGCCAGTCCAGTCTCTGGCGGAAGCATCACGTTGACCAGTGCCAGTGAATTGACGATCGCGGCCGCCGCGCAAGCTCTCAGTTCTGAAGCAGGGTCTGGCGGATCGTTGTCGATCAGCGGGGCCACCATTCTGCGAGCGATCCGTGTCGGCGAGGGGGACATTTCGATCAACGGGGCGGGCGAGGATCTGCTCATTTCAGCGGACATTTCCGCGAATGCGTCGGTTGATTTGTCCGCGATTCAAGATGTCATCGTCACCTCGACAATCACCGTCAGCGGCGCGACGAGCGACCTGAAAGTCACCGCAGATTCCGATTTCGATGGGAGTGGTGGCTTCTGGCTCAACGAAGAGCCGCTGGCGTCGGATGCTCAACTTCTCGTCGATCAAGACATCGCGATTCTTGGATCGAACCTGGTCGCGACAGGGGTGGCGAGTGATGCAATCCGAATTGATTCGGAAGGCGATGCGTTGCAAATCACAGGCGGCCGTGACTTGGCGCTTTCCACAACCTTGAGTGTGGGACTTTCCGCAGGCGATATCATCATTGAAGGGCGTCAATTTGCTGGCGGTTCCATCACGGTCAGTTCCAACGACGTCACTTTTGTGGGTGCCGATCAACAGGCCGGGATCGATCTTCTGTTCCAAAGTGCCGTGCGACTCACTGACGATGTCGCATTGGCTGCCGGCGGTGACCTGTCGTTCGAGAGCACGCTCGACGATGACGGCTCGAACACGACCGGATCGGCGCTGACTCTCATCGCGGGCGGAGCATCTCGCTTCGCGGGAGCCGTTGGGGCCATCGCGGGAGATCGCCTCGACACGTTGACCATCGAAGACGCTGAGTCGGTCCACTTTGAGGGCACTGTCATGATCGATGGCGACATCGACGTGACCACGACGGGCTTGACAAGCACCGCGGTCGGAACTGTGACCTTTGACGACGCCGTGACGACGACGGCTGGCCTCGCGAGCGGCTCAGTCGAGATCACCAACTTCGGCCGGCTGATTATTAGCCCCGGCGCGGATTTGCTGCTCGCGGGGGCCTTCACTCAGAACGGAACGGAATCGATTGAATTGGGCGGCAACATCACCACCAGCAACGGCGGAGTCTCGTTCGACCGAGCGATCTTGCTGACCGAATCGGTCACGATCGACTCCAGCAACCAATCGGGAGACCTCGTTTTCTCAGACCTCATCGACAGCGAAGACGCCTCGGGAGTCGCCGAGCACAACTCGCTCACGCTCACTAGTGGTGCGGGTCTGATCTCGTTCAATGGCGACATCGGAACCGGTTCACAGGGGAACCAAACGCTCGGCGATTTCACCATCGTCACAGCGGGAGCCGTGCGTTTTGGTGGAAACGATGCGAGCGATCCCAGTGGCTCCGGTACGACGGGCCCCATGAACGCAATCGCCACCAACGGTGTGATGGACATCGGAGTCGGTGGCAACGTCGTCGCGGGCGGCATCGTGTTCACCGCGGAAAGCGGCCTGTTTGTTGTCACTACGACCAATGACACGGTCCGATTTAACGGGCCGGTCACGCTCGCCTCGGACTTGGACATCAATACCAACGCCACGGGAACCGGCGGCACGGTGACATTCACCGCCGACAGTCCAATCGACAGCAACACCGGCGGTTCATTCGCATTGACGATCGATGCTGGCACTCAGCAAGTCCTCTTCAATAACGATCTGGGCCAGTCCCGTGCACTGCGTGCGTTGACCATCACCCAGGCGGACGGCGGTGTTTCTTTTGGTCAAGCTGACACCAATCAAGGTCCGGGGTCGATCGGACCGGTAATGACGGTTGCCATTGATGGTCCGATCGACATCGGAGTGGACAACCGCGTCATCTTGGGTGGCATTGAGTTGAATGCGGGCAGTGGGTCACTACTGATGACGACTGCGAACGACACAGTTCGATTCAACGGTGCCGTCACACTCGATTCGGCGGTAGAACTCAAAACCAATTCGGCAGGGGGCGGCGGCACGGTGACTTTCACTTCGTCCACCACCATCGATAGCCAGACGGGTGAGCACAACGACCTGACGATTGATGCTGGGACTCAGCAAGTTCTGTTCAACAATAACCTGGGCCAGTTCAACGCGCTGGGCAAGTTGACCGTCACTCAGGCAGACGGCGGTGTGATCTTTGGACAGGTTGACACCAATCAAGGCTCGGGCACGATTGGTCCGGTCGAACTGATTGCTGCCGACGATACGATCGACATCGGAGTCGGCGAGAATATCATTTTGGGGGGCATCGTGTTGAATGCCGGCAACGGCACGCTGCACCTCACGACAACCGATGATTCAGTGCGGTTCAATGGCGCGGTTACGCTGGCAGCGCATGTGGACATCAACACCAATAGCTCGGCAAACGGCACCAGCAGCCTAGCCAGTGGCGGCACCGTCACGTTCACCTCTTCCGCGACTATTGATAGCCAGGCGGGCGAGCACAATGACCTGACCATCGACGCCGGGACCGAGCAGGTGCAGTTCAGCAACAATCTCGGCGAGGCGCAGTCGCTGGGAGCGTTGACGATTATTCAAGCGGATGGCGGAGTGAGCTTCGGTCAGCCGACCGCGTTTGGCCAAGGAGACGAGGACCTCAGTCCCGGCGGGGCCGGGCCGGTGACGAAGATTGTCACCGACGGCACGATCGATATTGGTGTCGGCAGCAACGTCGTGACGGGAGGCATCGTGCTCGACGGTGGGCTCGACTCGCTGCTCATCAGGACGACAGACGACACCATTCGATTCAACGGGCCGGTCACGCTGGGCTCGGATGTCGACATCGACACGAACGCCACGGGTCAGGGAGGCACCGTCACGTTCACGTCAGCGACGACCATCGACAGCCAGCCCGATGAGCACAATGACCTGAAGATCAATGTCGGAACGGCACAAGTGCTCTTCAATAATGACTTGGGGGCCTCGCAATCGTTGGGCGCATTGACGATCACGCAGGCCAACGCCGGGGTCATCTTCGGTGAGAATGACGCCGATCAAGGTTCAGGAATGACTGGTCCAGTCTCGGTCATCGCGACGGACGAACCGATCGACATCGGAGTTGGCGACAACATTGTTGCTGGGGGCATCGTGCTCAACGCAGGCAGCGGCACGCTGCAGATTGAGACCACCGACGACTCCATTCGATTCAACGGTCCCGTCACGCTTTCGTCCAACGTGGAGATCAACACCAACCTCGATGAAACCCCGCTGGTGGGTGGCGGCACCGTCACGTTTACATCGGCCAGTCCTATCGACAGCCAGGCGGGTGAGACCAACGACCTGACGATTGATGTTGGCGTTCAACAAGTCCTTTTCAACAACGACCTCGGAGCGTCGCAACAGTTGGGAGCGTTGACCATCACACAAGCGGATGGCGGCGTCACGTTCGGCCAATCCGATTCGGACGACGGACTGGGGACGGGACCGGTGACGACCATCGCCACCGATGGTGCGATCGACATCGGAGTCGATTTCAAGGCCATCATCCGTGCGGGTGTCGTCCCGAGCACAGGGATCACGTTTAACGCGGGGGGCGGCACGCTGCAAATCACGACCACCGATGACGCCGTTCGGCTGAATGGCCCGGTTACGCTGCAATCGAGCGTCGACATCAACACGAATACCGCTGCGACGGGAATCGGCGGCACGGTGACGTTTACCTCCGATGCCACAATCGATGGCGAATTCGGTGAGTTCAACGACCTGACCATTGACGCCGGCACGCGACTGGTCTTGTTCAACAATGATCTTGGCCAAACCCATCCGATCGGTGCCTTGACCATCACTCAATCCGACGGGGGAGTCATCTTCGGCGAGAGCGACGACTTTGAACCTGGCGGCCACGGCACAACCGGGCCGGTGTCGACGGTCTCCACGAACGGTGCGATCGACATCGGCGTTGGAAGCAATGTCATCACGGGAGGCATACTGCTTAACGGCGGTGATTCGGGATTGTTGCAAATCACGGTTTCCGATGAGCCAGTCCGCTTCAACGGGGCCGTCACTCTGGCCACGGACGTCGACATCAACACGAACGCAACACCCGACAGTGGTGGCGGCACGATGACGTTCACGTCTGCCGCGACCATCGACAGCCAATCCGGAGAGCACAACGACCTGACCATCGATGCCGGAACTCAGCAAGTTCTGTTCAACAACAACCTGGGCCAGACCGATTCGCTGGGAGCATTGACCGTCACTCAAGCGGATGGCGGAGTCATCTTCGGCGAGAGTGACACATTCGAACCCGACGGCCCCGGTACGACCGGGCCGGTGGCGATCATCTCCGCCGACGAAGCGATCGACATCGGGGCTGTTGAGCATATTATCGCCGGTGGCATCGTACTCAACGCGGGCAACGTGGATCGCACCTCGCCCACCGTCACGTTGACTGCGCCTCACAGCACCAATGACACAACTCCCAGTGTCACCGTGACGGCCAGCGATCCGGATTTGGGAGGCACGGGCTCTGGCGTTCCCGACGGAACCGTGGTTTCGTTGGACGTCGACTTGGATAACAGCGGTGACTTCGATGGTCCCGGCGAACGGAACTATGCGAGTTCCACGCTGACTGGCGGCACCACGACGTTCGAGTTGAGCCCGGCATTGACCGACCTCAAGACTTATCAATTGCGGGCGCGTGTCAGCGATCTGGCGGGCAACGAGGCCACGACTCCTGCGTTGCCAATGATCGTGGACACCACGCTGGCAGTCGAGACGCCGCAAGCTCCGGCAACCGACCTCTCTTCGGTCGTGTCCCGAACTCTGCAGATCACGACGACTGACGACACGGTCCGCTTCAATGGCCCGGTCTCGTTGCTTACGAACGTGGACATTAACACCAATCCCTCGGGGGCGATTGATGGCGGCGGTACCACGACGTTCACGTCCGCCAGCACCATCGATGGCCAATCTGACGAGTCCAATCATCTGACGATTGACGTCGGAGCTCAGCGAGTTCTGTTCAACAACGACATCGGCCAGGTCAATCCGATCGGAGCGTTGACGATCACGCGAGCGGACGCAGGGGTGGTCTTTGGCGAATCCGACCTCGATCAAGGCCCCGGCTTGACCGGACCCGTGTCGGGCATCATGACCAACGGGTTGATCGACATCGGAGTGGGTGTGAATGTGATTCGCAGCGACGAAGACAATGTCGGCATCATCTTCAACGCGGGAGCCGCCACGCTGATCCTGACAACGACCGACGACACGGTGCGGATCAATGGAGCCGTCACTCTCGCCAGCGGATTGGACATCAATACGAATCCCGCAGGGTTGGGGGCGACGGTGACGTTCACCTCCTCCGCGACCATCGACAGCGAAAGCGGTGAGCACAACGACTTGACGATCGACGTCGGCACTTTCCAGGTTTTGTTCAACAACGACCTGGGCCGAACCGATCCACTGGGCGCGTTGATCATCACTCAAGCCGATGGCGGTGTCACCTTCGGCGAGAGCGACAACCTCAGTAATAACGACGGCACGACCGGGCTGGTGTCGGTGATTGCGACTGACGGTGCCATTGATATTGGAGTGCTCGGCAACATTATCAACGGCGGAATCTTGTTCAACGGCGGTCCCAATCCGCTGCTGCTGACGACAACCGATGACCCGGTCCGGTACAACGGCCAGATTACGCTCGGCTCGGACTTGAGCATCGACACCAACGACAGCGGCTTCGGCGGCACAGTCACGTTCACCTCGTCCGCGATCATCGACAGCCAGAGCAACGAGCAAAACGAATTGATGATCGACGCCGGCGCTCAGCAAGTCCTGTTCAACAACAACATCGGCGAGACCGTTCCGCTGGGGGCGCTCACGATCGTGCAGGCCGACGCTGGAATGACCTTCGGCGAAAGCGTCGTCGACCTGGGGCCAGGTACGACCGGGCCGGTCTCGATCGTCACCACGGTCCGTTCCATCGACCTCGGCCAGGACGGCAATGTCGTCTTCGGCGGCATCGTGCTCAATGCCGGAATCGTCGATGAAAGAAAACCGACCGTGACGCTGACCGCCCCCTCGCAAACGGACGACATAACCCCCAGCGTAACAGTGACGGCCAGCGATCCAGGCGAGGGGAGCACTGGCACAGGCATTCCCAACGGGACCAACGTCTCACTGGATGTCGACCTGACCGGCGACAATGACTTCGATGATGCCGGTGAATTGAACTATGCGACGTCGACGTTGACGGGCGGCACATCGACGTTCGATCTCCCGGCATTGATGGACCTGAGAACCTACCAGTTGCGAGCACGAGTCAGCGATCCGGCTGGAAATGAAGGGATGACAACACCTCTGTTGTCGATGGACGTCAACACCGGTTTGCCGTCGGGGCCAACACAAACGTCGCTGGCCGTCATCGATGCCACTCCAATTGTCGAGCGTCTGGTGGAGATCACGTCGCTGGAAGATCGCATTCGGATTAATGGTCCAGTGACCAGTTTGTCCGACACGATCTTGCGAGCCGCGGAAGGGATCACGCTGACCGATTTCGCCGACATCACGACCACCAACCACAATCTCGAGATGTTCGGCGACACGAATCAGACCTTCGTCGATGACTCGGTCACGGATGCCATTGCGATGGGACGTGACACGTTCATCGACGCGGGGTCCGGGTACATCCACATGAACGCCGCCAGCATTCTGCTCGGCCACTTGACGACCACGAATGCCGGCACCACAACCGACCCGCATCCTGCGGTCCACATCACTGCGACCACGGGGGCCATCAGAGACAGCAATTCAGATATCGGCACCGATTCTGATTTTGTGAACATCACTGCAAACGCACTCCCAACGGTCGGCGAGTTGGATGTCAGCTTGACCGACAGCGAGACGATGTTCGTAGTCAGCAACATCAACGTGAGTCTTGACACTCCCTTCACGATTCAGGTTGAACAAGAGCAGATGCTCGTGACCGCGATCGCCGGCAACACGCTGACGGTCACGCGAGGAGCAAATGGCACGTCGGCGGTG
>Ga0194120_10002637_pt1 | contig 30553 bp, 32 predicted proteins | sample TA2MahCa65mmetaG_FD_148642 | JGI IMG/M metagenome (GOLD analysis project Ga0194120, IMG submission 148642) | Freshwater microbial communities from Lake Tanganyika, Tanzania - TA2015019 Mahale Deep Cast 65m | ecosystem: Environmental > Aquatic > Freshwater > Lake | place: Tanzania: Lake... | reverse complement strand
GGTTTCTTTAAGATCAGAGTTTTTCCCTTAAGCTATGGCAGATAAAAATCCCCCCATTTATGCGCCAAATAACCAGATGATCGCCCGGCGTCTGTATGAATCACTAATGCGCCTATCAATTATTCATCCTGAATAGAGGCGATGTACGAATATATAATTCAGTACAAATTTGTGTAGCGTTTTGAGACTTGCGAAGTTTCGTTTTTCGCTCATATTCCTTGTTTTTTGTCTCATATAAAGAACCTCCCGGCTAAAACGGAAAATGTTGATTAAAAGTATAAATCCACTCAACAAAAGTACAAATCTAGACAACAGAACAATTATAATTGTTTTGAAAATAGTAATTAAACTGAATGAACGCTATCATCAATAAAATAAAGAGCCTCTTCTCTGCCGAAAATATCAGAGAATATTCAACTTTAGAAAATGCTTTATTGATTATCTATCTGATCGTTCTATTCGTTTTTATTATTTACATTATTGGATTGCCCGGCTGAACATAAATAAGAGGCGCAGCGGGTTTAATTATACTGCTGCGGATAAAATATTTTAATTGATTGAAATCTTAACGTCTTATTTTCAAAATTAATTAAAAGAACGCGCTATGAAAAATTGTATAGTATTTTTCATCTCAATTTTATCTTTACAGGTTTCATTATACGCCCAAACATCTACACCCGATCCTTATATGTGGGTAACTAATGGAGCTGTTTATGCTATTGCAGTAGACGGAGATTACACTTATATAGGAGGAAATTTTACTTATGTCGTACCTAACACTGGCTATGGAGCAAAACTAACAACAACAGACCATTCACCAAATCTAAATTTCCCAAAGGTAGATAATATAATTTATACTTCAATTCCGGATGGCAGTGGTGGATGGTATATTGGCGGAAATTTTACAAAAGTTGGTTCTTACACAAGAAATAGACTTGCCCATATAAATTCAGATGGAAGTGTGGATGCAACATGGAATCCTAATGCAAATAGTACAGTCTGGACAATCGCTATCAGCGGCAGTGATATTTATGCGGGGGGATATTTTACATCAATTGGAGGAGAGTCGAGAAACTATATTGCAAAATTAAACAACACAAATGGAAATGCAGATGGAACATGGAATCCTAATGCAAATAGTGCAGTCAATACAATCGCTATCAGCGGCAGTGATATTTATACTGGAGGACAGTTTACAACAATTGGAGGACAGTCGAGAAACTACATTGCAAAATTAAACAACACAAATGGAAATGCAGATGCAACATGGAATCCTAATGCAAATAGTACAGTCTGGACAATCGCTATCAGCGGCAGTGATATCTATGCGGGGGGATATTTTACATCAATTGGAGGACAAACGAGAATTAGAATTGCAAAATTAAACAACACAAATGGAAGTGCAGATGGCACATGGAATCCTAATACGAATAGTGCAGTCTGGACAATCGCAATCAGCGGCAGTGAGATTTATGCGGGGGGGGAATTTACAACAATTGGAGGAGAGTCGAGAAATAGAATTGCAAAATTAAACAACACAAATGGAAATGCAGATGGCACATGGAATCCTAATGCGAATAGTGCAGTCTGGACAATCGCTATCAGCGGCAGTGATATTTATGCGGGGGGATATTTTACATCAATTGGAGGACAAACTAGAAACAACATTGCCAAATTAAACAACACAACTGGAACTGCAAATGTCACATGGAATCCTAATGCGAATAGTGCAGTCTGGACAATCGCTATCAGCGGCAGTGATATCTATGCGGGGGGATATTTTACAACAATTGGAGGACAGACGAGAAACTACATTGCCAAATTAAACAACACAAATGGAAATGCAGATGGAACATGGAACCCTAATGCGAATAATTCAGTCTGGACAATCGCGATCAGCGGCAGTGATATCTATGCGGGGGGGGATTTTACAACAATTGGAGGACAGACGAGAAACTACCTTGCTAAATTAAACAACACAAATGGAAATGCAGATGGGACATGGAATCCTAATGCGAATAATTCAGTCTATGCAATAGCAATCAGCGGCAGTGATATTTATGCGGGGGGTACTTTTACAACAATTGGAGGACAGCCAAGAAACTACATTGCCAAATTAAACAACACAAATGGAAATGCAGATGAAACCTGGAATCCAAATGCAAATGATTGGGTCTTTACAATCGCTATCAGCGGCAGTGATATTTATACTGGAGGACAGTTTACAACAATTGGAATAGATACGAGAAACCACATTGCCAAATTAAACAACACAAATGGAAATGCAGATGGAACATGGAATCCAAATGCAAATAGTATAGTCTATACAATCGCTATAAGTGGTAGTGATATCTATGCGGGGGGATTGTTTATAACAATTGGAGGACAGTCGAGAAATAAAATTGCCAAATTAAACAACGCAAATGGAAATGCAGATGGCACATGGAATCCTAATGCGAATAGTTTTGTAGTCTATGCAGTCAGGACAATCGCAATCGGCGGTAGTGATATTTATGTAGGGGGATTTTTTACAACAATTGGAGGACAAACTAGAAACAGCATTGCCAAATTAAACGACACAAATGGAAATGCAGATGGAACCTGGAATCCTAATGCAGATAATACAGTCTATACAATCGCTATCAGCGGGAGTGATATTTATGCTGGAGGAAATTTTACAACAATTGGAGGTAATTTGCAGCCATACTTTGCTCTTTTTACAACAAGGGCCCTGCCGGTAGAGTTGGTAAATTTTAAAGCTATCTTTATTAAGGATAATGTTCAGCTAAAATGGCAAACGGCAACAGAAATACAGAATTATGGGTGGGAAGTTGAAAGAAGCAAATCAGAAGTGAGAAGTCAGAAGCCAGTAGATAGAGGATGGGAGAAGATAGGATTTGTAAGTGGAAGTGGAAACAGTAATTCACCAAAAGAATATTCATACATAGATAAGACTGTATTGTATGGAGAATATTCATACAGACTAAAACAAATCGATTTGGATGGAAGCTACGATTACAGCGATGCTGTAAAAATATCGATAGGAAGAAAACCGGAAGTATTATCAGTAAAGAATTTCCCAAATCCGTTTAATCCGGAAACAAACATAAGGTATGAACTGCCAAATCTTTCAAGAGTAAATCTATCGGTATATAATTTACTTGGAGAAAAAGTTGCAACACTCGTGGATGAGTTAAAGGAAGAAGGAATATATCAAGAAACGTTTAGCGGAAAGAATCTTCCAAGCGGATTATACTTTACAGTATTGCAGTCAGATGGAGTCCGTCTCATAAAGAAAATGCTTCTTGTAAAATAATATTGAAATTAATAAGAGCTGATTAACTTCAGCTCTTTCCATTTTATACCTTTCAATTCGCTGTAAGCAAACAGACCATTTAATTTAATTGGATTATGGAATTTTTCATTTTTATGATTCATTAGTCAATTCAAGTCACCATTAGTTCTAAGATTGCTTGTTAAATCAAATTCAGAGTAAAAGCAACAGAGTAATATTTATTGATCTTATGAGATTCGTTGCAATCTTCAGTATGATTCAAGGTCACTCTGTTGATGTCTTTCTTGATTTCCATTTGAAAATGCCTCATTCAGTAGGATTTGGTTCGTGGCTCTTCTTTCGCGGGTTAACTGCACCATTCTTTTTATTTTGTTCAGGTTTTATTTACGGATTGAGATTTTCACGCGCCGAGACTGATGATAAATTCAAACAAATTTCAATTAAGACAATAAAGCGGGCAATACTTTTAATTTTCATCGGTTACTTGATGAAGTCGCCAACTTCAGTCCATTTCATTTAGGACATATAAACGATGCATTGCTTCAGTTATTTCTTGCAATAGATATTTTACAATTAATTGGAATATGTCTTTTTATCCTTTTAATAATTGAATCGATTGCTCGCAGATTTAATATTAATAATACTGAGGTATTAGTTTTAACTGCACTATCATTTACTGTGTTGAATCCGATTGTTTCTATGATTAGCTGGGAATCATTCTTTCCTCTATTAATTTCATCATGGATTTCTACTAAAACAGGTTCTTTGTTTCCGCTTTTTCCGTGGGGAGCTTATTTATTATTAGGTTCAGCAATTGGAATTCTATTAGCAAAAACTCGAATTGCAAGGGAATCCTTTGAAGCTTAAACATTTTTGTTTCCAAAAAACTTGTTATTTTGTCTACCAAAATTAAATAATTTTTAACTTTTTATCTCAAGCGGTCAACTTAGGTTAATAATTGTCTATTATAATATTGGCTTGCAGCAAGTCAGTGCTTTTTTTAGATTTGAATTGAAAATTAAATGTGTAATTGATATCAGAAAGAAAGAATGACCAAATCAAAAGTTGCAGTGCTTAAGACAAAACCTGAAACAATACTTCATGATTATGAGCGATTATTAGAATTAGCCGGGATAGAAAATCATCTCTCAAAATCTTCGTCTACAATCTTAAAAGATAATATATCCTGGCATTTTCCATTTCCGGGTGCAAATACAACTCCATGGCAGCTGGAAGGAACAATTCTCGCATTAAAGAAATTTGGATTCAACGATCAAGTTTGTGTTCAAAATAAAACCGTAGTTACTGATGCTTTTAAGGGTGAAGATTTAAACAAGTACGTTCCAATTTTTAAGAAATATAATATTCCAGTTCTCTTCAATTTCAAAGATGAGGATATGAAATGGATCCCTTATAAACCTAAAGGAGAAATGCTTGTACTAAATCATATTTATCCGGAAGGCATTACTATCCCGGATTATTTTCTGGGGAAAAATATAGTTCATCTTCCGACAGTGAAATGTCACATTTACACAACAACCACCGGTGCAATGAAAAATGCTTTTGGCGGTTTATTAAATACGAAAAGACATTACACTCACTCATGGATTCATAAAACTTTGGTCGATCTTCTGCAAATTCAAAAAGAAATTCATTCGGGAATATTTGCCGTGATGGACGGGACAACTGCGGGCAATGGACCTGGACCGCGAACAATGTTTCCTGTTATAAAAAATATCATACTTGCGAGTGCAGATCAGGTCGCAATTGATTCAGTCGCTGCAAAAATGATGGGATTCGATCCTTTAACAATCGAGTATATAAAAATTGCTCATGACAGAAAGCTCGGAGTGGGTGATCCACGAGATATCGAAATTGTCGGTGAAGATATTTCAAATGAGAACTGGAAATTTCAGGTCGGCGATAATCTCGCTAGCCGTGCCGGCGATTTGTTGTGGTTCAGTCCATTGAAAGTTATTCAAAACTTTTTCTTTCGAACACCGCTCGTAAATCTATTCATATTTGGTTCTGAAGCTTATCACGATTATTACCGCTGGCCCATAAAGGACAAAAGAGTGTTTCAAAATTGGCTAAAAACGACCGAATGGGGAAAACTTTTCAAACAGTACGAAGGCGGGGAATAGCAAACTATTTTTTCAGAGCTAACTTAAATACTTGAATTTATTTTTAAGACTGTGAATTCTTAGTGCCATAGTGTCTTTGTGGCAGTTTCGAAATCGTTATCAACGAATTTCAGACTATTGCCGCTAAGACACAAAGACACCAACTAAAACGAAATTAAATATTTTTAACAGATCACACTTGTTTTTTTGATTCTGCTTTTTCTTCTTCTTTCTTTTCAATGCCGAAGTAAATTATCAATCCAAGTCCTACACAAACAATAATTGGAATTGCCATAAATTCATCTCTTTGATAAGTCTGTTCAAATATTGAACCGAAGAATATTCCAATTCCAACAGATAAGGTAACAATTCCCCATCTCAAGTAGCGTAATTTTTGCCTGACGGTTGGCGGTTTGCTCGATTCTTCGAAAAGGAATTTTAAACCTTCGTTGAGCATATCTTTTTCTATCAATGACTGTTGAATTCTATGTTTTGTGTAGAGTGGATACAATACGACTATTCCGACCATGAGAATAACTGCGAATGGGATAAGTAAAGCTAAAATTCCTTCCATTTTCTTGTTCCTTTCTTTTTGTTATTTAGACTCCTAATTGCTAAATAGGGTTACATAATTTTTAGAAAAAAATTAAATTGGATTGTAACATTTTCGAGTCTGTTTGAGTCAAAAGATCGATGCAAAACTATATAAAGAAAGATGAAGATATAGTCAGAAGAATTTTGCAAGGGAATGATTCCGAGTACAGCATTTTGATTGACCGTTATAAAGATAAAGGATTTACGCTTGCCTACAGAATCATTAAAGATCAATTCGAGGCAGAGGATATTCTTCAAGAAGCATTTATTAAAACGTATAATTCTCTTGGGCAATTTAAGTTTGAATCAAAGTTTTCCACTTGGTTCTATAGAATTGTTTATAACACGGCTTTAACATTCATCCGAAGCAAACGCCAAAATCTTAACGATGATAGCACAATAATTGAAGAAATGGAGAGTAATGTTTCTGAATATAAAAACATAGAATCACGTGACTTGAATGTTTTTCTTGGTAAAATTATTCTTAAGCTGCCAGAAAAATATTCCACTATAATCACACTGTTTTATATAAATGAACTCAGCTATGAGGAGATAAGCGATTTAACAGGGAATTCACTTTCATCAGTTAAAGTCGATCTATTTAGAGCAAGGAAGCTCTTGAGGGATATTGTACTAAAAAATAATTATGTTAAGGAGTTGATATGAAACACTTAAACGAATATGAATTATGGAATTATTTGGAAGATAAACTCTCGAATGAAGAACTTGAAAATATTCGTCAGCATTTGAGCGATTGTGAAGCATGCACTCACATGTTGAAATTAAATGGTGCGGTTCTGCGAGAAATGATGGAAAGTAAATCGCCTCAATTGACTTCTAATTTTACCCACAGAGTTTTAGCAGAATTAAATCTCCTGCATAAGAAAAGAAGAGTTTTCAGTTTTGTTAATTTTCCTTTTATACTTTTTACAGTATTTTCGATTTTTACTTTGTCGACAATAATAATTTATTACCTTCAGTCACCACAAAATTTAAGCGGGACATATTCTTTTGATGTCTTCCTCAAAGAAATTATAAATACATGGGAAACCAGCGTTAAAAACTCAATGGTTATCGTTAAGTTTTTGAGTGATCCTACCTATCTATACTTGTTTGGGAGTATAATTCTACTTGGAATTCTTGAGTTTATTCTTTCAAGAATCAGTTATAAAAGAGATTGATGCCTTAAAAAATTTATAAACCGGAACTAAGTGTAAGAAGTTTTTGTAAGCTTCCTTTTTCACCGAGTGCAAATAATTTATCTTTACTTTCTATAACTGTCGAAGAAATTGGATTAAAAATTATTTTTCCATCTTTCTTGTAGATTGACACGATAATTATGTTCAATTCTTTTCTAATGGGAAGTTCGGCGAGCGACTTTCCGACTAAGGAAGATTTTTCAGATACTTGCATCTCTTCGATTTTTAAATCGATCTCCCGCTCTCTCGATACTATATCATAAATTCAACTACACCTGGTCGTAATAGCAATTCTGCCATTCTCGTTCCGCCTATTTCGTATGGCTTTACAACACGATTAGCACCTGCTTTTATTAACTTTGATTCAGTTTCTTCCTCAACCGCGCGTGCAACTACATAAATATTTGGATTTAAAACTTTTGCTGAAAGAGTTGCGAGAACATTTTCAGCGTCGTTAACTAAAACCGCGACGAGTCCTTTCGCTCTCTGCACACCTGCCGTTTGAAGATCTTGATCGTGTGTTGCATCTCCGTTTACGAATAAATATCCCAATTCAATCAGCTTGTCAATTTTTTCTTGATCATTTTCGATCACAACGAATTTGGCATTCTCTTCAACAAGTTCATCGCAGATATATCTTCCCATCTTGCCGCCAATATAAGCAAGCGAACCGAATCCCAGTACGATAATCAATATCGTAAAAGCTCGACCGAAATCGGATAGTGGATTTACTTCTCTAAAACCAGTTGTCGTAATCGTGATGATTGTCATAAATAATGAATCAAAGAAACTCCAATTTTCGATGATCATATATCCAATCGAACCAAATAGGATTGTCGATACAAGTATCGAAAGTCCAACTTTAATTTGTCGAGCAGTTTTACTGTACATATAGCAATCTTTATTCTATTGGAAATATTTTAAGATTTAATTGAGAAAATTCAAAAAACATTTTAAGAGAATTTGAACCCCTCATAAAAATTTCTTACTTTATAACAAATTAATGAACTGAAGCATCCAAAAATTCAATTAAGAGGAGTATTATGGCTCAAAACAAAAAACTCGTGCAGTGGGTAGATGAAATGGCGGCACTATGCAAGCCAGAAAAAATTCATTGGTGCGATGGCTCTGATGAAGAATTTAATCAAATGATTCAACTGCTTATCAAGGCAGGTACAGGAATTAAGTTAAACGATGCCAAACGGCCAAACAGCTATCTTTTCCGTTCCGATCCAAAAGATGTTGCAAGAGTTGAAGATCGCACATATATCTGTTCAAAAAGAAAAGAAGATGCAGGACCGACCAACAATTGGATGGCTCCCGACGAAATGAAAAAAACTTTAAATGGTCTCTTTTCTGGTTCAATGGTCGGTCGAACCATGTACGTTATTCCATTTTCGATGGGCCCGCTTGGTTCAAAAATTTCGCAGATTGGAATTCAGCTGACCGATTCACCTTATGTTGTGATCAATATGAAGATCATGACCCGAATGGGAAAAGCAGTTCTTGATGTGCTCAAAGATGGTGCTTTTGTGCCATGCTTACATTCTGTGGGTTATCCACTTGATGGCGGAAAAAGTGATGTTTCCTGGCCGTGCAACGAGACAAAATATATTGTCCATTTCCCGGAAGAAAGATCTATTTGGTCTTACGGAAGCGGCTATGGCGGAAATGCACTCCTCGGAAAAAAATGTTTCTCATTGAGAATTGCTTCCGTAATGGCGAGAGAAGAAGGATGGCTTGCTGAACACATGCTTATCGTTGGGATCACTTCACCCGAAGGAAAGAAGATGTACTTTGCAGCAGCGTTTCCATCTGCTTGCGGTAAGACGAATCTTGCGATGTTAAAACCTTCTCTGCCTGGTTGGAAAGTTGAATGTGTCGGCGATGATATTTCTTGGATGAAATTTGGACCTGATGGAAGACTTTATGCAATCAATCCGGAATTTGGTTTCTTCGGAGTAGCACCAGGAACTTCTATGGATTCTAATCCCAACGCGCTCTTGTCTTTAAATTCAAATTCACTTTTCACTAATACTGCTTTAACCGATGATGGAGATATTTGGTGGGAAGGAATGACGGAAGATAAACCTGCTCATCTAATCGATTGGAAAGGAAAAGATTGGTCACCGGATAAAGATTATCCATCGTCCCACCCAAATTCAAGATTTACTGCGCCTGCAATGCAATGTCCGGTTATGGATGCTGACTGGGAAAATCCAATAGGGGTTCCGATTTCAGCAATAATCTTTGGTGGACGAAGAGCTTCGTTCATTCCGCTCGTTTACGAAGCATTCAATTGGCAGCACGGAACATTTATGGGTTCTACTGTTTCAAGCGAGACGACTGCAGCCGCCGCACATCAGGTTGGACAATTGCGTAACGATGCATTTGCAATGCTTCCATTCTGCGGTTATAATATGGGAGATTACTTTGCACATTGGTTGAAAATTGGAAAGAGTGCATCCGCAGATAAACTTCCGAAAATTTATAATGTCAATTGGTTCAGAAAAAGCCCCGAAGGTAAATTCCTCTGGCCAGGTTACGGTGAAAACATGCGCGTCCTAAAATGGATTTTCGAGAGAATTGAGGGGAAGAAGAACTATGTGGAATCTCCGCTCGGAAATATTCCAGCTAAAGGTGCGATTGATGTTACTGGTCTTGATATAACTGAAAATACACTTGAAGAACTCTTTAAGATAGATAAAGATGCTGGTTCAAAAGAAGTTGAACGTGTTCGCGAATATTACAAAATATTTGGCGAAACACTTCCCAAAGAACTCAATGACGAGTTGAATGATTTAGAGAAAAGATTCAAGTGAATTAACAAGAAATAATTTTCAAAGTCTTGGAATCTGTTCAATGCCGCTTCACAAAGCGGCATTTTTTTTATGTGAAATTTATTCTCCACTTAAAGAATACCTTTGATCATTTACTGCTGTCACCGACCGGTCGGTGACAGCAATTAAATAATAGTAATTATGTTTACTTGGAAAGACTATGAAATTGAATCAGAAAAAAGTTTATCGAGAACTTCTTTTATTTTATTAAAATAATCGGGATTCACTACACTAAATTTCTTTAGAATTTGCTTTTTATCAATTGTAAAAGTTTATGCACTTTTACTATTGAACTTTCTGGAAGGACTCCAACTTCCAAGTTTTCGTTTAACAAAGGGATAGAATATTCATCTTTAAAAATATTCGATGTTATTACGCAGACAACAGCATCGTCGAATTGTTGATTGTATTGATTGTTAGAGATTATGAGAACTGGTCTTTTCTTGGTACTGCTTAAATCAGAATAAGGGAATGGAACAAGAACAATTTCTCGCTGATTATACTTCATCCCAGCTGCTTTTATTTTCCGCCCAACTTCGATTTATAGATGCTTCTTTGAGATCTTCGGTATAATCTCCTAAATATAATCCATATTTTTCCTGATAAAGTAGATCAACTAATTTATTTACCTTTTCGACTAACTGAGAATCTTTAAGCAATTTAAGCTTCTCTTTCATCTCTTCGTATTCAGAATATGGTAATTGGATTGTATCCATAATATTGTTCCTTTTCTAGTAATTAAAATAGGGAATGAAAAATTAGAATTCAAGACTAGTGAAATCATTAAGCCTCAGAGTGTCAATGGATTGTTTGAGGCAAGCTCCACAATTCTGTGAACCAAATATCATTTCAAAAAATTTCCTTAAATCTTCTAATTAGCTTAAATTGTAGATGACGAAATGTATAGTAATGAAATAAAAACATTAGATTTCAAATGCGGATACGCATCTATTCTTGGCATCCCAAATGTCGGTAAATCGACATTGATGAACTCCATTTTAAAAACTAAACTCTCAATAACTACATCAAAACCGCAAACGACAAGGAAAAAAATCCTTGGAATTTATTCCGATGAAGACTCGCAGATTATCTTTCTCGACACTCCAGGCATAGTCGAACCGAAATACCTTCTTCAAAAAAAAATGGTTGAGTCAATTGACTCAGCACTTAAAGAAGCCGATATCATCATTTCAGTAGTTGATACCAATAAAAAAACCCTTTCAAATTTTGATGAGACGATAATTCCATTACTAAAGTCTGCTAATAAATCTCAAGTTAAATTTCTTGTTATCAACAAAATCGACCTTATTAAAAAAGAAGAGCTTCTTCAAATAATTGATATGCTAAACAAAAAATTTCAATTTGATGAGATCATTCCCGTTTCTGCTCTTACAGGATTTAACGTTAGTGAATTAACCGCAACGATTAAAAAATATCTTCCAGTACATGAACCGTTCTATCCAACAGATATCTTGAGCCAAGAGCCGGAGCGGTTTTTTATAAGCGAAATTATCCGCGAAAAAGTATTTGAATTTTACCGTGATGAAATACCATATTCAACAGAAGTTATTATCGCGGAATATAAAGAGAGAGAAAATTCGAAAGATTACATCAGTGCCGAGATAATCATCGAGAGGGAATCGCAGAAGAAAATTATAATCGGGAAAGGCGGGGAAGCACTTAAAAAAGTTGGGCTGCGTGCGAGAAAAGATATTGAAAAGTTTCTTGGTAGAGAGGTCTTTCTAGAACTAAGAGTAAAAGTCCGCGAAGATTGGAGGAACGATCCACGCATGATGAAAGATTTCGGTTATTGATGGGACTTTATATCAACTTACTGACCATATATGAAATATAAAGCTGAGTTTATCTTATTTATAATTACTGTTATTTGGGCAGGAACATTTGTTATTATCAAACCGGTTCTTGAATTAATTTCACCAATGGTTTTTGTCTCCATTAGGTTCATTCTCGCTGCAATTATTTTATTTTTTATTTATAGAAAAAGAGTATTTAACATTCCCATGCCAACAGTAAAAATGGGCTCGGTTCTTGGTTTTTTTTTATTTGCGGGATTTACAGTACAAACTATCGGACTCAAGTACACTTCAGCGACGAAATCGGCATTAATCACTGGCACTTTCGTAGTATTCACCCCGATCCTTCAATTATTTGTTGAAAGAAAACCTCCCAAAATAGGAAGTGTGATTGGAGTTGTACTAGTTTTCCTTGGATTGCTATCACTTTCTTCAACAGAGGGATCTCTTTATAAATTTCTTCTTTCGATCGGAAGAGATTTCAATATTGGTGATTTTCTTACGTTGATCTGTGCACTTTACTTTGCGGGTTACATAGTATATCTCGATATGATTTCAAACAAAACTGAATACCGTGATTTAGTTTGGGTTCAAATTTTATTTACTGCAATTGGTGCAGTAATCAGCATGACAATTTTTCACTGGACGAAAATTGAATCAGTTGTTTTTAATCTTAATTCTCAGGTAATTTGGACGATTTTGTATACAACGATTTTTGCAACCATCATTACAACATTTTTACAGACACGTTATCAGAGATTGACTACTCCAACCCGCGCTGCTATAATCTTCACCTGTGAACCATTGATAGCTTCGATTTTAGCCTACTTAATTTTAAGTGAAACAATTGGTATCTTTGGCATTATCGGAGGAGCTTTGATAATCTTCGGAGTTCTAATCTCTGAGATTTTTGACGATTTAATTGCAAAAATGAAATCAGGCTGAAACATAGTTTAGGATTTCTATGAAAACATTTTTCACATTTATAGCGCTTGCGTCATTGATTCTGACAAGTTGCAAATCTGAAACTCCGCCAAGTGTGGAAGTAGAAAAAGAAGAGGTGCGTAATTTCTTATCGTATTGGACTAATTTTATAAATTCCCGTTCACTCGAAAAATTTGACGAATTTTGGATTGAAAGTAATGAAGCTTCACTTATTGTTCCGGAACAGAAAAATGCCGTCACCTCTTATGAAAACATTTTAAATTATTATTCAGAAAAAATTTCTGAATTCGATTCGCTTGAGTATAACATATGGGAACCGATTATCTGGATCTCACCAACAAAGAGCGAGGCACAAGTTATTTTCTCGGCAAAGAAAAAAATTATATTTAAAAATGGATTCATTGTGGATTTTGCACCAATTCGTTCTTCGGCTTTACTTCTTAAGTTTGGAGGGGAGTGGAAACTATTGAACCTTCATGAATCAACCCAAGCGAGATGAGAGCAGTTATTATAGTTTCGGGATTGGTCCAAGGTGTCGGTTATAGATATTTTATTTATAGACACGCTGTGCAGCTTGGTTTGGTGGGATATACAAAAAATCTTATCGATGGGTCGGTAGAAATTGTTGTTGAAGGTGAGAAAGGTTCCATTAATGCATTAATTCAGGAGGCAAAAGTTGGACCCCGTTCAGCTCACGTTAAAGATTTGAAAATTTCTTGGGAAGATTCAACAAATGAATTTCATGAATTTAAAATAACAGGCTGGTAAATGATTAAAATCGGTTTTGGATATGATGTCCATAAATTCGTCTCTGGCAGAAAATTATTTTTGGGAGGAATTGAAATCCCATCTTCAAAGGGATTGGAGGGACATTCAGATGCAGATGTCCTTCTGCATGCAATTTGCGATGCATTGCTTGGAGCAGCGGCGTTGGGAGATATTGGTAAACATTTTCCGAATACCGATCCAAAGTTTAAAAATATTGAAAGTACAAAATTGCTCAAAAATGTATGCGAGCTATTAAAAAACAAGAATTACCGCATCAATAATATTGATTCCACAGTCTGTTTTGAAGAACCAAAACTACTTCCTCATATTGAAACTATGAGAGAAAATATTTCATCTATAATTGGAATAAATAAATCTTGTGTTTCAATCAAAGCTACGACAAACGAAAAGCTTGGCTTTATCGGACGTAAAGAAGGTGGAGCTGCATTCGCTGTTGCACTAATAGAAGAAATCACTCTATGATAGACGAAATTGTTGCTTTTGCATCGACAATAAATCCAATTTGGTTGTATTTGCTAGTTTTCTTCATCGCATACATTGAAAACCTTTTTCCACCATTTCCAAGTGACGTTATTGTAGCATTTGCTGGTTCTGTTTCTGCAATTGGTCCGGCATCCTTGCCGTTGTTGTTGATCATGGCAGTCGGCGGCAGTACTATTGGTTTTATTACGATGTACTATATTGGAAAATTCGCAGGGAACAAAATTTTAGAAACAGGGAAAATAAAATTCATTTCAGTAAAAGCTGTGTTCACTGTTGAGAAGTGGTTCCAAAAGTATGGATATCGGTTAATTATTGTAAATCGATTTCTCGCTGGAACAAGAGCAATAATATCATTCTTTGCCGGCATGAGCGAGCTCGACTTGAAGAAGACTATAATTCTTTCTGCTGCGAGTGCTTTAATATGGAACATGATCTTAATCTATCTTGGATACGCAGTTGGGCACAACATCGACCGCATCGGAGAGTATCTCGCAGCTTACAATAAATTTGTATTAAGTATTCTTGCCGGAGTTGTGATTCTTTTCATTGCAAGATATATTTACAAAAAATTTCGTAATAAATGAATCAAACTAATTTTATTTGGTAATTGGAGCACATATTTGAAAAAACATTCTGAGTTGATTAAAAACTTGGTATTATCAATTTCGTTCGGACTTTTGTTATGGTTCGCATTTCCCCCATTCCGAACGGGATTCTTTGCTTATTTTGCACTTGTTCCACTCCTTATTCTTTTAGATAGACTGAAAAATTATTACCAAGTTTTACGATACTCATATCTTGGATTAGTGATTTTCCATGCGCTGACAATTTATTGGATCGGCGGCTGGTCTGCAAAGACGGACGTATTTATGGAACTCGGCTCAATTGCACTCATACTAATTCATCCAATTTTTTATTGGGTGCCAATCTCGATTTATTTTTTCATAAAAAAATATTTTAGTGGGAAAGCTGCTTTATTTTTCTTCCCATTTTTGTGGAACGCAATCGAGTATTCCCGTTCTGTCGAAGAAACTGCTTTTCCCTGGCTCACACTTGGAAATACACAGTCTTATTACCTTCCCCTAATTCAAATTACATCGTTCATCGGTGTTTATGGCCTATCATTTCTAATAGTAGTATTTAACGTATTAATTTTTATTGCTTATAAAAATTATCGATACATGAGCTTGAGGTTTGCACTGAACAAGATTGCTATTGTTGTAATTATTTTATTGATACTTTTCATTTATGGTAAGATTGTAATTAACGATGTTGATCCGCCAGGCAAACAATTGCGGATCGCAATGATCCAGCCCGATTTTGATCCATGGGATAAGTGGGAAGATGGTGATGTCAATTCGCAACTCAGCATTTATTTAGCACTCTCTGATAGTGCAGTCAAAGCAGGTGCAAAATTAATTGTCTGGCCTGAGACTGCTGTTCCAGTTTATCTAACAAGTGGTAGATATCCTGATGAAGTCGTACGAATCAGAAAATTTGTAAATGAAAATAAAGTTCATCTTTTATCAGGATTACCATTAGTTCATTTCTATTTCTCAAAAGATGAAACAAAAACAGAGAGCAGAATATCGCGTGATTCGGCTTATTACTACGATTCATATAATGGTGCGGTGCTTTTCTCTCCAAATGAAGACAAGCTTCAAGAGTATGGCAAAAGAAAACTTGTACCATTTGCAGAACGCTCACCATATTTACACTATCTGCCATTTCTTGGCGATTGGATAAAGTGGGGTGTTGGAATCAGCAATTGGAGTGTCTGGGATAAACAAACTGTATTTGGATTTCAAGATTTAAATGGTGATTCGATCAAATTTTCGGCAGGAGTTTGCTATGAGTCGATCTTCCCGGCATTCAATTCTGATTTTGTAAAAAGTGGAGCACAATTCCTAGTAGTAGTGACTAATGACAGTTGGTACGGCGAACTTTCTGGTCCTTATCAGCATAAGCAGTTTGCAACATTTCGTGCGGTTGAAAATCGCAGATGGATTGTGCGAGCTGCAAACGGTGGGATTTCATGTCTGATAGATCCAATTGGTGTTACAGTTGATGAAACCCAACTTTACACACGAAGGTATTTAGTTGGTGATATTTATTTAAAGGACGATTTAACTTTCTATGCAAGATATCAGGATATAATAAGCTATATCTCTGTTGTATTTAGCATTTTTGTTTTTATTATTACTTATATCAGAAAAATTCAGGTGAGGAAATTAAATGCGGATGATTGACCTTCGCAGTGACACGGTTACTAAGCCGTCTAAAGAAATGCGTGAGTTTATGTTAAATGCAGAAGTCGGTGATGATGTTTATGGAGAAGATCCGAGTGTAAATAGGCTGCAGGAAAAAGTTGCTGACCTGCTTGGAAAAGAAACGGCATTATTTGTCCCCAGCGGCACAATGGCAAACCAACTTTGCATCAAAACTCATACTCAACCTTGGGATGAATTGATATGCGATAGAGATGCACACATTTTAAATTATGAATCAGGATCGATTGCCGGAATTTCTCATGTGCAAGTTTTAACCGCAAATGGCAACAGAGGAATTTTTACAGCAGAACAAGTTGAAGAATTAATTCGACCAGAAGCATATTATCTGCCAAAGACTAAGCTTGTTTGTGTTGAGAATACGCATAATCGAGGTGCAGGATCAATTTTCCCCATTGAAGAAATAAAAAGAATAAAAACAGTATGCGAGAAATATAATTTAAAATATCATCTTGATGGTGCACGATTATGGAACGCATCAATTGCTACCGGCATCAGCATGAAAGAATTTGCCTCGCATTTTGATTCAGTCTCAGTCTGTTTATCGAAAGGAATGGGTGCACCTGTCGGTTCTGTTATCGCTGGGACAAAAGAATTTATTAAACTCGCACATCGTTACCGAAAAGCCTGGGGAGGAGGAATGAGGCAAGCAGGAATTCTTGCCGCAGCGGGGATCTATGCAATTGAGAATAATTATGAAAGATTAGCAGATGATCATAGACGAGCAAAGTATTTCGCCGAAGAAATTTCACAACTTCCATCGATCGAACTTGATCCAGCTTCAGTTGAAACAAATATTATCCTCTTCGGAGTGAAGGGACTAACTGCAAATGAAATTGCAGCGAAAGTTAAAACTCCATCGGGTCATGGAAATTTACTGCTGCTTTCAGTCGGTAAAAAGTTTTTAGCAAGAGCAGTTATGCATTTAAATGTTTATGATGAGGATGTTGAAGAGGCGATTCAAATCTTGAAATCTCAGGTTGGAAAGGATTAAAGACTTTTATGCAAAAACAATTCGACATAAAATTATTCCCTGCAGTTCTGAAATTTAGAGTCCGCAGCTACGAGATTGATTTTCAAAATGTTGTGAACAATGCTGTATATTTTAATTACTTCGAGATGGGAAGGATCGATTACAGAAAGCAAATGGGGGTGAAAATGTATCCCAACGGTTCATTCAGCGATGGACTTCTTTTCTTTGTAGTGAAAAATTCATGTGAGTATTACGAACCTTGCTCGATTGATGATGAAATAACGCTTTATACACGAATTGCTTTCATAAAAAATTCAAGTTTTGGATTCGAGCAAGTCCTGTTCAATAACTCATCAGGCAAGTTTGCTGCATTCGGAAGTGATGTGATTGTAAATGTAGATTATAAAACACGTCAACGTGCTGTGATACCAGAGGGTTTGATTGATGAAATAAAAAAGTTTGATTCTAACGTAAAGATCACTCGAGGATGAAAACACTTATATTCGATATTGAAACCGTCGGATACCAATTCGAATCTTTCGATGAATTCCAACGCGAATACTTAATGCGATTTGCCGAAATGGAAGAGACTGAAGAAAAAAAACAGATTAAAAAAGATGAAGTGATTCGTTATTTAAATCTCAGCGCACTCACCGCACAGATTGTCGCAATCGGTTTGTATGATGTGGAAAGAGAAAAGGGATTGATACTGTTTCAATCTGAAGAAAATGAAGAATATAAGTCCGATGATGAGCATTTCACTTTTCGATCCGGAGATGAAAAATCGTTAATCGAATCATTTTGGCAAACCATTGACAAGTATGAACGATTTGTAACATTTAACGGACGTGGCTTTGATGCTCCGTTTCTTCACTTGCGTTCTGCAATTATGAAAATCAAACCCGCAAAAAATCTTCTTCCTTATAGATATGACTCAAAAGTACATTGTGATCTTCTTGAGCAATTTACTTTTTATGGACTTGTCAGAAAATATAATCTTGATTTTTATTGCAAAGCGTTTGGGATTGAAAGTCCAAAGCGCGGTGAAGTCACCGGGCACAACATAAATGAGATGTTTGCAGAAAAGAAATTCAAAGATATCGCAGAATATTGTGCAAAGGATTTGATCGCAACGTATCAGTTGTTTCTGATATTTAAAAATTATTTAGAATTTCAGAAATAAATTTTTTAGTTGATAAATCATTAAACTTAACTTACTAATTGATGAATAAACGCAAAGAGAACGAGAGTAAATTTCGTAATTGGAAAGAAACAGAAGAGGGGGAAAGAATTTATTGGTATAGAGTCGAAGGTAAATTTGGTTATTACGCACATTATGTTAAAGCAGTTGATAAAAATGAGGTGACTTTGAAATTTTATCAGGAAATTTATAATTTCGATGGGAATTTAGTTGAGATCCACGAAAAGTATCCAATAGATAAAGGACACAGAAAACTATGATTATAACAAAAGAAAATGTAGCTGAAAAAATTAGTGATTACCTTCATCATAAACTCACCTTAGCCGAGTTAGTCAATTGGGCAGAAAATGCAATGATGAATGAATCATTTGATGAAGCAGAATCTGCTGTCTTATCGGAAGTAGTCGGTTACTTAGGTCTAGCTGATGTTCGCACTTTTGGTTTGCAGTTCGAAGATTGTGAAAATCTATTAAAAAAATTGGGTTTCACCCTGAAAGTTAGAATTGAGCAAGCTGTTTAAAACTTTTTTCGTCTTGATTTTCTTGCTAGTACCGAGTTTTTGGATAAAAATCTTTTTCAGACTTCTCCCTTAAGGATTATGAAAGAACTCACTGTAACTCTCGAACTCGCCCTTCAACACGGACTTTATGAAGAAGAATACAATTGGATTTTAGAAATATTAGGTCGAACACCGAATTTTACTGAACTCGGAATTTTCAGTGTCATGTGGAGTGAACATTGCAGTTACAAAAATTCAATTGCATTGTTAAAAACACTTCCTCGTGAAGGTAAACGTTTGCTCGTTCAAGCAGGTGAAGAAAATGCTGGACTTGTTGATATTGGAGATGGACTTGCAGTCGCATTTAAGATTGAAAGTCATAATCATCCTTCGGCTGTTGAACCGTATCAAGGGGCAGCAACTGGCGTTGGAGGAATACTTCGCGATATTTTCACAATGGGAGCGAGACCGATTGCAGCGCTTGATTCACTTCGTTTTGGTGAACTGGACAATCAACGAACAAAATATTTATTCGATGGAGTTGTGCGTGGAATCGGAGATTATGGAAATTGCTTCGGAGTCCCGACTATAGCCGGTGAAGTATATTTTGAAGATTCTTATCAAGATAATTGTCTTGTAAATGCTATGGCAGTTGGAATTGTAAAAACTGACCGCATTTCTCGCGCAGTAGCTAAAGGGAAAGGGAATTCGGTTTTCATTGTTGGTTCATCCACTGGACGAGATGGAATTCATGGAGCAACCTTTGCATCGGAAGAATTATCTGAGGAATCAGAGTCTCGACGCTCAAATGTTCAAGTTGGTGATCCCTTCGCGGAAAAACTTTTGCTTGAAGCAACTCTCGAAGTTATTAAACTGAATTTAATAGTCGGTATTCAAGATATGGGTGCAGCTGGAATAATTTGTTCGACATCTGAGATGAGCGCCCGCGGAAATTCCGGAATGAAAATCAATTTAGATCTTGTACCGCTGAGAGAAGAAGGAATGAGTTCATACGAGATATTACTTTCAGAATCGCAGGAGAGAATGCTTGTCGTTTGTAAAAGGGGAAACGAAGAGAGACTTAAACAAATTTTTAATAAATGGGATTTGAATTGTGTGCAAATTGGTGAAGTGATAGATGAAGATAAATTATTTTTTTATCAGCAAGGTGAACTGAAGGGAGAAGTGCCCGCATCCTCGTTGGTTTTAGGCGGAGGAGCTCCAGTATATAAACGTGAAACTCGGAGACCAAAATATCTTGATGAAGTCAATAATCTCGACTTCACTTTGTTGCCTGAGCAAAAAGATTTGAATTTAGTTCTACTAAAAATTTTGTCTTCACCAAACATTGCGAATAAATCATGGGTATACCATCAATATGACTACGGCGTTGGAACTAATACTGTCATCGCACCCGGCTGCGATGCTGCCGTTGTACGGATAAAAAAGACAAACAAAGCACTTGCAGTTAAGACTGATTGCAATGCAAGATATGTGTATTTAAATCCAAAAGTTGGAGCAATGATTGCTGTCGCAGAGTCTGCAAGAAATATAGTTTGTTCTGGTGCAATGCCTATTGCAATTACGAATTGTTTAAATTTCGGTAATCCTTATAAACCGGAAATTTATTGGCAATTCAAAGAGGCTATTGGAGGAATTGGTGAAGCGTGCAGAGTGCTCGAAACTCCAGTAACAGGTGGGAATGTTAGTTTCTATAACGAAAGTCCGAACAGAGTCGTTTTTCCAACCCCGGTTATTGGAATGCTTGGAATAATCGATGATGTAAAATGGATCACAAAATCTTATTTCCAAAATGAGGGGGATTTAATTTATATACTTGGTGAAACAAAAGAGGAAATCGGAGGTACTGAATTTCTAAAAGTGATCCACAATAAAATTTTTGGTCCACCGCCGATGATCGATTTACATTTTGAAAGAAAACTTCATAAAGGTCTTCTCAAGCTCATTAAACATGGATTAGTAGTTTCAGCACATGATTTAAGCGATGGTGGACTCGGAGTTGCATTAGCTGAAGCATGTATTATGAATAGAGACAAACAATTTGGAGCAGAAATTAATTGCATTCCATCTTTCAGATTTGATCATTATCTTTTTTCTGAAAGTCAATCACGAGTTCTAATTTCAATTTCACCACTAGATAAATCACGGATTGAAAATGAGCTTCATTTTCTCGATATCCCTTTCGAAATGATAGGAACGGTGAAAACATGTAAACTTTTAATTAATGATAATCTTAATTTATCGATAGAAAAAATTAACGATGCATATTTTAATGCGATTAACAAAATAATGTCATAGAAACGATGGCTCAGAAATCAGAAACTTCAAAAACACCCAAACTTTCAACCTGGAAAAAAATAATAGGTTGGATTAAATTTTATTCAATTGGGATCTATAACAAGGCAGATGAGCATCATGTTTTTTTGTTTGGCTCAGCTCTTACTTTTAATATAATTTTATGTATCATCCCATTCATTCTGATAATCTTTGCCTATTTAGGAAATGTACTTGAATCGCAGGATATTTATTTTCAAATAAATCTTTTCCTAGATAAGCTAATACCTTACACGGCGTATACAGATCAAATCCGCGATATTATTTTTGAAAGAGTCGATGAATTCATTGAATACAAAACTATAGTCGGTATTATTGGCACGATCGGTTTATTTCTAACTTGCAGCGGATTATTCTCAACAGTGCGGACGATATTAAATGATATTTATGGGATAAAAAAAGATAAAAGCGCTCTCGTCGCAAAATTGCGTGATATTGGAATGGTAATCTTGACTATTGTTTTCTTCTCCTTTATCGTAATGTTAAGCCCACTTTTTCAGATTGGAAAAACAATCTTTGCAGATGCCTGGATTTTTCATGAGCTTGATTTGTCATCATTCGAGCATTACGTTTTAAATCTTATACTTTTTAGTCTTACGCTGCTTCTAGCATATGTTCTTTATGGACTGATTCCTTACGAAAAAATGTCGCACAAGGTTTATTTTGTTTCTGCATTTTGGGCAACACTATTTTTTGAAATTTCTAAATATGGTTTTGGATACTACATCACTAATGTAGTAAACTATGGAAAAATTTACGGAAACGTTACATTTGTGATAATTATTGCATTCTGGCTTTACATCAGCTCAGTCATATTTGTTTTTGCAGCTATTTTTGGTCAGCTTTACAGGGAAAGGCAAAAACTTCTTGCGACATCCAAGCGAAAGTTAATAAAGCTCGAAGATTTACACCTCTATCTGCCTAAAAAATTACCAAAATCTTCCGATTTTAGAATTAAAAAGAGAAAAAAGAAGAGTAATTACTGAATTGAAACAAATTTCAATTGACTCAAAATCAAAGGTAAAATTATTGTATTCGAATTAAATCCGAAACTTATTATATTTTTATAAGTAGATTGAAAAAGAAATTATTAATAAATGGAATTTAACGAAAACATAAAACGAGCCAGCCAGCTTTTTCAACGTGCATATGAATTACAAATGCGTGGAGAATTAGATGAAGCAATCAACACATACCAAATGTCTATTCAACTGCACCCAACTGCTGAAGCTTATACATTCCTTGGCTGGACTTATAGTTTTCGTGGAGATTATGAACACGCTATAGAAGAATGTAAAAAAGCAATTGAGTTGGATAAAGATTTTGGAAATCCATACAATGATATTGGAGTTTATTTAATTGCTCTCGGTCATTACGAAGAAGCAATTCATTGGTTAGAATCAGCTCTCCATGCGAAACGATATGAATCCAAGCAATATCCATATTACAATTTGGGCAAAATAATGGAGAAGAAAGGGGAGTGGAATGAAGCGATTGGCTACTATACTCGTGCGCTTGGATGCAAACCGGATTATCAGCCTGCAAAAGATGCAATCACCCGCCTAGTAAGCTGGATGAATTAGAATTTAGTTCTTAAAGTTCATAAAGTTGAAAGTTCATAAAGTAAAAAGTTCTTAAAGTTCATAAAGTAAAAAGTTCGTAAAGTTAAAAGTTTGTTGAGTGGAAAGTTATTTCTTTATGAACTTTAACAACCTTATGAACATTTTGACTAAAGTTCCGATTGAAATGAAAATTATGCTTTCATTCGCTCGCCGAGGTCTTCATAAATAAAAATCCAACCGACGATCTTACCTATGTCAATCTCATCGAAATTATTCCAATAATCTCTATCACGAACATATCGAGAACTAGTTTCGTCGAATGGAATTGAATCAGTTGTTTTAATAATTGTATCGAATCTCTCTATCCATTTTTTCCAATTTTTTTCTCTTAAATCAACCCATCCATCATTCGACCACAGTTCAATTTTCTTATCATCAATCTTCAATTCGTTTTCGCCGCGGTATGGAGGAATTTTTATATCCTTTCCTCTTAATAATTGTTTTCCGTCAGGAAGTAATATAGGAATGCCAATAGAAATCATTTTAGCACGGATATCACTATCGGTTTTAATGTATTCAAAAATCGTGTTTGAAATTTCTTTTGGATTTTTCTTTACAACATTTCTCATTGAAGTAAATAGTATTCTAAGTAATTGTGCCTCATATAATAGTTTGGATAGTCTCGGAGGTCCTAGCATTTCAAATGCAACGCTGTCTGTCTGATATTCGGTTTCTAGTTTCTTCATTTTTTTAATTGCACTGTGGTGCATAAATCCAGCACGGTAAGTAGGTTCTAATGAAGCATGGTCGAGTGCGTTGATAATATCATGACCGGTGTTGCCGCCGCGGATTTCCTGCACAACTGATTGAGCAATTTCTTCAGGGGTTACATATTCCATCTGACCAAGACTTGATATCGCATCAAACTCACCGCGCGAAAAAATTCCATTTTCACCAGTGTCAATAAAAACAGCTTTTAACGTTTCTTCTTTTTTATTGATCGCGACTTCATCTTTAATCTTGAATATTTTTTCAAGCTGAACGGCATTTTCAACCGGACAGTCAAAGAGCTCCACTGGCTTTCCGCCTTTTCTGATCTCACCGAAAGCAATTTTTTTCCAAGCAATTGCAGCAGTTGGTTTAATTTCTTTTGTGATTGGTGCATCTGGAGTTCGGGCAATCAAAAATAATAGAAGAGTATGAGCTCCTGCAACAGAAGATTTGCTTAGCAATACTCTTGAAGGTTTTTCTTCGCTGTGCGTGTATGGAATGTTTAATCCCATTCCTCCAGTTCCACTTGTACCAATCTTAACATAGATTTGCGAGTTTGCATCGCTCATGCTTTTATATAAAATTTGAACGTGTCTGATCAACTGCGGTATATAAAGAGTTGCAAGAAGTCTTTCTGTTTGGAATAAAATGTCATCGATATTTTTACTTTTCAGAGATTTACGAACATCTCTGCTTACAGAATATAAATCTTGATATGCAATTGCTGTCGCTGTGTTAATGCTGTCGATTACTATTTTTGGTTCGTAAGTAGTTATCAAGTCATATAAACTTGAAGCATGAAGAATTTCATCACTTAATTCCTCGAGAACATCATTAATTAAAATATCTCTCGATTCGGAGTCTGAGAGTAAGTCAAATCTATTTTTATCTTTAAATTCTTTTCGTAAAAAAATATTTCCCCACCACGGAATAATATTTTCTGGCGGGAAATTTGGAAATTCATTCCGCAGACTTTCAACTGCTTCCTTCGCCTCGTATTCCTGCAGTGATGCAAGGATGATCTTTTCAGGATTTTTAACAATTATTTTTCGTGCAACTGCCGAGCCAACTAAACCCCAGCCGCCAAGTATCAATACAGTTTTATTTTTAATATCCATTTATGCCTCTCTCAAGAAGGATTGTTTCAGTTCAATAACCATTAAAATTCAATGCAAATTACTCAATTGAGAAATCTTTAGCTATAATTTTCGAAAAGCATCTATCTATTCATTACGAATTTTACTTAAACTCACAAATACTACCTGCAATTGATTTTAGAATAACGTTAATTTATATTTGAACGCTTAATTAATGAATACTATAAGATGAAAATCAGCGATTTACTTAACCAAGAAAATGTTTTGCTCGAATTAGAAGCAAAAGATAAATATGAAATAATTGATGCATTGGTCGATACTGTCTCGAAATCGAGTAAAGTGTTGGATAAAGATAAAGTCAGAAATTGTGTTCTCGAGCGTGAAAAAGTTCTCTCAACTGGTGTGGGAAAAGGCTTTGCCGTGCCACATGGAAAAACTGATGCCGTCACAGAGATTGTCGTTGCGTTTGCAATTACAAAAAATCCAGTTGATTACGAAGCTTTGGATGATCAACCTGTCCGCCTTGTGTTTCTGATAATTGGAAGGGATAGTTTAGTTAGTTCACATATAAAACTGTTGAGTAGAATTTCGCGCCTTATGAATAATGAAGATTTTCGTGAATGCCTGCTCGATTCTAAATCTGTTGTTGAAGTTATTGAACATTTTAGAAAAGAAGAAGCAAATTATTTTGATATATCCTGAAACTTTGTTCATAGCTTCCATAATAGTGAAAATTCAATGAGGAGGTTAAATATTTATTTTTGAGAATCATTAGACAATTTTTCAATTTAAAATCGATACTTATTATTTCTTATTTATTATTCGATATTCAAAAGAACAAAATTTTCATTAATAAATACTGATTTGTCATCTTATTATATAAAATAATTTTTTTCCTAATTAATCGATAATGTTTAAATCTATTCGCGGTACAAAAGATATTTTCCAACCTGAAATTTTTCGTTGGCAGCGGCTTGAGTCTTACATTCACCAATTGATGAAGCATTTCAACTTTACGGAAATCCGAACCCCAGTTTTTGAAGAAACAAGTCTATTTGCGCGAGGTATTGGGGATGAAACAGACATTGTCGGAAAAGAGATGTATACTTTCACGGATAAAAGCGGAGCCAGCCTAACGTTAAAACCAGAAATGACTGCAGCAGTAGTGCGTACATTTATTCAGCACAATCTTGGTGAAATCCGTCCTGTAAATAAACTATATTATATCGCACCGATGTTTCGGCAGGAAAGACCTCAAGCAGGTCGTTTTAGACAATTTCATCAAGTAGGAGCAGAGATATTTGGTACAAAAAGTTTTATTGCTGATGGGGAGTTAATAATTCTTGCTGATGAAATGCTTCGCGGATTGAATGTCAAAAATTTAGAGTTGCATTTAAATAGTGTTGGATGTCCGGTATGCCGATCGATTTATGTAGAAAAATTAAGGGAATACTTCTCTCAATTCGTTGATAAACTTTCAGAAGACAGTAGAACGAGATTGGATAAAAACCCTCTTAGAATTCTTGATTCGAAAGATGAACAAGATACCCTACTGAAAAATGATGCGCCTTCGATACTTGAGAATTTGTGCGATGACTGTAAATCCCATTTCGATGGATTAAAAGAGTTTTTGACTATGAATCAAATTAAGTTTTTACTCAATCCTAATCTTGTCAGAGGCCTGGACTATTACACAAAAACAGCCTTTGAATTTACATCAAGCGATCTTGGTGCACAGGATGCAATTTGCGGAGGTGGTAGGTACGATCTTTTGGTTTCTCAACTTGGGGGGAAGGAAACACCAGGAATTGGATGGGCGTGCGGCATCGAAAGAATTTTATTAGCAGCTGAAAAATATGAACAATCTGAAGAAACAAAGTTAGATTGTTTCGTTTGCACAGTAAAAAGTGATTTTAAAAATTCGGCGTTCAATATTGTAACAGAAATTAGACGTGCAAATATCGCATGCGAAATAGATTTATTAGACCGCAGTCTTAAAGCTCAAATGAGAGAAGCCAATCGACAGAATGCCAAATTTGTTATAATTGTTGGCGAAGAAATGCATGGAGGAAATATAACGCTGAAGAATTTATCCAGCGGCGAGCAAGAACTTATTGAGTTAAAAGATGTGCAGAAAATTCTCAAAAATAAACTTGCCTCAAGCTAGTAGTTTTGCTTACTTCATTTGACTTATGGTAAGAACAAAAAAAGAAAAACCCGCAAGTGAATTAGCTATTATTGACGAATCGACAGGGTGGACACTTAAATACGAATATCAAATTAAACCTGTTTTTGAATTCGACGAAATTTTGAAGAAAAATTTTTTTATAATCGAGCTGTTGACTTACAGGGAATTCGCTTCATTCAGATATGTCATTGATTATATTTTATCAAATCAGAATAGAGAGTATAAAATCAAGATCAAAGGATTAAATTCAAAGGATATATCTTTCCCTTATGCAGGAAAAGCTTCGGTAAGAATTAAGCTTCCATCTTTAATTGGTTTATATACTTTCCATATAATAAAAAAAAATGGTGAGACAAATTCGTTCGATCTGAAAATAAATTCTTATGAAAGAAGCGTTATCTTAGAAAGAGAATTTTTAAAGGATAATAAGAAACACAAGAAATTTGTAGAATATATAGGATAATTTATGTGCCCACAACTTTTTGAAATTGGACCGTTTACAGTTTATAGCTATGGCTTGATGCTTGGAATCGGATTTATAGTTGCAAGCTATCTGCTATCAATTGAGTTCAAACGGAAGAAAATTCATACCGATTTAGCCACTGAGATAACATTACTTGCATTGATCTTCGGAATTATTGGAGCAAAAATGTTTCATTTATTCGAAACGTGGGATACCTTTATTCAAGATCCAATTGGCGAAGCTTTTTCGGCCGGCGGATTAACCTGGTATGGGGGATTTATTCTTGCGGTAATTGCAATTTGGATAAATTCACGCCGAAGAAATTTACCATTCTTTGTGATTGCTGACTCTGTTTCGCCTGCTTTAGCGATTGGTTACGGGATTGGACGTATGGGCTGTCATCTTGCCGGTGACGGGGATTATGGAATTCCAACAACTTTACCTTGGGGAACGGATTACTCTGCAGGTACATATCCTCCTTCATTAGCTTTGAAATATCTTTATCCCGATGGCAACGTTCCTGAAGGTATACTTTGTCATCCCACTCCGGTTTATGAGTTCATTCTTGCTGTAATCATTTTCTTAATTCTTTGGAAGATTAGAAAGAAAAATTTTCCGGATGGAAATTTATTCATGTACTTTCTGATTCTTCATGGGCTTTCACGTTTTGCTGTTGAATTTATTCGGATAAACCCGCAATTGCTATTTGGTCTATCTGAGGCACAAATTATTTCAGTGATATTAATTCTAATTGGAATAACAGGGATCATTTTCTACAAAAAAAAATCAGACTTAAAACGATTCGATCCAACGACCGTGAAATATACTCCGAAACCCAAAAAGTAATTTTGTAAATGAGTTTAATTGTTGGTCGGCATCCTGTTCTTGAAGCGCTTAAGTCGGGAAAATCAATTGAGAAAATATTTGTCCTATTTGGCTGTAAAGGGGGGTCGTTAGGTGAGATACTTAAATTTGCTCACGATAAGCATGTAAAAGTTGTTGAAATTAACAAACAAAAATTTCAAGAGATAACAAAAGACCTGCCGGCTCAGGGAATAGCTGCATTCATTTCTGATAGAAAATATTTTGAGATTGAGGACATCATCAGCGAGGCGGAAAATAAAAACCAAAAACCATTCATTCTCATTTTTGACAATATTCAGGATCCTCATAATGCCGGAGCTTTAATCCGCACTGCTGAATGTATGGGCGCTCACGGAATAGTTGTTACAAAAGATAATTCGGCAAGCTTAAACAGCACAGCGGCAAAAGCATCTGCCGGCGCAATTGAGCACGTTAAAATTTGTAAGGTTACAAATCTCGCCCGCTCGATTGATGCGATGAAAGAAAAAGGAATATGGATAATTGGCACTTCATCGAGGGCAGAAAAAACAATTGATCAAATTGATGTAGACCTTCCGCTTGCTTTAGTTCTAGGCAGGGAAGGCGAAGGAATGCGGCGATTAACTGAATCGAAATGCGATTTCCTTGTCAAGATTCCTCTCTATGGTAAAATCGATTCATTGAATGTATCTGTTGCAGGGGGAATATTAATGAATGGGATACAAAATCGAAGAAGAAAAATTTTCTAAAATCTTTATCACAATTTTCATTTTTTATCCCTCCTCAGATAAAGCGCATCTTCCAGTTTTCATATTCCATTATCCATGCCCAATTTTCAAATACAATACAAATTCCTCTGTACTTTGATTTTATTCTGTCGTAATTTAAGAGTGTTCGAGAATGCTTTCTATGAAAATAGATTTCACCACTCTAAAAAATAGCATACAAATTATCTCAGTGGATTCAAAAAATTTAAAGGTATTGAGTCAACTGGTAAAAATATCCCGTATTGTTGCATGCAGCTATCTTAACAATATCAGACCATCACTCCATTACTTATACCAACAACAAGGCATCACAACAACAGATCTTTCATATGATTGTATTGCAGAAATATTTTCAAGGGATGAAAATGATAGTTTTTATCGGATCGAGAAGTTTTGTAAATCATTGAACGATTCACTTGAAAAAGTTTCGGAGATCGACATTTTCCTTGCATGGAAAAGTTTTCTTATAAAGGTTGTCGATGCACAATTGGCCAGACTATATTCTCAGTCTGACCCAACTGGAACAAAAATTCTCAGAAATATTCGTGACGTTGTTAGAGAAAGCGATTATTTCATAATGGAGAAAACAATGTCAGGAAATATGCTTGTCCCTAAAAATGTTAATCCACTTTATCACCTCCCTTCAATTCCTATTGAAAAATTTGAGAGCGAGTACTTTACTACAACGTTTGATAGGAAAAGTAGTTTTAATGAACAAATAGCAATCGTTTATAATATTTTGACAGGACAATCCGAATACAGAAGGACAATACTGCTATTAGATATCAGTAAAATATTTAAGCACAGATTTTTTAGCGATTCCATTCCAAATAACTCCAACAACGAGAGTTCTTATAATGTTAGGAGTTTAACTAACTTAGAGATTGAAGAATTTGAGTCTAGAGTTTTGTCAACATTAAAAGAGAAGATATTCCTTCAATATTTTGCTAAAGGTAAATTTAACAAAGCTCAAGCAGAAGGTGTATATTTTGCAGTTCGGGATATTGTCAACGATTGGTGCTTAAATGGCGAGTGTGAAGAAACATTCTATAATTATTTGGCAAGGTATATCGCAATAAATGAAGCGTTATATTCCAATACTTATAAAGCAAAGCTTGAATATTTAACAAAATTGGCAAGAGAAGAATTTATTTCTTTGATAGATTCTGAAATTTAATTTTCTGCAAAGAGAGTAGAACGTCGAAATATAATAGTAAGAATAATTTTGAGTTATGAATAACCATATAGAAATACACCACCTTGAATTGTTGCTCTTGGGCGATTCGCATCTGTCGGTGGAAGAAAGAGAAAAAGTACTGCTTCACTTAGAGGAATGCAGTTTTTGTGAATCTAATTATTGTAATGCTTCAAGGGAAAAGATACTGGTGTAAAAAAAATAAACAGATAAAACGAATAAAAATCAAGCTGCATTCTTCTTACCCTTCCAATACTGATCACGTAATA
>Ga0194120_10002636_pt1 | contig 30560 bp, 30 predicted proteins | sample TA2MahCa65mmetaG_FD_148642 | JGI IMG/M metagenome (GOLD analysis project Ga0194120, IMG submission 148642) | Freshwater microbial communities from Lake Tanganyika, Tanzania - TA2015019 Mahale Deep Cast 65m | ecosystem: Environmental > Aquatic > Freshwater > Lake | place: Tanzania: Lake... | reverse complement strand
GGAGCAGGACTTCGTGCGATCCTCTCATCAGGCGACCTCCTCTGGAACGGCGTGTAATCTGCAATTCAACCGTTCCACCGGAGGTCGCTTTCGTCAAGCCACGGCCTCAACTTTGGGAGTTACACCCAATGGTTTGGAGGTTAGAGGGTCAATGAAGCATAGTATTTCGCACGTCTCGAAGGTGCTGCCCGTGCTGATCGTGGCCGGTTGCGGCACCGTCCCGGCAGTGACGGCGCCCAAGGCGCAGCCGCAGCAGGCCAAGGCGCAGGCCGTCACCGCCAAGAGCGACGTCAACGTCAAGGTGGCCGAACTCGGCACAAAGGCCGCCTACGCCCGGCTCTCGGCGAATCCGGGCATCGTGCACAAGGGCGGCCGCTCCTGGCTGAACCTCGACGTTTGGTCGGACAGCAAGAAGATCAAGTCCTGGAACGCCCGCTGGTGGGCTTCCGAGGGCATGCTGGATCGCTGGGTGACCCGCGATTCGAGCTACAACGGCTGGTGGGCACCCTTCAACCCGTTCTCCACGTACTCGTACATCCAGGCCCGGGTGCACGTGGACTTCGAGGATGGCACCGACGCCGACGGCACGCTGCAGGTCAGCGTCTGGGTGACCCAGTAGCTGCCGCAGCCACCAGGATTGCCCCCGGCTTCCGGCCGGGGGCTAATGCTTCCAGCCCGCGGCTACTTCTTGGCCGGAGTGGTGGTCGTGAGCTTGCCGGCGGCCGCACCGTGGCAGTTCTTGCAGTCGGCCGTCTTGTACTTCTTGAGCATGTCGGCGGCCTTCGGCGTGAGATTGGTCTTCTTGGCCGGCATGGCGGCGTGGCAAGCCTTGCAGCTGGCGCCCTTGACGAAGGTCGGCTTGGCCATGGCCGGCTGGGCGGAGAAGGCGATGGTGGTGAGTAGCGCGAGTGCGGCGGGGAGTATGAGGCGGCGCATGGGATCCTCTCTCGAGATTCGCCCCGGGGGGCGAGCGGGGGTCTACCAGAGGTATGGTACTTTCAGCGCACGGAAAGGGTTTCAGGGATTTCCCCCGGATCTGCTCCGGCCGGCCGGGCCTGCGCCAGGCGAAGGCAGAGCCGCGAGATCTCGCGCCCCAGCATGTAGCGCCCGCGGTTGCTCCGCGCGGCGAGGCGGCAGCCGCCGGTCTCGGGGCTCACCCAGACCTGGGTGTGGCTCCCGGCGGCCATGAGCGTCCCGGCGACCACGACTAAGAAACCCAGGTACATGAGGGGAATGCCCGGATCCGACTTGGTCTCGAAACCCGAGTAGTGGCTCGGCCCGGCGTACCGCACGCTCGCGCGCCCGATGCGGGCCGTTTCCCCGGGGGCCAGGCGCGCCACGGCCCCGCCGCTCCCGGCGTCCAGCACAACCAGCGGCGCACCGGGGGCGTCGGGGTGCACCAGGTGGACCCGCCGGCCGCCGAGAGCGACAGCGCCCGAACTGGCGCCACGCATGCCGAATCGTATCTCGGCCCGCCCCGCCAGCGGCACCAGCCGTGCCCTCGCGCCATCGGCCGCCAGCCAGGCGCCGGCCACGCCCCAGGACGACTGGTAGACGTAAATCCCCTTGTAGACAAGGGGTTCGCCGACGCGGATGGTCGCCCGCGCCTTGACCGACCCGTCCTCGACGATCGACAGGGCGGAGTGGTACTGCTTGACCGAGCCGTCGTCGTAGAAAGTGGTCCAGAACCGGTCGAGGCGGACCGCGAAGTCCGGGGGGTGCGCGGCCAGGACTCCCCGCGCCCGCGACTCGAGGAACGCGGTGCGGGCGCGCATCTCCTCTCCCGGGCGCAGGGAAAACGAGTGCTTGAAGCCCGTGAGGCCGGCCACGACGGCGGCGCCCAGGATCAGAAACAGCCCCAGGTGCACCACCGGGGGCCCCAGGCGGGTCCAACGACGCTTGTCGCCGGCCCACCCGCCGTCGGGGAGCGCCCGGCCGCGGAAACCGGCCGCTCGCAGCTCCGCGGCGACCTGACCGACCCCGACGCCCGTCAACGAGCGTTGCTCCGGCAGGGTGCCGCGCACTGCCTCCGGGAGGTCGGGAGGGGGGTCGAAGGCGAGGCCCAGTCGCGCCCCGAACCGTGCGTACGTGCACACCGCCAGGTTCAGGAAGAAGCAAGCCACGAGGCCGAGGAACCACAGCGAGTAGAAGACGTCGTGGGCGGTCAGCGCTATCAGCGCCGTCTTCACCCAGTCCGGCACCCCCGCCAGGCCGAAGACCTTGCTGGGCGGCCCCTGCGGCACGATGGTCCCGAGCACCGACGCCCCGGCTATCGCCCCGATGAGCGCGACGGCCAGTCCGGGGCTGCTCCAGATCCTGACGAAGGAACTGCGGATGGCAGCCGGTTCCCGCGGGCCTACGATTTCGTCTTCCGGGTTCATGGCGGGTCGTGTCCCTAGCGTAGAGAGTTCGTCGCCGCGAGAGATCAGTAGGTGCGTGCAGGCCTTCGTAGGCTACACTGGCGGCGGATCTCGCCGACCCGCTCCCGGCCCAGAATCCTCCCGTGAATTCAGACTTCCGTCTCCGCCCCGGCCAGCGCCGCACGCTCGCCGCACTGGCGCGCGTGGTCTGCCCGCCGGACATGGAAGCGCGTGGCCTGGGCGCCGCCGTGTTGGAAGAGACGGAGCTCATGATCCGGGCGATGCCGGCCTACCTGCGTTGGGGCCTGGTGGCCGGGCTCCTCGCCTTCGACCAGGGCTACCGCTTCCAGCGCGGCTCGGGCGGCCGGCCGTTCGCGGCGGCCGCGGACCCGGCCTCGGCGGAGAGCTACTTCGAGCGCTGGCACCGGAGCGCGCTGTCGGCCTGCTTCCAGTTCGCCAAGGCCGTGAAGGGCCTGCTCTGCTTCGCGTACTACGAGCAGCCGGAAGTGCTGGAAGCGCTGGGCGTGCACGCCGACCGGTGGATCGACGAGGTCGGCCGCCGTCGCCTGGAGTCGTATGGCGCCGAAGTGCGTCGCGCCGACGAGGAGGTGCTCGGGTGAGCGCCGTCAAGGGCCGGGAGGCGATCGACCGGGACGTCCACGTCGACTGCGACGTCGTGGTGGTCGGCTCCGGCGCGGGCGGCGCCGTGGCCGCCGCCGAGTTCGCCGAAGGGGGCCTCTCGGTCGTGTTGATCGAGGAAGGGCACCACTACCGTACCGAGGACTTCCGCTTCCGGCCGGGCCACGCCATCCGCACGATGTACCGCGACGCCGCCGCATCGATGACCATCGGGACGGTGCCCGTGATGTACCAGGAAGGTCGCGTCCTGGGCGGCTCGACGGTCCTCAACGGCGGCATGTCATGGCCCACGCCCGAGAAGATCCTGCGCCGGTGGGAGGCCGAGGACCGACTGCCCGAGATCTCGCCCGAGGCCATGGCGCCGCACTTCGAGCGCGTCGAACGCCTGATCAGCGCCAGGCCGCAGGATCCCGAGTCGCTCGGCCGCGACACCCTGCTGTACTCCGAAGCGGCCAAGCGCCTGGGGTACGAGACGATAGACAACATCCGCAACCAGGTCCATTGCGCCGGGTCCAACAACTGCGCGTGGGGCTGTCCCACCGGTGCCAAGCGCTCGATGCTCCTGACCTACGTCCCGCGCGCCCTGGCGCGAGGAGCGAGTTGCTTCACCGACTGCCGGGTCGAGCGCATCACGCGCCGCGGGCACCGGGCGACCGGCGTGGTGGGGCGCTTCCTGGCCGCCAACGGCCGGCCCACGCATCGCCTGACCGTGCGCGCCCGCCTCGTGGTGGCCGCGGGCGGGGCCGCCCAGACGCCGGCCCTGCTCTGGCGCAGCGGCTTTCGCTCCGAATCGGGCCAGCTCGGCCGCAACCTCACGCTGCACCCCAACGGGAAGCTCATCGGCATCTTCGCCGAGGACGTCTCGGGCTGGAAGGGCGTCCACCAGGGCCACCAGGTCCGCGAGTTCATGGACGAGGGCATCCTGACGACCGCGGTCAACGTCCCGCCGTCGGTGGTGGCGATGACGACCCCCTATCACGGCGCGCGCCTGGCCGACTTGCTGGCCGAGTACAACAAGATGGTGATCGCCGGCATCCTCGTGGAGGACTCGACGACGGGCCACGTCAAGGTCGGGCCGGGCGGGCGGCCGTTCCTGTTCTACGAAGTGACCGACTTCGACGTGGCGCGCATCCGGCGCGGGCTCTCGCTGGCCGCCGGCATCCTCTTCGAGGCCGGCGCGCGCAAGGTCCTGCTGCCGTTCAAGCACGCCCCGGAATTGACCTCGGCCGACCAGATCCCGCGCCTCATGGAGATCCCGATCGCCCGGCGAGAGATGGAGATCTTCACCGTACACCTGATGAGCACCTGCCGCATGAGCGCCGACCCGAAGCTCGGCGTGCTGGACGAATGGGGGATCTTCCGGGGCGCCGCGGGGCTGATGGTCTCGGACGCGAGCATGCTCCCCGGCCCCATCGGCGTGAACCCGATGGAGACCATCTGCGCCCTGGCCACGCGCAACGCCCGGCACGTCCTGGAAGACGCGCGAACATTGCTGGGCTGAACCGCGCTAGCGCGCGGCCAGGAAGGCGACCAGGGCGCCGATGTCGTCGTCGCTCAGGTCCTTCCAGGGCGCCATGGCGGGCATCTGCATGCCGGCCTTCATCTTGGAGAACGAGATGTTCTTGATGTTGGAGGCGCTGCCCTGGCCATGGCAGCCGGCGCACGGGGCGTAGAGCGTCTCGCCCTTGGCGACCTGGCTCTGGATGGCAGGCTGCGGCGGGGGCGGGACGCAGGCGGCGGCGAACAGCGCGGCTCCGAGGGCGAGGGCGCAAGTCAGACGGCTCATCATCGTTCTCCCGCTACTTCTCGAGACTCTTCAGGTATGCTGCGAGGGCCTTGAGGTCGCCATCCTTGAGCTTCCGGAAATCCGCCATGGAATCGCTCTTGAACGACGCCTTGAGGGCGGCCGCGCCGAGTCCGGCCAGGTCCTTGGCTTCGTGGCAAGCCGCGCACCCCTGGCCGGCGGCCTCCGAGTCCCAGAGTTTCTTCCCTCTGGCCACCAGGGCCGCGTTGTCGACCTTGGGGGCCGGCGTGGCCGCCGGCGGCGGAGGGGAAGGAGCCCGTGCGGGCTCGTCGGCGGGCTTCGCGCCCGGCGGTGGGATCTCCGCGACGGCTACCGGCGGCTCCACCGCGGCTGGCGGCTCGGCCGCCACCTGGGCCGGAGCCTCGGCCGCCGGTGCCACCTCAGGGGCGCTGACCTCGTCCTCGGACGGTGCCGGTGGCGGCGCCAGGAAGTCCGGGACGAACATCTTGAGCAAGCGCGCCTTGAGGTTGGCCGTGAACGCGAAGCCCACGAACAGGTCGCTGGTCGAGGCGGCCGCCTGCGCCGTGCCGCCCAAGGTGTTGGTCGGCACGTTACTGACCTCGAAGGCAAGCAGGTGCTGGCTCCCCGGGAGCTTGCCCTGGAGGGCGCCGCTCCATGCGGGAATGCCCGCGAGGTGGTCGAAGTACTTGCCCCAGTCGCCGGCCAGCGAGAGGTTGTCGTTGAGGCGCAGGGTGGCGCCGACCGTGCCGCTCGTGCGGATGCCCGTCTGCGCCACCAGGGCGTTGTCGACGTATGCGTACTGGTAGGCAACCGACCGGACGGTGCCGAGGAGGCCCACCCGGCCCGCGGTATGGCCGATCGAGATCCCGAGGGCCTCCTGCGCCGAATTGCTGGTCAGGTTGCCCGAGTACCAGGGAGCCGAGGTGTCGCCCTTGAGGCCCACGGTCGACACTCCCTGCAAGAGGGTGACCGACAGCGGCGCATCCGGCCAGAGGCCGCCCTTGCCCTGGGAGAGAATGCTCTGCCGCAGGCTGATGCCCAGATCATGCGAGCCCTGCACGGGCGACTTCCCGGCCGGGCCGGCCGCATAGCCCTTCGACGCGTACGTCGAGTAGATGCTCAGCCACGGCAGCACGCCGATATCCAGGTAGAGGGTCGGCCAGGCGCTGATGGTGCTGAGGCTCGAAATGCGATGGTTGAAGAGGAACTCCACCGCACCGGGATCGGCCAGCGTGACCGGAGCGATGTTGGGCGTGCGGGTGACGAAGTCCACGGCCGCGGGGACCGGCGTCGCGTAGAGGCAGACCGCCACCGTCAGGGCGAGGGCGCGGGGGCCGGAGAATCTGGTCATCGTTGGCTCCAAGGTCGAATCGCTGGCTGCCTACTGGAGTTGCCCCAGGTAGATGGCCATGTCGGACTTCTGCTGGGTGGTGAGGGTGCCCCAGTCACCCATCGTGGTGCGCGTGGACATCTTCTGGGACAGCGTCGGATCGCCCATGCCGCGCAGGTTGTAGCCAAGGCCCTTTCCGTCGGCGGCATGGCAGGTCGCGCACTTCGCGTCGTACACGGTCTTCCCTGCCGCGACTCGCGTCGCATCGGGCGTCGGCGTGGGCGACTGGCCCGGTGCCAGGGTCGGAGCCGCCGTGGGGGTCGGCGTCGGCGTGGGACCTGGCGAGGCCGGCAATGGCGTCGGCAACGGGATCGCGTTGAAGCCGAAGAATGCACAACCGACCGAGAGGGACAGAAAGGTCGCCCCGACCGCGAATCCTAGCTTCTTCAAGGGTCTTTCTCCAGAGCGCCGGATGGGTCCGGCCTTACAGTTTGAAACCGGCTTGCCTCCGGCACTACTCGATCGTCATCAGAGTAGTAGCGCTTAGAAAGCGGACGGAACACGTATTTGATTGGCTAATCGCAGCATAACCGGGTTTCTTCGCACGTCTTATTGCCAGGTTCCCGTAATTACGAGAAAACCCGTAAAGGCAAACGCCATGTCCTGGCGGCTTCAGCTAGACCTGCTGGCTTCTGGCGCCATGGCGTCGGCCAGCTGCTGCTCCTCGTAGTCCAGCGGGTGTTCGAGCTTGTACAGGTGCTCGGGGACCCGGCCGGTGAATATGGATCGGTTGAACGGGAAGATGTGCGGCGCGAAGTGTGCATTGTAGAAATGGACGACCAGGAGCCAGCCGGTCGCCAGCACCGCCTCGTCGCTGTGGGCGATCGTGGCCACCGGCAATGCCACGCCGGGCAGCCAGGTCGTGACCTCGAGCGGGAACATCAGGATCAGCCCGGTAAGCCCCATGAGCGGCACGCCCCAGAAGACGGCCAGGTAGTCGAACTTCTCCAGGTAGGAGTAGCGGCCGATGCGGGCCTTCTCGTCGGCCATGCCCAGGCAGTACGCGGTGTTCTGCGCGAAGTCGCGCGCGTCCCCGAGCGTGGGAACCATCCGGGTCGGGAGCCGCCGCCGCGCCACCGCGATGCAAGCGAGCCAGACGAGGTGGTAGGCCGCCGCCGCCAGCATGAGCCAGCCGGCGAAGTGGTGGATGCCGCGGGCGTTGTCGGCTCCCCCGAAGAAGCGGATGGCGAGCTGGCTTGCGGGCCAGTCGTAGAACTTCTGCGGCAGTCCCGTGAGCACCAGCAGCAGGACGGAGGTCATCATCAGGAAATGCTGCGCGCGCTGGTGGACCGAGAAGCGCACGATCTGCCGCTCGGTGACGGGTACCGGCACCTCGACGGGCAGCCGCCTCGTGCCGCGGGGCATCGCCTGCGGGGCCGCCGGGGCGGCGGACGGTGCCTCCTCCCGCCGGGCTCCCGATCCCTCCGCGAGCGCGTCGCCCGGCGCTCCGGAACTCATGACCTCACCTCCTCGTCGCCCGGCGCTCCCGGATCCGGCGGGCTCTCCGCCGGCGAATCGCCAGCCGAGACCTTGCGCCGGCGCCGCGTCACGCGGGCGGCCACGTCGAAGCCGACCATGAACAGGAAGCCGAACGTGAGCACGGCGCTCGTGAAGCCGAAGAACAGGCGCTCGGCGAAGTACACGGCCGGATACTGCTCGGGAGAGGCCTCTTTGTGGCCCATCCACGCCGCGGCGAAGCGAGCGCCCGCGCCCGGATGGCAGTTGCCGCAGGTGTCCGGCAAGTTGGCCTTGAAGACCGGCGAGGTCGGGTCGTGCGCGCCCTTGATGTCGTGGTAGCCGTGGCACGTTATGCAGGTGGCCTTGGGATGCTGCGTGATCTCGTAGGGCGACAGGACGTTCGCCTTGCCGTGGAAATTGCTCAGGTAGGTCTTGTAGACCACCGCTTCCAGCCCGTAGCGCCCCATCACGTCGGCGCGGGAGTGGCACTTGGCGCAGGTGGCGGCCACGCCGGTGCGGTATGCCGGCGAGTCTGGGCTGAGGACGCGGGCGATGGAGTGGGGCGTGCCGTGCGTGCTGTGGCAGTCGATGCAGGTGGCGGCGTCCTTGCCGCCAGCCTCCAGGCTCTTGCCGTGCACGCTCGTCCTGTGCTCCGCGAGTTGCGCGCCGTGACACTGGCCGCAGGCCGCCGCGATCGACTTCTTGGTCACCGGGTGGATCTTCTTGTGCGGCTCGCTCCCGTGGCAGGTGACGCACGCGACGAAGCGGTGGGCGTACGACCGATCGGCGTCGAGTTGCTTCTCGGTGTCGGGCCGCGGCGACATGTTCGAGACGATCTCGAACTCGGGCTTGTTGTGGCACACCCGGCAGTCGGCGCTGAGTGCCGCGGCCCTGCCGTTGGACGGCTCGCCGGTCTCGAGGAGGAGCTTGGGATCGGGCGGCGAGGCCGTCGCCTCGTGGCAGGACAGGCAGGTGTCCGTGGCGTAGCCTTCGTGATCGGCCGGCGCGGGCCGACTCTTCCCCGGCCCGTGGCACGTCAGGCATTCCGAGGCGCCCTGGAGCGGGTGGCGTACGCGCGGCGGGCCGCCGTCGCCTTCCGCCCGCGCCCCGCCCGCGCCAAGCGCCGCGAGCGCCAGGCAGATGACGAGGGCGCCGCGCCCCGCGAGAGTCATTTCGCGGCCGACCCGTGGCACTCGAAGCATTTCATGTCCCCGAAGTCTCCGCCGGGATGGTGGAACGCCTCGCCCTTGGCCGTCATCTTCTCCATCTCGGCCTCGGTGCCCTGGGCGAGTATCACGTGGCAAGCGGTGCAGTCGTTGGCCTTGATGGACTGCTTGCCGTCCGGGGTCCTGTGCTGGCCGTCGTGGCACCGGAAGCAGCCTGGCCATTCCTTGTGGCCGGTGTTGGTCGGATACGCCTTCCAGTTGGCCTTCATCTCGGGGAAGAAGTTCTGCTTGAAGATGCGCTGCACCTCCGAGATGGTCTCCTTCAGCCGGGGATCGCTTGCGTACTTGTCGTGGAGGCCCGTGGCGATTTTCTCGAGGGCTTCGGTCTCGGTGGAGTAGCTGGCGTCGAGCAAGGCGACGGCCTCGCGCTTGATGCCGGGGATCTTGCGGTCGATTCGGCCCACGGACAGCGCCAGGTCGACCGCGTCGTTGGGGCTCTGGAAGATGTGGCTCGGCCGGTTGTGGCAGTCCATGCAGTCCATTCGCCGTATCTGGCCCTTGTCGGGCGGCCCCTTGAAGTCCGGCGTCACGAATTCGGTCACGACCCCCTGGGGATCGGTCATGCGCACCCACGGGATGGTCTCCCGCTTCTCGTCGGTAGCGACGTACTCGACCTTGTTGCCCACGTTCATGTGCCAGTGGATGCCGCCGACCGGCCCGTTGGTCGGGTCGCCGCCTCCCACCTTGAGGAGCAGGCGCACCGAGTACGGCGTGTTCTTGTCGTCGCCCAGGAAGCGGGTGTAGGTGCGATCGGTGTTGCCGATGAACTTCTTGGGCCAGTGGCAGTGCTCGCACGTCTCTTGCGCCGGGCGCAGGTTCTTGATCGGCGTGGCGATCGGCCGCTCGAACTTGTCGAAGGTCGTAGCGTACGTCTGGTACATGCCGCTGATCTTCGCTTTCACGTACCATTCGGCCCCTTCGCCGATGTGGCATTCGGAGCAGGAGACCCGCGCATGCGGGGAGTTCTGGTACGTCGTGAACTCCGGCTTCATCGGCACGTGGCACGCCTGGCCGCAGAACGACACCGACTCCATGAAGTGGTAGCTGCGATAGCTTCCCAGCGAGACCAGGGTGAGGAACACGATCGACCCGAAGAAGAAGTAGACCAGGCGGCGCCGATCCCGCGGGCGATTGGTGTCGATGGACAGGAAGGGCGGGGGCGCGCCGGGGGCGGCTTCCTTGAGTTGCCGGCGCTGGATCAGGGCGCCTATGACCATCACCACGACGCCTAGCAAGCCGATCCCCGGCGCGATCAGGTAAGCGACGACTCCCACGTAAGGATTGCTGTAGGGTGCGAACAGGTCGAGCAGGAACAGCAGCAGGAACGAGAAGCCGCCGCCGGCCGCGCACAGCAGGCCCGCCATGCCGATCCAGTTTCGCAGCGGGGAGGGCAGGGCGAAACCGACCAGGTACCCCGTGCCCGTACGGCCCTCCTGGCTCTCGGGGGGAACCGGATTCTCGCTGGGAGTCATCGTTGTAATTCTCGATTGGGGAGCGGTAACGACTGGATCGGCAACTTGACCGATCCGGAATCATATTGCTGCGCAAAATGCCGAATCGCGAGCGCTCTAAGTACCTATTTTAGATATTGAGCGTGAAGTATCGCAACAAAGTGTAAAGACGCGCATAACAATACACTTCTTCACGCTATATACCGCTAAGTAGTCACTAGCAGGTCTGACTACGTAGTCGCGCCGGACCACTAGGGGAAACGCCCACGCAGGCCGTTGCGTGCCGGCGACCGAACCCATAGCATGGCCGAATGGGCTCGGGGTCGGATCCAAGCGCGACATGGGACGTCGTCGTGGTCGGCGGCGGGCATGCCGGCTGCGAGGCGGCCCTGGCGGCGGCGCGCCTGGGAGCCCGGACGGCGCTCCTGACTTTGCGGCGCGAGGCGATCGCCGCCATGCCGTGCAACCCCGCGGTGGGCGGACCGGCCAAGGGCACCCTGGTGCGAGAGATCGACGCCCTCGGGGGAGAAATGGCGCGAGTCACCGACGCCACGCGGCTCCAGATCAAGATCCTCAACGCGTCGAAGGGCCCGGCCGTCCAGGCCTTGCGCGCCCAGAGCGACAAGGCCGAGTACGCGGCGGCGATGCGGGCGGCCGTCGAGGCGACCGCCTGCGTCCTGGAGTGCGCCGTCACCGACATCCTGCCTGAGGCGCGGGGGGAATTCCTCGGCCTGGGCACCTCCCTGGGCCTCATGCGCGCGAGGGCGATCGTCCTCACCACCGGAACCTTCCTGGGCGGGAAATGCTTCACCGGCATGACCGTCACGCCGGGCGGGCGGCACGGCGAGGCTCCCGCGACCGGTCTGACGGCGGCGTTGCACCGCCTGGGCTTCCAGACCGGGCGCCTCAAGACCGGCACGCCGCCCCGCGTCAGCCGCGCCTCCCTGGATTTCGACCGCCTGGAACTCGCGCCCGGCGACGACCGCCCCCTGCGATTCTCGTACCTCCCGTGTCCGGTCGAGCGGCCGAACATCCCGTGCCACCTGACCTACACCTCGGGGCGTACGCATGCGATCATCCGCCGCAACCTGGATCGCTCCCCGCTGTACCAGGGCCTCATCGGGGGCGTCGGGCCGCGGTACTGCCCGAGCATCGAGGACAAGGTGGTGCGGTTCGCCGACAGGGACCGCCACCAGCTCTTCATAGAGCCCGAGGGCCTCGGGCCCGACCTCTTCGACTCGCTGTACGTGCAGGGCTTCTCGACCTCGTTGCCGGCGGACGTGCAACTGGATTTGCTGCATACGCTGCCCGGCCTGGAGCGCGCCGTCATGCTGCGCCCCGGCTATGCGGTCGAGTACGACTACATTCTCGCCACGCAACTCGATCCCACGCTGGAGAGCCGGGCGGTGCCGCGGTTGTTCTGCGCCGGCCAGATCAACGGCACCAGCGGTTACGAGGAAGCGGCCGCGCAGGGCCTGGCCGCCGGGATCAACGCGGCCCTGCGCGCCCGGGGCGACGCGCCGGTGGTCTTCGAGCGCGCCGCATCCTACCTGGGGACGCTGATCGACGACCTGGTCACCAAGGAGATCCGCGAACCGTATCGCATGCTCACCAGCCGATCCGAGTGGCGGCTGCTGCTGCGCGGCGACAACGCCGATCTGCGCCTCACGGAGCTGGGGAGGCGCCTGGGACTGGTGCGGGACGACCGGTGGGCGGCGTTCACCGCCCGCGCGGGGGCGATCCGGGAGGCGCTGGCGTGGCTGGGGGCCACGCGAGTCGGCCCGTCGGACCGCGCGACCGACCTGCTGGGCGCGGCCGGGGAGACGCTGGACGCGCCGGTCTCGCTGCTGGAGTTGCTGCGGCGGCCGCGCGTGACGGCCGCCGCCGTGTGGCGCCTGGGCGGCCGGGAGCCCGCCTCGGAAGACGTCCTCGAGCAGGTCGCCATCCAGGCCAAGTACGAGGGCTACATCCGGCGCCAGGAGCAGGAAGTGGCGCGGCTCCGCACCATGGAAGAGCGGTCGCTCCCCCCGGATCTGGATTACCAGGACATCTCCGGCCTGTCGCGCGAAGCGCGGGAGAAGCTGGACCGCATCCGGCCGGCGTCGGTGGGGCAGGCCGCGCGCATCGGCGGCATCTCGCCGGCGGACGTCTCGCTCCTCCTGGTCCATCTCGAACTGCGCCGCCGCGCGCTCGCCTGAGCCCCCCGTAGCTTGCCCGGGGCCCCGTCGGGAGTGCCCGTGCTATCCTGAATGGGTAGTAAATCTTTTCTTAATATCGAAGGGCCCGCAGTCGTGGAACGTGAAGTCGTCGAAGTCAGCGCCGTATTCGTGGGTGGGGGGCCGGCCAGCCTGGCCGGAGCCATCCACCTCGCGCGCCTGGTGGACGAGCACGCCGCCAAGGTGGGCAGGGGCGAGGCCCAGTGGGGGCCTACCGGCCCCATCGACAAGGAATCGATCGTCGTCCTGGAGAAAGCAGCCGATTTCGGCACCCACGAGCTTTCCGGCGCGGTGATGGATCCGCGCGGCCTGCGCGAACTGTTCCCCGACTTCGAGAAGGAAGGCTGCCCGATCGAGGGCCCGGTGACGGTGGACGAGGTGCGCTACCTGGGCGACGGCGGCCTCAACCTCAAGTTCCCCGTCACGCCGCCGCCGCTGCAGAATCACGGCAACCTCGTCGTGTCCCTCAACAAGCTCGTCGGCTGGCTTGCGAAGAAGGCCGAGGAGACCGGCATCCTGCTGGCTCCCGGGATGCCCACCGCATCGCTCCTCATCGAGGGCGACAGGGTCGTGGGCGTCCGGGGCACCGACACCGGGCGCGACAAGCAAGGCAACCCCAAGGGGACCTTCCAGCCCGGCACCGACTTCCGCGCGGCCGTGACCATCCTGGGCGAAGGCACGCGCGGCCACCTCACCAAGTCCCTGATCGGGCGGTTCCGGCTGGACCACGGCAAACGTCCCCAGCTCTGGTCGCAGGGCATCAAGGAAATCTGGAAGCTCGCGCCCGGCAAGCACGTGCCGGGGAAGGTGGTCCACACCATGGGCTTCCCGCTGCGCAGCGAGGAGTACGGCGGCTCGTGGATCTACCACATCGACGCCGAGCACGTGTCCCTCGGCTTCGTCGTGGGCCTCGAGTACCATGATCCGCTGCTGGATCCCCAGCGCCTCATGCAGGTCTTCAAGACCCACCCGTACGTCCGCGAACTCCTCGAGGGCGGGACCCTGGTGCGCTACGGCGCGAAATCGATCCCGGTGGGCGGCTACCACTGCGTGCCGCAGATGACCGTGGACGGCGCCCTGCTGGTCGGTGACTCGGCCGGCCTGGTAAACGCCATGCGCCTCAAGGGCATCCACATGGCGATCAAGAGCGGCATGCTGGCCGCGGAGGCCGCATTCGCCGCTCTCCTGAAGGGCGATGCGAGCCGCGAGCAGCTCAAGGCCTACGAGGACACGTTCTGGCAGTCCTGGGCCGGCCAGGAGCTGTACGGGGTGCGCGACTTCCACCAGGGTTTCGAGCGCGGTTTCCTCCCCGGCCTGCTAAACGCGGGGCTGGTCACGCTCACGGGCGGCATGGGCCTCATGGCCGACTCGCTGGGCCACCGGCCCGGCCACGCCCGCATGAAGACCTTGCGCGAGTACTACGGCCAGCGAGTGCCGCAGACCGACTTCAAGGCCGACGGCGTCCTCACGTTTCGCAAAATCGACGAGGTGCTCAAGTCGGGCACGACCCATGAAGAGAACCAGCCTTGCCACCTGGTCATCGCCGAGCAGGACGTCACGGACATCTGCAACTCGCGCTGCCGCGAGGAGTACGGCAATCCGTGCCAACACTTCTGTCCGGCCAGCGTCTACGAAATGGTTCCCGAGGCGGACGGGCGGGCGCTCCTGCACATCAACGCCTCCAACTGCGTCCACTGCAAGACCTGCGACATCATGGACCCCTACCAGGTGATCACCTGGGTGGCGCCCGAAGCGGGCGGCGGACCGATCTACAGCGGAATGTGACTCGGCTTGCCGACCGGCGCCCGCAGCCGCTGGGCGCCGACCGGCGCGGTCGCGGCCAGGTGGGGCGCCGGGCGCGCCGCGCGCTTGCGGCGCGGCTTCCGGTCGCCGATTTGCGGGATCGCCTTGGCTCGTACCGAAGCCTTACTCAGGCGGGCTGGCATGGCGATCCTCCTGGCGAACGGGGGTTGACCCCCATGCTATCCGCCAGGCCACCTGCCTCCGCGTTTTGCTTCAAGGAGCCTTACAGGTTCCGAAACCGAAACCAAACGCTAACGATGACAGGGCCGGCGCAATCGCCGGCCCTGTCGAAAAGTCCTACTTCTCGGGGTCGGGATCGACCTTCGGCGGGGCCGGCCGTTCGCCGGGAACCGCCGGCGGCACCGGGCCGGGGCCCTTGGGCAGGAAGGTGCCGGGAGGGCCCGAGGAAAGCGCCGTGGCGACCGAATCGTCCGTCCGGCTCATGGCCCCCTTGAGGGCGCCCCAGCCGCCGGTCAGCAGCAGGCCCGCACTCAGGCCTATGGCCGCGGGCACGCCGAGGATCGCCCACAGCGGGGCGGTCGACACGCCGGTCGCGAAGAGGGTGAGCGCTCCGAAGCCGCCGGCGAGACCGGCGACGCCGCCGAGCAGGCCCTTGCCGAGGCCGCCCAGCGAGAACAGCGATTTCTTGACGCCCTCGCCCGCCGTGTTGGCTTCCTGCTCGAGGAAGTCCACCTGCGCGCGCTGGCCGTCGATGGCCAGGTTGTCCGCCGCCTTCAGCTCGCGGTAACCCTTGCCCAGGACCAGGAAGTCGCGCCCGCCGACGGAGATCTTGTAGGAATCGTAGCCATCCTTGTTGGCGTCGAGATACGACTTCACCTCGGAAGCCAGGAAGCCCTGCCGCAGCTGGATGACCTTCCCGTCCAGCCTCTTGCCGTTCAGCGTCACGTTCGCGCTCATTCCCCGTCCTCCGTTAATCCTGCGTTAATTCGCCCTGAGATACTTCGGAGGAATGAGGGCCGATGGTGCGTGAAGCGCCGCAAGCTTTTACGAAGCTTAACCGGTCTACAAACTGGCGGACGGTTCCGATTGCTTCGCGGGCGATTCGGCCTGCTTCACGGGCGCGATGCGCCCCGGGCGCGGGATATCGTCCCGGGAACCGGTGATCCACGTCGGCGGTTCGGCCACGCCGATCGAACCGGCATGGATCGTGGCGCTGAGCGCCGCCGCCACCGCCAAGGCCAGGCCCGCCAGCAGATTGTGCTGCTGCATGTAGGCGGGAGCCCCGCTGAAGATCGGCACCGCCATCGCCAGGACCCCGGCCATGCTCGCCACGTGGCAGAACGCGGCCGGCTGATGGTTCCAGGCGCGCGCCGCCGCCATCGCCACGGCCACGAACCCCGCGGTGATGTTGACGACCACCACCTGCACGTTGGGGAACGCCACTCCCAGCTTCAGATCCCCGCCGCTCCAGGCCAGGGGCCCGAGAGCCATGAGGATGCCGGATCCCATCAGCCAGATCCCGGCCAAGAATGCGATCTCGGCGGCTCGCTGAGCGTTCTTTTGCGCGTCCACACCGCACCTCCAGGGGACCCCATCGTCGCCCAAGTGGGAGCATGCCCGGACGCCGGATACAGTCAACCAGGCCTTGACTGAAGTTAGCCTGAAGCTACTTGGCGATAGACTGCTTGATGTAGTTGACCACGGCCCAGCGCTCCTCCTCGGTCAACTTCTTGGCGTAGGAGGGCATGATGGTGCCGTTGGCGGCCCCGCCCTTCACGATGCGCAGGTACATCTGCCCGTCGGACATGGCCTTGAAGCGGGCGTTGTCCAGGGCCGGCGGCGGCAGCAGCCAGATCGCGCCCACCTTGCCGTCGCCCGTGCCGGTGTTGCCATGGCACGGCCCGCACTGGGCCTCGTACTTGCGCTTGCCCAGATCCAGGTTGAATGCGGTGGCCGGGTAGGGGTTGGGCGGCCCGCCGGTATCGCCGGGCGGGTAGTCGAGGTTTGGCGTGGTGTCGTTCATCGCGACGCTGTCGGCGGGGACCTCCAGGGGCCTTTCCATCGCGCGGTAGCTCACCGACTCGCGCATCTGGCCCTGGCAGGCCACCGAAAACGGCATCGCCGCGACGATCATGCCCAGGGCGAGCGCCCGGGAGCCGAACAACTGCATAGGCATGCGCATCCTCGTTGGCCTCATGAATGCCGGACTATCTCGTCGGCCCCGGCGGACTTCAAGGCGTTCTCCGCGTTGTCGACGTTGGCGCCGCCGCGGCACAGGACCGTCACGGCGGGCCAGCCTTCGGTGACCTTGCTGTGATAGGGAAGCTTGTTGAAGTTCGGCAGCCCGGACTCCCAGAGCGTCCCTATCGCCGAGGCGAAGATGCCGAAGAGCATCGCAAGTTCGTAGATGATGATCGCGCTGGTCGGCAGCGAGAAGATGGGCTTGCCGCCGGTCGGCAACGGATACAGCCAGGCGCTTCCGCCGGCCAGCAGCGTGCCGGTGGAAAAGCCAATGACCCAGAACATGGCCGCGATCTTGCGCAGATTGGTCCTTTGCGCCGGCAGGCCCCAGACCTCGTCGGGGTAGGGGACGGCGGTGATCACGTCTATCTCGCGCGGCGTGAAGTTGGCCTTCAGGGCGTTTTGCACGCCCTGCGCCGCGTTGTCCACCTCGCGGAAGACGCCGAGAACGGTCACGTCAGCCATGTCGCAATCCTCGCTACTCTGCCACGAGGGCCCGCAGATGGCCCACGCCCATCTTCTTGGTGGCGGCGGCCACCTTGTCCTCGCGGATTTCCCAGATCGGCACCAGCGGCGCCATCTTCACGAACATCAGGTAGAGCATCACGAAGCCCGCGAACGGATACAGGGTGATCATCCACTCGACCCACGTGGGCGTGTACGTCGTCCAGGTGTAGCTGGGGCCCTTCTGGACCAGCGTCGGGGCGACGATCAGGTACCGCTCGATCCACATCCCGACGTTGAGGAAGAGCGTCAAGATGAGCAGGGCCCAGGGACTGGTCCGCACTTTCTTGAAACACAGCATCGGGATCATGATGATCGAGTTGGCAAGCATCATCGTGGTCTGCCACCAGAAATACGGCCCCGCGTTTTTGATGTTGAGGACGATGGATTCCTCGGGGAGCTTGCCGTACCAGGTGACCAGGAAGTCGCCCGCCCACAGGTAGGTCCAGACGATGGCCGCCACCAGCATGACCTTCGACAGCTTGTCCAGGTGATAAGGCGTGATGTACTCCTGCCACCCGAAGGCCCAGCGGATGACCACCGTGAGCGTCACGACCAGGCCCATGCCGGAGTAGATGGCGCCGAGCACGAAGTAGGGACCGAAGATCGTGGTGTGCCACATCGGCGCGATGGTCATCGCGAAGTCCCAGGACACGATGGTATGGACGCTGACGGCCACCGGGAGGATGAGCACGGCGAGGAGCAGCACGCAGGTGTTGAGGCGGTGCCATTCCCTCCGCGTGCCACGCCAGCCCAGGGCGACGATGGTGAAGAGCTTCTGGCGCCAGCCGGTGGAATGATCGCGGGCGATGGCGAAGTCGGGGATCGTGGGGAGGTAGAGATAGATGAACGATCCGGACAGGTAGGTCATGATCGCCATGACGTCCCAGGCGAGCGGCGACCGGAAGTTGGTCCACAGCTCCCGCTGGTTGGCGTAGGGCAGGATGTAGTAGAAGAACCAGGTGCGGCCCAGGTGGATCAGCGGGAACTGCGCGGCCATCAGGACCGTGAACACGGTCATGGCCTCGGCGGCGCGGGTGATGGGCCTGCGCCACTCGGCCTTCGACAGGCGCAGGATGGCCGAGATCAGCGTGCCCGAATGGGAGAGGCCCACCCAGAACACGAAGTTGGCGATGAAGGTGCCTTCCATGACCGGCCGGTGGTACCCGATGACCCACATGCCGGTGGCCATCATGTAGCACCACGCGGCCAGGCCGGCCATGAAGCCGGCGCCGCACAGCGCGACCAGGGCCCACCACCGCCAGGTGGTGACGAAGATGGGCTTCAGGATGTCCTGGTTGATCTTCTCGTCTTCGTGGAGCTGGGGCGGATGAACGATCATGCTCATGCCTGGCCACCCTTCAGGTAGTAGACGACCGGCTCGGTCCCCAGGCCCTCCATGAGCCTGAAGCGCCTGGCCGACTCGGCCATGTGGCCGACCTTGCTGTCATGGTCGAGGAGGTCGCCGAACACCAGGGCCTTGGCCGAGCAAGCCTGGGCGCAGGCCGTGGTGAACTCGCCGTCCCTGAGCTTTCGTCCCGCGACGCGGGCGTCGTCCTCGCTTTCGCGGATGCGCTGGATGCAGAATGTGCACTTCTCCATCACGCCGCGGCTCCGCACGCCCACGTCGGGGTTGAGCTGGTTGGGCAAGGGCTCGGGCCAGTTGAGGGCGGCTTCGAACCAGTTGAAGAAGCGGACGTTGTAGGGGTCGTTGTTCTGGCACCAGCGCGTGCCGATGCAGCGGTTGTAGATCTGGGCGTTGAGGCCCTCGGGGGTGTGGTAGGTCGCGTACACCGGGCAGACCGGCTCGCAGGGCGCCGCGGAGCAATGCTGGCACATGACGGGCAGGAAGTGCGCCCGCACGTCGGGATACTCGCCCTCCCAGTAGCGCTCGATGCGGATCCAGTCCACGCTCCGGCCCTCTTCGGTATCGATGGGACCGGCGATCGCCAGGTTGTTCTCGGCGTGGCATGCGACGACGCAGGCGCCGCAGCCGGTGCACATGTCCAGGTCGACGGCCATGCCCCAGCGGTGCTGCGTCCGCTCGGGATGGGCTCCCGGCGCGGCGTGCTCGTCGGCCTTGGTGAAAGGCGGCGGCGCGAGGTCACTTACCCAATCGGCCATACCTTGAACTCCTGGTGAATCTTGTGCGGCAAGCTGATCGACTCCTGTGGCCCGATGCCCTGCGACACCAGCACGAGTTTGCCGAGCGGGACCTTGCGACCGGTCTTGGTGATGCTCACCCGCGTGGCGCCCCACGCCAGGCCTCCGGCCACCGCCTCTACCTGGTCGGCGAGCAGCGCCCGGACGTCTTCACCACGGCCCGGATCGCGCTTCTGCGTGGCTTCCCACGTGTTGGCCGAGTCCACCGAGTCGTAGCGCGTCCCGTACTTGCGGGAGTAGCCGAAGGGCACCCCGACGACATCCTCGGGAAGGCCCGGGTAGGGCACGACCCCCAGCGTCAGCTTGCCGGCGTCCGAGGCGATCTCTACTTCGTCGTACTGCACCAGGCCCAGCTTCTCGCAGGTCCTGGGGTTGATCTCGGCCCAGCCGCCCCAGGCCGCCGCCGCCATCGGATCGGCGTACTCCTGCATCCAGGGCAGGTGGGAAGCCCGGCCGTCGCGGTACTTCTGCGATCTGACGGGCAGCAGCACGAACGGTCGCGCCTTCTCGTCGCCCGCGAACTGCGGTGCTTCGGGCGCCGGCAACCGCGCCGGCCGCGTGGCGAAAGCGGGTCCGGCGCCGGCCTTGACCAGGCCGCCCGAGCGCAGCGCCTTCTTCCACGCGCTCTGGGCCCCGGGGGCCGACGAATCCGGCGCCAGGGGCGACCAGACCTGCTTGAAGTAAGCGGCGCCATCGGCGAAGCCGAGATCCTGCCCGAGGCCCCGGGCCGCCGCGAGGAGCGTATCCTCCACGGGTCGCGTATCGAAGAAGGGCTTCACGACGGGCTGGATGAGGTTGGCGACACCCACGTTGACGCCGACCGCCGGCGTCACGTCGCCCCAGCGCTCGAGGAAGTGGCTGTCGGGCACGACCAGATCGGCCACGCCCGCCCCGTCGTCCGGCACCTGGGCGAAGGAGGCGACGAAGGGCACCGCCTTGAAGGCCTCTTCGAGCTTGGCCGCCGCGGGGAACGCGAGGAAGGGATCGGCCCCGATGAGGAGCACCGCCTTCACGGCGCCGCCGCGCATCTTCTGCGCGAGAGCCGCAAGGTCGCGGTAACTGGCCGGCGCCGGCGCGAGCATCCCGGGCAGCGGCGGGACGGCCGGGGGCAAGACGCCCCCGGGGCGGCCTACGGCGCCGACCGCCACGTTGGCCATTGCGATCGCCGTCAAGGTGGACACCGCATTGGTGTGCCCCAGGATCTCCCCGCCGCCGACGGCCAGGGCCGCGCGGGTCTCCTTCCAGAAGTGGACCAGCTTCTCGACCTTCTCGAGGCTGCACCCGGTGAGCTCTGCCGCCAGTTCCGGCGCGATGCCGCCCCTGGCGGGATCGCCGATGAGCGCCTGCGCGATGGCGCCGTGCGTGCCGGGCTTGACGGGGATGAAGAGATCCGCGAGGGTCGCGGCCTCGCCGAAGCGCGTGCCGACGTACACGAGCTGCCCCCTGACCAGCGCCCGGCCGCGGCGCATCTGCGCCAGGCCCCACGTGTAGTGCATCGGCGCCAGGCCCTGGGTGAACATGTCGTCGCCGAACACCACGAGCAACTCGGTGTTGGGCAGGTCGTAGTTCGGCGTCTCCGGGCGGCCGTACACGGCGGTATGGGCCTTGCGCAGGGCTTCCTGGCCGAAGGGCTCGATGACGACCGGGGCCGGCGCGCCGATGCGCTGGGCGAACCGGGATATCAGGCCGAAGCGGTGGCCGCGGATCTGGCTGCCCACCAGGATCGAGGTGCCGGGCCCGCCCGCGTCCCGCAAGCCGCCGACCATGCGGGCGATCGCCTCGTCCCACGTCGCGGGTTTGGCGGCCTGGGAGCGCGCCGGACGGATCTGCGGCCCCTGGTAGCGATCGGGGTGGTACTGGTGCTGGACAGCCGACTGGCCGAGGGGGCACAGCCCGCCGTGATTCACGGGGTGATCCGGCAGGCCTTCGAGCTTGGTGACCCGGCCCTCGATGACGCGGGCCATGGCGCCGCACCCGGACGGGCACATCTCGCACGCCGTGGCGTAGTAGGTGGCCTCGCCGTACACCTGGTCGGCAGGCCGCTTGACGTACGGCACCAGTTCGGACAGGTGGTCCTCGCAGCCCGCCAGCAGCGCCGCCGAGCCGGCAAGCCCCGTCACCTTGAGGAATTCACGACGATCCATTGGGAGCTCTCCGTACGTTCCTGGCTTAGAAGTGACAGCCGAAGCAGTCGGTGACGGCGCCGGTCTTGTGGTGGCAGGACAGGCAGGTGCCCATCCGGATCAGGTCCACCTCCTGCTTGACCACCTGCATCCCGCCGATGTCGCCGTGGCAGGGAATGCACGTGGCGGCCGTGTTGACGTCGCCGAGCCCGGGGATCTTCTTGGCCAGGGCCTCGGCGCGGCCCGCATTCTCGGGATCCTTCATGAGGGCCCAGACGTGGACCTGGTGCGGGAACTTGACGTGGGCAGGCAGGTCGAAAACGCGCTTCCAGTGGATGGACGCCGTCGGCTCCTTGAGCGCGACCGCGCCCGGTTCGCCCAGCATTTCGGCCAGCTTCGGATCGCGCACCAGGAACTTGGCGATTTCGGCCTTCTTGTCCGTGGCGGTCATCGAGGTGTTTTCGAGGCGGTCGGTGTCCACGCCCCGATGGCAATGGAGGCACGTCTCCATGGGCGGGATGCCCGCGTAATCGGCCTTGTCGGCGAACTGGTGGCAGTACGTGCAGGAGATCGCTCGCTCGCCCACGTGGATCTTGTGCGAATACACGAGGGGTTGCTTGACCGGCGAGGAGTGCGCGGGGCCCACGCTCCAGCCCGTCTCGTGAGCATGCTCCTCGTATCCGACCCAGGCCAGTGCGACCAACGACAGGAGACTGGCGGCCGCGGCTAGGGCAAGTATGCGTTTCATACCACTACTCACTGGTGCGAAGGTGCCTGGATCCGGGTGTAGCTAGGACGGCAATCAAGCTAACCTATGCTAGGCTGGATGTAAACGCGAACTTTTAGTTTCTTAATGCTTGATTCGCGTCAACCGCGCGATCAGGCGAGCCTGGCGGCTTCGACCGCGGACCTCGCGACGCAGTCTTCGAGCGACAATCCGCCAAAGTAGTTGCCCGTCAGGAGCAGGTTGCGGCCACCTGCCGCCGCGTCGATCCTACGTACGTGTTCGGAGTGGCCGGCGACCAGCGACGGGATCGCGTTCTCCCTTTCCCGTACGATTTCGGGCTTTTCATCCGGGAGACCGAGGATTTCGCGGACCCGCCCCAAGTTTGCGTGCGCGTCCCGATCCTTGAAGTGGAAGGTGAACCCGCGCAAGGTCGGATGCGGCACGACGTCGCGGGACACGACGGAGTAGAACCGGTCCGAGGCCGCGACGACTCCCGCGAGAACGGGCAAGACCACCTCGGAGCGGTCCACCGCCACCCCAATCGAGTAGAGGCGGTTGACGGGGATCTCGGCCAGGAGGCGGGCGATGTCCGGGAAGCAAGGCTCCAGGAGCGCGGCGCCGGCGACCGGCGGCGCCGCCAGGGCCAGGAAGCTCGCCGTTCGCACGGTGCCGTCGGCCAGGCGCGCCCGGAACGCGCAATCCTCGCGCGTCACGCCGGCGACCTCGGCACCGGTCTCGACCGCGACGCCCGGGGTCGCCGCCAGGGCGTCGAGCAACGATGCGATGCCCCCGGCCAGCGTGAAGCTCCGGGGAAAGTCCTTGCGGCGGCTCGGCCTTCTCTTGAACAGGTACTCGACGCCCAGACCGCCCGCGTCCTGGCAAGCGACCGCGTTGAATAGCGCCTGGAAGACGCGGCCGTAGTTTCCCTCGCCCAGAACGCGCGAGTAGTAGCCGCGGATGGTGTTCCCCTGGCGGCGGGTGGTCAGCAGGCGCGGCAGCGCCACGAGCAGTTCGGGGTAGGAGAGCAGGCCCGGGATGGATCTGAGCGCCCCCCCTTCGTGCATGTAGAACTTCAATTTCAGCCTGGGAAGGACCTGGCCCGCGAGGCCACAGCTTTCGATCAGGCCGATCACGTGGGCGTAAGAGTTGTAGAGCGTGTGCGACCCGAGTTCCAGCCAGAAGGGCTCGGCGCCGGGCAGGTCGACCCGCGATGTCGCGACGCAGCCGCCGACCCGCGCCCCTTTCTCGAGAACCAGGACCGACTTCCCCCGCCGGGCGGCCAGGTGCGCGAGCGAGAGGCCGCTGATGCCGCCGCCGATGACGAGCAGATCGTGCAACTCCGTACCCTAGCGCGTCTTGGCGGCGGCCGCCCCCGCAGGAGTCGCGACGGGCAGGCCCGCATTTTTCCAGTTGATGGTGAAGTCGTCCTCGAACGCCACCACCCGCAACTTCTTGAAACCCATCGAGCGCAGGAGCTTGAAGGCGGGGATCAGGTTGGCGCACTCGCGCGACGGGCAGCACCCGCAGTAGATCACGAGTTCGCGGTCGCGCTGCAGCTTGCCGACCGCCCTGCGGATGTTTGCGAGGCCGGCCGGTTCCTCGCCCGGTCCGGCGTAGCGCGATCCCGGGACATGACCCAGGTCGTAGAGCTCGCGATAACCGATCTGGATGACCACGGGCCGGTCCTTCGCCGCCAGCCTACCGGCAACCACCCCGGGCGCCACCTCGTCGGACCGCTGCCAGGGGGGCGGGGGAAAGGCGGCCGGTGCCGCAATCGCGCCGCACGGCGCAAGCAGCGACAGCAGAGCGGCCGCGGCAAAGGCTCTCGCGATCATGGCCCATGGTTCGCGGGAACCGGGCGCGGCGTCAAGCGGGCCCGCCCCCGATCCGGCGCCCGCCGGCGCTACTTGAGGGCTTTCATCGCGATGATGATCTCGGCCCGCCGCTTGTCGTCCCGGACCTTGAAGAACATCCGGGTAGTGGGATCGACCTTCTCGGGATTCCAGAGAAAGCGATTCAGGGACGCGTCGTCCCACCGGGCAACCTTGATGCCGGCCTTGAGCGGCTTGGCGCCGTAAAGACCGGCAAGGGGCGGCCCGGCCACCTTCTTCTTGACGCCATTCAGGGCGTGGCAACCCGCGCATGGCGACAGCACGCCGGGGGGCGCTGCAAGTGCGGCGCTCCCGTAGCTGAGGACCAGGATCATCGCTAGTGATAACGCACGCATAGTGCTCGTTATTCTACGAACGAGTAATGGAGAAATATTAAGGGCCTTCTACCGTTTTCGCCCCCCGGGGCGCGGCGTTCAGCGCGCCGGTGGACGGATCACGTAGGGGGCCGCGCCCGACACGGGCTTGGCCGCCATGTCCGGGAAGATCGGCACGATCTTGTTGAAGACCCACATGACCACGAAGGGTGCAAGCATGATGCCGGTCGCCACGATCAAGCCCTCGCGCCCGCCGACTTCCAGGTGGAAGGTCGTGAAGCCGTGATCGGACTTGGACAGGAGTTGCCCGCCGACGACCACGTTCCAGCGCATCAGGAGCACCTGCACCAGCAGCATGGCCGAGGCGATCCAGGTGAGGTTGTTGCGGAGCTTGTCGCCCACCTTGAAGAGCACCACGCTCGCCAGCAGCAGGAACGGCACCATCGAGAAGACGACAAGTTGCAGCAGGACGTACGAAACCACCAGCTGCTGGGTGATGAGCTTGCTCAGCACCGTCCAGTGCTCGGTCTGCTGGTAGGCGAGGAAGAGCACTTCCAGGAGTTCGAGGCCGACGGCGAAGATCATGAAGCCCCAGAGGAAGCTCCCCATCGTGCGCATGCAGGGCTGATCGACCTCCCAGCGCTTGAGCCAGACGAGCGTCATGTAACCCGTGATGAGCAACGCGATGCCCGACACGATGGCCGAGAAGATGAAGATGACGAACATCAGCGGCGTCGACCACCAGATGTTGGCCTTGATCGAGCCGAACAGGAAGCCCACGTAGCCATGCAGCAGGCAGGCGTGCGGAATGCCCCAGGCCGCCAGGAAATTGGAGATCTTGTGGTCGGCCGCGCGGCTCCCGTCGGTCTCTTCGAGGTTGCCCAGCACGATCAGCCGGCAGAGCAGGCCTATCAGGCCCGGTCCCCTGGCGCGCCGGATGAAGTCGCCGCGGAAGACGAACCAGATCTCGAGGGCCACCACGATGAGGTAGGTCGAGTAGATGAAGCCGAAGCCCGCCATCGCGGAGCTGAAGTGCGGCGTGATCATGATGTTGAAGGCCCGCTCGGGGTGCCCCAGGTGGAACAGCAGGGGCACCGAGGCAAACAGCAGGAAGGCGAAGGCGGCCACCAGCGAGAAGCGCGCCACCGGCTTGAGTTCCTTGCGGCCGAACACGTGGTAGAGCGACGAGAGGATGAAGGCGCCGGCCACAAGGCCCGTGATGTACGGATACAGGACGATCATGATCGTCCAGACGGTGTGCGCCTCGTTGGGCAAGATGTAGTTCATTTACTTGACCTCCCGGTCGAGCCCGATGTAGTAGCACTTCGGCTTCGTGCCGGCCCCCGGCTTGAGCACCTGGTGGCCCCGCGACGCGAGGAGCTTGGAGATCTTGCTCTCGGGATCCCGCAGGTCGCCGAAAATCCGCGCCTCTCGCGGGCAAGACGCGACGCACGCCGGCACGTCGCCCTTGGTGATGCGGTGGTAGCAGAGCGTGCACTTGTCGGCCACGTGCGTCATGGGGTTCATGAAGCGGCTGCCGTAGGGGCACGCCTGCACGCAGTAGCCGCAACCCATGCAGCGCTTGGGGTCCACGAGCGAGACTCCGTCCTTCGTGTAGTAGGCGGCGCCCACCGGGCAGACCTGGGTGCAGGGCGTGGCCTCGCAATGGTTGCACAGCTTCGGCACGAAGAAGCCGGCCACGGCCTCGGGGTTCCCCTCGTCGAAGATGTGGTCGTCGCCCTTCGCGGTGTCGATGATGACGTGGCCGTCGGGCATCACCTGGTACCGCTCGACCCAGGTGCGCGCGTAGTCGGAGGGCACGTCGTTCTCGGCCCGGCAGGCGCGCATGCAGGCGCAGCAGCCGATGCACTTGGTGACGTCCACGACGTAGCCCCAGTAGTGCTGCTCCCAGTTGTACCCCGGCGCGCCGCCCTCGGGCTTGGCCTCGCTCGTGTCGACCCCGCTTTCGGCCAGGGCCTCGAGTTGCGTCGCCGAGAGCGCCCCCAGTTCGATGAGGATCAGGCCGGAGCCCGCAGCCAGCAGGCTGACGAAATCGCGGCGGCTCCAGTCCTTACCCGTTTGCATGGGGTCCCTTCCTCTTCCCGTGGATGTGGTCCTGGTGGCAGTCGATGCAGCGGGCCTTCTCCTCGCTGACGCCCTTGGAAGTTGCGTGGTCGGGCCACATGACGCTCGGCGCGGCCGCGTCCTCGGCCCGGTGCGCGCCGCCGCTGTGGCAGCGCAGGCACAGTTGCGGATTGCGGTTCTTGATCATGCGGCCGAATGTCTCGGTCTCCTTGATGAACGCGTGGCAATTCGTGCAGGTCTGCCTGCTGTGCGTGCGGTTGGCGAAGTCCGTCACCAGGGTCTGGTGGCAGAAAGCGCACTCGGAAGGCTTGACCCCGGCCGAGAGTGACGCCTGGATGTCCTCGTGGCTGGGATCGGCCAGGAAACGGCGCTCCACCATGGGGTGCTCCCGCGCGGTGCGGATGTCGCCGTCGAGGTACAGCGGCTCATGCGGATCGTGGCAGCTCTTGCAGTCGACATTGGGGTCTCGTGCGCCCACCGCCTTGACGTGATCGTCCCAGCGGATCTGGGCGAAGTCGCGGGGCCGTGCGGCCTGCTTGAGGTGGCACGTCATGCACATCTCCCGGAATTCCTTGCCCCGGGTTGGTTTGAGCATCGCCTCCATGCCGCCGGCCTCGGCGTGCTTGCCGCCGGGGCCGTGGCAACTCTCGCATTGCACCGTGGAGTGGAGGTCCTTGTCGTGGGCCTCGCCGACGTCCGAGTGGCACTCGATGCACGTCTTCTTGCCCACGTGGCGGGGGTCCTTCTGCCGGGCCTCGACGGCGGCCGAACCGCGATAGAACCCGAACTCCCCGAAGGTCTCGGGCACCACCACCTGCCGCGCCACGATCGCCAGCAAGAGCGCGGCGCCCACGACGCCGAAGATGGCGTAAGAATGCTTGTAGTCGGGCTTGGCACCGTGGGTGTCGTCGTCGTCCAGGGACGAGTCGGGGAGGAACGCGAAGACGCCCATCACGAGCAGGACCACGGTCAACGCCATCAGGGCGATGATCTGCGGCAGGAAGCGGATCAGGTGCCCGTCCCGCAGGCCGCCGGCCGCGAGCCAGAACATGAATCCGGCCGACGCGACGCCCCCGCCCGCCAGGAGCAGTCCCCTCAAAGTCTTCTTTTCCACGAAGGTGCTTTCCGATCGTCGTCGTTATCGCTGGCGCGGGCCGCCGGAGAGGTCCGCGTCCGCTCTTATCGTGGCATGGGCTGTTACCTAGTCATAAGCGAGGCATCTACTTATTCAGAAATGCTAGGCGTCAGTAGTTTTTCCCGTTAATGAACAAATACGAATTAGCAGGCAGGATCTCCTCGCGATCAGGGGTTCCGCGGATCAGACGATCCGCGGAACCCCTCCGCGATTCAATTCGCCAGTTGTCTAACGGGATATGTGCCCGCTTGACTCGCTAATGCACGTCGTGCCGCGTGTTGTAAGCGTTGAATTGCGCGGCCGGCGTGACCAGTCGCTGGTCCCGGATGACGGTCTTGACCTTGCGGGTGCGATCGTCGACCACCACGATGGCCGATGGCCTGCTCTTGCTCGCGGCGACCGAGAACCAGATCTCGTCGCCGGCCTTGCTGTATTCAGCGTCCACGACCCGCCCGCCCGCCAGCTTGGCCAGCTTGGCGATGGCGAGCGTCTGCGGCGGCTTGTCCAGCGCACGGATGTCCCAGACGGCGACCTTGTCATCGAATTCGCCCGGATCGCGGAGGCTGTAGTCCACCCACAGGTTCTGGCTCTTCGGGTGCGCCTTGATGGCCGAGGCGCCGGCACTCGGGCCCTTGAGCGTACGAACCACCTTCCAGGCCGAGCCCGCGTGCCTGGCCGGATCGGTGCCGATCAGCGCCACCGAGCTGTCGCCCAGGTGGGGAGTGGCCCAGACCGGGCCGAACTGCGGATCGATGAAGTTGGCGCCATGGCTGGGATTGGGCTTGTTGCCGGTCATGACTGTCTTGACGACCTTTGGCCCGGTGGTGTCCACGACCAGTATCTGGTTGGCCAGGTTGGCGGCGACCATGAAGTAGCGGCCGGACGAGTCGAAGCCGCCCTCTGCCAGGAACGGAGCGCCGTCGAGGGCGGTGTGGTACACGCGGGAAATCTGGCTGTAATCGATCAGGAGCACCTTGCCGGTCTCCTTGACGGTCGCGACGAACTCGGGCCTGGCGGCGCTCGACCCGATGGCGGCGATGCGACCCGCCACCTTGTTCTTGCCGATCATGGCCTCGGTCGACTTGTAGACCAGGGGTTTCAGGGTCTTGCCGTCGAGGATCACGTATTGCGCGGGCCAGGTGCTGCCCACCACCACGTAGAGATCCTCGAAGCCCTTGGCCCTCGATACTTCCAGGCCCCGGGCCTCCAGGCCGACCCGCACCTCGGCCACGGGCTGCGGCGGGTCCATCCAGAGATCGACCTGCGTGACCCGGCCGTCCCGGCCCAGTGCGTACAGGTAGCGACCGGAGGCCGAGGTCCGCGTCGCGTGGACCATGCCGGGGCCGGTGTCGACGACTTCGACGATGCGCTTGGCGTTGCCGTCGATCAGCGCGACCTGGCCGGGATCGCCCAGGACCACCGAGAAGAGGTTGTCCAGGTCGAGCGTGCCGAACTTGCGGGCCGGCCGCTTGTCTACCGGTACGATCACCTTCCAGGAGCTATCGGTCTCCTTGTTGCCCCAGGCCGGCGGCTTGGCCTCCTCGCTCTGGACGTAGCGGGCCAGGATGTCGATGTCGGTCTTCGACAGGTCGTCCTCGAACTGCGGCATCCCCGCCTCGGAGCCATGGGCGATGAAAGCCTTGTAGTAGTCGGTGCCCGCCTGCATGGTCTCGGGCGCGAGTGCCTTGCCGATGCCCCCCTTGCGGAAAGCGCCATGGCATCCGGCGCAGCGCTGGAAGAAGATCTCCTTGCCGCGCTTGAGCTCGTCCGCGGTGAGGGCTGGCTTGCCGGCGGCACCGGACGGGGGGGCCAGGGCGACCGCCAGTGCGAGAATGGCGACCGACGCGCCCGCCAGCCTCAGAGATCCGACTTTCATGGTTCGACTCCCTTCCCGGGCCGATCTACCCCGGATACGGGACACTACTGTCAGTGTCCATCGCATCGTAGCAACTGGCTCACCGGTCGGGGCCGGTAGTAGGTGCGGATCTCCCGTAGCAGCCCACGGAACCGCTTGGATCAGTGGAAAATCGCGAGAAGAGTTGCGAATTCGTGCAAAAAACAGCCCGGACGTCACAAGGAGTCCCTTGAAATCAGGTCTTCCTACCCAATGAGCACAAGATCTTCGGCGCCACGGATCTAGCGAAACCAGCTAATCATTCTCGCCAGGCGACGTCACGGCCCTCGATCGGCCTCACCGTCGTCGAGGTCGGCCAGGGCATCGACGCCCGGGCGCCCGGAGATCCGTGGTCAGTCCGCTAGCGCCCGGACCTAGGTCGGATCACGATCGAGGGGTAGCTGCAAGCATTGGAGGATCACCCTTGAAGAGACTCGGATTGACCGCGGGGCTGACTCTGGCGGCCCTCTCGGTCGGGTGCGCGTTCTTCGGGTACTCAGGCGTAGCGCCCACGCCCGCGACGCCGACACCCACGCCCACCCCCACCGCCAGCCCATCGCCGACGCCCGTCCCTGGCGCGACGCCCACCCCCACCCCGGATCCGGCCAGGGTGGCCGCCGGGAAGGCCCTTTACGACAGCAAGTGCGCGATGTGCCACCCGTCCTCCAGCCCGAAGAAGAACATCACGCGGACCCGCCTTGACGGCGCCATCACCGGCAATGTCGGGAATATGGGCAGCCTCTCGACGCTCACCGATCCCGAACGCGACGACATCGTCACCTACACCAAGACGCTCTAGCGGGCGCAAACACGAAGGGTCCGGTGCTTCGGCGCCGGACCCTTCGAGGCAGGCGGGTTACTTCTTGAGGCTCTTGAGGTACGCCTCGAGGGCCTTGAGGTCGCCGTCCTTGAGATCCTTGAAGGATTCCATCGACGCGCTCTTGAAGGCCCTCTTCATCGCGGCCACCGAAACTCCGACCACGGGCACGCCGCCGTCTCCGCCCCTGGCGTCGTCGCCGTGGCAGGCCGCGCAGCCCATGTCGGCGGCATCGGTCATGTAGAGCTTCTTGCCCTTGGCGACCAGCTTGGGATCGAGCGCCGGCGCGGGAGGCGGGGTCGGTGGAGGCGGAGTGGCCGGCGCCTGGGCTACCGGCGTGGCGGGCACGGCCGCCGCGGCAGGGACGGCCGGCGCGGGCGCCGCGGCCACGGGCGT
>Ga0194120_10002635_pt1 | contig 30574 bp, 7 predicted proteins | sample TA2MahCa65mmetaG_FD_148642 | JGI IMG/M metagenome (GOLD analysis project Ga0194120, IMG submission 148642) | Freshwater microbial communities from Lake Tanganyika, Tanzania - TA2015019 Mahale Deep Cast 65m | ecosystem: Environmental > Aquatic > Freshwater > Lake | place: Tanzania: Lake... | reverse complement strand
GAGCGGTCTACTGCGCGTGGATCACGTCCGGCAGGCCTGGGCAACCGCGGGCGGCAACTCCGGGGGCCGTTGCCCTTTTGCTGGGGGCCGCCATTCGGCCGCGCGTGGCGCCGTGTCGACGGGCACACGAGGCGCTCTGCCCGCGCGGGACGACGGCCGATCCTGCCACGCCCGCAGCCGCGGTCTCGCCGAGGTCAGCCGCCGCACCGTCAAAGGGAGCGGGACCGCGCACCCGTCCAACTCGCCTCGAGCTTGTCCGGGCTCGTCTGCGCGGTCCGGCCACCGCCGTTGCGAGCGCCACAGCCCAGCTTGCTGACGGCAGCGCCCGCCTGATATGATGTATGATCATGGACTTGAACAAATGGTGGCTTTGGATCTGGTCAGTCGGCCACCGGGTTGGATCGCACTCCCGACCGACCAACGCGATCGCGCTGCGCGAGGTGATTTTGTTGACCACCGGCCGCCGGCCCCTATGCTCGCGCCCGCGCGCGCCGCGCGCCTGCGAGGCCCCATGTCGAGCGCCCCCTTCGTGCCCGGACCGGCCGAGCGCGTCCCCGAGCCCCATCCGCCGGTCGACTACGCGCGGGTGCGCCGGGTCCACCTGATCGGGATCGGCGGGTCGGCGATGGGCAACTTCGCCGGCATGCTCTGTGCGCGCGGCCTCTCAGTGCGCGGATCCGACGCCGGGATCTTCGATCCGATGCGCAGCAACCTCGTCGCGTGGGGCATCCCGTTTGCCGAGGGCTATGCGGCGTCCAACCTCGACTGGGACCCCGACCTCGTCGTGGTCGGCAACGTCACCCGCCGCGACAACCCGGAGGCGGAGGCGATGCGGGCGCGCGGTCTGCCCTACTGTTCCTTCCCCGAGGCGCTCGGCGAGTGGCTGTTGGCGGGCCGCACTCCGGTCGTCATCGCCGGCACCCACGGCAAGACCACCACCACCAGCTTGTGCGCGTGGTTGCTCGAGTCGGCCGGGCTCGCGCCGGGGCTGTTGGTCGGCGGCGTGCCGAAGAACTTCGGCGCCTCGTTCCGCGCTGGCGGGGGCGCTCCGTTCGTGGTCGAGGGCGACGAGTACGACACCGCCTATTTCGACAAGCGGCCCAAGTTCGTCCACTACCGGCCGCACCACGGTGTGCTGACGTCGGTCGAGTTCGACCACGCCGACATCTACCCCGACTTTGCTGCGGTCCAACGCGCCTTTCGCCTGTATGCCAGCTTGTTTCCGCGCGACGGGCTGCTGTGCGCGTGGGGCGACGACGATCGGGTCACGGCAGTGCTCGGCGCCTGCGCCGGGCGGGTCGCGCGCTACGGCTTCGGGCCCGACTCCGACCTGCGCGTCGAGCTGCTGTCGATCGGCGAGGCGGGCGCGAGCTTTGTGTTGCACAAGGGCGCCGGTCCGTACTGCGGCGGCCGCGATCCGCTGCCGCAGCTCGCCACCGGACCCGTCGCGACCTTCGCATCGCCGATGGCAGGGCGTCACAACGTGCTCAACGCCGCGGCGGCGATCGCGCTCGCGCTCGATCTCGGCGCGACGGTCGACCAGATCCGAGATGCCCTGGCGTCGTTCGAGGGCGTCAAGAAGCGCCAGGACCTGCGCGGGATCGCCGCCGGCGTGGCGGTCATCGACGACTACGCCCACCACCCGACCGCGGTCAAGGAGACGGTGGCGGCGATCCGGGCCCGCTACCCGGGACACAAGCTGTGGGCGCTGTTCGAGGCCGAGTCGAACACGAGCAGGCGCAAGGTGTTCGAGGATGTCTACCCCGAGGCCTTCGGCGGCGCCGACGAGGTCGTCCTGTGCGCGCCGCTGCACAAGGAGACCGACAAGCTGCGCGCCGACGAGGTGATGGACGCCGCGCTGGTGTGCGCGCGCATCCGTGCCCGCGGCGTGCCGGCCCTCTACGTGCCGGCGGTCGCGGACATCGTCGCCATGGTCGCCGAGCGCGCCCGCGCCGGCGACGTCGTGCTGGCGATGAGCGGCCGCGATTTCCAGGGGCTGCACGGCGCGCTGCTCGACCGGCTGCGCGCGCGCGACCTCGCCGCGCCTACGCAGTGATCGCAGGGTCGAAGCTGACCTCGATCGGGCAGTGGTCCGACCCGGTCACCAGGGCGTCGATCGCGGCGTCGCGCAGGTACGGCCGGGCGCCGGCCGAACACAAAGCGAGATCGATGCGCCAGCCGATGTTCTTGGCCCGGACGCCGTCGCGCTGGCTCCACCACGAGTAGGCGCCGGCGCGGTCGGGGTGCAGGGCGCGAAACGTGTCGGTCCAGCCGGCAGCCAGCCACTGGTCGACCGCCGCGCGCTCCTCGGGGCGGAACCCTGACGTCGCGACGTTTTCGCGCGGCCGGGCGAGGTCGATCGCCGCCGGCGCGGTGTTCCAGTCGCCCGCCACCACCGCCCTCTCGTCCAACGCCGCGCGCCGCAACAGCGCCTCGTAAAACGCCAGCTTGAAGGGGATGCGCGACAGGTCGCGGTCCTTGCCGTTGCCGTTGGGGAAGTAGGCGCTCCACACGGTCAAGGCGCCGAAGCGCGCGCCGATCGCGCGCCCCTCGCCGTCGAACTGCGGGTCGCCCAAGCCGATGTCGAGGCCATCCCACGGCCGCCGCGCCAGGATCGCGACGCCGCTGTAGCCGGGCCGGCCGGCCGGAGCGAACGCCGCGTGCCAGCCCGGCGGCGCCGCGATGAGGACAGGCAGCTGGTCAGGGCGGGCGCGCACCTCCTGAAGGCACACCACATCGGCGCCGCAGCCACAAAGCCAGTCCAGAAAGCCGGCCTTGCCGCAAGCGCGCAGACCGTTGACGTTCCAACTCACGATCTTCACGCCGCACCCCACCCTTCTTTCGGTCTCATGCCATCCCTCGCATCTCGCCTGCAAGCGGGCGAAGCGGCAGCGCGCAGGCCGAGGGACCGATCAGAAAACCGGTGTTCATCAAACCATCTGACGCGCTGCGGGCGCGGTTCCCAAACCGGGGTCGGGCAACTGGAGCCTCCGTTCCGCGCTCGCGGCAGCTGTTTCACGTCATTCCATGGACTTGAACAAATGGTGGATCTGTCCACAACCAGGGCCTGGCCCTTGGCGTCGCGGCCGTTCGCCGGCACCTTCGTCTCCGGGTTTCACGTGATCCCATGGACTTGAACAAGTGGTGGATCTGCCGTCAGCCGGGGCTGGCTCCGGTCAGCGGGCGCGGTTCCCAAACCGGGGTCGGGCAACTGGAGCCTCCGTTCCGCGCTCGCGGCAGCTATTTCACGTCATTCCATGGACTTGAACAAATGGTGGATCTGCCGTCAGCCGGGGCTGGCACCGGTCACCGTGTGGCGGACACACGACTACGCCGAGCCAGTTGGCGTGCGGCTGACCGGTGACGCTGTTGTCACCTCTTGGGCTTGGGCCACCGATCGTGGCGGCAAGTTGTTCTGGCGTTTGATCGATCCCCCCGCGCCAAGCCCCCAACCGCCGAAACCGGCGCAGTGACGCAGAACGGCGCCGGAAGCGCCACGCCAGGCCCCCGGAGTGTCGATTCCGGATGCAGTTCAAGGAACAAGCCGGTGAGCGAGCGAGGCGCACTACCGTGCGCCGCAGCGACCGAACCCGGCGCAGTGACGCAGAACTGCGCCGGAAGCGCCACGCCAGGCCCCCGGAGTGTCGATTCCGGATGCAGTTCAAGGAACAAGCCGGTGAGCGAGCGAGGCGCGCGACCGTGCGCCGCAGCGACCGAACCCGGCGCAGTGACGCAGAACTGCGCCGGAAGCGGCGCTCCGGGGGGTTAGTTGCCCTTGCGCCCGTACCCCGTCCCTGGCTGGCCGTAGAGGCCGTTCGAGACCTCAAGCTTGTAGTTGCCGCAGGTCTTGGTGCCCTGGTTGGGCCGGTGGACCCTGATGTAGTACCACGACGAGTCGTCCTTGCACTCGGTGAAGCGCCAACCGGTCGGGATGCACACGCCGCCCGAGTTGAACGCCGAGCAGTAGGGGCCGCCGTTGCCCGGGCTGTTCGACCACGCGTAGTTGCTCTGATCGAAGCGGTTGCCGGTCTGGCACGGGCACTCGCCCCACTCGGACCACTGCCGGCCGTGATCGCCGTTCTGGGCGCCCTTGAAGTTGGTGAACCAGTTGAAGTCGGTGCTGCCGCAGCACACCGCCTGGTTCGTCGACTTCTCGGGGTCGCTGTTGTTCTTGACGAGCGGGCCGGTCGGGCAGGCGCCCTTGTAGATGTCGAACACCAGCCCGCCGGGCTGCTTGGTGAACCACACCCGCAGGTTGAACTTGTCGCACGCGGCGTAGCCGCCGTCGCCGAGGTCGACCGCGTTGACGGCGTACCAGTCGACGTCGGTCGTCACGACCTTGCCTTCGATGCTCGCCGACTTCGAGTTGTCGTACAGGGCGGCGTCGATCGTCACCGCCTGGCCGCAGCTGTCGTTCGGCTCGTTGGCGTCGTTGCCGAGGCACTCGCAGCCGTCGGTCCAGCTGCCGTTGAGGTCGTAGGTGAAGTTGGCGCAGGCCTGGATCTGGCACTGGCCGGCGACGCACTTGAACACGGCGTTCTTGTCCTGCGGGCAGCCGTCGCTCGCCTGCTCGTCGATGATCGAGTTGCAGTTGTCGTCGGCGTTGTTGCACAGCTCGAGCGCGCCGGGGCTGACCGAGGCGGAGTTGTCGTTGCAGTCGCCGCCTCCCTTGGGGCAGATCGGCGGCGTTCCGACGGTGGTCTTCTGGGCCGAGCAGTACGCGTCGCCGTCGGCGTTGCAGCCCTCGTCGATGCTGTTGTTGCAATTCTGGTCGTTGCCGTCGCAGATCTCGGCCGGGCCGCCCGGATAGCAGGTGGCGCAGCTGTCGTTGCAGTCGTTGGTGAGCTTCGACGTGAACAGCGACGACGTCTTGCTGCAGACGTAGCCGGCGGTGGCGGTCGACAGGTCGTCGGCCCACTTGCCGGTGCCCTTCATGTAGACGTAGTCCTCGTCCGAGCCTGGGCCGCCGGTGGTGCCGTCCTGGGTGTAGATCTCGAGCTCGGCGAGCTGCCAGCCGCTGTACTGGTAGCTGAGGTAGCTCATGCACGCGCCGTTGCCGCAGCTGCCGACCGGGCAGGTGTAGCTGTAGCCGAAGTAGGTGTAGCCCGACCGCATCGAGCTGTCGATGTGCAGGTCGTGGCCACCGCCAAAGGTCGGGCCGTAGCTCGGGTGCGGGTAGGTCGTGTGGTAGCCGCCCGAGCACCCGCCCGGCGTCGACTTGTAGCCCTTGTTGAGCTGGAACATCCAGGCGCCAGGGATGTTGACCTTGTAGCCGCCCGTCCACGACCACGACGCCGGCGAGTAGCCGCCGAAGTAGTTGCCGTTGATGTCCTTGGCGACCGTGAGGGTGGTGGCGTACTGGTCGCACTTGGCGTGGAAGGTGCTGACGTTCCAGCCGTCCTGGGTGCCCTTGTAGCAGAGCTTCCACTTCTGGTTGGTGGTGCCGTGCCAGCTGTTGAGCTGCTGCTGTTGGGGCACGGTCAGCATGGTCGTGCCGGCGAAGTAGACGCCCTGGGGCTCGTTGTTGTCCCAGTTGTTGTACGACAGCGGCTTGCCGCCGTCCCAGACGAAGTTGCCCTCGTTGGCGGCGTCGTTGAGGCCGATCCAGACGTTGCCGGTGACACCCTTGCTGTTGGCGAAGTCGCGAACGAACTTGTTGTCGCCGTGGTTGCCGATGACGACCATGCTGCCGCCCCACGCCTTGCACGCCGCCTGGGCGTTGGCCCAGGTGGTCGGAGTGCCGACCGCCATGAACTGCTTGGCGGATTCGCACAGGCACTGCGACGAGTTGACGCCGTAGCCATCCTGGTCGCCGTCGTAGTAGTACGGGTTGCAGCCCTGCGAGCCGGCTTCGTCGACGAGCTTGTTGCAGTTGTCGTCGCCGCCGTTGCAGACCTCGGTGCCGCCGGGGTTCATGGTGGCGTCGTTGTCGTCACAGTCGCCACCGCCGTTCGGGCAGCCGCCCGCCAGGATGGTGTAGCACCACACCTGGCTGCTGTTGGGCGAGATGCAGTAGTCCTGCCCGTTGAACGCCATGTTGTGGATGTTGTTGGCGACGCCGAACGAGTCGACGAAGGAGCCGTCGGACAGCTTGTAGCGGTAGACCTGACCGTTGTAGCGGCCGAGGTAGAGGTAGCCCGACAGGGCGACGAGGCCGCCGTACATGGTGGTGTCGACGCCACCGGACAGTTTGAGGTACTTGACGAACTGGCCGGTCTGCTTGTTGAGCACGTGGACCTGCATGCCGTAGTACCACATCGCGTAGACGTAGTTGTTGTCGGCGGTGACGCCGCCGGCAGTCGACCCGATGTTGTAGGTCCACAGGGTGTTCGACCCCATGTCGCTCTTCTTGGTGATGGTGTTGTAGCCCCAGTTGGCGGTGTAGTAGGTGCCGTCGGTGTCGCCCCACAGCTGCATCATCTCGCCCTGGCCCGAGTTGAAGGTGCCCTTGAAGGCGAGCGAGGTCGCGTCGTAGCGGTAGATGGTCGGGCCGGCCCACTCGGGGTACCAGTACTCCTTGTACTTCGGGCTGTAGCCGCCGCCGTGGCTGCGGGTGTCCATGTTGACCTGGGCCTTGAACACGCCGGGCTGCGGCACCGGGTTGCCGACCACCACCATGGTGGCGTCGCAGTAGCCGTCGCCGTCGTCGTCGCAACCGTCGTCGATCTTGCCGTCGCAGTTGTTGTCCGACGCGTCGCACAGCTCCTTGATGCCGGGGTTCTTGGTCTTGTCGAGGTCGTCGCAGTCGTCGCCGAGGTTGCACTTGTCCTGGTACAGCGAATAGCAGTGCACCGACGACGAGTTGGCCGAGATGCAGTACTCCTTGCCGTTGAAGGCCATGTTGTAGATGGAGTCGGCGGTGGTGAAGGTGTCCTTGAACTGGCCGGTCGCGAGGTCGTAGCGGTGGACCTTCTGGTTGTAGCGGCCGATGAACAGATCGCCGCCGATGACCGCCATTCCGCCGTACATCGTGGTGTCCTCGCCGCCGTTCAGCTTGATGTACTTGACGAGCGCGCCATTCGACTTGTTGAGCACGTGGACCTGCATGCCGTAGTACCACATCGCGTAGACGTAGGTCGCGTCAGAAGTGACGCCGCCGGCGGTCGAGCCGATGTTGTACGTCCACAGGGTGCCCGAGCCCATGTCGGTCTTCTTGGTGATGGTGTTGTAGCCCCAGTTGGCGGTGTAGTAGGTGCCGTCGGGCTCGCCCCACAGCTGCATCATCTGGTTCTGGCCCGAGTAGAACACCCCCTTGTAGGCGTAGGTCGTGCCGTCGTAGCGGTAGATCGCCGTCCCGGACCACTCGGGGTACCAGTACTCGTTGTACTTGGGCGAGTAGCCGCCGCCGTGGCTGCGGGTGTTCATGCTGATCGGCCCGCCCTTGTACTTGGGCGGCAGGGTGTAGACGTTGCAGTTGGTCGTCTTGATCACCGACTTCGGGCAGGCGGCGTTGCTCGACACCGTCAGCTTGGCGTCGCAGTAGCCGTCCTTGTCGACGTCGCAGGTCTCGTCGGTGACGCCGTTGCAGTTGTTGTCCTTGCCGTCGCACTGCTCGGGCGGCAGCGCCTGCTTGAGGATGGTGTAGCAGTAGACCTGGTTGTTGTTCGGCGACACGCAGTAGTCGCTGCCGTTGAACGACATGTTGTAGATGTTGGCCGCGGTCGTGAACGAGTCGAGGAAGTTGCCGGTGGCGGCGTCGTAGCGGTAGACGTTCATGTTGTCGCGGCCGACGTAGAGCACGCCCGACACCACGGCGAGGCCGCCGTACATCGAGCCGTCGCTGCCGCCGTTGAGGTTGAGGATCTTGATCTGCGCGCCGTTGGTCTTGTCGAGCACCCACACCTGCATGCCAGACGAGCGCATCGCGTAGACGTACTGGCCGTCGACGCTGACGCCGCCGGCGGTCGAGCCGATGTTGGTCTGCCACACCTGGTTGCCGGTCATGCCCTGCCACTTGCTGACCGTGTTGTAGCCCCAGTTGGCGGTGTAGTAGAAGTCGTCGACGTCGCCCCACAGCTGCATGATCTGGCCGAGGCCGCTGTAGAACGCGCCGAGGTAGGTGTACTGCTGGTTGTAGCGGTAGATGGTCGATCCGGCCCACTGCGGATACCAGTACTCCTTGTACTTGTGGCTGTAGCCGCCGCCGTGCGAGTAGGTCTCCATCGTGATCGGGCTGCCCTTGTAGACGCCGACGGTCGGCTTGGGCGCGCCCAGGCCGCTGTTGATGACCGGATCGTTGTCGTCGCAGTCGCCGCTCGCCAGCGCCGCGTACTTGCCGTTGGGCGCGCAGCGGCACTCGAACGCCGTCGTGCCCTGGCCGTCGCCGTCGTTGTCGTAGTAGAACTTGGTGCAGTCCACGGCGTTGAGCCCGTTGATCTGGCCGTCGCAGTTGTCGTCATACGACGTCGCGCAGATCTCCTTGGTGGTCGGCGCCGGGTTGATCGACGCGGCGTTGTCGTTGCAGTCGCCGCCGCCGCCGGTGCAGGTCGACGGCGTGCCGACGAGGGTCAGGTCCTTGTCGCAGTAGTTGTCGTTGTCGTCGTCGCAGCCGTCGTCGATGATGGTGTCGCAGTTGTTGTCGGCGTTGTCGCACTGCTCGAGGCCGCCGGGCTTGACCGTGCTCTTGGTGTCGTCGCAGTCGTCGCCCTTGGTGCACTGCTGGCCGACGGTCGAGTAGCAGTAGACCGTCGAGCTGTTCGGCGACGTGCAGTAGCCGGTGCCGGTGAACGCCATGTTGTAGATGTTCGACGCCGTCGCGAAGGTGTCGAGCAACGGCGCGCTCTTGCCGAAGACCTGGTAGCACCACACCGTGCTGCCGTTGTTCGAGATGCAGTAGTCGGTGCCGGTGAACGCCATGTTGTAGATGTTGGTCGCGACGTTGAAGCTGTCGATGTACTGCTTTGTCGTCAGGTTGTAGCGGTAGACCACCGCGTTGTCGCGCCCGACGAGCAGCATGTTGCCGACGACGGCGAGGCCGCCGAACAGGCCGTTGCCGAAGTTGCCACCCGACAGGTTGAAGGTGGTGACGATGTTGCCGTTCGACTTGTTGAGCTGCCACACCGTCGATCCGGTGTAGGCCATCGCGTAGACGTAGTTGGCGTCGGCGGTCACGCCGCCCATGGTGGATCCGAGCGACCGCGTCCACAGGCGGGTGCTCGACTTGTCGGCCATCTTGGTGACGGTGCCGTAGCCCCAGTTGGCGGTGTAGTAGGTGCCGTCGGGCTCGCCCCACAGCTGCATCATCTGGTCCTGGCCCGAGTTGAAGTTGCCGAGGTACTGATACTGCTTGTTGAAGCGGTAGATGGTCTGACCCGACCAGCTCGGATACCAGAACTCCTGGTACTTGGGCGAGAAGCCACCGCCGTGCGAGTAGGTGTTCATCGAGAACGCGCCGGTGTAGATGCCGGGGAAGATCGGCGCGTCGGCCATCGCGCCGAGGTCGTAGTGGTAGACCGTGCCCGAGCCGCGGCCGACGAGCAGGTGGTTGCCCGACACCGCGAGGCCGCCGTAGATCGTCTCGCTGCCGCCGCCCGCGAGCGCGAACTTGTCGACGAGGCCGCCGGTCGCCTTGTTGAGGCGGTGGACGACCATCTGATCGGCGCCAAGGGCGTAGACGTAGTCCTTGTCGGCGGTGACGCCGCCGGCGGTGGTGCCGATGTTGTAGCTCCAGACCTGGACCGATCCCATGTCGGAGCGCTTGGTGATGGTGTTCTGGCCCCAGTTGGCGGTGTAGTAGGTGCCGTCGGTCTCACCCCACAGCTGCATGATGTCGCCGATACCGGCGTTGAAGCTGCCGACGTAGTTGTAGCTCGAGTTGAAGCGGTAGACCGTGGCGCCGTTCCACTGCGGGTACCAGAATTCCTTGTACTTCGGGCTGTAGCCGCCGCCGTGCGAGTAGGTGTTCATGTTGACGACGCTCGACTTCTTCGGCGGCCACGCGATCGAGTTGGTGCACACCTGGGAGCAGGTCTGGCCGAACATCTTGTAGCAGTAGACCTGGCTGCTGTTGGGCGAGATGCAGTAGTCGGTGCCGTTGAACGCCATGTTGTAGATGTTGGTGGCGACGTTCGACGTGCCGACCAGCGCCTTGGTGGCGAGGTCGAAGCGGTAGATGACCGCGTTCTCGCGCCCGACGAGCAGGTAGCCGTTGACCACCGCGAGGCCGCCGTACATCCAGCTGCCGAAGCTCGCGCCGGTCAGGTTGAAGCTCTCGACCAGGGTGCCGTCGGTCTTCTTGAGCTTGTAGACGGTGTAGTCGCCCGACTGGGCCCGCATGGCGTAGACGAAGTTGGCGTCGGCGGTGACCCCGGAGGCGTAGGCGCCCATGCTGAACGACCACACCTGCGTGCTCGACATGCCCTTGCGCTTGGTGATGGTGCCGTAGCCCCAGTTGGCGGTGTAGAAGTCGCCGTCGGTGTCGCCCCACAGCCCCATGATCTCGCCCTGGCCGCAATTGAAGCTGCCGAGGTACTGGTAGCTGTCGTTGTAGCGGTAGATCTGACCGCCGGCCCACTGCGGGTACCAGTACTCCTTGTAGTACGGGTTGTAGCCGCCGCCGTGCGAGTAGGTCTCCATCGAGATCGGCGACCCCTTGTAGACCGGCGGCCACATCGCGCCGGTCGCGCAGGTCGTCAGGCTGTTCTTGCACAGGGCGGTGTCCTTCACCGTCATGGTGTTGTCGCAGTACAGGTCGCCGTCGTCGTCGCAGCCGTTGTCGGTGCCGGCGAGGCAGTCGTTGTCGAGGCCGTCGCAGACCTCGGTCTGGCCCGGGTTGACGGTGACGTCGGTGTCCTTGCAGTCGCCGCCCTGGTTGGCCGGCAACGCCGCCGACTGGGTGCACTGGCACACGGCGGCGCCGCCGCCCCAGCCGTCCTGGTCGACGTCGGCATACCAGTTGGTGCACGCGGTCGCGTTGGCCTCGTTGACGAGGCCGTTGCAGTTGTCGTCGGTCAGGGTGGCGCAGGTCTCGGTCGCGCCGGGGTTGACCTTGCTGTCGCTGTCGTTGCAGTCGCCGCCGCCCTTGGGGCAGCCGAGCGATCCGACCGCGACGTTGCCGTTGCAGTAGCCGTCCTTGTCGATGTCGGCGCAGTTCTCGTCGACGCCGGCGGCGCAGTTGTTGTCCTTGCCGTCGCAGGCCTCGGTGACGCCGGGGTTGACGGTGCCGTCGCCGTCGGCGCAGTCGCCGCCGCCCTTGGGGCAGACCTTGGGCGTGCCGGCGGTCGCCATGGTCGAGACGCAGTAGTCGTCGTTGTCGACGTCGCAGTTCTCGTCGGTGACCGACGAGCAGTTGTTGTCGATGTCGTCGCAGATCTCGGTCTTGCCCGGATAGACCTGGCTGTTGGTGTCGTCGCAGTCGTTCTTGCCCGCCGAGCAGATGGGCGGCGGGGTCGCGGCGACCGTCATCGCGCTGTCGCACCAGCCGTCCTTGTCGTCGTCGCAGCCCTCGTCGGAGGCGCCGTTGCAGTTGTTGTCGACCGCGTCGCACGTCTCGGCGGCGGCCTTGTTGATCGCCGCGGCGTTGTCGTTGCAGTCACCGCCGCCGTTGCTGCACACGACCGGCGGCGGCGAAGCCACCACCATCGCCGCGTCGCAGTGCTTGTCGCCGTCGTCGTCGCAACCCTCGTCGGTGGTGGTGCCCGACACCACGAGCCAGGCGGTGAAGGTGACGTCGGTCTGGCCCTGACCCGTCCAGGAGAAGGGCGAGCTCGGCGCGGTCGACAGGCCGGCCGGCGCGTACTGGTTCGACGTCGACGCCTGCAGCGCCGCGCCGGTCGACGACGCCTTCCACACCAGCGCCCACTTCTCGCCGGCGGCGACCGAAGGCTTGAGCGTCGAGGTGAAGGTGTACTTGGTGTAGACGCCGGCGCCGTTCTGCGCCAGGTTGATCGGCCCGATGGTCTCGATCGGCGCCGGCGCCCCGGACGCGGTCGGCAGGGTCGCGGTCTTGTACAGGTACAGCGTCACCTGCTGCGCCGACGGCACGTTGAAGGCGGCGTCGATGCGGGCGATCGTCCCGGGCAGGGTGAAGACGACCTCCTGGGCGACCCAGCCGTTGAGCGAGACGCTCGTTCCGGTCGCGGCGTTCTTCTCGACCGCGCTCGGCAGGCCGCCGTTGCAGTTGTTGTCCTTGTTGTCGCACTGCTCGGGCATGCCGGGGTTGACCTGGTTGTCGCCGTCGTTGCAGTCGCCCTGCACGGTGGCGATCGCCGACCCGCTCGGCGTGCAGGTGCACACCGCCGAGCCCAGGCCGTAGCCGTCCTTGTCGAGGTCGGGGTAGAAGTTGACGCAGTTGGTCGCGCCGGCGTCGTTGAGGTTGCCGTTGCAGTTGTCGTCGTAGCTCGTCGCGCAATTCTCGCTCACGCCGGGCTTGACCGACGCGTTGGTGTCGTCGCAGTCGCCGTTGCCGAGCGCCTTGAACGGCGCCATCGGCGCGCACAGGCACTGGCTGATGTTGACGCCGACGCCGTCGTTGTCGCCGTCGTAGTAGAAGACCGAGCAGCCGGTGGCGCCGTCGGCGTTCAGCGTGCCGTCGCAGTTGGTGTCCTCGGCGTCGGTGCAGCTCTCCTTGGCGCCCGGGTTGACGGTGTTCTTGGCGTCGTTGCAGTCGCCGCCGCCGTTCGGGCACACCGCCGGCTTGCCGATCGTGATCTTGTTCAGATCGCAGTAGCCGTCGCCGTCGCCGTCGCAGCCTTCGTCGGCGACGCCGTTGCAGTTGTTGTCGACGCCGTCGCAGATCTCGGTCGCGCCGGAGAACACGCTGGCGTTGCCGTCGTTGCAGTCACCGCCCTGCAGGGTCTTGTAGGTGGCGGAGGCGACGCACAGGCACTGGGAGTCGCCCTTGGTCGACACCGCGCGCAGCCAGTTGACGAAGGTGGTGTTGGTGCCGCCGTTGGGCGCCCCGGGGGTGGCCGCCGCCTCGATGGCGTAGTTGGCGGCCTGGTTGAGGCCGGTGATGTCGCCGGTGAAGGCGATGACTCCGGTCGGCGTGCCGGAGGGCGCTCCCGCCAGCGTGACCTTGGCCGCGGCGCCGAGCGCGCCCGACGCCGAGCCCCACCGCCACGAGTCGACCGAGGTCGTCCCGGTCGAGGCGGTGTCGATCCAGACCACGTCGGAGGTGGCGAAGTCGCCGCCGGCGAGGACGGTCGTGACCTCGGGCGAGCCGATCTTGAGGGTCAGGTTCCAGTCACCGAACGCCGGGTTGTAGGTCAGATCGGCGGCTGGACCGGTGGCGCCGGTGATGGTGATGAGGGTGCCGGCCTTGAGGGTGGCGATCCCGAGCGACGCGACGTTGGTCTTGTAGGCGCTGAACTTGGCGGCGCCGGTCGCGGTCGAGTCGCCGAAGAAGTAGCTGTCCAGCTGCTGGGCGGTCAGGTCGCCGGTGACGAGCAGCTCGATGTACTCGGCGGTGGTGAAGCCACCGGAGACCGCAAAGCGGACCTCGTTGATCGCGACCTTGCCGAAGATGGTGCTGCCCTTGCCGTAGCCGTCGCCGTCGAAGTCGACGTAGTAGATCGAGCAGCCCTTGGCGTCGGGGTCGTTGATCGAGCCGGTGCAGTTCTCGTCGATCGCGTTGCCGCAGACCTCGGCGTTGCCGGGGTTGACGCCGGCGTCGCCGTCGTTGCAGTCGGCGCCGCCCTTGGGGCACGAGGTCGGGTACGACGACGCGGTGCTGACGATGACGTTGTCGACGCCCCAGCTCTCGTCGGCGGCGGTCTGATCGAGGGTGGAGGTGAACTCGATCTTGGCGGTCGGCGCGCTGTGGGCGATGGTCACCGTGATCTTGTCGACCAGCTCGACCCAGCCGCTGTTGCCCGAACCGCACAAGGGCGTGCCGGCGCCGCTGTAGGCCTTCGACCACACCAGCTTGCCGTCGACCCACAGCTGACCGCTCTCGCCGTCCCAACTGTCGATCTTGACGAAGTCGAAGCGGATGGTCAGCAGGGTGTGGCTGGCGAGCGAGAGCGACTTGCTGGTCTTGGCGCCGGCGCCGAACACGTTGTAGCCGCCGAGGATCGCGCCCTGGGCGCCGCACGACGAGGTCGTGCCGACGCTCCAGCCCGGGCTGCCCGAATTGAAGTTGTCTTCGAGGACCTGGACGGTGTCGACCGTCTGGATCACCATGCCGGCGTCGCAGTACTGATCCTTGTCGTCGTCGCAACCCTCGTCGGTGCCGTTGCTGCAGTTGTCGTCCTTGCCGTTGCAGACCTCGTTGCCGGCCGGGTGGATGTTCTTGTCGCTGTCGTTGCAGTCGCCGCCGCCGAGCGGGCAGGCCGCCGGCGTGCCGACCACCGTCTTGGTCGCGGCGCAGAACGCGTCGCCGTCGGCGTTGCAGGCCTCGTCGACCTGGCTGTCGCAGTTGTTGTCGATGTTGTCGCACACCTCGGCCTTGCCCGGCGTCATCGCCGGGTTGGTGTCGTCGCAGTCGCCCTTCTTGTCGGCGGTGTAGGGGAAGGCCGACGCGCACGCGCACTGCGTCAGGTCGAGGCCGTAGCCGTCCTTGTCGGAGTCGTAGAAGTAGGTCTTGCAGTTGGTGGCGCCGAGCTCGTCGATGGTGCCGTCGCAGTTGTTGTCGACGCCGTCGCAGACCTCGGTCTTGCCCGGCGCGACCGCTGTCGACTTGTCGTCGCAGTCACCGGACTTGGGCGCCTTGTACGATCCGGCCGCCTGGCACAGGCACTGGCTGATCGCGAGCCCGTACGAATCGCCGTCCTCGTCGAAGTACAGGTTGGTGCAACCGATCGCGTTGGCGTCGTTCTGCGAGCCGTTGCAGTTGTCGTCCTTGAGGTTGTTGCAGACCTCCTTGGCGGTCGGGTACACCGAGCTGTCGTAGTCGTCGCAGTCGCCGGTGCCCTTGGCGCAGGTCGACGGCAAGGGCGTCGCCACCGTCGCCGCGGCGTCGCAGTAGCCGTCGCCGTCGTCGTCGCAGCCGTTGTCGACCTTGCCGTCGCAGTCGTCGTCGAGGCCGTCGCAGACCTCGGTCGTCTTGCCCTTGTGGACGCTCGCCTTGGTGTCGTCGCAGTCGCCGCCGCCGTTCGGGCAGATCGGCGGCGCGATGCCGGTCGCGCTCGTGCACACCACCTCGACCGTGAGCTTCTTGACGATGTTGGGGCACGGGTCGCCAAACACGCCGCTGTTGGCGTCGACCGCGCAGGTCGACTTGCCGACGCAGGCTCCCTTGACCGTCTGCGCCGACGCCGCGGCGTTGCAGGCGCTGGTGGCGTAGCCGCCGCACTGGCCGGTGGGCGTGCCGTAGCTGGCGAACACGACCTGCGTGATCGTGCCGCCCGCGCCGCACGACAGCGACAGCGTGGCGCCCTCGGTCGCGGTGGCGCAGGCGTTCTGGGAGCCCTTGACCGCCTCGTAGACCATGCCGCTGTCACAGTAGCCGTCGAGATCGTCGTCACAGCCCTCGTCGATGCCCGCCTTGCAGTTGTCGTCCTTGCCGTTGCACGCCTCGGCGGCGGCGAGGTTGATCGCCTTGTCGTTGTCGTCGCAGTCGGTGTCGTTGGTCGCGGTGAAGGTGCCGGACGGGACGCACTGGCACTTCTTGGTGCCGACGCCGTAGGTGTCGCCGTCGGCGTCGGAGTAGAACGCGATGCAGCCGATGGCGTTCTGGTCGTTGTCGCCGCCGCTGCAGTTGTCGTCCTTGCCGTTGCCGCACACCTCGGCCTTGCCGGGGTTGACCTGGGCGTCGGTGTCGTTGCAGTCGCCGCCGCCGTTCTGGCACAGGGTCGGCGTGCCGACGATCGGCACCGCGGCGTCGCAGTAGCCGTCGCCGTCGTCATCGCAGGTGTTGTCGACCTCCTTGTCGCAGTCGTTGTCGAGGTTGTCGCAGATCTCCTTGGCCTGCGGGTTGATCGCCTTGTTGTCGTCGTTGCAGTCGCCCGGGTTGATCGCCGAGTACTGGCCGACCGGCTGGCAGAAGCACTTGTTGCCGGTGGTGCCCCACTTGTCGCCGTCGTTGTCGAAGAAGTACGGCGTGCAGTCGACGGCGCCGAGGTCGTTGTTGCCGCCGTTGCAGTTGTCGTCGGCCGGGGTCTTGCAGTCCTCGGCGACGCCGGGGTTGATCTGGGCCACGGTGTCGTTGCAGTCGCCGCCGCCGAGCGGGCAGGCCTGCGGCTTGCCGACGGTGAACATCCCGGCGTCGCAGTAGCCGTCCTTGTCCTTGTCGCAGTCCTCGTCGGTCTGGCCGTCCGAGTTGTTGTCCTTGCCGTCGCAGATCTCCTTGCCGGCCGGGTTGATCGCCGGATCGTTGTCGTCGGTGTCGCCGGGGCCGAGCGGGCAGATGGGCGGCGCCGCCGACTGAGACGACGTGCAGGTCAGGATGACCGCCATGGTCTTGACGACGTTGACGCACGGATCGCCGACCGTGAGGTGGAAGTTGATGAACGAGCACGAGGTCTTGCCGATGCACTGGCTCTGCACCCACGGCACCACGCCGCCGGCGTCGCAGGTGCCCTTGGTGAACGTCGGGCAGCTGCCGGTGACGGTGCCGTAGGCGGCGAACTTGACCGCGGTGATCGAGCTACCGGCGGGGCAGGCGAGGTTGAGCGGCGCGCCGTCGGATGCCTTGTTGCAGACGTCGGTCTGGCCGGCGACCGGGACGTAGTTGAGCCCGGTGTCGCAGTAGCCGTCCTTGTCGTCGTCGCAGCCCTCGTCCTTCACGGTGTTGCAGTTGTCGTCCAAATCGTTGCAGATCTCGGCCGCGGCCGGGTTGATGCCGGCGTTGCTGTCGACGCAGTCGCCCGGCTCCTTGGCGGTGACGGCGCCGGCGCCCTGGCACATGCACTTGAACGGCGTCGTTCCCCACAGGTCGCCGTCGAGATCGGTGTAGAAATTGACGCACTTGGTGGCGTTGACGTCGTTGGTGCTGCCGTCGCAGTTGTCGTCGTCGGCGGTGTCGCAGGTCTCGGTCGCCGACGGGTTGATCGCCGTCTTGGCGTCGTTGCAGTCGCCGGCCTTGGTCGCCTTGTAGGTGCCGGACGGAGCGCACATGCACTTGGGCGCGCCGGTGCCGAAGGTGTCGCCGTCGAGGTCGACGTAGTACTTGACGCACTTGTCGGCGTCGTCCTCGTTCTGGGCCCCTGAGCAGTTGTCGTCCTTGCCGTTGTTGCACACCTCGGGCAGGCCCGGGTTGATGGTGCCGTCCTGGTCGGCGCAGTCGCCGCCGCCGTTGGGGCAGGTCAGCGGCTTGCCGACGGTCGTCATCGCCGCGTCGCACCAGCCGTCGCCGTCGTCGTCGCAGCCCTCGTCGATGGTGCCCGAGCAGTTGTCGTCGATGCCGTTGCAGATCTCGACCTGGCAGGCGGCGTCGCCGCAGCACGAGTCCTTGTCGAGGCAGTCGATCTTGCCGTTGGCGTTGTCGTCCTGGCCGTTGGTGCAGTCCTCGCCCTGGCCGCAGGTGACCGACAGATCGAACTGGGTCGCGTCGGTGCTGCCGACGGTGTCGATGACGATGTAGTACTGGATGTTGGCGCCGGCGGCGAACGTCAGCGAGCCGGTGCCGGTGGCGACGGCGGTCTGGGCGATGCAGCCGAGCGGATCGCAGCCCTTGGCGGTGGCCTTGAGGACGAACAGGTGGGCCTTGGCGGCGTTGGTGACGTTTTTGACCGCCACGGTGACCGGCTTGCCCTGGTTGCTCTTGAACGCGTAGGCGACCTCCTTGCCCGGGTAGGTGTTGACGAGGTCGCACGAGTAGCTCGACGTCACCTGGGTGCTGTCACCGCCGTTGTTGACGAGCTTGGTCAGGTTGTCGCCGCAGTTGACCGTGGTCTGGGCGCCGCACAGGCAGGTGTTGTCGTTGGTGCACGCGCCGGCGCTGCACTTGTCGGCGGTGCAGGCGTTGCCGTCGTCGCAGTCGGTGTCCTTGGTGCAGTCGACGAAGCCGTTGGTGAAGAAGTTGAGGATCTTGTCCATCATCACGACCGGCGTGTCGGCGCCCTGACCGGTGACGGCGCCGAACGGCACCGAGGTGCCGATCGTGCGGTACTTCGCGCTCGGGTTGTCGTGGCCGACGGCGACCCAGAACTTCTCGAGCCCGTCGTTCTTGAGCAAGTTGCGGGTCTTGAGCACGCCGGTCAGGCCGTCGATCTGGTCGAGCTCGTTGTTCCACTCCCACGCCTGCGAGATGCCCCAGGTCTTGGGCGTCGGCGGCGAGGTGGAGGTGTCGGCGTAGGCGGCGAAGCCCTTGAGCGGGCCGGGAACGCCGTTCGGCGACGCGCCGAGCACGCCCTTGATCTTGAAGAACGGGTGCAGCGTCGTCTGCGGATCGGCGGCGAAGGTGTCACCGCCTTCGAGGTAGAGCTTGCCGCCGCCGGTGAGGTAGGTCTTGAGCGAGGACACCTCGCCCTCGATGAGGACGTGGTTGTCGGGATAGACGCCGAGGGTGACGAACACGCCCGAGAACTTGGTGAGGTCGGGGTAGAGGGCGAGGTCGTCGATGATCTGGCCGAACTGGCCCTTGGTCGTCAGCGCGGCCTTGATCGCCAGCGCGCTCGCGGTCGGGACGCCCGTCGGCGCCCAGATCAGGTAGCCGCCGGCGTAGGTCACGGTGATCTTGAAGGTGCACGTCCCCGACAGGTAGCCGTCGGTGTACTTGATCGTGACGGTGTGCTCGCCGACGTCGGTCAGCTGGGTCGGCGTGACCACCACCGCGCTGTTCCACGACACGTCGGCCCAGTGGTAGAGGGCGGACGACACCTTGACGAACGGCGGGCCGCTGACGAGCTGGACCGAGATGACGTCGTCGGCGTCGGGATCGAAGACCTTGATCGGCACCGACAGGGTGCTGCCCAGGCCGACGGTCTGGTTGACCGGGCAGGCCGAGACCTTGGGCGGGCCGCCCTTGACGACGCAAACGTTGTCGACCGCGAATTCGTCGAAGAAGGTGCTGTCGGCGGCGGCGACACAGAACGCCAACCGCAGGCCGTTCGACCCGGTCAGCTCGGGCGGCAGCTTGACGGTGTACTTGTCGGGTCCGAGCGGGGTCGAGGCGTTGATCGGACCGTCGATGATGACGGCCTTGGTCCAGTCGACCGACGCGCCGCCGAGGGATCCGCGCACCGTCAGCGTGGTGCTGTTGATCGCCGGGATGAAGGCGCGATCGAACTGCATCGTCACCGCCGCCGCGCCGGCGGCCTGGATGACGGGCGACTGCAGGCAGGTCAGGAAGTTCGACTTGGTCGGCGTCCAGTTCAGCTGGGCGTACTGGTCCGGGCCGAGCGCGCCGCTCTTGGCGACCGACCAGTTGGTCGCGGCGGTGCCGTTGACGTCGCCCGGGATCCAGCCGAGCTGCTTGAGCGTCCCGGTGCCGTCGAAGTCCTGACAGTACGACAGGTTGACCACGCAGGGCGTCTTCTCGACCGCCTGGCACTTGAGCGCGCCGTCGGTCTGCTTGACGCACTTGCCCTCGGCGCACGAGCTGTTGAGGTAGGCGCACTCGGTGAGCTCGGTCTCCGGCGTGCAGCACAGGGCGACGCCGCTCTCGAGCAGCGGGTGGACGCACTGGTTGAAGATGCAGTAGTCGTAGGTGCACGGCTTGTTGTCGTTGCAGTCGAACTTGTCGACGCAGCAGTCGGGCATCGGCGTGTGCGACTGCTTCCACACCCCCGAGACCTGCAGGCAGAGGTCGGAGGTGCAGGGGTTGCCGTCGTCGTAGCTCGCCGGCTTGGCCGGGTCGCACTGGTTGCAGGTCGGCGACGTCACTGTGTTGGAGCACGATCCCTTGCCGGCGACGATGTTGTTGCACTTGTCGGCGCTGCAGGCGTTGTTGTCGTTGCAGTCGGCGTCCGACGCGCAGCAGCCGTTGGTCGGCAGCGTGTGGTGGCACGAATAGCCGCTGCAGTAGTCGATCGTGCATGCGTTGTTGTCGTTGCAGACCGTCTGGGCGTTGGCGTCGTCGGTGCAGCACACGTCGACGGCGGTCGAGGTGCACTTGTTGTCGGCGCCGCACTTGTCGGTCGTGCACGGGTTGTCGTCGTTGCACCACACGTCGCTGTCGCAGCAGTCCTTGGGCGACATGTTGGTGTTGACGCACTCGCCACAGCCGTTGAGCACCACGCACTTGTCGAGGGTGCACGCCTTGCCGTCGTCGCAGTCGAAGTCGGCCTTGCACTTGCCGACCGCCGGCGAATTCTTGCAGGTGTTGGCGCCGTCGCAGTAGTCGGCGGTGGTGCAGTCGTTGTCGTTGCACTCCTCGTTGGTGTTGCAGCAGCCCTTGACGCCGTTCGACACGTACTTGCACACGTTGGCCGGCTGGGGCGGCGGCGCGTCGATGCCCCAACTTGCGCGCAACCAATTGAGGATGATGTCGCGGTCGGTGTCGGTCAGGGCCTTGTTGTAGTACAGGATCTGGCCGATGAAGGCCTTGCTGTCCTCGCTGGCGTCGCTCGACCCGACGTACAGCACCTTGGTGCCAGCGCCGATCGAGTTGCCGCTGCCTTCGGCCTTGGCCAGCGCGGCGCCCGACGTCACGGCGATGTACGACCGCGTCGTGCCCTGGACGCGCCCGGACAGGATGTAGTTGGTGTCGGCGCCCAGGGTCAGCTCGACGCCGCTGTTGTCGCTGACCGACTGGAAGTGGGTGATGCTGGTGCCGGCCTTTGCGGCGTTGTGCTCGATCGACCAGTCGTTGTCGCGGCTGCCGTGGTGGACGATCGCGCCCCAGGGGTCGGGGACCTTCCACTGCACCACCGCGAACACGGTGACCTCGGTCGTCAGCGGGAATGCCGCGGTGGTCATGCGGCGATCGGCGCCGTTGAAGTTGACCGCCGGCAGCTCGCCGATCAGCTTCTGGCCATAGACCGGCGGCGCGCCGTTGGGCGTCAGGTGGCGGCTGTTGCCGGACAGGTCCTTCCATTGGGTGACGTTGCCGTTGGCGTCCGACACCACCGAGGCGGCGTCGCGGGCGTCGTAGTGGGCGACGAGGCCGGCCGTCACCGGCGGCAGCTTGCTCGGCCCGAGATCGCAGGTGTCGGTGGTGCAGGCGTTGCTGTCGTTGCAATCGGAGGTCGAGTCGCAGCAGTTCGGCTTGGTGACGTCGGGGCCGTAGGCGCACTTGGTGTTGACGCACACGTTGACGGTGCAGAACTTGCCGTCGTCGCACTCGACGTCGGCGTCGCAGCAGGTCGGATCAGTCTTGGTGTACTTGCACGTCAGCTGGGAGTAGATGCAGCTGTCGAGGGTGCAGAACTTGTTGTCGTCGCAATCGGCGACCGTGGTGCAGCAGCCCTTGATCTTCTCGTGCGCGCACAGGCCGGCCTTGGCGTTCGGCTCGATGTTGCACTTGTCGAGGGTGCAGGGGTTCTGGTCATCGCAGTCGAGGGTCTGGGTGCAGCACGCCTTGACCTCGAGGTTCTTGCACACATAGTTGTCGCAGATGTCGACCGTGCACGGCAGTTGGTCGTCGCACTGGGCGTTGCTGCCGAGCTTCTCGCAGCAGTTGGGCTTGGCCGGGTCGAAGGCGTTGCTGCACTTGATCCAGCCTCCGGTCTGCGGCTTGTCGCACTTGTCGATCGTGCAGTAGTTCTTGTCGTCGCAGGCGGCGTTGTAGCCGCCCGGCGTGCAGCAGCCCGGCTTGAGCGAGTCGGGGCCGAAGCGGCACTCCATGTCGACGCACTGGGCCTGCAGGCACGGATCGGGCGCGGTGCAGTCGCTGTCCTTGCAGCACACACCGACCGGCTGGATGTGCTTGCACTTGCCGGTCGCGACGTCGCAGCTGTCGACCGTGCAAGACTTGCCGTCGTCGCACGGATCGGTCGCCTTGGTGCAGCAGTCGGGGTTGCTCTTGGTGTTGTTGCAGACGCCCTTGAGGCCCGAGACGTTGCAGACGTCGGTGGTGCAGGTGTCCTTGTCGTCGCAGTCGGCGTTGACGGCGCACGACGAGCACTTAGAGGTCGACTCGTTGGGGGCAAGGCAGACCTCGCCGGCAAGGCACTGGTACTTCGACTGGCAGCAGGTCGCGACGATGTCGTAGACGCACTGCAGGTCGACGCAGGCGTCCTGCGAGCAGGCGTTGCCATCCTTGCACTCGTCGGCGCTGCCGGTCGGGCACGGCTCGACCACCTTGGCGAACAGGTTGAAGCGCGCGGTCGCGTCGACGAGCTCGGTGCCGTTGTTGTCGGCGATCGCGCACGACAGCGCGTGGGCGCCCTTGGTCACGTTGAGGAACTTGAACCCGGTCGCGCTGCCGAGACCGACGTAGACGCCGTCGAGGTGGCAGCGGACCTGGCCGAGCTGGTAGTTCGTCACCGCGTAGGCGACGTCGATCGACACCGATCCGCCCTTGGGGATCGGGAAGTTCTGGGCGTTGTTGGGCGACGACGGCGTGATCGTCGGCGTCGTCAGCGCGAACGTCTTGACCCCGAACTCGGCGTCGACACCGCCGGCGTCCTTGGCGTCTTGGGCCGCTGCCGCGACTGGAGGCTCGGGCTGGGTCGCGCAGCCGCCCGCAGCGGCGATCGCGGCGACCAGGAGCGCCGCGGCGCGAAGGGAGGCGGAGCGCGCCTCACCGAACCCGTTGGCCACGCCCGGACACGTCGAAGGCTGCGCCCGCCGCGCGATGGCGAGGTCGGCACGAGCGCACTCAAGGTCTTGATTTCGCATCACAATCCTCATCGCGGCGGATTCGCTGTCGGCGCCTGTCCCCGAGTTGGCCAGATGAAGTCGCACGCGCAACGGCAAGCGCCGCCGCGCAGGCAAAACCACATCGATCGGTCGCTCTGGGACTGGCGCTGAAAACCCTCCGTCGTATCGCCCTGTTGCAGGGTTGCGAACGCTTCGCCGGGGATCGGAGCCGCAGCGGGAGCGGCGCGCCGAGGCGCGCCTGGCCGCCATGCGCGCGAAGCGCCGGCGGCAGCTCGGATCGGCGCGGCAGCGGGGATCGCTGCGCCGGGATCCGGCCAGACCGGGTCCGCCCGACCGTTGTCGCCAACGGTTGCCGTCGGGGTGGACGGCGCGGCCCGCTCTCGATGCGATTGGCGGTTTCGGCGGGCGGATCAGGCCCGCCGGGGGTGGCGCTGTGTCCGCGAAGGACGATACGACACCCCAGCGGCACCCTAACAAAGCGAGGCGGCGGGCGCAAGCGAACCCGCGATCGGTGCAGCCAAAGTGCGCACCCCTTGCAGGGCGCATGCGCCGCCTCGTTCACACAATTTCACAGTCAGTCTCGCCGGCGGTGGCGGGCCGCGGGCGGAGGCGACGTCTCGGCGCACCCTGCCCGGGTCGGGGGCCGGCGACCGCCAATGGTGGAGTCCGGCGGTGTTTGCCCTGCGAGGTCGCGGCCTCTGCCGATGGCCTCGCCCTCGCGTCCGCCCAGCCCACAGCGGCGGTCGCAGGGCGTCGCATCAGACGCAAGCCTGTACCTTCACCCCGAACCGCCGCTTCCGGCGCACTTCTGCGTCACTGCGCCGGATTCGGTCGCTGCGGCGTACACTGGTACGCCTCGCTCCCTCACCGGCTTGTTCCTTGAACTGCATCCGGAATCTGCGGTCCGGGGGATTGGGGCGGTGAATCCTGGTTCATGGGAGGCAGACGGAAGCAGCAGGTCGCCGCATCGCCCTTCTGACGACCTGTCAGCCCGGCCAGTGCAGCCAAGCGAACACCACGGTGCCGGCGAACAGCAGACCGTCCACCCGATCGAGCAGCCCGCCGTGGCCGGGCAGCAGGTTGCCGCTGTCTTTTCGCCCGCCAGCGCGCTTGAGCAGGCTCTCGGCGAAGTCGCCGATCTGGCCGAACAGGCCGCAGGTCATGCCGACCAGCACACCCTGCCACCACGGCACGGCCGGAACGAGGACGGCGGCGAAGATCGCCCCGCCAGCCATCGAAGCGACCAGGCCGCCCAAGCCGCCGGCGACGGTCTTCTTGGGGCTGATGAGAGGATAGAGCTTGGGGCCGCCGATCGCCTTGCCGCTGAAGTAGGCGCCGGTGTCACCCATGAAGACCATGGCGAAGGTGCCGAGCAGCGCGGCGCGGCCGAGATCGAACGGCATGGCGGGGTCGCGCGCGCCGATCTGGAACGTCGCGACCTGCAGCGCGACGAGCGCGCCGATGTAGGTGAAGGCGAGCGCCCCGAGCGCGGCGCGGTGGGCGGCGTGGGCGAAATCGCCCGGATCGACCATGCACGACGTCAGCCACAGCGCAGTCGCGAGGCCAATCGCGAGCGCGAAGACCGGCCAGCCGAACAGCGGCGCGGCGGCGATCGCGGCCGTGAGCACGCCGGCGACCAGGTGGTCGCGGCCACGGCAGACCGGCGACATCCGCACGACCTCGACGCCGCACCGCCCGGCGGCGGCGACGAGCACGGCGGTCATCACCACCTTGGGGGCCCACAGCACGGCGGTGACCGCAAGGATGGCGAGGACGACGCCTGTGACGATGCGTGCGATCACGGATCCGTCCGCCGCCGGGCGCCGCCGGCCGGCACCGCCATCGTCGCAGGCCCAAGTGCCAAGTCAAGCGCAGCGAGGGCCCTGGGGCGAGGGTGGATCCACCATTTGTTCAAGTCCATGGGATCACGTGAAACTCGGAGACGGGCGTGGCGGCGAGTGGTGCGACGCCAAGGGGCAGGCCCAGGCCAGGGCCCGGCCCCTGAACAGATCCACCATTTGTTCAAGTCCATGGAATGACGTGAAACGACTGCCGCGAGCGCGGGGCGGCGGCTGCAGCCATCCGACCCCTACCCCTACCCCAGTTTCGGAACCGGCCCGAGACCGATCAAACAGCAGAACAACTTCACCACCACGATCGGTGGCCCAAGCCCAAGACGTGGCAACAACTTCACCGGTCAGCCGGTCGCCGACGGGCTCGGCGTCGTCGTCTGTCCGCCACACGGCGACCTGGTTGGCCCCGGCAGACGTCTCGCTGGCGGCTCTCCACACGCGAGACAGGGCGGCAGTGGCGGCCTGTGGAGCTTGTGGGAAACCTGAAGGGTTTTCCACAAATCCACAGGCCCGGTGTCGTCCTGGCCCCGGCGCTCCGTTGACCCCTGGTGGTTGGCGCGAGCCAGCCGCTGCGCGACGACCGCCGCGCGTCAGTTGGATCGATGAACCCAGTCCTTCGATCGGTCCCTCCTGAACAGATCCACCATTTGTTCAAGTCCATGGAATGACACGAAACGACTGCCGCGAGCGCGGGCCACGATGACCCCTATCCGGCGCTTTCCTCGCGGTGCTGCGTCGCTGCGCCGGACCCGGTCGCTGCGGAGTACGCCGGTACTCCTGGCGCGCTCGCAGGGTTCTTGTTGGAACCGCATCCCGATTTGGCCTGCGGGGACCGTTTCGATGCTGGACGCTGGGCCCACTGGCCGGCGTGACACCCGCCGCGCTTTCGGGCAGACTCGCGGCCATGGTGAACCGCACGACTCGATTCCTTTGGTCCCAAGCCGCGGCGCGGTGCGCGGTCGCCGCGGCGATCGCGCTCGCCGTCGCCGACCCGCGTGAGGCGATCGCCCTGCCTGCTGGCTCCGCCCCGGCGGCGATCGCGTCGCGCGATCTCAGGCCCGGGATGACGGGTTACGGCCTGACGGTCGTGCGCGGCACCAAGGTCGAGCGCTTCGACGTCACCGTCATCGGCGTCCTCGAGCACGCCCTGCCCCATCAGGACATCATCCTCATCCGAATCGGCGGCCTCGGCCTCGAGCACTCGGGCGTCGTCGCCGGGATGTCCGGCAGCCCGGTTTACGTGGTCGACGCGGCCAAGGGAGACCTGCTGGTCGGCGCCTTGTCCTACGGTTTCCCGTTCAACAAGGACCCGGTCGCCGGAGTGACGCCGATCGCCGACATGCTGCCCGAGCTCGACCGTCCTCTGGTCCCTCCTCCGCTCAACCAGCGCTTCGGCCCGGCCAAGAAGACGGCCGCCAACCCGTTCGGCCCGCCGGTGGCGATGCCCGGTGGCGGTGAGCTCCAGCCGGTCGCCGTCCCCCTTGTCGTCTCCGGATTCCACCCGCAGGCGTTCGACGCCTTCAAGGCCGAGCTGGCCGATCTCGGCTTCAGTGCGGTGCAGCTCGCCGCCGGCGGATCGACCCCGGCGTCGCGGCGGCCGTCGCCGGCGTTCGAGCCCGGGTCGGCGATCTCGCTCGCCCTCGCCCGCGGCGACATGTCGGTGTCGGGGATCGGCACCGTCACCTGGGTGCGCGGCGATCGCTTTATCGCCTTCGGTCACCCGTTCAAGGCGCTCGGCCAAGTCCACCTGCCGGTCGGCGGCGCCGACATCCAGTGGATCCTGGCCTCGCTGACGAGCTCATTCAAGATGGGCAACGCGCTTGAGGACATCGGTATCCTCGACCAGGATCGCCAGCCCGCCGTCGCCGGGCGGACGGGGGTGCGCGCCCAGTTCGTGCCGATCCGCGTCGCGGTGCGCGTCAAGGACACCGGCGCCAAGGCCGAGTGGAACGTCGAGGTCGCCGATCAGCCGCTGTTCTTCCCGCTCGTCGCCGCGATGGTGGTCGGCAACGCTGCCCGGGTCGCTGCGCCGGTGTCCGAGAGCCTCGGCGTCGAGATGAAGCTGCGCATCGCTGTCGACGGCCACGGCGTGGTCGAGACGCGCGACGTGTTCTCGGGCCTGTCGGGCATGCAGGGGGTCGGCGAGATCGCCGGCGTCGTCGGCAACTACGCCAAGGCGATCACGTTCAACGGCTTCGAGCGCCTGAGGGTCGGGCGCATCGACGCCGAGATCGAGGTCAGCGAGGCGCGCAACCTCGCCTTCCTCGAGTGGGTCCGCACCCAGAGCGAGGAGGTCGAGGTCGGTCAGCCGATCGCGATCAAGGTCGGCATCATGCGTGCCAACGTCCAGCCCCCGCTAGAGGTCGTCACCCTGACGCTGCCGCCTCTGCCGGCCTGGCTCGCCGGATCGACGCTCACGGTCCAGGTCGGCTCGGAGAAGGCGATGGCGCCCGAGTTCCCGGAGCCGGCCAACGTCGACATGCTGCTCGAATTCCTGCGCGGCCAGCCCTCGCGCAGCCGGCTCGCTGCGGTGGTCGCGCTGCCCGAGCCGACCCTCATGCTGCGCGGCGCGCGCCTGTCGGGGCTGCCGATCGGCGTGCGCGACGAGCTGCAGGGCCACCAGGTCACCGTGCGCACCGGCAAGGACACCGTGCGCACCGTCGTCGATCTGCCGTGGGTCATCAACGGCAGCGGCACCGTGCGTCTGCGCGTCCGGCCCTGATCGATCGCCGCGCCCCTCCCTCCCCATTCGAGGCCCGCCCCCATGCTCCGACTCCGCTCTTTCGCCGCCGCCCTCGCCGCCGGCGCCGCCCTGTCGCCCGCGCCGTCGGCGGCCAGCCAGCCGGCGGTGTGGACCTACGCCGACGACGGCGACTTCCGCCGCGGCAACCTCGACGGGCTGCAGCTCCACCCGACCCTTGGCCTGTCGCCGGCGCCCAAGCTCGAGCGGATCGACGTCGACGCCGAGTTCATCCACTGCCGGGCCCGCGACGGCGCGAGGCTGTGGCTCGGCACCGGCCTGCACGGCAAGGTCTTCCTCCTCGACGGCGGCGCAGTGCGCGAGATCGCCAAGGTCGACGCGCCGATGGTCGGTGCGCTGGTCGCCGACGGCAAAGGCGGTGTCTACGCCGGCCTCGTCGGCTCGGGCCAGGTGGTCCAGATCGGCGCCGACGGCAAGGTCGCGCCGGTGGTCAAGCTCGACGCCAACCACGTGTGGGCCCTGGTCAAGAAGGGTGGCACGCTGTTCGCCGGCACCGGCCCCGGCGGCAAGGTCTACGCGATCGACCTCGGCGCCAGGACGTCGAAGGTGTGGGCCGAGACCGGCGCCGATCACGTGCTGGCGCTGCACGACGGCGGCGACGCCCTGTACGCCGGCACCGCCGATCAGGCGCTGCTGTTGCGCATCGACGGCGAGAAGTCGGTGCGCGCGCTGGCGTCGTTCCCCGGCGCCGAGGTCCGCGCCCTGGCGCGCGCCGGCAAGGCCTGGTACGCCGCCGTCAACGGCGGGCAGACCGCCGCGCCCCTCGCCAACCTCAAGCCGACCGCCGATCGGCCGGGCAGCGCGCCGGCGGCGCGCACCGGGTCGGCGGGCAAGACGGGCAAGGAGGGCCAGGCCAAGGGCAAGGGCGCGATCTGGCGCCGCAGCGACGATGGCATCGTGATGAGGATGTACACCTCGCCCGAGGGCATGCTGAGCGACCTGGGCGTGGTCGGCGCCAAGGTGGTCGCCGGCGCGGCGCGCGGCGGTCGGGTGGTGGTGGGCGACGAGTTCGGCGACGTCCAGAGCGTGTTCGACGTCAAGGAAGAGGAGATCCTCGGTGTCGAGGTCGGCGCCGCTGGCCCGGCCGTCCTCCTCACCGGCAAGAGCGCCGCCGTCTACCTCGTCGGCCAGGGCGACAGCGCGCCGACGTTCACGACCGAGGTCCTGTCCGAGACCGGGATCGCCCAGTGGGGCAGGGTCGATCTGGTCGGCGAAGGCAACCTGGAGGTCGAGACCCGCTCCGGCTTCACCGACCCGCCGAGCGACACCTGGAGCCCGTGGCAGGCGACCAGGGCCGGACAGATCCAGAGTCCGCCGGCCAACTTTCTGCAGATCCGGGTCAAGTTCGGCGCCTCGGCACGGCTGACCGAGATGCGCGCGTCGCGGCAGGTCGTCAACCGGGCGCCGATGGTGACCAAGATCGACGCGGTGCCGAACAAGTCGAAGGGCACGATCGCGCTGTCGTGGGCGACCGAGGACGCCGACGGCGACACACTTCACTTCGCCGTGACCTACCGGCCGCGCGGCGCCAGGCAGTGGATCCGCCTGCACGACCGCTGGTACGACAAGAAGTCGATGGAGTTGAGCCCGTCGGACATGCCCGATGGCTGGTATGAGGTGCGCATCGAGGTCAGCGACCACGCCACCAACGGTCCGCGCGGCACGCGCGCCACCGCGCGGTTGTCGAAGCCGTTCCTGGTCGATCGCGGCAAGCCCGAGCTGCAGGCCGAGCTCAAGGGCCGCCTACTCGCCGGGACGGCGACCGACGCTGTGTCGCGCATCGTCAAGGTCGAGGTCTCCGTCGACGGCGATCCGACCCAGCTGTGCGCGCCGCGCGACGGCGTCTTCGACGGCCTGTCCGAACCGTGGGAGATCGACCTCGGCGCCGCGGTCGACAAGGGCCCCCACACCCTGCTCATCACCACCTGGGACGACGCCGGCAACAGCGGCACGCTCCGCCTGCAGACAGGGATGTAGGTGCCGATGCGGCGCGGCGCGCGGTGGGCCGCGTGCGCGGTCGCGGCTGGGATCACCGCCCCGTCGGCGACGGCGCAGGCGCAGTCGGCGGTGCTGCCGCTGTCGATCGCGATCGACACCCACGCCGAGTGGGCCCGGGTCGAGGTGCGCGGCGCCCAGCTGCACGTCGTCGGTCGGTCGGTCTCGTTCGCCGGCGACGCCGACCTGGCGGCGCCGCTCGTCGATGGCCAGGTCGTCCAGGTGCGCCAGCCTTCGCGCGCGACGAGGCGGGTTGAGGCGCGCATCGACCTCGCGATCGGCCTGACCGGTGAACCGCTGTGCGCGATCGCCTCGGCGGCGGCCGGCGCGCCGACCCGGATCGTCGTCCGCTCGGGGTCGAGGGTGATCGCCGCTGGCGAGTGGGGCGACCCGGCGCCGCCCAGGCTGTGGGCGATCGACCCGGCGCGCCTCGCCGCGCCGCTGCCGCGCCGCGATTGGGGGCGCCGCGTCCTGGCGTTCTACTACGGCTGGTGGGGAACCCCGACCGGCCCAGCGCGGGCGTGGCTGCACTGGAACCCGGCCGCGCCCGACCGCGCCGTCCAGCGGCTGCCGACGCTCGGCGTCTACGACTCGGCCGACCCGGCCGTCCTGCGCCAGCACGTCGCTTGGGCCCGACAGGCCGGGATCGACACCCTGGTGGTGTCGCTGTGGACGCGCGGCGCCCACCAGGATCTGATGCTCGCCCGTCTCCTCGACGCCGCGCGCGAAGGCGGGTTGACCGTCGCCGGCTACCTCGAGGCGGCGGCGAGCAGCGACGACCTGCGCGCCCAGGTCCAGTCCTACCTCAAGGCCGAGATGGCCCACCCCGCCTGGCTTACAGTGCACGGCGACAAGGTGTTGTTCCTCTACACGCGGGTGCTGGCGGCGGTCGATCCGCCCGGGCTGCGGCGGGCGCTCGCCGACCTGCCGGTGCGCGCGATCGGCGACGGCCTGCGCCGCGAGTGGTTGGACGCGACCGGAGGCGTTCACGCCTATGTGAGCTTCATCGCGCCGGCCCAGCACCGCGAGGCTTTTCGGCTGATGCGCCAGCGCGCGCGGCTGGCCGACAAGCTCGCCGTCGCCACCGCGATGCCCGGCTACGACGACACGCCGGTGCGATTCCCGGGCGGCGCGATCGCGCGCGACGGCGGGCGGGTCTACCAGGACGACTGGCGCAGCGCGGCGCTCGCCGACTGGGTGGTCGTGACGAGCTTCAACGAGCTGCACGAGGGCAGCCAGATCGAGCCGACGGTCGACGAGGGGATGCGCTGGATCGAACGCACGCGGGCCTTCGCCGACGCCTTTCGCCGGGTCGCGCCGTGACCGCCGGCCGCCGCGTCGCCTCGGCGCTCGCCGCGCTCGCCCTGGCTGCCTGCGCAGG
>Ga0194120_10002633_pt1 | contig 30596 bp, 25 predicted proteins | sample TA2MahCa65mmetaG_FD_148642 | JGI IMG/M metagenome (GOLD analysis project Ga0194120, IMG submission 148642) | Freshwater microbial communities from Lake Tanganyika, Tanzania - TA2015019 Mahale Deep Cast 65m | ecosystem: Environmental > Aquatic > Freshwater > Lake | place: Tanzania: Lake... | reverse complement strand
GTCGACACCCGAGGGCTCGGAACAAGCAGGCCGCAGGTCGCCAATGCCGCGGCGGCGCCGCGAAATAGCCGAGCGATGTTCATACGACGTCCTTCCCGAACGAAAGCCGAACCATCCGTGGAGCGACCGCGATCTGCTTCTACGTATCGGAGACGTCGCGGCGGGGATCCAGAAATGTCCGAATCGACCGAAAACTGGGGCTAATCGTCATCGGCGATCCAGACTCCCCAAATCGTGAGGTCGATGGCGGTTCGCTCGATCCCCTTCACGTGATTCGGGGCATCCGCGGTCAATCCCGCTGCCAGGCGCGGAAATGGGAGAGGAACCGCGATTCCAAATCGGGCATGCGCCGCCGCAATCGCCGGCTCAGCACGTCCGGCGGCGTCCGCGCGGCGATGTCCGCGAGATAAGCCCGAAGTTCATCACGCGCCTCGGGCGGGCCGTGAAGAAGAAAGTGGACCCAGGCCCACGCCTGTTTGTAGTGGGTCGACGTCATGTCGCGCAGTTCGACCAAGGCCTCGAGCGACTCCAGGTCGGGGACTCGGCCGAAACGGGCCGTCCATCGCATGCCCGCCATCGACGGATGCCCGCGCGTCCGCTCGCCGCGCGCGACCTCGAAATACTCGGCGATCCCTTCGTCGAGCCACAACGGGACCATCGGGAGCGCCGCGTGCAGGACCGCGTGTGCGCACTCGTGACGCACGTCGACGGCGAATTCGGGGCCTCGATGCGCGAAGACCATCGCGTGCCCTCGGCTCTTGATGAAGAGCGCGGGCCGCTTGGGTACCTCCGGAAAATAGTGCGACACGTATTGGTGATACGTCGACTTCCGATCGAATAGGAACAGGTCGATCGGTTGACCGTCCGCCGTGAGCGCCAGCGCGCCCAGCACGTCGGTTTCGAGTTCGCGCATGTCGGCGAACAGGGACGCGTAGTCGGCGAGCGAAAAGTCGGCATGGCAGCGAAACGGCGGCGCGTCCCGTTCCTCGGGCCAGCGGGCGGGCAACTCGCCCCACAAGGCTGCCGTTATCAGGACGGCCGTCATCCATGCCGCCGCTCCCGCAAACGCCTTTCGCATCATGCCCGCACTCCACACTCCCAATGCCGAGCTCCGCGACTGCGCCGCCCTTGGTCCTCAGACCCCAACCCGGCGTACCGATGCGCCGCGTGCGATGTTCCCGGTCCTTCGACCCTCAGCCCGCGCGCCGCCACGGAAACCAGCCGCGCCGCCGGGACGCGCGGACCGGCGTTCGAACAACGTCGATCGGTTCACCGCGGACGACGGCAAGCGGCTGATCGCGGCAGATCCGCGTGGCGACGTCGAGCCCCTTCGCGGCGACGACTCGGTCGAACGCCCGCCTGAGTAGCGGCCGCCGCGACGTCGTGCCATGCGCGTCGGTTGCCAGAAAGTCGATCAGTCCCCGGTCGAGCATCCACTCGGCCATCGCCCTCGGCTCCGGCCCGAATCCGTTCAACAGGCTGCCCGCCGTCACTTGCATCAGGCAACCACGCTCCGCCAACTCGGCGACGACTTCCGGCTGACGCAACAAGCCCTCATTGCGCTCGGGATGCGAGAGGATCCCGATGAGTCCGATTCTCGCGAGTTGCTCCAGCAGATCGTCGAGCGGGAAATACAGGTCGTGGGGGAGTTCGAGCAGCACATGGCGGCGCCGATCCGCGAGCGTCAGGACATCGCCGCTCTGGAGCCTCGCGACGATTTCCGCATCGATCCGCACGTCGGCCCCCGGCAGGACCGTGATCGGAATCTTGTGGTCGTTCAGCCGTTCTTGAAACTCGATGGTCCTTCGGCGAATCGTATCACCCCGATTGTGCGCATAAGCGCCCAACTGGTGCGGCGTGACGATGATCGCCTCAATTCCGTCGGCTGCCGCCATCCGGGCCATGTCGAGCGACTCGGACCACGTTCGGGCTCCGTCGTCGATCGCAGGCAAGAAATGGCTGTGGATATCCACGAACGTAGGCGGCAGACTCAAGGCAGGACTCCTTTCCATGCGTGAGGCGTGCAGTATACGTGGGGGCGATCGGTGGTCAAGTGAAACGGGGCAAACCAGGATGCCCGGCAAACTCGGGTTGCCGAATTCGGGCGGATCGAAGAGGCGAAACGCGGTCGCCGAGGCGTCGAGTGATCGACACGGGCCCGATTCGACGCGGAGAGCCGGCGCGGTATAATGGCCGGCGATGCTCTATCGGGCACGGAATCGGTTGCGATGGCAGTCCTTGTTCTTTGCCGCGAATGGGTGCGGTCTGTCGGTCGAATTCAATTGGAATTGGAGGCGCCTGCGATGAACTCCCTTCAAGGTTGTTTCCTCGTCGCTTCGCCTCACCTGCCCGACCCCAATTTCTTCCGCTCCGTGGTGCTCATGATCCAGCACGACACTAACGGCGCGTTCGGAGTCATCCTCAATCGACCGGGCACCAAAACGGTTTCCGAGATACTGCGGTGTGTCGGCGAGGAACCGATCGATGAGTGTCGGCAGCTTGTCGACGTCGGAGGCCCGGTCGAAGGACCGCTCGTCGCCGTGCATTCGATCAAGTCGTGCACGCAGGGCGAGGTCATTCCGGGTCTCTTCATCGCGACGCGGAAGGACTTGATCTTGAAAATCGTGCGGGCGAAACGACCGTTCCGCGTGCTATGCGGTTACGCCGGATGGGGTCCGGGACAACTCGACTCGGAGCTCGAAGCCGGAGGATGGCTCCATTGTCCGGCGACGATCGACGAGATCTTCGCGGACGGCGATGCCATGTGGAAGCGGATCACGGGCAAGATCGGGCTCGGTGTTCTCGAACCCACGCTCAATGGCCGCCGAGTACCGGACGAGCCGTGGTGGAATTGATTCGGCCAGTCCTACCCTTCTTCCCAAACGCACCCGGCCCACGACAGGCCGACACCGAAGCCCAGCAGCATGCTCCGTTGGCCGGCGCGAAGCCGTCCTGATTCGCGCATCCGTTGAATGACGATCGGAATGGTCGATGAGACGGTATTGCCGCAGTCGGCGAGTTCGATCGGCATCTTCTCCGGGGGAAGGTTGAGCCGATCGCGGAGCTGCATGAGCATCTTGGCGGTCGCTTGGTGCATGATGAAGTGATCGATCCGTTCGCGGATCGTCCCGCTTGACGCCAGGACGTCGTCGATCAACTTGGGGATCGCGCTGACGGTAAAGTTGATCAGACTTGGGCCATCCATATAGAGGTCGCTTGGCCAGCGTTGGCGATGGCGAGGGCGATGCGCCTTGTCCCTGGGACGATAGCCGCCCTTCGTCACCAAGAGCGTGTCGGCGCCCGATCCGTCGGTACCGAACCGAAAGCCCGTGAGTGCCGGCGCTTCGCTCGCGTCGATCAACGTGGCGGCCGCGCCGTCCCCAAAAATTGTGCGTAGGCTGCGGTCGTCGGGGTGAATGAACTTGGTATAGGTTTCGGCCGTGATCAACAGTACCCGCCGCGCCGCGCCCGTCTGAATCAGACCGCCGGCCAGAGCCAACCCGTAGACGAATCCCGAGCACCCCAGATTGAAGTCCAACGCGCCGATCTCGGTGCGCAGATGCAAGCGGTCCTGAATGAGGCATGCGGTGGTCGGGAGCGGGTAATCGGGAGTTTGAGTACAGAGCAGCAGGAAGTCGATCGACTTCGGGTCGATCTCACGCTCGGCGAAGAGCTTTTGGGCCGCGCGCACACCCAGATCCGAGCTGCATTCGTCGGGCGCGCAGACGTGCCGCGAGACGATGCCCGTCTTCTCTTCGATCAAATCCATATCCCAAGACGGGTACAGCGTCTTGAGATCCGAGTTCGTTTCGATGCGTTCGGGAAGATGGATGGCGATCGGGCCAATCGACGCGTGCTTCAACGAAGGAACCACCGCAAAGGGACAAGGGACCAAGTCGAATCCAAGGAGCCTCGGGGGTGGAAATTCATCCCGTCGCGATACGATACCCCCCATGAGCGACCCGTACGATACCCGTATGCCCGCGAAGCGTCAATTGAAGGCGGACGGCGGGCCCGATCGACCAGCCGTAACCCGGCGGCGGCCAACGACCTTTGATTTCAAGATCCGCCCTCCCCACCCGCTCGGGTTCACCGCGCTGTTCGGCGATCGGAACTCGAATCGTCGTACTCGTACTCGTACTCGTACTCGTGCTCGTGCTCATACTCGTGCTCGTGCTCGTGCTCGTGCTCGTGCTCGTGCTCGTACTCGTGCTCGTACTCCTACTCCTACTCCTACTCGTGCTCGTGCTCGAAGGCACGACTTCAGTCTTGGCCGGGTCACTCGCGGACGCGATTTTCGAGCACGAGCACGAGCACGAGCACGAAAAACCCCCCTCGAAAATACCGCCGAACGGCCAAAGTACCCCCGGCGGTGGCGAAGATCGAAACTTGAATTTCAATTTTGGCCAGGTCTCTCGCGGACGCGGCCTGCGTAGAATAGCGAAACTTGGCGAAATGGAGCGAACAGGCAGCATGATCCGCGTTGCGGCGCATCACGGCGGGCGAGGGTTCGGACCGGAATTTCAATTTTGGCCAGGTCTCTCGCGGACGCGGCCTGCGTAGAATAGCGAAACTTGGCAATTTCAATTTTGGCCAGGTCTCTCGCGGACGCGGCCGTGCTCGTGCTCGTGCTCGGAATTTCGATTTTGGCCAGGTCTCTCGCGGACGCGGCCTGCGTAGAATAGCGAAACTTGGCGAAATGGAGCGAACGGGCAGCATGATCCGCGTTGCGGCGCATCACGGCGGGCGAGGGTTCGGACCGGGTCGGCACCCGAGCGGGCGGGCGGGCACCGGTGCGCCGCTCGGCGAGAGCCCGCGCGGCGGGGCGGGCATCGTCATACACCGGGGATGGGAAAACGGGCCCATATCGCTACATTGGACGCCGGAGTCGACGAACACGTCGCTCAAGCCGATGAGGACCTGACAGCCCCCGTCGCCAGCCCGCCGAATCGCAAGACTGGTTCGTCATCAGCCACGCTCGGGTGAGCATGGCTATGATCCCGAGAATTCGACGCAGGCCGCGCTCTGGCGCGTGGCTCCATTGGACCGAAACCGCAGCCGTATGCCTGATTTGGAACGCCGCCTGATCGCGGTTGGCGATATCCACGGATGCGCCAAGTCGTTCGACGCGCTTCTGGAGGCGATCGCCGTGCGTCCCGACGATACGCTCGTCTTGCTCGGCGATTACGTCGACCGAGGTCCGGCGACGCGTGCCGTGTTGGAACGGATCCTGGCGATCCGCGGCGAATGCCGACTCGTTCCGCTCATAGGCAACCACGAGATCATGATGATCACCGCGTACCAGGACTATTCGCAGGCCTATTCCTGGCTCCAAAGCGGGGGCCAGACGACGATCGACAGCTATGGCGGGTCACCGGCCGACGTGCCTTCGTCGCACCTGGCGTTTCTGGAGGAATGCGTTCCCTATTTCGAATCGGATGCGCACTTCTTCATCCACGCGAATTACGATCCGGTGAGGCCACTGGAGGACCAACCGGACGATTTGCGGTACTGGCTGCACCTGCATGCGCACCGGCCGGGTCCGCACATGTCGGGCAAGATCGCCGTGGTCGGCCACACACCCCAGCGAATGGGCGAACCGCTCGACGTCGGGCACCTCCTATGTCTTGACACCTACTGTTTCGGCGGAGGCTGGCTCACCGCGTTCGACGTGTCGTCGCGCGCCTGCTGGCAGGCGAACGAACAGGGCTTCGTCCGTTCGCGCCGCGGCGGATCCGCGGCCTGGGAGGCACGATCATGAACGCTCGGAAGATCTCGCGGCTGCTCGTCGCGAACCGCGGCGAAATCGCGATCCGCGTATTCCGCAGCGCCCACGAGTTAGGCATCCGCACGATCGCCGTGTACTCGCACGAGGACCGCTTCGCTCTGCACCGATTCAAGGCGGACGAGGCGTACCGGATTGGCGAGCCCGGTGAACCGATCCAAAGCTACCTCGATGGCCCCCGCCTCATCGAACTCGCGTCCTCGATCCACGTTGACGCGATCCACCCCGGCTACGGGTTCCTATCCGAGAACCCTCGATTCGTCGAGCTTTGCGAGGAGGCGGGCATCACATTCATCGGACCGCGTGCCGACATCCTCCGGAAACTCGGAGACAAAGTCGAAGCGCGGGCGATCGCGAAACAAGCCGGAGTACCGATCCTTGGCGGAAGCGGACACGCGGCGACATCAGCGGCCAGCGGACGCAAGACGGCCGACAAGCTCGGATACCCGATCATCCTGAAGGCGGCGCACGGCGGAGGTGGACGGGGCATGCGCGTCGTCCACCGTCCGGAGGACTTCGCCGAGTCGTTCGAACAGGCGCGTCGCGAGTCGATCACGGCGTTCGGCAGCCCCGACATTTTCGTCGAAAAGCTGATCGCCAAAGCGCGGCATATCGAGGTCCAACTGCTGGGTGACCGGCACGGGAACTTGGTTCATCTCTTCGAGCGGGATTGTTCGGTGCAGAGGCGGCACCAAAAGGTCGTCGAGATCGCGCCTGCGCCGTACCTCGATCCGGCCGTCCGCGAGGCGCTGTGCGAATCGGCGATTCGAATCGGTCAAGCGGTCGGATTCGACAACGCGGGCACCGTCGAGTTCCTCGTCGACGCGGAGACGAACGCGTATTTCTTCATCGAAGTCAACCCGCGGATTCAGGTCGAACATACGGTGACCGAAGCGGTGACCGGAATCGATCTCGTCAAATCGCAGATCCTCATCGCCCAAGGCCATTCGCTCGACGATCCGGCGATCGAACTCGCGTCCCAGGACGAAGTCCGCACCCACGGATTCGCCCTTCAATGCCGCGTGACGACGGAAGATCCTCTGAATCACTTCCTGCCCGACTACGGCCGCATCTCGCATTACCGCTCAGCGGGCGGCATGGGCGTGCGTCTCGATGCGGGCACGGCATTCTCGGGCGCCGTTGTCCATCCCTATTACGACTCGTTGCTCGTCAAAGTGACCTGTTGGGGGCGCGGGTTTCCCGACTCGATCCGCCGCATGGAGCGGGTGTTGCAGGAGTTCCGCATCCGCGGCGTGAAGACGAACATCCCGTTCCTATTGAAGTTGATCATGCACCCCCAATTCGTGGCGGGAGGCTGCACGACGACGTTCATCGACGAAACGCCCGATCTCTTCGAATTCACGCCGCGCCGCGACCGAGCGACCAAACTGCTCAACTACCTCGCCGACACGATTGTCAACGGCAACACGCTGGTGAAGGACGGACCGGCGGCGTCGCGACGCGAACCGGCTCCGGTTCCCCCTTTTCCGTCGAACGATCCCCGCCCGCGCGGAACGCGCGACACGCTGCTCGAACTTGGACCCGAACGGTTTGCGAAGTGGATCCTCGAACAGAAACCGCTCCTCGTGACCGACACGACGTTCCGCGACGCGCACCAATCCTTGCTCGCGACTCGGCTTCGGACATTCGACATGTTGCGGATCGCGCCCGCCTACGCGCGACTCTTGCCGCGGCTTTTCTCGCTCGAAATGTGGGGTGGAGCGACCTTCGACACGGCCATGCGATTCGTGAAGGAATGCCCCTGGCGGCGCCTCGCCGATCTGCGCGATCAGATCCCGAACATCCTCTTCCAGATGCTGCTCCGCGCATCCAACGCCGTCGGCTACACGAACTATCCGGACAACGTGGTGCGCGCGTTTGTGCAGGAGGCGTCCGAGGCGGGGATCGACGTCTTCCGGGTCTTCGACGCGCTGAACTCGGTGCCGAACATGCGGGTCGCGATCGAAGCCGTGCTCAAGAGCGGCGCGGTTTGCGAGGCCGCAATCTGCTATACGGGCGACATCCTCGACCCCAAACGCACCAAATACGACCTGGCCTACTATGTCGCCATGGCCAAGGAACTCGAAGGCATGGGCGCCCATATCCTCGCGATCAAGGATATGGCCGGACTGTGCAAACCGTTCGCGGCCGAACGTCTGATCAAGACGCTCAAGCGGGAAATCGGAATCCCGATCCACTTCCACACGCACGATACGGCGGGCGTCCAGGCCGCATCCATCCTGAAGGGCTCTGAAGTCGAACTCGACATCGCCGACGCCGCCATGGCTCCGCTCTCCGGCGGCACATCGCAGCCCAATCTGAACACGATCGTCGAGGCGATCCGGTTCACCGATCGCGATACGGGCCTTCCCCAACGCGACCTGGACGCGGTCGCCGAATACTGGCGAGCGGTCCGCGCGTTCTACTCGGCGTTTGAAAGCGAGGAAGTGCCCGCGACCGCCGATCTGTACCATCACGAAATGCCCGGCGGCCAATACACCAACCTTTTCCACCAGGCGAAAGCCGTCGGGCTCGCCGACCGATGGGTCGACATCTGCCGCTCATACGCGGACGTGAATCAGTTGTTCGGCGACATCGTCAAAGTCACGCCGACGTCGAAAGCCGTCGGCGATCTCGCTCTCTTCCTCGTCGCAAACGACTTGGCCACGACGGATGTGCTTGAAGGCGAACGCGAATTGGCATTCCCCGAATCGGTTCTTGACTTGATGAGCGGCAAAATGGGCCATCCGCCGGGCGGCTTTCCCAAGAAAGTCCGCCAACGCATCCTCGGTGATCGGCCCGTGCTGCGCGGCCGCCCTGGAGCCAGCATGCCGCCCGCCGATCTCGACCAGGTTAAGGAAACGGCGAGCGCCGCGCTGGGGCGCGACGCGACGCGTGCCGAGACCTTGTCCTGCGTGCTCTATCCAAGCGTCTTCGAGCAGTTCGCGTCGCATCAGCGCAAATACTCGGACACCAGTGGTCTTCCGACGCCCATCTTCTTCTATGGACTGCTCCCCGGAGAGGAACTCACCGTCGACATCGAACCCGGCAAGACACTCATCACCAAGTTCTTGACGCTCGGCGATTGCCACCCCGACGGCCGCCGCACGGTCTTCTTCGAGCTGAACGGGCAACCTCGCGACGTCACGGTCGCCGATCTCTCCCAGCAGCCCAAGGTCAAGACGGCCGAGAAAGCCGATCCCGACGATCCGCGTCAGGTAGGCGCCGGCATGCCCGGCATGATCGTCCAAGTCACCGCGAAGATCGGCGACACGGTCGTCAAAGGCCAAAAACTGCTCACCATCGAGGCCATGAAGATGCAGGCGGCCGTCCACGCGCCGATCGACGGCATGGTCGCCGAGATCCTCATCAAGCCAGGCAGCCAAGTCGCCATCGGCGATCTGCTGGTCAAACTCGAACGCAAGGAGGAAGGCTGAAGGCCGGCGAACAGCGAATGAAGGATCGATCGTCCACTCGATTTCCGCGCCTTCATTCCTCGCGATGCGTCCTTCATCCTTCCGCCTCCCCCATTCCATCCTTCCGACTTCCGCCTTTCCTGAAGTATTTGAATTCGGAGGCGAACGGTTGGTGTTGCGGGCGGTGGAGATATCGGCCGCCCAACCCCCATTTTGCTTTCGATCAGCGGCGTGCCGTCATCGAGCACGACGTGGACGATGCCGATGTGGACCAGTCGCCCGGAGGCGCTGCGATAGATGATCAAGTCGCCGGCGCGCGGATGTTCGACCCGGAAATACCCGTCGGCCGACAGAATCCGCGACGCGTCCTCGGCGAGCACGATGTACGCGCCGTTCGCGAAGACCCATCCGAACGCGTTCGACGTCGGATCAGGATCGGCGAGCAGGATCAAGGTATCCAGCAGCTCGGCGGGTACCGCCCGAGCCATCACACGGGGATCGATGCTCGGGTCGACGCGATAGACGGGAATCACATCGCCCTGGTCGGTCCGCAGCGTCCGGCCTTCGACGCGTTCGTATTGCGGGTCCGCGGCCGTCCCGGATTCCCTTGCCGCACGCGACCACGCGACATCCAGCAGCCGGTGCCCCGTCCAACCCGCAACCATCCCCGACCAGACAAGCGATCCGACCAGCCCAATCCATCGCATCCGCGGACGCATGCCGGCGGAAACCAGGGCCGTCGCCGCGCCATGTCCGACAATCACGATGGCGATCGCCAATACGGCGACAACGGAATAGCCGAGCGATTCGGATGACACGATGGGCCGCAACATCCCGATCGCGTCCGCGCCGAGGATTCCATACGGCGCCTGACCAGGAGGCCGTGCGCTCGGCCGACCGGGGCTGGAACAGAGTGTGCGAGGCGGAGCCGGCAATGGTGTCGATCGACGAACCGGTGTGGTTGTGGTTTGCCGCGTTCCTTGTCAGCCTGGCGGCCACCGGCATCATCGGGATCGCGATGGCGACGCGTCGCGAAGGAACCGCCGCGCCGGCCTTCGAACGATCCTCCCTCCTTTGCGGACCACGCCGTCGTGCGGTAGGCTTTATCCCGACGGTTTCGAAATCCTCGGGAGTGATCGTTCCATGTCCACGTCCGATCGCGCGTTTCGACGGGTCCTTCACGGGCTTTGCGGATCGGCCATACTCTTGGCCGGAGTTGCCGTTCCGGGCTGCAAGCCGAAGCCCGCCGACGAATCGAACGCATCGACAAGCAACCACGGCGGCGCGCCTTCCGATTCGGCGGCGAAGGAAGGCACGTCCCCGAAAGCGGCGCCGGTCCAGGACAACGCCCAGTCGGTCTCCGCGCTGACGGCCGTCGGTGCGAAACTCGATCGAGGCCCCGACGGCCAGGTCGTAGCCGTCGATTTCTCGACCGCTACCCAGTGCAATGATGAACTGGTCCGCAACGTCCAAGGACTTCCCGGACTCAGAGCGCTCGGCGCCGCCAATTGGCCCGATGTCAGTGACGCATCGATTGACGGCCTCGTGCCGCTCAAAGGACTCAAAGTCCTCGATCTTGGCGGCACGGCCGTCACGAACGCCGGCGTCGAGAGACTGGCCGCGATCCAGTCGCTCGAAGACATCGATCTCTACCGGACGAGCATCTCGGACGATGCCCTTCGAGCGATCGCGACACTGCCGAACATCAAACGGCTGCGACTCGTGCGCTGCAATCTCGGCGATACCGCACTCCTCCATTTGAAGGACTGCCGGACATTGGAACTGCTGGACCTGACGGAAGTCAGCGGTTCGAGCGGCGGGATCACCGACGCCGGACTCGCCCACCTGAGCGGACTGACTCGACTGAGGAATCTCCGAGTCTGGGGGCAGGGCGTGACGGACGCCGGCATGGCCCATTTGGAAGGCCTGAGCAACCTTGTCTACCTCGGACTCGCCGATACGTTTGTTTCCGATCCCGGCATGGCGTCGGTCGGGAAACTAACGAATCTGCAGGAATTGCGGATGTACCAGACGTATCTCCGCGACCAGGGACTCGCGCATCTCAAGGGACTCGCGAAACTCGAACGCATCAATGTTCGAGCCAACGCGATCGGCAACGAGGGGATCGCGGCGCTGCGCGACATGACGAGCCTCAAGACCATTGATCTCAGCGAAACCGTGGTCGGCGACGAAGGGGTTGCTCACCTCGTCGACTTGCCCAATCTGGTCGAGCTGAATCTGCTGCGCACGAAAGTCTCGGATGCGGGACTTCCCACGATCGCCAAGATGAAGCAACTCAGGAAACTCAACCTGGATAACGTCAACGTGCCGATCACCGACGCGGGGCTCGCCGTCATCGGCACCATGTCCGGGCTCGAATGGCTGCACATCGGCCGCAACGACGTGAGCGACGAAGGACTCAAGCACCTGCACGGGCTCAAGCTCAAGACGATCTACCTCAACAATTGCCCGCGCACTACGCCCGAGGGACTCGAATCGCTGCGCAGCGCGATCCCGGGCATCGAGATCCAATCGTAGGCGTTCCGCGTTGATCGGGCATTCCGATCACGCGCGCGGAGTGAACCGGAAGTTCGCGCTCTGCGCGAAGAAGGCGAGCGGGTTCTCGTAGACGACGCGCCGGATCAGCGACTCGGGGTGCCCGCGCCGCCGCATTTCGAAAATCAGGTCGGGAACGGCGGTCGGTTTGGAAGGGCCCCAATCGCCCGCCGAATTCACCATGAGGCGTTCGGGGCCGAACATCTCGATCATGTCGACCGCGCGCTGCGGCGTGCACTTCGTCACCGGATAGAGCGTCATGCCCGCCCAGAACCCCGATTCGCGCACGAGACGAATCGTGTGCTCCTCGACGTGATCGATCAACACGCGCCCCCGCTCGACGCGCGAATCGCCCGCGAGCATATCCACGATCATGCGCGTGCCCTGGTATTTGTCCTCGAGATGGGGCGTATGGATGAGCATCTGTTGGCGATGGCGAACGGCCAGATCGACATGCTCCAGAAAAATGGTCGATTCGTTGGGCGTGTTCTTGTTGAGCCCGATTTCGCCGATCCCCAAGACGTTCGGATGGTCGAGGAACTCGGGGATGAGCGCGATGACCTCGCGCGATAGCCCGACGTTCTCGGCTTCCTTGGCGTTGATGCAAAGCCACGTGTAGTGTCGGATGCCGAACTGCGCCGCTCGTTTCGGCTCGAATTCGGTCAACTGCCGGAAATAGTCGCGAAAACACTCGGCGGATCCGCGATCAAAACCCGCCCAGAACGCCGGCTCGCTCATCGCGACACAGCCCATCTTCGCGAGCGTCTCGTAGTCGTCGGTGGTTCGCGAGACCATGTGGATGTGCGGGTCGATGTATTCCATGGCGAGTACGCTTGTGCAAGGAGCCGAACCGTGTTCGAAAGACAGGGCGCCGAAATCGGGACGTGTCAGAGTCCGAACTTCGACCGCCACGCCGGATCGTATTCTCGGGAAAAGGCGAGCTGTACGCGTTCCGCCTTGTTGGGCGCATCCGAACCGAGGACGTCGAGCCCCTCGCGCAGCAGGCGACGGCGCCGATCGTCGTCCGATCCGCCACCCGCGCGTTCGAGCCGATCGAGCGATGCGGCGAGCGCGAGGATCGTGTGACGGATCTCGAAAAACTCCCGATCCAACACCTTGTTGCCGGAAGCGGTCGAGGTTGCAGTCATCATCGGTTCGCCTGGTTACGTATGTGATGCGGATACCGTCCGCCTCCATCGTACCACGAGCCCAATCCGCGCTGAAGCCTGCCGGCTCGCAAGAGGACCTAGCACCTCATGTGTTTGGCGAGCGCGTATTCCAGCGCGCGGTCGTATGCGTCGAGCGAATCGGGTGCGAGGTGCGCGAGGCGATGGGACAGGTCGCCGTGCGTCGCGGGGGACGGGTGGGAGACGAGTCCGTTCCAGGCGAGCCGAACGGGCCAACCGTTGTGTTGCGCGACCGAGTTCAGTCGTTCGGCGGCACGCAGCGCCCACAAGACGCCGAACGCGTCGCGGAACGCGAGCCAAACTCGGTCGCGATCCGATACGCCGCGACGCGATCGTCCGGCGGCCCACGCCATCACGGCCGTTCCGACGAACCAGATCGTCGATGCGACGGGCCACGCCCATAGGCCGAGTTCGGTTCGGACGAACGGAAGGTGTTCGGCGAGCAGCATGGTCTGGACGATCGAGAACGCGACGCCGCTCAGCCACGCGCCGGTCCCCAGCCGATTGACGCATTCCATGAGGATGAATACGCCGAGGAACGCGCCGCGCAGGTCGCGGATTCCGAGGGACTGACCGGGTCGTAAGACGGCAACTTCCAGCGCGGGCAGCGCGAGCACGACCCAGAATGAGACGACGACCCAGCTCCACGCGCGATCCTGCGGCCGTTTCGCGCCGAGCAGCGCCATGTGCGGACAGAACAGGGCCACCGCCGCGGCGAATCGAACGGGCTGGGTTCGTCCCATCGAATCGGCGCCGATCAGGACGAACGCCGCGCCGGCGGACGCCAAGACGATGACGGCAACCGCGTGCCAAGCCCACACGGCGGCGAGCGTGGTGCCGCGCACTGTTCGGCGCCGAACGGCGAGCACCGCCAGCGACGCACCGCCCGACACTACGCTCAGCGCGGCCCACGCCAAGACCCAAGGCTCTTCCATCCAACGCGCTCGCCTCGCTGCCCCTGGAAGTCCCATCCGCCCGCGACCGATTGTATCGCCGTTGCCGGTCCTGACGACGGCCTATCGGCCTTTCGAAGAAAAATGGCATCGCCATTCTTGCTTGACACCGGTTCGCGAGCCATCCTTTTTGGGACGAAGAGCAGGAGCCCCTCACGGTTCAAGCGTGAGTGTAGAGCGACGGAGCGTTGTCGCTTTCTGGCCGACCCTGGAACAGTCCAACAAGATGTCGTGTCTGTTTCGTTCGCGGCGATCGGGATTCGCCGCATTCGGGTACCTCAGGAGCCAGGAGTCCGCCCATGAAGTACGGAAGTTGTGCCGCGTTGTGCGTCATGCTCATTGCCGCGGCGACCGCCGACGCTCAATCGTACGTGCGCTACGGAACCATCATTCAGGAGCAGGCACCGGCCAAACCGGACGCCGTTCAGGCGCCGATCCAAGCGCCGATGGTCCAAGCGCACGATGCCGGTTGTGGCTGCGGAACGATTGTCGGCGATGCGTGCGGATGCTCGCCTTGCTCGGGTTGGTGGTCGGGGTATTGCCGCCCACGCTACCTGTGTGGTTATCGATTCGGACTTCGCGGATGCGGCCCCACCGGGCTCGGCGCCTGCGGCGGTACGGGTGGCTGGGCCGGACCGAACTGCGCGTGTGCTTCGTGCGGCGTTTCCTGCGGGTCCCCGTGCTGTGGATTCGGCCACTATCGGTTGCGGGGCTGCGGGCGCTGTGCGATCGGATGCGACACCGGTTGCCACACAAGCTGCGGCTGCGGGGTCGAACTGAGTCCCAAGGATGCCGGCGCTCCGGCGGTTCCCATGGATCCGCCGACCCCAGAACCCGCTCCGGCGCCCTCGACCTAACTTCGACAACCCGTCCCATTCCCGACGATGACGGCGACAGGGCGACGTGCCGCCTCACGCGGGACATGCGAACCATGATCGGAGAAATCCGAGAGATCCGAGAGATACAAGATCCGATTTCGAATCCAACCAGGCCGACAGGGTAGGGGCCTGCGAGCCGATTGAGCTCCGCTCCATCGACGCGACTGGGTTCGAACCGATCGGGCAGGCCGTATCCGTATGGCCTGCCCGATCTTGGTTTCTTGGTTCGGGCCATCCGTCGCGGATCACCGCCTCTCGCCGACGCGTCGGCTTTCGAGGGCGAGACGGCGTGACGGCGCCGGAATGTCGCAAGTCGAGTGGCCCGCAGGCCGGTTCGATGGATCAGGTCGAATCGTGTCCGGCGAGCCACTCTCCCCCCTGCGACGTTGGGCCGACGATCAGTGCCCGGTCGGCGGATCATCCGGATCGGCCGATTCCTCGCCGCCGGCGGCCTTCTCTCCATCCGCGCCGGCCTTCTTTCCGCTCGATCGCATCGCTTCGCGGCGTTTCTTGAGGTCCTCGTTCAGCGCGGCGATCTCTTCCTGCTGGGCTGTCGTCAGCACGGCGAGGATCTCGGCGTCGCGCTGCGACTGAAGGTCCTTCAGTTGGGCCGTCATTTCGGCGATCCGCGCGTCGAACTGTTTTTGGATCGCATAGATCCGTTCGCGCTGCCGTTCGTCGACGACGCGGGAAAAGAACATCGGCAATCGGCCCCGCGGCTTGGCCTTCTCGGCCTTGCCGGACCCCGGTTCCGATTCCCGTGCCGCGGCCTTCTCCCCTTCGCTCGACCGCTTCGCGGCCGGGCGATCCTCGTCCTGGGCCCAAGCCCGGCCCGTGACCGGGCTCGATCCCGCCAGCGCGGTTCCGATCCCCAGCGCCGTCAGCGCCGCCAACCGCGGCCCCATCCTTCTCGACACGCTCATTCCATTCTCCTTCCATCCTGAAACGGTTCCACAGGGGCGCGAAAACCGGCCCCTCGCCAGGACCATTCTTCGCGCGAGGGTCGGGAGGGAAAGCGGCTCGCCATACCGAGTGACACCATCGTGTCAGCTCAAGTCCCCGGTCGGTGACAGGCCCTTGACGAAAATCGGCCCTCGTCGGAAGGAGGACAGTTGGGACCGATCCATGCTTCGCAAGTGGCGTGGGCTTTGGCCCACGCGCGAATGTGGCGCCGAACGAATGTGGCGTGGGCCAAGACCCACGCTACGATCGGATCCCTCCGAGGTCTCGGATTTCGCGCCGGCGCGATTCGAGCCAAGCGCGGAGCGATTCGGCGCGAGGAAAGTGCGACAGGATGCCGATCACCATGAGGAACGCGATCCCCAGGCTCAACGGCGACCCTTCCCTCATGTAGGCGACCAGACACACGAACGCGGGACCTTCCAGGAACGCGCATCGAAGGACCGTCACCGTTTGGAACGATGCGAGCAAACGCGAGTCCGCGTCGTCCGAGTCGCTCGACGGTCCTCGGGAACGATCCCCCACCCGGCCTCCATCGGCCGCGATCGCCCGACAACAGGACCCGACGACGGCCCGAGTCGCCACAAATCCGGCGACGACGCCCGCTACCGCGAATACCATGCCCGCAATCGTGAGCCATCCGATCTCGGCCTCTTCACGCCCCCCCATCGCCACGACAACGCCGCCGAACACCAAGATCCCCAGCGCGAGCGAAACCACGATGATCCGCATCGTGAGCAGAGCGTTGTTCTCGTTCACTGGCTGCCTCCGTTTTGGTGAACGACCGGGTGGCGCAGGCCCCCGGTCATTCCGCTCTCTAATCCAAGACTTCCCACAGGTTACTGTATCGATCGGTCCACAGCACGCTCCGGGGATCGGTAAAGCCCGCTTGCAGCTCGGCGACGACCTCGTCTTCGAGGAACGCCTTGGAATCGGTTACGGCGACCCAGTCGGACGACGTATCGTAGAGGTCGCTGATGTCCGATTCGCGATAGAACCGGGCGAGGCCGAGCTTCGCGTCGCGCGCGAGACCGAGGATCACCGGTTGGAGTTCGAGGTAGCGATTGCTGATGTGGAACACGGCGACGCCGTCCGGCTTGAGGTGCCGGCGATAGGTGGCGAGCGCTTCGCGGGTGAGCAGGTGTGTGGGAACGGCGTCGCCGCTGAACGCGTCGATGAAGAGCGCGTCGAATCGCTGCGGGGATTGCCGCTCCATTTGGATCCGGGCGTCGCCCACTTCGATCCGCTTCTCCGCCTCGCAGTCCTTCAGGTAGGCGAAATACCGATCCTGGATGGCGATCACGTTCGGATCGATTTCGTAAAAACAGATGAAGTCGCCGGGCCGCCCGTGCGCGGCCATCGTGCCCGTCCCCAGCCCGATCACGCCGAACCGCAGAGCGCCTTTCAACTTCCGAAGCCGCTCGATGACGATTCCCGGTCCCGAGTCCTCCGAATAATAGGTGATCGGCAGCCGGCGCCGCTCGGGATCGACGTACTGGAAACCGTGCAGGATCCGCCCGTTGTAGAGCGCGTAGCCGTGGTGGAGCGGGTCGTCCTGGTAATGCTCTTGAACGGTGAGCACGCCGTAGAAGTTGCGGACCTTCGCAATGACTCCCTCGTCGAAGGTATTGGCCACCGCCCACGTCCAGCAGAATCCGCCCGCCCCGGTCGCGATGAGGAACACGATCCAGGCCGCCTTCCGTCGGCCGCCTCGCCGATGGCCTTCGATGGCGAGCACGCACGCGATCACGCAAAACACGGCGCCGACCGCCCCATAGAGTTCCCAGTGGTCGGAAAAGACCCTCGGGCAGAGAAACGCCACGACGAATCCTCCCATCGCTCCGCCCGCCGCGACGCAGAGATAGAACGTGGTGAGCCGCCCGACCGCCGGTTTCCGTCGCACGAGTTCGCCGTGGCAGACCATGCACGCGATGAAGAGCCAGACCAAATAGACCGAACCCTCGACCAGCACGTTGCGCAAATGCGCCGCCAGATTCAGCGTGAGGCCGACTTTTCCCAAGACGACGTCGAGGTTCTTGGCGAGCATGACGGCGAGTACGAGCAAGCTCGCCGCCATCCCCGCAATGGTCCAAATCCGGCGCGCGTACCACGCCTCGCGGTCGAAGCAAATGATGAAGGTCAACAGATAGACCGTCAGCGGCGCGATCCACAGGAAGGGAACGACGGCTACGTCGCGGCATAGATGGTTCGTCACGGCGAGAAGCGTGACGACCGCCAACCCCGGCAGGAAGAACCACGCGGGCAACGCCGCCCATGACAGGGGCTCGGACGCCTTGACCTCGCCCACGATCGATTCCCGCCCGTCGTCGCATCGCACGACGCGCCACCCTGTCGCGGCGCAGAGCAGGGCGAACGCGACGAAACCGGCCGACCAGATCCACGCCTGAACGGGGACCTCGAAATACCGTTCGAAGAAGAACGGATAGGTGACAAGCGCGGCGAGCGAGCCGACGTTGGACAGCGCGTAGAGCCGATACGGGGACGCGCCCCATGTCGCGCGGGCGACCCATGCCTGCACGAGCGGCCCGGTCGTCGAAACGAGCAGATAGGGTACGCCGACGGAAACCGCGAGCACCTGGAGGATCCGTTCGGTCGGGAATTCACCGTCCGTCGGCTTCCATCGGTCGCTCGGCGTGATCGGCAACAGGCTGATCGCGGCGACGAGCAACGCCGCATGGACCAGCAGTTGCGTCCGCTTCGAACGGACTCGGACCAGCCGATCGGCGTAAGCGTATCCCGCGAGAAGCAACACCTGAAAGAAGAGCATGCTCGTCGACCAGACCGCCGGACTGCCTCCGAACCATGGCAGAATCGCCTTGCTGACAAGCGGCTGCGCTTGGAAGAGGAGGAACGCGCTGAGCAGGATGGTGAGCGCGGCGAGCGGCATGAGCCCGCGCGGCGTCCGAGCGGACCCGCTCGTCGGCGAGCTCGAATCCCGTTCGGAAACCGACACGTGCTGAGCGCCGAGCGGCGAATCGGGCGGCACGTCGGCATCGGGAGACATGCGAAGCTCGTCGGTCATGGGAATCGCACCTCGTTTCGCGCGCCGGAGTCCCGCCATGGATCGAACGCGCGCGACGCCTCGCTCCGTTCGGCTCGGGCCGCATTATACGCCATTTCTCGCGGAACGCGCGCGGAGTAGAATAGGCCGAACGGCGGGCGCCCATAGCTCAGTTGGAGAGAGCAGTGGATTTCTAATCCACCGGTCGGGGGTTCGAATCCCTCTGGGCGTATTGATCGACGTAGTTGCCCCACTGAACCCCCGCCGTGGCAAGCGGCCTACGTCAGGAGCGCGGTGAATCCGGCCTGACGAAAGTGCGCATCCTTGGTCAGGGCTTGGCGAATTCGATGCTCCGACATGACGCAAAAACTGACGCAGTCCGTGAACGACCACGCCTTGTCCGCGTGCTTGAGGAAAGACGATCCGCTATTCTGAGATCGCTATTGGCGCCGTTACGCGCACGGGCAAGCGGCGTGAGCGCGCCTTGCCGACGAGGAGCCGGCCGTGATGCGTGATTGGGCGGACGCGATCGGAGTACCGCATGGCGTCGTAACGACGTTGGCCATCGCGCTCGTCGCGATGATCGCGGGGACCATCATCCGGTTGGCGACCATCTCGCCCGATTCGGCTCAAGGCCGTTCGCGGCTCGGCAGCCTCGCCACGTGGTGGACGCTGCTGATCGCGTTCGGCGGCGCGCTCCTGCTGGGGCGCGCGGCGACGGCCCTCTTTTTCGCGCTCGCCGCGTTCCTGGGGATCCGCGAGTTCCTCGCGCTCACGTTCGAAACGCGCCGCGACCGCGTGGGCGATTTCCTGGCGAGTGTGGCGGTGCCCGTGCAATTCCTGCTGGCCGCACACGACGCGGCGTGGAGCGCCCTGTTTCTTCCCGTGGCGTTCTTCTTGGCGCTCCCCGTCCGCATGATGTTGACCGGATCGACCACCGGCTATATCCACGACGCGGGTTCGGTCTTTTGGGGCGTCATGCTGCTCGGCTTCGCCCTCTCGCACGTCGTCCTGTTCGCGGCCGCACCCGAGGCCTTGATCGATGGATCGTGGTGCGGCCTGATCCTCTACCTCGTGCTGCTCACCGAAACCAACGACATCGCGCAGGCCCTTTGGGGCCGGCGGATCGGGCGGCACAAGGTGACCCCCACGATCTCCCCCAACAAGACATGGGAAGGACTCGTGTTCGGGATGGCGACCACCGTGGCCGCGGGCGTCGGCTTGAGCCGGCTCCTCACACCGCTCGAACCGCTCGCCGCCGCCGGCGGAAGCCTCGTCATCGCGGCGGGAGGATTTCTGGGTGACATCAATATGTCAGCCGTGAAGCGGGACATCGGAGTCAAGGACAGCAGCGCGCTCTTGCCGGGGCAGGGGGGGGCCCTCGATCGGATCGATAGCCTCTGCTTCTCGGCGCCCCTGTTCTATTACTACTACGGGTTCATCCACGCGACCGCCGGCGGATGACCCGACCGGCGAACGGCGTCGCGGCTCATTCAGGTCCATTCCATGTGCGGCTCGCATTCCCAAACGAACGGCCCATCCGGCACGCTCGATCACGGACCGGCGCGTGGCGCGGCGCACGCGCGCAAGGCCCATGCGACGGCCGACTCGCCGACGCTCCTCAACATCCCCAACGCGCTCTGCGCCTACCGGATCGCGGGCTCCGTCGTGTTGGCCGGCCTGGCGTTCGGGGGCCGAGGCGAGAGTCCTTGGTTCTTCGGCTTGCTCGTCACGCTCGTCCTGAGCGACTGGATCGACGGGAAGCTCGCCGTGTGGCTGCGGCAACGGACCGTTTTTGGCGCGAGATTGGACACGTTCGCCGATATGGCGATGTACGCGTCGGTCGTCGTTTCGGCGTGGAAGGTGCGATGGGACGCGGTCGCGCCCGAGGCCCCATGGTTCGCGGCGGCGTTCGCGGCGTACGCGATTTCGGTCGCCGCCGGATACCGGAAGTACGGACGCTGGCCGAGCTACCACACGCGGGGCGCGAAGGTCGCGTGGTTCCTCGCCGGAATCGCGATGATCGGCGTCTTCGGAGGCGGAAGCCCGTGGATCCTCCGAGCGACCTTGTTGTTCGTGACGCTCGCGAACATCGAGGCGATCGCCATGACGCGCGTCCTCTCGACATGGCACGCCGACGTGCTGTCGCTCGCCGCCGCCCGACGGCTGGAACGGCGAGCCGGCATCGAGTCAAGGGACACGGCGCATGGTCCCTAGCGCGCGACGATCGCGCCGAGCGGTGACCGCTCTGGCGGCGGCGCTGATCGGCATGGCCGCGATCGCGATCTTCGCCGAGCATTGGGGATGGGACTGGCTGATCGCGCGGGAGACGAGGGTGCGCGACGGATTGACGCGCGAGCATCCGGTGACGGGGTTCGCGATCGGGCTCGCCGTCTTCACGGCCCTGTCGTTCGTGCCAGGCCTGGCCGGCAAGACGCTCGTCGTGGGGTGGATCTTCGGGTTCGGGCGAGGCCTCGTGATCGCGAATGTCGGCCTGACGATCGCCGCGTTTGGCGAGTTCGCTTTGGCGCGGCGGTATCTGCGGGACGCGGTCGAATCGCGGTTCGGGTATTACCTGGGCCGAGCGAACGAGGCGATTCACCGTGACGGAGCGTACTACCTGTTCGCGCTGCGCGTGGCCCATGCTCCGTACACGGTGACGAACTACTTCATGGGCGCGACGCGACTGACCGCGTTGGGGTTCTGGTGGTCGACGCAAGCGGGCATGTTGCCCGGCAACCTGCTGTTCGCCTACGCCGGCTCACGCCTTCCGACGCTGCGCGATTTGAGCGATCAAGGCCTGCGCGCGATCTTCGCGCCCTCGGTCCTGTTCGCCTTCGCGCTCCTCGCGATCGCACCGCTCCTCCTACGCCGCATGATGCGACGAAGTCACTCGTGAAACCCGATGCCGAGCATGGCGAGCCGCCAGGCTCGCCATGCGGAGGCGAGGAGAGGCGAGGGGGAACCAGCCAGGACCGTGTCACGCGTGGTGCACGACGCACTTGATGCCGTGCGGTGTCCGCCGCGCGTAGCATGCGAGCGATTCGTCGACCGGCACATGCTCGGTCAGAATCCGCGAGACGGCCGCCGCGTTCCGGTTCCGCCACCAGGATAGATGCGCCACCGCGCGCTCGAAGTCGACGCGTGCCGCGTTCACGCTCCCCAGATGCAGGTGGTTGCCGAGCACAGCGTTCCGCATCATATGGTCGAGCGGAAGAGGGCGGATCTCCGGGACCCGCGAACTCCCCAGCCATACCAGCACGCCACACGATGCCAGCCGGCCCGACGAGCGTACCAGGACCTCGTCACTCCCCGTGCATTCGAGAATCAAATCGAATCCGTCCGATTCGACGTCCCGAGTCTCACACTGCCATTCCACCGCACCCAGATAGCGCGCGCCCAACTCGCGAACCAGTCGAGCCCGCACGCTGTCGGGTTCGTCGCGCCCCAGGACGCTCACCGGCCAGCCACGCGCTCCGCAGGCGAGCAGGCTCGCGTACGCGATCGGACCCAACCCGGTCACCGCGACGCGCGGCGATCCGGCCGGCCAGGCCGTGTCACCCAGCCGAGCCCTCTGCAACGCGTCCGCTTCCCGCACGCCCTTTTCGGCGACCGCCATCGGCTCGGTCAAGACGGCGAGCGATTCCAGGTCGGGCGGAACAGGCACGAGGAACTCGGACCGATCCAGGAATAAGGGCGCGGAGAAACCATGCTCATACAAGATGCCCCGTTCAGTGAACTGGCCCAGCGCGAGCATATCGGGCCGGCGTCGAAATCCGGGCAACGGCCGACGCACGATGGGTACGGCGAGTCGTCCGGGCGTCCATCCGTCGCAGCCCGCGCCGACTCCCACGACCTCGGCAAGGCACTCATGCCCGAGCGCGAGGAACTCGGAGCCGGGCGGCACGGCGGGCTCGCCGCTCAACAAGATCTCGCGATCCGTGCCGCAGACGCCGAGCTGTTTCGTGCGCAGCAGGAGCTCGCCGCACTCGGGCCCGTCCGGCTCGGCGATCTCGCGAAAACACGCCTCGTTCGAACCCCGTACGGCCGCGATGACCTTCATCCGCCCGACTCCCCGCTTCCCCCTCGCCTCCGTTCGACCGAGGCCGCGCCGCGGGCGAACTCGGCTTCGGCTTTCACAAGTGAACTATCCATCTTTCACGTCGTGGTCGACCATCATGCGAACGAGTTCGCGGAATCGGACCTTGGGTGTCCAGCCGAGTTCTCGTTCGGCCTTCGAGGGGTCGCCGAGCAACAGGTCGACTTCGGCCGGTCGGAAATAGCGAGGATCGACTCGCACGACGACACGGCCATTCGATGTCGCGCCGATTTCGTCGACGCCCTGACCCGACCAAACGATCGGCATACCGACGTGTTCGAACGCCAACTCGCAGAACTCGCGCACCGAATGCGTTTCACCCGTCGCGATCACGTAGTCGTCGGCGCGATCGGCCTGGAGCATCCTCCACATCGCCTCGACATAGTCGCCCGCATAACCCCAGTCCCGTTTGGCGTCGAGGTTCCCGAGGAAGAGGCATTCCTTTCGTCCGGCCGCGATCTCGGCGACGGCCCGCGAGACTTTTCGGGTCACGAACGTCTCGCCGCGCCGAGGCGACTCATGATTGAACAGGATGCCGTTCACCGCGAACATCCCGTACGACTCGCGATAATTCCGCGTGATGAAGAACGCGTAGGCCTTCGCGGCCGCGTAGGGGCTTCGGGGATAAAACGGCGTCGTCTCGGACTGGGGCGTCTCCAGGACTTTGCCGTAGAGCTCCGAGGACGACGCTTGATAATAGCGGCCTTCGGATCCGATCTCGCGCATCGCCTCGAGCACGCGGACGGCGCCGAGCCCGGTGACTTCACCCGAATACTCCGGGATCTCGAACGAGACCTTGACGTGCGACTGAGCCCCCAGATTGTAGACTTCGTCCGGCTTCACGACTTTGAGGATACGGTTGATCGACGACGAATCGTTCAAGTCGCCGTAACAGAGATGGAGCCGCACGTCCGGCTCGTGCGGGTCTTGATAAATGTGGTCGATCCGCCCCGTGTTGAACGACGACGACCGCCGAATCACGCCCCAAACCTCGTACCCCTTGCCGAGCAGCAACTCGGCGAGATACGAACCGTCCTGCCCCGTGATGCCGGTGATCAGCGCCTTCTTGTCGTTTCGTGCCGGATATCGATCCATGACCATGCCCTACCGTCGGCCTTCGTTTTCCTCGAACCACCGGATCGTCTCGATCAGCCCGTCGCGGAGCGGGATCCTGGCCCGGAATCCGATCCGTTCCCTCGCTCGCGTGGCATCGACGCACCGTCTGGGCTGGCCGTCCGGGCGCGATGCGTCGAACACCAACGCGCCGCGATATCCGCACAAGTCCGAAAGCAATTCGGCGAGCGCCCGAATCGAGATCTCGTCACCCGAGCCGACATTCATCGGCTCACCATCGTCGTACGATTCGGTCGCCGCGACAATCGCTTCGGCGGCGTCCGACACATGCAGGAACTCCCGAGTCGGCGTTCCCGTCCCCCACACGGTCACCGTCGGATCGCCTCGCCGACGCGCCTCGACGAACTTGCGGATCAGCGACGGAATGACGTGCCCCGATTCCAGATCGAAATGGTCGCCCGGCCCATACAGGTTCGTGGGAAGCAGCATGATCGCGGGGAACTGATGTTGAGCCCGGTACGCCTGAGCCTGGACCAGCATCATCTTCTTGGCGAGCCCATACGGCGCGTTGGTTTCCTCGGGATATCCATTCCACAGATCCGACTCGCGAAACGGCACGGGCGTGAACTTCGGATACGAGCAGATCGTCCCGACGCCGACAAACTTGGCCACGCCCGCTCGATACGATTCGTCCAGAACGTGCAGCGCCATGGCCGCGTTGTCATAGAAATAGGTCGCCGGATTGCGCCGATTGGCGCCGATTCCTCCGACGACCGCCGCGAGATGGATGACGACCCGCGGGCGCAGCTCGCTGAGCAGTCGTTCGACGACTTCGCGCCGACGCAGGTCGTGGTCACGGCTCCGAGGCACGATGACCGTCGCTCCGCGCGATTCCAGAAGCCGGCACACGGCGCGACCCAAGAAGCCCGAGCCACCCGTCACCAGGCACGTCGTCGATTCGAGATCCATCGCGATCACACGGCCGGAGTCAATCCCACGTAGGGTGCGGCGCCAACATCAAAACTCCTCGAGCTGACGCGCTTCACCACTCGCGACACCGTATCAAACGAGAACTCGGACAACAACCGGTCGAGCTTGTCCTCGGTGCGGTGCAGATTGACGTAGTGCCGCATGCGGGCCGTCATCGACCCGGCCCTCACGCGCGGCTGATCGGGATCGACTTCCCACGGATGGATGTAGAACATGAACGGCCGTTCGAGCCGTTCGTTCACCGATCGCAGAGCCCGCAGCGTCAGATCGACCGGGTAGAGCCGAAAATAGCCGCCGCCCGAGACGGGCATGTTGAGCGGCCCGATCCGAGTCGTGGTCGCCGGGAATTCGATCAGCGAGCCCGCCGGAGTCGCCACTCGGTGAATCTCCGGCGGAGCGTCGGGAATCCCATACCGGTCGTGATAGACGGGGAACACGCTCGAATCGATCCGAAAACCCTCTTCGGCGAGGATCTCGAGCGCCCACATCGACTGGCGCGTGATCGAAAAACTCGGCGCCCGATACAACGTCACCCGTTTCCCGGAGATCTGTTCGAGCACATCCCGCGATTCCCGCAGGTCCATGCGGAACTCGTCCGGGTCGAGCCGATAGATCAGCCGGTGCCAATAGCTATGGGACCCCAATTCATGTCCCGCTCGGCAGATCTCGCGCACGAGTTTGGGGTAACGGTCGGCCACCCAGCCCAGGACAAAAAAAGTCCCTTGGACATTGTGCCGATCGAGCAATTCCAGAATGCGTCGCGTGTTTTTCAGGACTCGGCACGGATGCGAATCCCACGAGTGGCGATCGAAATGCCCTTCAAAGGCGCTGACATGGAAGTAATCTTCCACGTCGACCGTGAATGCGTTGACGATCGCCATAAGGCTCCATGATAGCCACCGAGCGGGAAAAGTCCACGGATTGGGGGGGAAGGGAGTGTTCAGTGTTCGGTTTCCAGTGTTCAGTGGCCGGAATCCGAGTCCATCCCGCTGAAAACGGAGAACCGAAAGCTCTTCCCGGCCGAAAACTCTTCCCGGCCGAAAACTCTTCCCGGCCGAAAACTCCTCCCGGCCGAAAACTCCTCCCGGCCGAAAACTCTTCCCGGCCGAAAACTGAAAACTCCCCCCGCCCCCCTACTCGACCTCAATCCTCCTCACCCGAATCGTGCGGTTTTCCGCATGCTCTGAGTCTTCCGCCACAATATAAAACCCCTGGATCCGCCGGATATTGACGGCGGGCGCGTGCCGGCCGCTCGCCGCGTCCGCGAGGTCGAGTCGAACCACGTGCCGACCTGGTTCGTAGGTCGCGATGTGGTCGAAATGCTGTGATTCGATGGCATCACCCGCATTGCGAATGGAAAAGAGCAATCGAATGGGCCTGTCCACAACCTCGAATTCGCACGCGACATGGCGGTAGGCGCTCCAGTCCTGATGAAAGGAATAGAGAATCGCGCCGCTCGGCGCGGCTCCCGGAACGAAGGTGAACTCGCCATACGGTGGTCCGATATCGCCCGGTCGCCACGTGAATCGGCAATATTCGAGGTACCAGCGCGAACGCTCGAGGGGCGACCGGAATGCGGCGAGCACCGGGAATGCGCGATGGAACCGGTAGGCGTCGACCAGGTGCGGCGACTTCCAGGCGACTGGGACGCCAATAAGCGGAACGGCGATCATCGCGCGGATGGCGACGTTTCTTCTTGTTTCGGCGAGCACCACAGTGGCCAGCCCGACGCCGGCGAGGCTCAAAAGCCAATCGGAAACGCTCGCTTGGCGGCCGACAAACGGTTGGAACCACTCGGCGGCCGTTCCCACGATGGCGGCCACCGCGATGGCGACCGCGCGGCGGCGCATGAGCACGGCGAGGCTCCATGTTACAACCGCGAACGCGGGGACATGGGCGAGGTCTTGAACATGGCCAACCCACCGAGCCGGGTATCGATAGGGCACGGGGAGAAGAAGGCCCGCCGCGACGGCGACGAGCCCAAGCCAGGCCAACCAGCGCGGACTCATCGCGCGGCAAGCGGAATAGTCGCCCCTCATGGCCACCAGCACGCTTTCTTGACGCGGCAAGCTGGGTGTTTGCCCCGCACCAGTGGCGCAAACTCCCAGCTTGTGTGCCCCGGCGCGAGACACCGGCATGCACGTCGCTTGTCCGGGTCGGGTGAGTTGATCACGGGAGGCTCAGGTGGGCCCGCGTTTTCGGTTTCAACGGAATAATCCATACAGAACGTCCGTCCCGGCTACCGAAATAGGGTATAGGATCCGCACACGATCCGCGCACCGGGCATGTTACCCGCGACCTGGAACTCGCACACGGGGACGAGTTGTGAGCCTTCGCACGACATTACGCCGATGGGCGTCGCACTGGGTGGTTCCTTGCCGGCATGCGGTGTCAGGCCTCGTGGCTGCGGCGGTACTCGGCGGATGCGCGTGCGGAGCCTTCGCTCAACCCGTCCCTGACGCGTCGCGTGCCATCTCCACCGGAATCCAGGGCCAAAGCCAGGTTGGGGAACCACCCATCGGAGCGGGGCTGTCCGAAGGACCAGGCGTCTTGAGTGGCCAGTCGAATGAACCTCTCCTGCAACCCGAAGCGGACTGGGGCACGATGGGTGGAGGGACCGGGGGAGCGTGTCCGCCGCGCTGGTACGTCATCGGTGAAGCCGTCGCCTTGGATCGAAAGGGCGGCAGCGGAGAGAGTCTGTCTCGGGACTTCCGCCTTCCGGGCTGGGACTATCAGTACAATACGCGAGCCACGGTCGGGTTCACGCGCGACTGCCTCGATGGATGGGAAGTCTCGTATTTCGGGGGCGGCCGGTGGAGCGAGCGAGCGACCGTGACGGGCGCCGACCTGGACTCCCGGTTGATTGCGGGCATCGACATCAGTCCCGTCGATTTGGCCGCGTTCAATGACGCGGACCTCCATTTTCAGGCGGCGACATCCGAGATGCACAGTCTCGAACTCAACCGGCGATGGTGGGGGTGGGACGTTTTTTCGGTCCGGGCCGGCCTACGATACATCCACTTGGACGATGCGTTCACGTTCTACTCGCTCAACGGAGTGGCGGAAGGGATTTTGGACGTCGATCTGGACAACAACTTGATCATGCCGCAATTGGGGATCGACCTGATGCGGCCGATGGGTCGGTTGACACTGGGCGGCAAGTTGATCGGCGCGATCGGCGTGAACATCAACGACGGCAGTTTCTTTGTTTCGAACGCGGGCACGTCACAGATCAACAACGGAGACGACTCCGAGGAATTCTGCTATCTGGTGGAATCGGGCTACTACGCGTATTACCGCCTGATGCCGAATGTGACTGCACGGATCGGCTACGAGGGCTGGCTGATCGGCGGTCTGGCGCTGGCGCACGACCAGATCTACGCTCCGCTGACCTCCGTTTCGGGCCTGAGCTTCGACGAGCACGGCGTGCTCTTCGTACACGGCGGCACGGCCGGCATCGAATTCGTGTGGTAGGTCTCGTGAAACCCGATGCCATCGTCGTTCGACTCTCCGAGTCGAGCCCCCCGACTCGACTCGTCCTGCGACAATCTCGTGAAACCCGATGCCATCGTCGCTCGACTCTCCGAGTCGAGCCCCCCGACTCGACTCGTCCTGCGGCGAATTCGTGAAAACCGCAGCCGAGGGAGCCTGCGGCGCAGCCGCAGGCGACCGGAGGCGCGGGTCTTCTCTTCGGTTCTCGGCCGACTCTCCATGCCGACGCAACACGACTCGGAGAGTCGTGCGACGATCTCGTGAAACCCGATGCCATCGTCGCTCGACTCTCCGAGTCGAGCCCCCCGAGTCGACTCGTCCTGCGACAATCTCGTGAAACCCGATGCCAACGTCGCTCGACTCTCCGAGTCGAGCCCCCCGAGTCGACTCGTCCTGCGGCGAATTCGTGAAAACCGATGCCGAGGGAGCCCGCAGCGCAGCCGCAGGCGACCGGAGGCGAGGGTCTTCTCTTCGGTTCTCGGCCGAATCTCCACGCCGACGCAACACGACTCGGAGAGTCGTGCGACAATCACCGATCCTCCTCGCACGGCGAAAAGAACGTGCGTGGCATGCGGCTTTCCGCCGGAACGACCGGCGTGACGTCGACCTTCCCGCGTTCGAGCGCGTCGACTCGCATGGCGAGCTGAAAAATCAGGTCGGCGATGGCTCGACCGGCGGGTTCGCCAAGCTGCACGCAGAGCGTCTTGCGGGTATTGAAATCCAACGGGTGCTTCAGCATAGTCCGCGTACTCCCCTCGGTCGGTTTGCGGCGCCCGGCTTCGAGGAACCCGAACCGAATCGCCGCGCGATTGGCTATTCAAGAATAGCCACCAGCCCGCCCGAGCAACGGACCGTACCCTCTTGTTCCACCATGAATCGAGCCTCCCGTCAAGAATTTGGGAGACCTGGACGAACTGGGGGGATTTGGGTGAGCGAACCGGTCATACCGATCGAACCATGAGCGCATAAAAAAACGGGGCCGTTCCCGGCCCCGTTCAATGTCGTCACTCACGAGCAACCCGGTCAACCAACCAAGCTTAGCCTTCGGCCACGACCCTCTTTCGCCTCCGAGCCGCACCGACCAACCCCAGCCCCATCAGGCCCAGAATCGAAACCGAAGCCGGCTCGGGGACGGGAGCCCAGTGCGAAGAATCCCAAACCTTAACGTATAGGCCCGGGTCGGGGATCGGACTCAACGCCAAACCCGGCGCCCAACTACCCAGCGCATATTCACTAACGGCCCCCGCGTCTGGCGCAACCGTTTCCATCAATCGGTAAACCGTATATCCCGCACCCGTGCTCGTGCTCGAACCAAGCTCCGGCTTTCCAACGTCGCTGATGTCATTCAAATTCAGCTCCGTGTTAATCGCCGCCGAGATCGCGGCCGCGTCCCCAGCTACCAAGCCAACTCCGTGAGCAACAATCGGCGAGCCAAAAATAAACTCGACATCATAGGTACTGAGCCCCACTACTAAATCGTCGATTCCACCAACGCGCGCCGGAATGTCCGAGTTGTAGACCAACCCCGCCTTGGCTTGGCCTGCCACTCCAACACTGAGCGTCGTAACGATGGCGGCCACGACCACCCGCCATATGCCTGATCTCGTTCTCATGTCGTATCCTCTCATCCTCGTTTGAGTGAAGTTCCGATGGCGCCGAATATGCAGCCTTTGGCGGTAAACCCGCGAGGCCACCGATAAACTAGTTAAGATGTGGAGGCCTGTCAAGCATCCAGTCCCTCCTTTTGGATATTTTACCAAATTCTCTTTCGGGGCACCGCTTGAGCTTCTTGGACGTCGGTTACGCCCCCCATCCCCTCGTGAAACCCGATGCCAACGTCGCTCGACTCTCCGAGTCGAGCCTCCCCGACTCGACTCGTCCTGCGACCATCTCGTGAAACCCGATGCCATCGTCGCTCGACTCTCCGAGTCGAGCCCCCCGACTCGACTCGTCCTGCGACCATCTCGTGAAACCCGATGCCAACGTCGCTCGACTCTCCGAGTCGAGCCCCCCCGACTCGACTCGTCCTGCGACCATCTCGTGAAACCCGATGCCATCGTCGCTCGACTCTCCGAGTCGAGCCCCCCCGATGCCGAGGCGAGGGACTTTTCAGTTTTCTCCGTCTTCTGTCCGTGTCCTTCCGTGGCTCCAACCCATTCACGTTCCGTCCATTTTTCGTGAGGG
>Ga0194120_10002631_pt1 | contig 30608 bp, 16 predicted proteins | sample TA2MahCa65mmetaG_FD_148642 | JGI IMG/M metagenome (GOLD analysis project Ga0194120, IMG submission 148642) | Freshwater microbial communities from Lake Tanganyika, Tanzania - TA2015019 Mahale Deep Cast 65m | ecosystem: Environmental > Aquatic > Freshwater > Lake | place: Tanzania: Lake... | reverse complement strand
ACGGCATCAATTTTTCCGACCGATTTAACTGGAGTACGCCCTTCGTTTTTAATCCGTTAAATTCCGCTTCGCTTTTTCTCGGCTCGGATAAAATGTATAAAACAACCGACCGCGCAAACAATTGGATTGCAATTAGCCCCGATTTAACAAATGGACCTTCACCGGGAAATTTACCCTATGGAACTATTACAACCATTGCAGTTGCTCCATCGGATTCGAACACAATTTATGCGGGAACCGATGATGCAAACGTGTGGGTAACAACCAACAGCGGTGCCAATTGGACGAATATTTCCGATAGTTTGCCGAATCGTTGGATTACGCGTGTAGCAGTAGATAACGTCAATCCGCTCACTGCTTACGTTACTATTTCCGGTTATCGATGGGGAGAAAACATCGGGCATATTTATCGAACAACAAGCGCAGGAGCAGACTGGAACAACATTCACGGAAATTTACCCGATGCGCCCATAAATGATATCATCGTAGACACCGAGCGCGATTCAACATTGTATATTGCAACCGATGTTGGAGTATTTGCATCGGAAAACCTGGGCAACTCGTGGCACACTCTCGGAAATAATTTACCGAATGTAGTTGTCAATGATTTACGATTGCATAATCCGACCAGAACTCTTGTTGCGGCTACCTACGGTCGTTCGATGTATAAAATCAAACTGGATAGCGTGTCATCGGTGCAAAGTGAAGTTTTTCAGAAGTTACGTTTTTCGCTTGAACAGAATTTTCCTAATCCATTTAATTCGACTACGAAAATTCGATTCACGATTCCCGAATCCGGATACGCCACATTGCAAATATTTGATATTAGTGGAAAAGTAATTACGATACTGGTTTCCCGACAACTTTCTGCAGGGAATCACGAAATTGATTGGAGCGCAAATGAAATTTCCAGCGGCGTTTATTTATTTAGATTAACAACAGATACGTATATTGAAACCAAGAAATTGATGGTCATAAAGTGAGGTGAGATATTTTATACATTCCATCGTTCAGTTTAGTATTCTCTGCTTTCCAATCGCAAAATCTTTGTGAAGGAATTATTCACTTGGGAGATAAAATAACTACTTTCTAATTTTTTTCAACAAACAACTATTTTGGTGCGATGTTAAAAAACTATAACACATTTGCTTACGATAATAATAATGACAAGAGAAAAACTCATAGTGTAAATAACACAAACAGATTTTCTCCCAAAAACGACCGAACATTCCTTCCGCCGAAAGAATCGGGAGTACGAACGCTCTCTCTTGATTTGCCTGATAAACTTTTTGCAAAATTGTTGCGATATGCACAACGCAGAAATATTTCGGTCAAAGCGCTTGCTATTCAGTTTATCAAAGAACATCTTGAACGAGATAATCAGCATCAACGCAAATCGAATAACAGAAATGAGGGAAATCATTCCAACAATGCGAAACAACAACGCAACGCTCATAACGTTAAGAAACCATTGCAAGAAGCCGTTGATATCAATGTACCCATCTATATTGAAGAAGAGTAAGTTGTATCTTCAATATCGTGTCGCTTTCTCAACAAATAAAATCAATTGCAGTTTCGTTAGGATTTCATAGCGTTGGAATTGCAAACGCTGAAACGTTGGCGGAGGAAAAAGACCATTTGCTTCGTTGGATATCTCGCGGTTATTCCGGTACGATGAAATGGATGGAACGCAATTCGGAAAAGAGAATTGACGTTCGTAATATTTTTCCAGATGCAAAATCGGTGATATCGGTGGCAATGAATTATTACACTCCGCATCATCATTCTGAAATTGAACACACATGTAAAATTTCACGATATGCGTGGGGAGATGATTACCACGATATCCTCACTCCAAAACTTCATCAACTTCTCCATTGGATAAAATGCAACAATCCGACAGCAAACGGCAAAGTGTATGTTGATACGGGACCAGTTCTTGAAAAAGTATGGGCGCAAAAATCAGGAATCGGATGGAAAGGAAAACACACGAATATTATTTCCAAAGAATATGGCTCGTGGATTTTTCTCGGTGAAATTATTCTCAATCTCGAACTCGATTATGACAAACCTGCGATTGACCATTGCGGAGATTGTACGCTTTGCATTGATGCTTGTCCCACGCAAGCACTTGTCGAACCGTATATTCTTGACGCAACCAAATGTATTTCGTATCTAACGATTGAACACAAAGGAGAAATTGATTCTTCTCTTGCAAAAAATTTTTCTGGATGGCTTTATGGTTGCGATATATGTCAAGACGTTTGTCCGTGGAATAAAAAATTTGCGAACCCAACAAATGTTGCTCAGTTTGAGCCGCGGGACAATAATATTCAGCCGAAGGTAACGGAAATCGAAAATATGTCAGAAGAAGAATTCAAGTTGAAATTCCAAGGAAGCGCAATGAAACGAACGAAACTTTCGCGATTGAAAAGAAATGCGAAAACATTGTACTTGTAATTATTCGTATGATTGAGTGTTCTTACGTAACAATCAACTGCGCGGAACAGTAGTGATATTGATGGCTATATGAACGGCTATCAGCAATCGGATAGTTTGATTTTTACGAGCAGAGGAAACTGTACGCGCGGATGAGTTTCAACAAAATCATAATATAAACGCAAGTACGACTCGAAAGAAAAAATGGGAACACTCGAATTTTCCGACGTGGAAATTTACGTTCTCAATAAAATGTTGCATGGGTGTTTAGAAAATGGAATTGCAAAGAAAGGAAGATGCGCCGACGGAATTTTTCACTCGTACTCAAAAAAAGTTTGATTGCGAATGGAAAATTAGTTCACAACCATACGTCAAGTAACAATTAGAGCGTTAAGAACAACACCAAAAACGCTGTTGCCATTCCTATTTGTAACGTCCGATACATATTCGTACGGTGATGTTTTAAGAAACTCCAAAGTTTGGAACTATAAATAACAGCAACAGTTACTGCGATAAAAATAAATGTTGCCTGGAACGGATGAAGTGTTGGACCAAAGAAAAACGTAAGACTCTGTGAATTCACCGGACTTCCATAAATTATCGGCAGATGAAACACATAAATAAAGAGTGATTCTTTTCCCATCATCGGAACAATCGACGGAATAGATTCGAGCCGCGTTGTTGCATACCACACCGCAGAAAATAACAGCAGAACACATCCAAAACGTACGAGTACGAAGTTCGGACTTGTTTTCCAAAAATCATTTATAGGATATAACTGAATCGGAAGAAAATATGCGATAGCCGCAATTGCTGCAACGATTATTCCTGCAACAGAAATCCGTTTGAAAAAACGTGGAATATCTTCGGATGAGCATTGTAAAAATAATTTAGAGAGCATTATTCCGGCAAAAATAAATACAGCATTCGGAAACAACGGAAAACTGGAACCGTTGTAAATATCAAGATACTGCGAAACGGAAAGTGGAAGCGATTTTAGAAATCGTTGGTCTTGCAGTAATGGCGTTGCAAGAAGTATAATTCCAGTCACGGAAAATATCATGCGCAAAAATTTCTTTTCATCTTTCATAAAAAACAAGAACACCTGCGAAAACAATAACGTTATTCCAATGCACTGAAGCACATCCACTTGTGTAAGAGAAAGATAATCGTAATACGTGGACGCAGTAAGAATTTGATTGAGAGAAAGTTTGGGTAAATGAATCGCATAACCAAGCAGAAGGATAACAAAAAATTTTCCGATACGTTTGAAAAATACGCGCGACGGATGAAAATAATCTTCGCTTCGCTTAAATGTGGAAATACCGAATGTTAATCCTGCAGAAACAAGAAACGCCGGCGCAGTGAGTCCGTGAATAAATTCGTGAACTTCAAACCAGATAGACGTTCGGTGAACATTATCAAGTAATGCGCGAAATGTATGACCTTGCAGCATCAGAAAAATTGATACGGCGCGAAAGATGTCGAGGAAAAGAAATCTTCCGCTTTGTTGTTTCAGTGAATTCAATTTGTAAGTTGTTGAGATGTTGAGTATTTGAGATTTTTAGAAATAGTAGATGCCATACTCAAAGACTGTGAACGTTCTTTCTGAGCAAAAAAAGAATCATAAATGATTCTCGTTTCCATACAGATTTATCGGTGGTTCTTTGACCAGCATGACTATTTATAGTCGTGGATGATTATTATATGCAACACATTTTTTAAAAAAGTATTTCATCTGTCATCTAACTTTATTTCATCACTGCGCAAATTGCGGCAACATTGACAATATCTTCCATCGAACATCCGCGCGACAAATCGAATGCAGGTTTTTGTAATCCTTGCACAAGAGGACCAATTGCCTGCGCGCCACCAAGTCGTTCAGCAAGTTTATAGCCAATGTTTCCAGCATTTAAATCGGGAAATACTAACACGTTTGCTTTCCCAGCAACATTACTGTTCGGCGCTTTTCGTTTGCTGATGTCAGATATAATCGCGGCATCAAGTTGCAATTCTCCATCGAGTTGCAATTGTGGTGCTTTTTGTTTTGCAATGCGCGTTGCTTCTTGAACTTTTTCTATGAGCGGATGCGATGCACTTCCTTTTGTCGAGAAAGAAAGCATTGCAACACGCGGTTCTTCACCGGTAAGTTTAAAATGATTTTGCGAAGTCGTTATTGCTATATCCGCAAGTTGCTCAGCAGTTGGTTCCGGAACAACTGCGCAATCGGCAAATGAAAAAACCTGATGAGGAAAAACCATTAGGAAAAAACTCGACACAATAGAAACTCCTTCTGCAACGCCGATAATTTGAATTGCCGCGCGCAACACATCTCCCGTTGTGGAAAGCGAACCGGCAACACTTCCATCGGCAAATCCTTCGCGAACGAGCATCGCTCCGAAGAATAACGAATGTTCCATTTGCGTTTGCGCTTCGGTGAATTGTATTCCTTTCGATTTTCGCACATTGAAATAAATATGCGAGAAGTCGGAATGTTTTTCTGATTTGTTCGGCTCGATGATGCGTATTCCGTTCAACGAAACATTTTCCGTTTCTGCTTTTTTCCGAATTTCAATTTCATTCCCAATTAGAATCGGATTTGCAATTGTTTCATCGGAAATAATTCGAACTGCTTTGAGTGTGCGAATATCTGTTGCATCAGGAAACACAATTGTGCGTTTCAATTGTTTCGCTTTTGCGCGAATAGACGTGAGAAGTTGAAATGGAATCATAAAAAAATGATGTAAAATATACTTTTGAATTGTGACTAATTCAAAAGATTATAGATTAAATGATTTGCAGAATCTGACGTAGAATTTCTATTTCGGGTTCTGTATATTTTTGCCGCAAAGAGAACGTAATTTAGGGTCCGTACTTTTTTATTTTAAACAAGTTTTCTCTGAGTATCATCAGCGAAAACATCTGTCGCAGACTCGACTCGGAGAGCGTACAATCTGCACGAAATTTTTCTCGCTGATGATACGCTAATACGAAACACGTTCAAATTGTTTCCCTTCTAAATTTTCCCTATGTTATCGCCCGAAAATTGCAAACAGTAAACAATAATAGTATCCACACTTACGCTTGATATTTACAACAAGTTTTTTTAATTACCAACGTAGAACAAGTTTCCAACTTGTCTTACACAATTACTGAAAGCAAACTTTATGAAACTCTATAACAGACACTTACTATTTACTGCGCTTTTATTTTTCTTTACGCTATTGCATACTCCATGTGTATTTGCACAGGTGATTAGCGTTTCTCCTGCGCAAAATGCGTGGAACGTGCAACCAAACGCTACGATACAGGTTACGTTTGCGCAAGCGATGAATCCCACAACATTTAACGACACTTCCTCGTTTTTGGTGAACGGACAGACAAGCGGAAGGTATCGCGGGACGTTTGCATTTACTAACGGCAATACAGTCGTTACATTTACTCCCAATGCTCCTTTTAAAAAAGGCGACATTATTACGGTAAATGTAACCAACACAATAAAAAATGCAAACGATGTTGCTATTGCACCGTTGCTGTGGCAATTTTCAATTGTTGTGAATACTTCTGTTGGTACATTTTTGACAAAGGTTGATTATACAACAGGAACTGATCCGTATTCAGTTTTTGTGAACGATATAGATGGCGATGGTGATGGCGATATTGTTGTTGCAAATAATGGTTCACATACAGTTTCTGTGTTGAAGAATAATGGGAATGGAACGTATGCGGAGAAAGTTGATTATGCAACAGGTAGTTTCCCGATATCAGTTTCTGTGGGCGATATCGATGGCGATGGTGATGGCGATATTGTCGTTGCAAATAGGTTTTCAAATACAGTTTCTGTGTTAAAGAATAATGGGAATGGAACGTTTGAGGAGAAAGTTGATTATGCATCAGGGATTGGGCCATCTTTCGTTTCTGTGAACGATATAGAAGGCGATGGTGATGACGATATTGTCGTTGCAAATTGGAATTCAAATACAGTATCTGTTTTAAAGAATAATGGAAATGGGACATTTGAGGAGAAGGTTGATTATACAGTAGGAATTTATCCGCGCTCAATTTCTGTGAGCGATATCGATGGCGATGGTGATGGCGATATTGTAGTTGCAAATTTCAATTCAAATACAGTTTCTGTGTTGAAGAATAATGGGAATGGAACGTATGCAGAGAAAGTTGATTATGCAACGGGAAATTATCCAAATTCAGTGTATGTGAGCGATATCGATGGCGATGGGGATGGCGATATGGTTGCAAATGCAAGTTCAAATAATTCAAATATAGTTTCTGTGTTCAAGAATAATGGGGATGGCACGTATGCTGCGAAAGTTGATTATGCATCAGGGATTGGGCCATCTTTCGTTTCTGTGAACGATATAGAAGGCGATGGTGATGGCGATATTGTCGTTACAAATAGAGTTTCAAATACTGTATCTGTGTTGAAGAATAATGGAAATGGAACATTTATGGCGAAGGTTGATTACCCAACAGGAGATAGTCCATATTCACTTTCTGTGAGCGATATAGATGGGGATGGTGATGGCGATATGGTCGTTGCAAATCACGGTTCAAATACAGTTTCTGTATTGAAGAATAATAATACCACCTCCACCATCTCCGCGGGGGAAGTAAATATTCCTAAAGAATTTTCATTAAGTCAAAACTATCCGAATCCGTTTAATCCGACAACAACGATTCGATTTGAAATTCCCGTAGGGGCAATTCATGAATTGCCCTTACAAACAACGTTGAAAATCTACAACGTTCTCGGTCAAGAAGTAGCAACGCTTTTGAATAATGAAGAAATAGAAGAAGGAATGCACGAAGTTGAATGGGATGCGAGTGGTTTGTCAAGCGGCGTGTATTTTTACAAACTTTCTACATCAACATTTTCGCAAACGAGAAAATTGTTGCTTGTAAAATAGTAGCATTTGTCATTCCCTCGTAATAGGGAATCCATTGTTTAATTTTAGATTCTCGCTTTCGCGGGGATGACAGTTGAATAAAAGCGATTTCAATAAAACGAAATCGCTTTTTCATTTCCCGACACTCGATAATTTTTCCTTCCATCTTTACTTATATTTACAACGAAAATTTTTAACTAAACATTTCGCGTTATGCCACAGTTCAAAGATAGTATTCTCACACTCGTTATTGATACTTCCACCAATCTTCCACCTGATGTCCGCGAAGCAATTGCAAAAGCAAAGCAAACCGAAACTCCGGGAACACGCTCATCGCTCGCGCTCGATATGATTGCGACCAATGTTGATTTCGCGTGTGAAGTCGAAGGCGCAATTTGTCAGGACACGGGAATGCCGACGTTTTATATTCACACACCCGTCGGAACAAATCAAATCGAATTGCGAAAACAAATTCTCGAAGCAGTTGCCGAAGCGACGAGACTCGGAAAGTTGCGCAACAATTCTGTGGATTCGCTCACGGGAAAAAACAGCGGCAATAATTTAGGTCCAGGAACGCCGGTGATTCATTTCGAACAGTGGGAAAACACCGATGAAATCGAAGTGAAGTTGTTGCTCAAAGGCGGCGGTTGTGAAAATAAAAATATTCAATACTCACTTCCGATGGAACTTCCCAATCTTGGAAAAGCGGGACGAAATCTCGATGGCGTTCGCAAATGTATTATGCACGCTGTATGGCAAGCGCAAGGACACGGTTGTGCGATTGGCGCGATTGGCGTTTCGATTGGCGGCGACAGAACAACGGGATACGAACATGCGAAGTTGCAATTGTTCCGCACGCTTGATGATGTAAATCCAAATCCGGAATTGCGGCAACTCGAAGAATACGTAATGCAGAACGTGGACAAACTCGGCATCGGCACAATGGGATTTGGCGGAAACACAACGCTCATCGGTTGCAAAGTCGGCGTTCAAAATCGTTTGCCAGCGAGTTTTTTTGTCTCGGTTGCGTATGATTGTTGGGCGTTTCGTCGGCAAGGAGTAATTCTCGATGCGAAAACATTTGCAATTAAGCGTTGGCTCTACAAAGAAAAACCGATTCAGAAAATGATGAAGGAAGAACTTTCATTGACGGGAAGAGAAATAAAATTGACGACGCCGATTACCGAAGAACAAATTCGTAAACTCAAAGTCGGCGATACAGTTTTGATTTCCGGAAAGATGTTTACGGGGCGCGACCAAATACACGCATACTTGATGAACAATCAATCGCCTGTAGATTTGAACGGACAAATAATTTATCACTGCGGTCCCGTTGCGTTGCAGGAAAACGGAAAATGGAAAATCACCGCCGCTGGTCCGACAACAAGCAGCCGCGAAGAGCCATATCAAGGAGCGATTATCAAAAAGTTTGGTGTGCGCGCAGTTGTGGGGAAAGGCGGAATGGGCGCGAAAACATTGGCAGCATTGAAAGAAAGCGGCGCAGTGTATTTGAATGCGATTGGCGGCGCAGCACAATATTATGCTCGCTGCATTGAAGAAGTGGAAGGCGTTGATTTAATGGAGTTTGGAATTCCCGAAGCGATGTGGCATTTGCGCGTCAAAGATTTTCCCGCGATTGTTACTATGGATTCGCACGGAAATAGTTTGCATGCAGAAGTGGAACAATCGTCTGCGGTTGAGTTGGCAAAGTTTGCTGATGCGGTGATGTAGGAATTTATTCCACGCAAAGTCGCAAAGTCGCAAAATAATTCTCTTTGCATCTCTGCGGCTTTGCGAGAGAAAAAAATCAAGGCGGTTTGTAACAATACGAATCGCCTTTTTCTTTTGCAATTAAAAAGAATTTACCAGCATTTCCTCGTTTTTTTGACTTTGTCCTTTTAAGTATCTTTTCACCCAAATTTTACAACCCGTGAACTCTCTTCAAAAGCAAAAACTTCTCTACGTCGAAACGTATGGTTGCCAAATGAATGTTGCCGATTCCGAAGTCGTGCAATCCGTGATGAACAACAACGGATTTGCAATGACGCAAACAATGGAAAACGCCGACGTTATTTTGGTGAACACGTGTTCCGTTCGTGATAATGCTGAGCAAAGAATCATTGGGCGATTGGGCGATTTTAAACATTACAAAAAGCAAAATCCGAAGGTCGTGATTGGCGTTCTCGGTTGTATGGCGGAACGTTTGCGCTCCAAAATGCTCGATGAAAATGTGCAGACAATCAATTCCGTTGTGGATATTGTCGTTGGTCCCGATGAATACAGAAAACTTCCGCAACTTGTCGAAGAAGCGTTTGAAGGTGAAAAAGGAATTGCTGTTCGACTTTCGCGCGTGGAAAATTACGACGACATTATTCCGTTTCGCGCTGATGGAATTTCTGCGTGGATTTCCGTGATGCGCGGTTGCGATAAGTTTTGCACATTTTGCGTTGTTCCGTTTACGCGCGGACGTGAGCGAAGCAGAACCGTTGCAAGCGTTGTGAATGAAGTGCGAGAACTTTCTGAACGTGGTTTCAAGGAAGTTTATTTGCTCGGACAAAACGTAAATTCATTTCTCGATTTGGAAACAGAAAAAGATTTTGCCGATTTACTTTCTGAAGTTGCAAATGTAGATAATACTGTTCGCGTTCGATTTACCACTTCTCATCCGCAAGATATGAGCGATAAATTGATTCGAACAATTGCCGAGAACGAAAATATTTGCAAGTTTATTCATTTACCGGTTCAAAGCGGTTCAGATAGAATTTTGGAAATGATGAATCGCACGTACGATAGCAACCATTATTTCAAACTCGTGGAAAAAATTCGCAAACAGATTCCACACACAAGTTTATCAACCGATATTATTGTTGGCTTTCCTACAGAAACGGAAGAAGACCATTTGCAAACGATTGCGATGATGAAAGAAATCGGTTACGACGGCGCGTTTATGTTCAATTATTCTCCGCGCGAAAATACGAAAGCATATAATTGGGAAGATGACGTTCCTTATGAAACAAAAACTCGCCGTTTGAATGAAATTATTGCAATGCAAAAAGAAATTTCGTTGCAGAAAAATCAACAACTTATCGGAACAACGGAAACAATTCTCGTTGAAGGCGAAAGCAAAAAATCTTCCGAAGAATTTTCCGGACGAACGGATGGAAACAAAACGGTAATTTTTCCGAAAGCAAATTTGAAAGCGGGAGATTATGTGAATGTAAAAATCGAGCGAGCGAATTCGGCCACGTTGTTTGGTTCGGTGGTGAGTGAATCATAGTTATTAAAAAAAAATAGAACACAGATTACACAGATGTAACGGATTATGGCGGATAAAAAAAATCAGTGAGAATCAGTTAAATCAGCGTCATCAGTGTTCTATAAAAAGTGTTGGATAACTACAAAATAGAAATGCAAAGAGAAGAATTTCAACAACAACACGGCATTATCGGCGAATCAACGGAGATACAAGAACTTGTTGATGTGATTCAGCAAGTTGCGCCGACAGAGCTTGCTGTGTTAATTACTGGTGAAAGCGGAACGGGAAAAGAAGTTGTTGCGAAAGCACTTCACAATTCGAGTCTGCGAAAAAATAAAACGCTTGTTTCTGTTAATGCCGGCGCAATTCCCGAAGGAATAATCGAGAGCGAATTATTCGGTCACGAAAAAGGCGCATTTACCGGAGCCAGTGAAACACGCAAAGGATATTTTGAACAAGCCGACGGCGGTACAATTTTCCTCGATGAGATTGGAGAAATGCCGCTTGCAACACAAGTAAAATTTTTGCGCGTGTTGGAATCGGGAGAGTTCACGCGCGTTGGTTCTGCCGTTCCGCGAAAGACAAACGTGCGCGTGATTGCGGCAACGAATAAAGATTTGGAATGGGAAGTTGAGCAAAAACATTTTCGCGCAGATTTATTTTATCGTTTGCGCTCGGTGAATATTCGCATTCCATCGCTTCGGCAACGCAGAGATGACATTCAGTTGTTAATGAATTTTTTTGCGAAGGAATTTTCCGAACAGAATAAAATTTCGTTTGAAGGATTTTCAGAAGATGCGATTGAGATTTTCAAAAGCGCAAACTGGAATGGAAATATCCGTGAATTGAAAAACGTAGTGCAAAGTATGCTCGTTGTGGAAAAAGGAAAACGCATTGAAGCCGAAGATGCACGAAAATATGTTCACGATGTTGTTTTTCGCAATGGACGAGAAAGAAATCTTCCTGTTTACACTGCGAAAACTGTCGAGCAAGCGGAACGTGAATTACTCTATCGTGCGTTGCTCGATTTGAAGGCGGGAATTATTGATTTGAAAACATTTCTTGAAGAGCGGCTCGGCGTTCCGACAAAAATTGTGAGCGATGATGGAAAATTGCTCGCGCCTGTGTATCCGGTGCAAAGCGGAAATAATGATGAAAATATTTCCCTTGAAGAAATGGAAAAGCGAATGATTCTTTCTGCATATGAAAAATATAAAGGCAGAAAAAATAAAATGGCGGATGCATTGGGAGTGAGTGAGAGAACGTTGTATCGGAAGTTGCGAGAGTTGGGAGTGGAATGAAACAGTTGCGAGTTAGGAGTTTCGAGTTTCAAGTTAATAAACTACGAATGACAAATAACAAATTACTAATAACAGTTATTGGTTATCTGTTATTGGTTATCGGTGTTTCACTATTTGAAAGTTGTTCGTATTCATTCACCGGAAGTTCAGTTCCACCGCATTTGAAAACGGTTGCGATTCCATTATTTAACGATGAAAGCGGATTTGGCGAACCGAATTTGCGAGAGAAGTTCACGAATAAACTCATCGAAAAAATTCTAAGCGATAACAGTTTGCAAGTCGGAGAGAAAGCAACGTCGGATGCTGAATTGCAGGGAAATATAACGGCAGTGAAAGATGAACCGGCTGTTGTAAATCCCGGCGAAACGGTTTCCAAACGAAAAGTAACAATAACAATTTCTGCATCGTTTTATGATAAAGTAAAAAAGAAAAAAATGTGGGAAAAAAGTTTTTCCGATTGGGGGAACTACGAAACGGGAAGTGGAATTGCCGAGCGCACAAATGCACTGAAAGAAGCAATGGAAAAAATTACGGAAAATATTTTGCTCGAAACTGTTTCGGGTTGGTAGAAATCAGTTAAGAGTGTAAAGTTAAAAGTTAAAAAATAAATTCAATCTAAAATCTTACTTCTCAATTCTAAAATAAGTTAATGGAAATAGCAACATTAGAAAACATAATTCTTGCGGGATATTTTATTTCGCTGTGCGTTTTGTTCGGTTTCGGCATCAGTGCGTTCACGATGGTGTATCATCATTTGAAACATCGCTACGACGAAGAGCCGGAATTAAACGATTTGAAAACGCAATTCGGCGATGAAACAAATTTTCCCGTTGTAACAATTCAACTTCCGTTGTATAACGAACTCTACGTTTCACAGCGCGTGATTGAAGCGTGTTGCAACATTTCCTATCCGAAAGAGAAATTAGAAATTCAAGTACTCGATGATTCCACCGATGAAACTACGCTTGTCGTATCTGAATCTGTATCAAAATATCAGCGATTGGGATTCGATATAAAACATATTCGTCGTGGTTCGCGTGAAGGATTTAAAGCCGGCGCGTTGAAATTTGGAATGGAAACTGCTCGCGGTGAATACATTGCAATCTTCGATGCGGATTTTGTTCCATACTCAGATTTTCTTGAACAAACGATTCCGTACTTTGAAAATGAAAAAATCGGAATGGTGCAAACACGCTGGGAACATTTGAACGGCGATAATTCACTGATTACAAAAATACAATCGCTTGCGCTTGATGGACATTTTATAATGGAACAAAACGTGCGCAACAAAGCGGGATATTTTATCAACTTCAACGGAACCGGCGGCGTGTGGAGAAAATCCTGCATTCTCGATGCTGGAAATTGGGAAGCAGATACCATCACGGAAGATTTGGATTTGAGTTATCGCGCGCAACTTCGCGGATGGAAATTTAAATTCTTGCCGTACGTAACCTCGCCGGCGGAACTACCTTCGGAAATTAACGCTCTCAAAGCGCAACAATTTCGCTGGACCAAAGGCGCAGTGGAAGTTGCAAGAAAAATGTTATGGAAAGTTTGGAAATCGGATATTCCATTCCACATCAAAGTTCACTCGACGTTTCATTTAACGAACAACATTGTTTTTCCGTTTATATTTCTCGCCGGATTATTCAATGTTCCAATTGTGTTTATCAAACATCAAGGCGGGTTTGAAACATACTTTCAAATTATGTCCATCTTCGTGCTTGCGTTTATCGGTTCGTTTCTTTTTTATATGCTTGCACAAAAAGAATTGTACACAGATTGGAGAAAACGTTTGCTTCTCTTTCCACTGTTTATGTCAGGAAGTATGGGCTTTGCCGTGAACAATACGCGTGCAGTGATTGAAGGATTATTCAAAAAGAAATCGGAGTTTGTGCGCACACCAAAATACAATCTTTCCAACACTTCTTCCGATAGACTTAAAAACCAGAATGTAGAGTTTGAATGGCTCAACAAAAAATACGTGCCACTGCATGTCTCATTGAGTGTCATATTCGAATCGCTGCTTGCTGTTTATTTTATTCTCGGAATTTTTATGTCACTCTACTTTGTAGAAATCGCTGCATTGCCGTTTCAATTATTGTTCTTCTCGGGATTCGGATTCACTTCGTACCTATCGCTTAAACATGCATGGCTTGCGCGTAAGGCACAAAAACATCGCATTGCAATTGAAGCGCAATCTCCGTTTGCAATCAAAAGTTAACGACAATCAATCATTCCTTTCTGAATTGTATTGAAATCGCATTCCCCTCTTAATTCTTCACTCAAACGTGCACAAGAGTTGTTCAGGAAAAAAAATATTCCCGAAGCGCAACGTATGTGTCAAGAACTTCTTACGCAAGAACCAACAAACGCTGAACTTCTTCATCTCGTTGGAACCATCGCTCTCTTTACCGGAAATACCGAAGCCGCTATAAAATATTTATCGCAAGCGTGCGCCGTTTCAAAACAAGCAAACTACTTTTGCGATTTAGGATACGCATTTCTGCAAATGGAAAAAGTGAATGAATCACTTCTTACGTACAGCGTTGCTATCCGTTTGAAACAAGATGATGCAAAAGCGTATGCGGGTTATGCAACTGCTCTTTTCGCACAACAAAAGCTGGAAGAAGCAAAACACTTTTGCGAGAAAGCATTTTCGTTCAACAAGAATCTTGCAGAGGCGCATTATGTTCAGGGAATGATATATTTTTTATCTGGAATAATTTCACAGTCGGAAACATCTCTACTTCGCGCAATATCAGCACAACCGCAATTCATCGATGCGCAACTTTTCTTGGGTGATGTGTACACAACTATCGGGAAAACCGGGCTTGCAAAAAAATGTTACGAGCGCGCGCTGCAATCAAATCCATACAACGTTCAGGCACGAAAACATCTTGCATTTTGTTACAAAAAAATTAACCGACTCCCCGATGCAATGCGTGTGCTGATTGAAGGGATAAACCTCGTTCGTCAGCGGCAACCATTACTTGTATCGCTTGCAGAAATTCTGAAAGAAGTAAAGTTCGAAACTATTCCCGATGGTTTGCGAAACATATTCATCGAAATGTGCAGTATTGACACGATTGATTTACAAGTTCTCACACGTCACGTGGTTCAGATATTAAAAACACAATACGCATTTCCTCGTTTGAATACAGTGCTTAGTTCATTCGACGCAAATGAAAAAAACAAATTCTATTCATTGATGTCAGAACCGGATGTACAACATTTCCTCAATGATGCGCTGGTGCTTGCTACGCTTCCACGAATGGTGTATTGCGATATCGAACTGGAAAATATTCTAACAACGTTGCGGTCAAGAATATTGTTTTCCTATAATACGAGTAATGCACACGATGAAAAGACTTCCTTTCCATTGTTGTTTGCCGCTCAACTTGCGTGTCATTGTTTTCTCAACGAATATGTTTTCTTTGTAACGGATGACGAAGAACAGCGCATTCAAACAATGAAACTATCCATTGAATCGCAACTATCGAATGAAACTTCAAATCCGCTTGCACTTGAACAAACACTTGTTGTTTATTCGTTGTATGCGCAACTTTCGACATTACAGCACCGAAAACGAATATGCAATGTAGAACTATCGCAATGGAATGCATTCGTGCAACGTATTATCCAAGAACAAATTATTAACTTTCACCAGGAGCAGGAACTTGCAGCAACCATTCCATCGCTTACAAAAATTGAAAACGAAATTTCTCTCCGTGTGCGCGAACAATACGAAGAAAACCCCTATCCCCGATGGAACAGTATCGTATTGAGTGCGCGGGAAAATTTTGAAATGTACTTACGAAGACGAATTCCCTTCGGAACGTTGCCTCAGTTTTCCCATCCCGTTTCCATTCTCATTGCAGGTTGCGGAACAGGACGCCATCCTATTCATTTAGCGTATAAAATCAACAACAGTTCGCTGATTGCGCTCGATTTAAGCAAAGCAAGTTTGAGTTACGCAAAACGAATGGCAGAACATTTTCACGTGCAGAACATTGCATTTCAACAAGCGGATATTCTTGAATTGCACGTACTCAACAAAAAATTCCCTTACATCGAAAGTGTTGGCGTACTCCATCATCTACACCAACCGCAAGAAGGTTTACGCGCGCTCACCAATATTCTTGAACACAACGGAATTATCAAACTCGGATTGTACAGTCAACAAGCGCGGCAACATCTTTCCATAGCAAAAGAATTGATGACTGCACACGGATTACAAGCAACGATTCACGATTTGCGCAAACTACGCCAATTTATAATACAACTTCCGACCAATGCACCGTTGCAAAAAGTAACAACGGCGTGGGATTTTTATTCTCTCAGTATGTGCCGCGATCTCTTGATGCACGTGCAAGAACATACATACACCATTCCCTCCTTGATTTCGCTTCTTGATGGTGCGGGTCTGCAATTTCTTTTTTTTGAAACAAGCGCAACAACAGCAAACGATTTTGCAACAATGTTTCCGCAAGAAGATGCGTTTTCCAAACTCACGAACTGGGAAAAATTTGAAGAACAATTTCCCGATACGTTCAAAGGAATGTATGTGTTTTGGTGTAAGAAAAAATAATAGTACGGCTCCTCGAAAAACTCCATTTGCGTTTATCTGCTATTCCTCATACTTTACCTTTGATTCCTTACGGAGTTTACAGTGAGCGAAGCGGAATCTGTTCGGAATGATAATTTTCCTTAGCGTTTTGCAAAGACTTCTTATACAAAAACATAAATACAACGAACAAAAAAGTATAATGTTTCAGTTGTATTGGTAACCAAAAAAATAGTGTAATAATCATTATGCCGAACTCTCGCATTCGACGGGAAGGTGTTTCAGTATCGTTAGAATTTCCTTGAAAAAACTATTATCACGAACTATATTCGGGGTAACGTTGCTTAGGTGATGGAATGAAACTTGTGAAATACGACCAAACAATTTTCGATAAGAATAAATAGAAACAAAAAACCCGTTCAAGAAATTTCTCAAACGGGTTTTATTATTTCGACTGAAATGTTGAAATATGGTGAACGTCTTATTTCAACAGCAACAGTTTCTTCGAATCTGCGAAGCGCACATTGCCGCTTTGCGTTACTTTCAACCTATAGAAATATATTCCGCTTGAAAGAGCGGTACTGGCATTCCACTCAACGTTATAGGTTCCTGCTTCAAAAATTCCGTCTGCAAGTGTTACAACTTCTTGTCCTAAAACATTGAAAACTTGCAGTGATATATTTGCTTGTTCCGGCAATCCGAAAGAAATTATCGTTGTGGGATTAAACGGATTCGGATGATTTTGGAACAATTGAAATCGCTTCGGAATGATGGAAAGAATTTCGTTCACACCAACTAATACTTCAAGATTCACTTGCGCCAAGAGTGTATCGGGGGAATTGCCTTGTACTTTTACACGTGCAGAAAAATTTCCCGGCATCATTCGCGCAGGATGTACACGAATATCAACTGCTTGACTATCGCCGGGAAGAATCGTTCCTTCCATTCTGCTTTGCGAGAGCCAGGGAATTTGGTCAGTGGTAAAAAGAATTGCAAGGTTATCGTGAACATAGTTCTGATTGAACGCAACTAATAAACCAACGCCTCCCGTTACATTTTCAATTCCTATCGTAGCAGAATTTAAAACTCCAGTCATTGATTGATATTGAAATTTCACATCGCCGTTTGCATTCAAAATCATTTGAAATGTTACGCGGCTACCGGCGTCATTTGCACGCGCAACATTCGTAAATTGCACGATGAACAAATGATTGACAGCATCCGCAAAATAATGCACTTCTCCGCCTGCTGTTTCCGGATTCAAATCTTCCCAGAAACCAAACAATGCATTATTGGGCGTGCCCGAAGAAGGAATTGAGGTGTTGGAAAATCCGATTGATGTTGTTCCGAAACCAAGAAAACCGTTTCCGGTAATGCGAACTTCGTTGTAATTCGTTCCATAAAATTTGAAATCGAAACCAAGGGGAAAAGGACCGGCGATACCATTGTTTGCAACCGATACTGCCGTTCCTAACGAGCGAATATCATACCATAAGAAATCGGGGCCACCGGGTTCATCGCTATCACGCCATACATATCCGAAGGCATCGGGACCTCCTTTTCCTTTCTTCGTATGTGTTGCTCCGTTTGCGATTTTTTCTTCAAGGAAATATCGAAGCGTATCGGAACCGGTGTTAAGAATATACATCTTTTTTCGCAACGTATCATTCGTCGCTTGCGATACAAAAGAAAACGTATTCGGGTGCAGAACAATTCTTGCAACACCATACGAAGAACCGTTGAGCAAAACATCAAGTCGGGGCGTAAATTGTGAATTGCTTTGAATAATAATTCTTCCCGTGTCAATTCCTGAAAGTGTTGGATGATAAGAAACAACAACATTGATGGAATTTCCTGTTGTTATTGTACCGTTCGAAGGTTGAACTGTATAATCGGAATTGGTTGTCGTCAGCGAAGATACGATTAACGTCGTCATTCCTCCATTGGTTACTTTCAATGTTTCTTTTCTTGTTTCAAAGAGAGGAACAGCGCCAAAATCGAACGAACTTTTGTTCACCAACAATAATGCCGAATCTGCAAACGCAATGCGTAGACTCGCAGGAATTTTCGTTGAACCGATTACGTCGGGATGAGTTGCCTCTAAAAATAAATTTGCCCTGTAAGTTGTATCAACGGAAAGCCCGCTTGCGTTAAACGTTACAGAAACATTTTGATCGGCGTGAGGAAGCAATGTTCCTGTTATCGGCACTTCCGATATCCAAATCGCATCGGGAGTAAAAAACCGAATTGCAAGTTCATTATGAAGATACGTTGCATTGTACGCAACTTGCAAACCGACGGTTCCCGTTTGGTTTTCGATACCAACGGTAGAACTGGTAAGCGTTCCTCCGCTGATACCCATTGCTAAATACTGAACAACGATTTCGCCGCTGGGTTTTAAAATATATTCGTACGAATACTCCGCAAGATTTCCATTGTATCGCTGAATATTCATCCATTGAATAACAAAATTCCCACTGTGCGTTCCGTAGTAAATCTTACTTGTTCCAACAATTTCCAAATCATCCCAAAAGCCGGCAACAAGATTATCTATTGAGCCGCCTGCCGTAGGTATTTGTGCGTTGGAATATGTATTGGAGGTAGGAATTTTAAACATCACAATTCCGTTCGATGAAAGGTATGCTGTGTTGAACGTACTTCCGTAGAATCCAAAAGGAAACGAAAGAGGAATCTGAACATATCCTTCATCTTGCCCGGAAAATGTTCCCGTCGGAATCCAAGTGCTGTTGGAATCCAACATAGTTCCTGTTGCAGAAATATCAATCCATTGAAATTCCGGACCATCGGGTTCATCGGAATCAATCCACTGATAACCAAATGCATCGGGACCGCCACGACCTTCGGGAGATGCGTAACCGGGACGCGTATCTTCTGTTCCTTTGGGAAATTCAATAGGAGAATATACACTGGAATTTTGTGAAATATTTTTTTTCTGAGAACGTTGTAGCGCGTTATCATCACTGATGCGAAATTGAACTGTGTCGTTTGTCGTGTTCGTCAGTTGCAACTGCTTCGAATGAATCTGTCCGATGGCAAGTGTATCACGAATGGCAATTGGAGTAAATTCTACAACATATCGCAGTAAGGTATTCAGTTGTGTTGTTTGATTTTCGTTCACTACAACATTGACATTGGAATACGTTGCAAACGGGGAAGGAGCATCTATTATTACTGTATACGTTCCTGTCGGTAGCGGAGTTGAATATAAACCGCTTATTGAATCTGTAATATCATTAATAACTGTTTGACCGGAAAAAATTACTTTCACGTTTGCTCGAATCGAATTGTTATCATTGTCGTACGTGTGAACTTGCAACGTCCCGCCAGGAGCAGGAGACATTACAATATTTTTTGTAACCGTATCATCAAGTAAAATTGTTACGGTATCTGTGAACGTAAGAAATCCGAATTTTTCTGCGCGAAGGGTGTATGTTGCGGAAGTAAGTGGCGTATCAATCCTTGCGGCAACAAGATATTTACCTTCAGCATTTGTGGAAGAAGAAATTTGTAAAATATCTTCAACAAAATCTACTTTTACTCCGTTGAGCGGATTTCCATTGCTCATAATTTCTCCTTCTACTTTTCCAATGTTTAAAGGCAATGCGAGATATGTTTTCCACACATCAATCATTCCTCTTCCAAACGTATTGTCTTCACCCGGTGTTCCCAAATCAACGGCGTTATTGTATAAATAATACTTCAATTCCGTCCCCGTCAAAAACGGCGCCGCTTGTCGAAGAAGCGCAATTGCTCCGCAAACGTGTGGCGCTGCCATTGATGTTCCATCCAAAAAACGATAACCGTTTGTTCCCGAAGATGAACGCACATTTACTCCTGGCGCAGAAACTTCCGGTTTTATTCGTAAGGAATCGGGTCCTGTACATACGGAAGGTCCACGACTTGAAAAACTTGCAATCGGGTAACCGGCAGTATTAGCGTCTAACGCGCCAACACTGAATATATTGACTGACGTTGTGAGACGATTCTTAGGCGGTGTAATTGTTGATGCACCGGGACCATTATTTCCTGCTGAAAAAACGACTGCTGTTCCCAATGCTTCAATTGCATCAATCACATCATAATATCCCGATGCTCCGCTACATTCGGTGGAAGAAACATTTGGGTCATACCATGAATTATTAATTGCATCCGGAACGTCATCCATCGTGTTGATGTTGCTATCGGGGTTTGCAGCCCATTGAAATGATGCAATGGAACGCGATGTATGCGGGCTTCCTCCAATTAGCGAATTTGAAGCAATCCAATTTGCGTCGGGAGCTACGCCAAGCGTGTCATTTACTGAATCGTAACGTCCGCACATAATTCCCATCGTGTGTGTTCCATGTTGTGAAGAACCGTCGCCGTCTGTTGGGAAAATAGTATGATTAGCAGGGTCAAACCACGCCCACGTTGGTAAAATTCCGGGAAGTGCGCCTCGCCATCGTGTTTTATACGCAAGATTGTTTCCTTCGACGCCCGTATCAATATTCATGACAATTCTTCCTAATCCGGTAATTCCGATTTCCCACAACTTGTGCGCATTAATTGCTCGAAGTCCTGGTTCACTTCCGCTGACTAGAGCGTCTGCGGGAGCAGAATTGAGCGGAAGGTCGCGTTGCAGAATACCATCGAGATACACTGTTTCGACTTCCGGTAATTGCGCAATTTCTTCTATTGTTTGTTGAATGGCGCTGACGACTACTAAATTGCGAATCCAAAATTGTTGAATATCGGAAAGAACGCCGTTTGTTTCGTGCGTGCGTAATTTCTGTACAAAATTTGGTTGCGTCCGTTCAGCGACTTCCTGCAATGCCGTAATAATCGTTCTGTAACGAACATCTACCGGTATCCGTTCGCCAGCGGAAACAGATTGCTGAAGTAGTTCTTCCATTGCTCTCAAATCTACTTGCTCACGCATATAGATGATAACAGAAACTTTTTCAACTGCGGAAGTTGATTTTAATTTCTCTGCAAGAAATGGGTCTATATTTCCTGCAAGAACTGAATACACATTGAATACGAATAATGAAAACACTAACAATGTTTTCCACGAATGATATGAGAACATAAATTTCCTCAATGTTAATATTATTGAAAAAAATGGAGCAATCGAAATTGCTTCCCGGTGAATAAAAAATTATTTGAGTACGACCATTTTCTTTATTTGTGCAAACGACTTAGTTCCATGTGTCGAAGTTGCTCCCATTCGATAAAAATATACTCCACTCGGAATTGCCGAAGTCGTGTTCCATTCAGCGCGATAATTTCCACTTTCAAGAACTTCATTGACAAGTGTTGTAATTTCTTGCCCAAGAATATTGAATATTTTCAATTCAACGTTTGCTTGTTCAGGCAATGAAAATGAAATATACGTTGAAGGATTAAATGGATTCGGATAGTTTTGTTCCAACACGAATGATGCTGGATGTATTTTCCCGAACTCCTTGATATCGTCAACGACTTCAAGTTTCACATCATCCAAATACAATGCTTGTCCATCATAATCCTGATGGTCGAACGCAAGAAATGCTGAACCTGAATAATTTCCGAGCGAGACTTTAAATTGCTTATAGACTGTCGAATAAATATTCGGATTGCCTGAATTCGTATCTCCCGTATAACATTTATACACCGTCGTAGTAAAACTTGAAGGTAAACTATCCGTTGTGGAAAGTTTGACCAATAATGTATCGGGAGGGTAAGCAAACGGATACGCGCGACGAACCCAGAATTTTAACGTGTTCGAGCCGCCGGTAAGATTGACTTTTTTCGTAATAAGCATTTTACTTCCCATCGAAATTGTCGTATCCGGCGATTGATGTTCGCAAAACGCAGCGCGATTTCCTGAACGCGCAGAAATCGTTGTCATACGCCATCCGGAATCACCTGTAACAACAACACTTTGCCATCCTGCAGGAGGAAATGATGCAACTTCAAATGTTTCGTTTAATCCAGAAAACGGTTCCGTATCTGGTGCTAAAAGAAATTCAATACCGTTTTCAATGAGTTTTTTTGCAACAAGGGAATCCGTTATCGAACCAACTGCGAGCATAGTAAAAATGATTTTTCCTGCGTTCAGATTTCCGGAGTTATTCCAAACGACAATACTTGCGTAATTCGGTTGCGCACTCCACGAACTTATTCGAACAGTTCCCGCATCATTGGGATGAACGCTCATCGCATCTTTATCTGCATATGTTGAACGAGCCGTAAAAGTAATCGGCGCAGAAATTTGATGCGGCGTTGTAAATATCGGGTGACTGGGAATTACAAACGTTACATCTCCTGCACTGTTATCAGCAATCCACGAACTATCGTGCAGAACTTGCTGACGAAACGGTTTATCCAATTCTGTCGTTTGATACCGAAAATCGTAACCGACTTCGCCACCTTCAATCCACACTTTTTTCCCTTGTTGAACGCGTGCAATCAACGCTTGGCGAACTTCTACGCGCCGCATTGGGTCAACGTTAATGCCGCTTGTTGTTACAACAATATCATAATCATCAAAAGTTGTTACGACGACTTCCCCGATTTTCTTGATATCAACAAGGTAACCGGATTCAGTAAGAGCAGTGTTGAAAAGATTGGAAGAACGACTTGATGATGTATTTTCAAAAACATAATTGAATCCTTTTTCTGTTTCTTTTTTCGAAAGCGAAGAAGTAGTATCGTCATCAACAACAAGTACTGTTCCCTTTGTTTGAATGAGAACAAATGTATGAAATCCCGTCGCTGGTGAAGTGGAAATATTTCCTGTTAGAGAAATATCTTTTGCCTGAACTTTATAAAAAATGGAATCGCCAACTTCAATGTCCGAAGTATCAATGTCGAAAACTCCTGCATATTGATTTCCTTGCTGATGAACAAGCGCGAACGAACCAGAAGTTGCTGGTGTGTTCACAAAATAATCTACCCAAACGGAATCCACGCCAAGATTATCTGTTACCTGTGCACTAACTTTTGCAGGCCATCGAATTATCCCCTGATTTCGTAATGGAAAATGCGTGATTGATGGTCGAATTGTATCGAAACCAACATAGAACTGATGAAATTGAATTGGCGCATTTGCCGGCGACGTTGCAGATGCTCCGCTCGAATCTTTGACAATGATGTAATACCGATATGTTGCCGATATTCCATTCCCAGGGATATCGCCAGCATATTCATTTTGATTTCCTGTGGGAAGAAGTTGCACGGAATCGGTGAACGAAGTTGTTCTTCCGTAAAAAACTTTTAGGGAACTTTGGGCAAGCGGAGAAACTCCTGGAAGTACAATTGCTTTTATAGTATATGGTCCATTCAAATCTTCAGTATCGACAAGTTTCGTATGATTGACTTGTGGAATGTATTCTGCGGGATTCACAAAATTCCGCGAACCAAAACGATTGACAATTTGCTGAAGATGCACACCACCGTATAAATCTCTATCAGCCTGAATTACCGCCTGAGCATTTTGACGCATTGTTGGACTTGTTGATAAATAATAGTGACTTTTCAAAACAAGTTTATCGGTAACTTCTCGACCAATATCCTTCCAAATAAGAAGAAGTACACTTGACCAAATTTGTCCCGCATCGTGTACTTGCCATCCACCAACTCCTCCTGCGGGATAAGGACGTGTATCAATGAGAGTTCTTCCAGCCCAAAATGTTCCCGATAACGAACTCGTAAAACCCGCATCCCACGTAAAAACTTTATCTCTGCTAATGTTGAACGTATCGTTGATTGCGCGTGAGTAACTTCCCGCCCAATAATCTCCGAATCCTTCACCAAGATGTCCTGCTTCATTTCCTCCCCATCCGGGACGCGTACCGTTATGAATCGCGTGTCCATATTCGTGCCAAATGACATCCAAATCTTCGCCATCATCAGAACCACCTTCTCCCCACGCAAGACGATTTGTTGACGGAATATAATGAGAATTGTCCGCTCCGCTTAAGCCATGGGGGTCGCATTCAATTGGTAGGTTTTGAATACTATCAAAGCCAAGCGATTGAATATACCGTTGACTTGAATCTATCCAAAAATATACCATCACGTCTTCAAATCCTTGTTGGGAACGTAAAAATTGAAATGAATCGGGATGTGCTGGCATTGGGAAAGTTTCTGTTGGCGATTCGAAATCCAATAATTTACAATGTGGTCCTTCAAGTTTATAGACACTCCCAGTAAAGGTTATATCCTGTAATGTTACAAGTTTTCGTTGAGCATTTAATTCCGGTGTATCTGCATCATTTCCGCTTGGGTCAACATATCCAGGAGTTCCGTAATATTGTCCCGAACTTGTCAACGGATCTGGATTCCAAATATATCCGCTCCCGGTTGCTTTTTTCTGAACGGAATGATGTTGGGATTTTTCATAAATTGCATTATCTCTCGAAGATACAATTGTACCGTTCGTTGCATTCACGAAAACTTCCCAGTCTCCCAACGGTTTTTCTGCAAAAATGGAAACACGATACGAAAGAATTGGCGTTTCATCTTCCGCATAAATCATCAACTCTGTTTTTGGCTCCGAAATAATTTTTCCTATAATATGTAAATGTTCTTTCGCAATGAGATATGCGTCTTCTGGGAAAAGACTCGGATTTGTTTCCACATCAAGATTGGGTTTGTAATTATTCGAAACAAACGTTACAACATTCTGATGATTGATGCTTACAACAACATCGCTTCTGAATACCGGAACAGTATGGACACTTTGAAAAAAACTCACATGTGATATTCCGAAATTTTCCTGCAAACGCACAGAAATCAAATCTGAAAGGTTTCTTTGCATTTGAAACATTCCGGAATTTTCCGAAAGAAACTGTCGTGCAATTTCAACTGCAGTTCCAGAATACGGACCAGCGTTGATATTCCATAATGCGCGTGGAATTCCCGTACGCGCATCTATTTCTGCGTTTTGTGTCGCATAAACATTTGACGGTTTTCCAAAATCTTGTTGACGAGGAATTCCTTTTTGAGGAACACTTGCATATAACGTTGTTGCGAACAATAATACTGCTGCAACGACTACGTTTGAACGAAATGAAGAATACATTGTGAATTTCTCAGTAAGATTAAATAAGAATAAAGTGAATTAAAATTGTTTTGAGAATCTCCGTTGGTTATTTCAACAGTAGTAATTTTTTCATCCATTCTCCCTGTGCCGTTTTCAATTGATAGAAATACACGCCGCTTGGTATTTTGCTTGCATCCCACAGAATATTATACGTTCCCTCAGGTAAGAATTTATGAACGACGGTTACAATTTCTTCCCCAAGAACATCATAAACTTTCAATGAAACAAACCCGGATTCTGAGATGTGAAATCTGAAATTCGTTGTCGGATTAAACGGATTCGGAAAATTTTGTTCCAAAGAAATTTCTTCCGGAAATGATTGAGAATTGTTTTTTACAATAACATACGTTGAATCGGGAAGATAATCAAGACGCACGGCATCAACATACCATCCGCGAAAACTTGTGAGCGCATCACTGGAAAATTTCCATACAAATTTTACTGAATCCGTTCCAAACGAACTTAGATTGAAACGTTCTTCTTTCCATTGAAATGCGTTTCCGGAAAACCCCGGCGCATTCAATGCATTCACATTGGTATATGAATATCCGCCTTGTGGAATCATTAATTGAAACGGATTTCCATTGACTGATATTTGCACATTTCCTCCGTCGTTGCCTGGTTCCGTACGAAAATAATGTTTGAACACAAGCACGGCGTTTCTCTTTTCCGAAAGTGAAATAAACGGTGTCTCCAATAGCGATGTTATATTGTTAGAATAATTTCCGTCGAGATTTGTTCCCCAAACGTTCAAACCCGTCGGTGATGGCGGAATATCCCCCGTTGTTGGATTTCCGAATTGCCAATCGTTGTTCGGAGAAAAATTTCCGCTGTCGCTTTCCTGCAAATGAAGAAGGAGCAACGATTGAAGCACACGAAATGGTATTGTTCCATTTTGTGGAAAGCGGGAAAGATTATGCCGCAGTGAATTATCACGTGCAAAAATTACGTACGAAATACTGTCGCCGGCAGAAATATTCCCACTCAAAAATCCGCGCCAATTGTTTTGCGAAACTTCTTCCATAGTATCCGTGAACGATTCATTGTTTTTTGTCCAATCTATATATGCGATGTGAATTCCGTTTTCATCGGAAATATTCGAAAATATTTGCAACGGAAAATCATACCATGAAACAGATGAAAGCGGCGTGTGAACAATGTTTGGGGAAATGGTGTCGGGAAGAATCTGAAACGAAAACGGATGGGAAGTATCTGAAGGGAGCAATGCAACTACGCTGTCTTCTCCAACAAAGTGAAAATAATATCGAATCGTTGTTCCGTAATTTTGCTTTGGAATACTTCCGCTGAAAAGAAGCGTATCGTTTTGCATTCCATCGTAGTTGACGTTCGAAAAATTATACGATGAATTGTTGATGGAATAATAAACTTTTGCAGAGGTAACGGAGGAAGAACTTCGAGCGTTCACGTTATAAGAATAATCATTCACCGTATCTTGCGAAGTTAGAAGCGGTGTATGAAATAACGAGAGAAATTTCTTTTTCACTCCCGCAAATGTAGCAACGCCTGCAACCGTTCCTTTACAAATTTCTTTTACATAATGCATATCAACATGCGAAAGCGAATCCGATTGCTGATGATAATGCGGCGTTTGAAAAAACTCGTAATAACCCGTGATAACATATCCAGCATTTTCAAACGGGATATAATCGCTGCCGAATGCGTTCGTAATTGTTGTTTGCAATGAAGAATACGTGCGTGTTAATGCGGCAAGCGAATCGGTGAACATTGCAGAAGCGGCATTATTTCCCGATGGATTGTTATCTATATCTTTTTCAACTTTTACGATGTTTGTCGGATTTTCACGAATGCCACCTACTTCATCAATATTAATGACAAGTTTCAATTGATGTTGTTGCGGAACGACAACTTGCTGCACATACGCATTGCTTCCCACAAGTCCTTGTTCTTCTGCAGAAAAGAAAATAAACCGAATGGTATAATCAAATTGTTTTGTTGATACAATTCGTGCGACTTCTAACGTTATTGCAGTTCCCGTTCCGTTATCATTGATTCCTGGACCGTTGACCGAATCGTAATGCCCACATAGAATAATAATGGAATCCGGAAACACATTGCCTGTTTTTGTTACAATAATATTTTGCAGTTGGTTTCCCGCTTGCGTGAATGTATGTTGTTGGATATCCGAATATCCGAAAGAAGTAACTTGTTGTATTAACCAATCGCGCGCTCGAGCAAGTGAATCTCTGCCGGTAGCATTTCCCGCGAAACGTGTTTTCAACGCTTCTAATCGTGTTAACGTTGAAACAATTTTGGAAGAATCAACTTGATTAACGAGGTCTTGAATAACTGGGTCAATAATAAGGCTATGCGTTTGTTCTTGGGTTGTTTGCACAACTGAAAATCTACTGTTTTTTTGAGTGCTGAATACAGATACAAACGCAAATACAAATATCAATACGTGAAGAAACTTCATTTCAAAAAAAATAAAAAAAACCGTACGTGTAAATATCCCGAATCGAAGAATTACAGACGTGGAATTAAAGTGAGCCTCAAAAAAAAGTGAAGAAAATAAACTCAATTTTCAGAACACTACCAATACATTACTCAATTTTCTTGAATTTTTCTTCGTTAAAGTTTTGGTAAGATTATACAACTTCATTGGAAAATCTGTTTGAAACACGAGGAAGAATACGGGGGAAAATTATTTTGTTCCTAACTTCTCGCCTCTTCCAATCTTCTAACAACAGAAATCAAAAATCCAAACATCATCATTATTGTTCCGAGCCAAACTAAATTGATATACGGTTTCACGCTTGCTTCAATGATGAGTACATCTTTTTGAGGAGTGTTCGATTCGCTATCGGTATGAGCTATGGAAATTTCAATGGAAGAATTTTCTTTGTTCTCTTTATCGGGAATCATTTTGCGAATTGTAAAACGATGTCCTGAAGAATGGTTTGCGGGAATAAATTTCGTTTCGCCGTTCACCATTTGAAAAAGCGGTTTGATATGTTCTATGATGCCATTCATTTCAACAAGAAAATCTGCACCAATTTGCACCTCGCGCGATTTCGTTACCATTTTCCCTTTTTCTTCGTCGCTGAAATCATAATCAACGAACGTAATTTTCATTCCGTCAATGGTTTTCATTTCGCCTTTTTTAAACGAATGAATTTCTTCTTTCGATTTGCTTTCAGGTGTTTCAAGCGATACTGGCGCAATGTAAAAATCCTGCATTACTTGATTGAGAATATCGGGAATACGCATCAATCCGTTTGTAAATTTACTGAAGTACATAACAGGTGAAACAATTTCAGTGTTTCCATCTTTTTCAACGCGAATATCAAACGAATATTGTTCTTGCTCCATCAATTGATATCCAAGATATGTGAGTTGATAATTGTTTAGCACGGAAAGCGTTTTTCCTTCCTCCAATGAAACTGTTTGTTTATCATCATATCGCGACGATGCAACAAATCCGATAAACATCAGTGCCATTCCGATATGTGCAACCGCTCCGCCTGAATATTTTGGATTTCCCTTTATGATACGAAAACCAACAATAATGTTCACAGCAAGCGCAAACGCAGAAAAGAAAAGGAACAACAAAATGAGCGCATCGTTCACTCCAACAACTATCATCGCAACAGTAAAAACCAAAGCAACGAACGACGGTGCAAACAAACTTTTCAGCAACGATGATGTCTGCGAATTTCTCCACCACAGTAATTGTCCAAATCCCATAAGTAATGCAATTCCAATTCCAAACGGAAGCGACGTTTTTGCATAATAGGAAATATCAATAGCAGATGTTTTTCCGGAAAGAATTGTCGTGATAATTGGCGATGACGTACCAACTAAAATAAATAACGCAGTGAACGATAGCAACGTTGCGCCAAGAAAAATAGCAAACTCGCGCGAAAGAAACGAATGTTCAACAGGAATTTTGGGCATTTCTTTATTTCGAAGAAACAGCAAACCAAAACCAAGCAATGCAAATAAAGTCAACACGCTCAATAAAATCCAGTACGCCCACATTCCAGGGTCAACAAACGAATGAACAGAAGTATCGCCAAGAACTCCGCTTCGCGTGAGAAATGTTGAATACAAGACAAGAACAAAACACAAAATACTGAGAACAAAATTCGTGCGGACGAACGAACCCATTTTTCGTTGCGACATCATTGTATGAACGGAAGCAAGTCCTACAAGCCAAGGAACAAGCGAAGAATTTTCTACCGGATCCCATCCCCAATATCCCCCCCAACCGAGAGTTTCGTACGCCCAATATCCGCCGAGAATTATGCCTAATCCTAAAATTCCGGTTCCAAAAACTGTCCACGGTTTCGCAACGCTAATCCACGCTTGATATTCTTTTCGTAATAATGCTGCAACCGCAAAAATGTACGGAACCGACATCGAAGAAAATCCGAAAAATAAAATTTGCGGATGTATCGCCATCCAGTAATTTTGCAACAGCGGATTCAATCCTTTTCCTTCCGTTGGATATTGCGCCCATATTCCTTTTACTTCGTCAAGCCACACAAAATTTCCTCCCGTTTGTGGAAGTGTTCCTGTATGAATTAAATCTTCCGGAAACGCATCCCAAATGTATGCGAACGGATTTTTCACAACGAGCATCAGCAACAAAAATCCTAAGATGAGATTGAACACAAGCATTACTTCAACTTCCCATCCTTTTCTTGACGAATAGCCAAGAAGAACAATGCCGATGATGGTTGTGTACAACGTCCAAAGCATAAAACTTCCTTCTTGTCCTGCGTAAAATGTGGATATGAGAAGATGCAACGGTAAATCTGTTGAACTATAATTCCAAACGTATGCATATTGAAACTGATGCGTAAGAATAAAGTACAACAGCAGAAACGAACTGACAAGAACGGAAATTGCGGAACCGTGAAAACTTATTCGAGCAAGTTGCAAGTGTTCGTCGGATTTTTTTCGAAACGAAATAAAATACGCCGTTGCAGAAATGAGGATGGAAATGAAACTGAAAATGATGAGCGAGCGACCAAGCATGGGAAAAGTGTAAATTGCAAGGTGCAAGTTA
>Ga0194120_10002628_pt1 | contig 30641 bp, 31 predicted proteins | sample TA2MahCa65mmetaG_FD_148642 | JGI IMG/M metagenome (GOLD analysis project Ga0194120, IMG submission 148642) | Freshwater microbial communities from Lake Tanganyika, Tanzania - TA2015019 Mahale Deep Cast 65m | ecosystem: Environmental > Aquatic > Freshwater > Lake | place: Tanzania: Lake... | reverse complement strand
CCCGCTTCGACCCCTTGCGCCGCGCCCCGCAATGACCACAATGCCGCCGCCATGACCTATTGCGTCGGCATCATGCTCGAGGACGGGTTGGTGTTCGCCTCCGACACCCGCACCAACGCCGGCGTCGACCGCATTTCGACCTTCCCCAAGATGACGGTGTGGGAACGGCCCGACCGCGTGTTGGTGCTGCTGGCGACCGGCAACCTCGCCACCACCCAGGGCGTCACCAGCCGGCTGGAGGAGGCGATGACGGCCGGCTCCGAGCACGCGCTCGATCGCGTGCCGACGATGTTTCGTGCCGCCGAGGTGGTGGGCGATGCGCTGCGCCAAAGCTACGGGCGCGATGCCCAGGCGCTGAAGGATGCCGGCATCGACGGCGGCGGCAGCTTCATCCTCGGCGGCCAGATCAAGGGCGAGCGCCAGCGCCTGTTTCAGGTCTATGCCGCCGGCAATTTCATCGAGGCGGTGGCCGAGACGCCCTATTTCCAGACCGGAGAGGTCAAATACGGCAAGCCGATGATGGACCGCGTGGTCAAGACCCGCATCGGCCTGATCGAGGCCGCCAAATGCGCCCTGGTGTCGTTCGACGCCACCATGAAGTCCAACATCTCGGTGGCGCCGCCGATCGATCTCTTGCTCTACCGCAAGGACACGCTGCGGGTCGGGCTGAGGATGCGGGTCGAGGACAGCGATCCCTATTTCCTCGAATTGCGGCGGCGCTGGAACGAGGGCCTGCGGCAGGTGTTCGCGCAACTGCCGGACGTTCCCTGGACGTTGGCTTGATGCGGGAATAATTCGGGCGCGCGGCCGTTATCTGTCGGCATGCGTCGCCCGATCCTGATCTCTCTCCTGATCGGCGCCCTTCCGGCGATGGCCGAAGAGGCGCGGCCGCTCGATCTGGCCATCCCCCCGGTGGCGATCGAACGGTCGGCGGCGCAGGCCGATATCGCACCGCCCGCGGCGCCGCCGGTGCCTTCACCCCGGTTCGGTTTGTTCGGCGGTATCGAGCGCAAATTCGCCTTCCTGCCCGAGCCGCCGCCGGGCGCGTCCGGCGCACGCGATTTCGCGGCCTACGATTTCACCCTCGGCCTCAAGGTGACGCTGCCCTTCGATTGGCGCTAGGGCATGATCGATCGGTCTTGAACCACATGGTTCAAGACGCATCATGCCCGCGTATTCGACTCTGGAGCGCGATTCGCGACCCGAACGGGAGCGTTTTTCGATTCCATTCCGGGCGAACGCACTCTAGATAGCCAAATGTGAACTACCGCCACGCCTATCACGCCGGCAATTTTGCCGATGTCGTCAAGCACGCCGTGCTCGCGCTGGCGATCGAACGCCTCAAGGCCAAGGCCAAGCCGTTCTGGGCGCTCGACACCCATGCCGGGGTCGGGCGTTATGCGCTGGACGATCCGCGCGCCGAGAAGACCGGCGAATGGCGCGAGGGTCTTGGCCGGCTGATGGCGGCCGGCAACCCGCCCGCGGCGCTGTTGCCCTATCGCCAAGTCGTGGCCGGACTCAACCCGCAAGGCGCGCCGCTGGCGCACGCGCCGGGTTCGCCTTGGCTGATCCGGCGGTTGTTGCGGCGGGGCGATCGGCTGGCGGCGTGCGAACTGCATGCCGAGGATGCGGCGCTGTTGAAGGCGCTGTTCGCCGGCGACCGCCAGGTCAAGATCCATGCCCTCGACGGCTATTGGGCGATCAAGTCCTTCCTGCCGCCGACCATCCGCCGCGGCCTGGTGCTGGTCGATCCGCCCTTCGAGCGCGCCGACGAGTTCGCGGCGCTGGCCGAGGCGCTGGCCGAGGGCCATCGCCGCTGGGCGACCGGAATCTTCCTCGCCTGGTATCCGATCAAGGATCCGCAAGCGGTGGTTCCATTCCATCGCGCTCTGGCGGCAAGCGGCTTCGGCCGCGCGCTGGCGGCCGAGGTCATGCTGCGCCGGCCGCAGGACCCCGAGCGCTTGAACGGCTGCGGGCTGGTGCTGATCAATCCGAGCTATGAACTCGACCAGGATCTGGAAACGGTCCTGCCTTGGCTGGCCAAGCTGCTGGCGCAGGGTCCCGGCGCCGGCCACCGCCTGGAGTGGCTGGCGAAGGAATAAGCGGGAGTGGGGTCAGGCCCGCGCCGGAGCCAGGCGCGAGCCTTCTTCCATGCGCGGGAAGGTAAGAGTGACGCAGAAGGTGATCGCCGCCAGCGCCGCCAACACCACGAACACCAGCTCGAAGCCGCCGGCCTTGGCGTGCAGCCAAGCCACCAGCGGCACGGCGGTGGCGCTGGCGCCGAAGCTCATGACGTAGCGCAGCGCGTAGACCCGCGCCCGCCAATGCTCGTCGGTGACCCGCGCCACCATGGCGTCGTTGAGCGGGATCTGGCCGAAGACGAAGAACATCATCGCCACCGACACCGCCAGCATGGCCAGGTTGTCGGTGCCCTGCGCCAGCCACAGCAAGGGCGGCTGGAACGCCACCACCGTCACCAGCACCGCCTTCAGCGGCCGGCGGTCGATCAGCCCGCCGACGATCAGCTGCGCGATCGCCGCCAGCACGAACACCAGGCACACCAGCAGGCCCACGCCCAGGCTGGTCTGGGTCAGCGCGCCCAGCCGTTCGTCGAACACCTTGGGCATGGCGATGGTGGTGGCATTGAAGATCACGCCGCCGGCGATGGTGGTCGAGACCAAGACCAGAAAAACCCGCACCACCACCGCTCGCGGCAGCGCCGTTCCGGCGCCGCCGGCCTTCTTGCGCGCCCCGCCCGGCACCGCCGGCACCAGGCGCCAGAACGCGAATCCCAACGCGATCGACACCGCACCCGGAACGAAGAACCCCGCCCGCCATCCGGCCAGGTCGATCACCGCGCCGGTGACCAGGGCGGCGAAGGCCAGGCCGAGATTGCCGGCGACGCCGTTGACGCCCAGCGTGCGGCCGAGGCGGTCGGTGACGCCTTCGACCAGCATGGCGATGCCGACCGGATGGTAGATCGCGCCGAACAGCCCGATCAGGGTCAGTGCCGCCGCCATCTGGGACGGGCTTTCGATCAGCCCGCCCAGGATCATCGCCCCGCCCAGGCCGAAGAAGAACACCAGCATCATGCCGCGTCGGCTCCAATGATCCGCCAGCCAGCCGGCCGGGATCGAGCCGGCGCCGAAGGCGATGAAGCCGCCCAGCGCATAGGGCAACAGCTCGGCATAGGGCATGTTCCAGGCCGGTCCCAGCGCCAGCACGGCGGTGGGAAAGATCAGCATTGCCCAATGATCGAGGGTGTGGCCGAGATTGAGCAAAAGCGAGCGGGCGTCGTACATCGGCCGGCTCAGTTGACGCTGCGCGGCGCGCCGGGCGCGTCGAGCGAGAAGGTCGGCACCGTCACCTCGAAGCGCCGGCCGTCGTCGGCCTGCATGGTGTAGCTGCCGCCCATGAAGCCCGACGCGGTCGGCAGGCCGGTCGAGCTGGTGTATTCGAACGATTGGCCGGGTTTGAGATGGGGCTGTTCGCCGACCACGCCCGCCCCGCGCACCTCTTGGACGCGGCCCATGCCGTCGGTGATCTTCCAATAGCGCGACACCAGCCGCGCCGGCGCCGCGCCCTGGTTTTCGATCCGCACCCAATAGGCCCAGAGATACTGGCCCTCGGACGGAGTCGACTGGTCGGGCAGGAAGAACGGCCGCACCGAGACGGCGATGCCGTCGGTGACCTCGTGGAAGGTCGGCGGCGGCGGCGGCCGCGCGCCGGGCTTGCGGAAGGGGACGACTTTGCGGTCTTCGGGCATGACGGGATCAGCTTGCGGCGGCGGGTACCGCGCTATTAGCCGGCACCGGCGGCGCCTTGTCCAGCCAATCCTGCGTCGTCGGCGCCAGCGCCAGGCCTCGCGCCGCGCGTTCGGCCGGGGGCAGGATTTCGCAGGAATCCCACAAGCCCGTGGCCAGCGTCTCGGCATAGGCCGGGGGCAGCCCGGCGGCGCGCATCCGCGCCGCGGCCACAGGCCAGTCGTAGTCCAACGCCATCAACTGGACCCGGGTTCCGCCCGGCCGCGGCGTCAACAGCGCGCACCATACCCGCGGCGTGCCGTCGTTGGCCGGCATGCCGATCGCGCCCGCGTTCAGCCACAGCCCCGCGCCGACCGCCTGGACGAAAGGCAGGCCGGAATGACCGCAGATCACGGCTTCGGCGCCGGCGCGGTCGATGGCGGCGCGCTTCTCGGCCTGCGGGGTCGAGGCAAAGACGAAGCGCGCGATCTCGCCCGGCGCGCCGTGGACGACGGCAAAGTGCCGCCCGCCGAGAACGAACCGCGCCGTCTCGGGCAGGCCCGCCATCCAGCGCCGCGTTCCGGCCGACAGCGCGCGCCGGCAATGGGCGTACCATTCCGCCGCCAGCGTGTCGCAGCGTCCGCCGGCGGCGAAGCCGCAGCCGCAATCCTCGGCGTCGGCGCCCAGCGCCTGTTCGCAATTGCCCAGGACGACCGTCGCCCCGGCCTCGCGCAGCAGTCCGGCGGTGGCTTCGGGATCGGCGCAGTAGGCGGCGACGTCGCCGGTGCAGATCAGATTCCGGCCGCCGATGCCGAGTTCCTTGGCGCGCGCCAGCAGCGCCAGGGTCGCCTCGCGGTTGCCGTAGGGTCCGCCGAAGGCCAGCACCGGCCCCTCCAGCCGGCCGAGATCGAGGTCAGCCACCGCACGAACCCCCGCCCAGCACGCAGAACCGCGCGCAATGGGGATGATTGAGCGCCACATCGCCGCTTGCTTCGGCCAGCGTCGCCCCCAGCGCGAAGCGCCGGTCGTAGGGCAGGAGGGTGCAGGGCATCACCGTCGGCCGAGCGTCGCCCTTGTGCCTGACCACCATGCGCGAGCTGGCGCACATCATCGCCTCGGGCCGCTTGCCGAGGATGCCCCAACAGGCAGTCGTGATCTCGGGCACATCGAGGCCGGCATCCATCTCCGGGAACAGCACCAGCTGCGCCGGATCGGCGGCGTCGATCGCCAGCCCGCGTTCGGCGAACAGCCTGGCATAGCCGGCACGCAGCTGGGGCTCGGATTCGCCCCACAGCCTGCGGCCGGCGACGGCGATGGTGCAGCCCCGCGCCGCCAGCCATTCCAGGCCGGCCAGCGACTTGGCGAAACCGCGTGCGCCGCGTTCGAGATCGTGCAGCGCCGGACCGTAGTGATCGAGCGAGACCCGAACCGCCAGCTTGCGGCCAAAGCGCGCGATCAACCCGTCCAGTTCGCGCGCGCGCTTGGTCATCGGCTTCATGGCGTTGGTCAGCACCAGCCCGCGATGGCCGCGCCCCAGCGCGTCCGTCAGCATCGCCGGCAGGTCGGGATTCATGAACGGCTCGCCGCCGGTGAAGCCGATCTCGATCGGTTCCGGCGGCAACTGGTCGAGGAAGCCCGCGACCTCGGCCGCGCTCAGATAGACCAGCCGGTCGTTGGCGGGAGAACTCTCGATGTAGCAATGCGGGCAGGTCAGGTTGCACAGCGTGCCGGTGTTGAACCAGAGCGTCGCGATGCGTCCGAGCGCGACTTGCGCCCGGGCCTCGCCCTTGGCGGTGCGCTCGGGATCGAGGAACTTGGCGGGATCGAGCTTGCGGGGCGCCGCTGCGGCGTGACTCATGGCGCCATCATAGCCTGGAATCGCCGTCCGGACCGCGCCGCTCGCGGGGATGTGATCGCGCACTGGACGAAGACGCCGGCGCGGGCTTAGCCTACGCGGCCCATGCGCCGCCCGATCCCATTCCTCCTGGCTCTTGCCCTGTCGGCCTGTGCCGCGCCGGTGGCGGGGCCGGACGCGGTCGGGGAGGGCATCGCCGTCACCGCCCACCCGCTGGCCACTCGTGCCGCGCTCGACATGCTGCGGCGAGGCGGATCGGCCGCCGATGCCGCCATCGCCGCCCAGATGGTGATCGGCTTGGTCGAAGCGCAGTCCTCGGGCTTGGGCGGGGGAACGCTGGCGATGTACTGGGATGCGGCCGGCCGCAAGCTGACGGCCTGGGACGGCTTGGCGCGCGCGCCGGCCAAGGTCACGCCCGGTCTGCGGGTCGACGTCGACGGCACGCAGCTGGACGCCGATCTGGTCAGCCGCGGCGGGCGTTCGGTCGGCGTGCCGGGCACGCTGCCGCTGATGAAGCAACTGCACGAGCGCCACGGCAAGCTGCCTTGGGCGCGGCTGTTCGATCCGGCCATCGCCATGGCCGAGCAGGGCTTCGCGATGGCGCCTTACATGCACGGCATCCTGGCGGCGCGCGGCGCGGCCGAGACCCATCCCGAGCTGCGCGGTACCTTCCTCAACGCCGACGGCTCGCTGCCGCCGGTCGGCACCATCCTGCGCAACCCGGCCTATGGCGCCACGCTGCGCCGCATCGCCGCCGGCGGGGCGGAGGCGCTCTACGCCGGCGGACATGGCGAGGAGTTCCTAGCCGCGGTCAAGCGCGGCGGCAAGCCGGGCTTGATCGAGGAATCGGATCTCCGTTCCTACCGCGTCGCCGAGCGCGCGCCGCTGTGCGCGCCCTTCCTGGCCTACAGCGTCTGCGTCATGGCGCCGCCGTCCTTCGGCGGGGTCTACGTCTTGCAGGTGCTGCAGATGCTGGAGGCGCGGGCCGGCGGCAGGTTCGATTTCGCCGATCCGGCTTTCGCCCATCTCTATCTCGAAGCCGGCAAGCTGGCCCAGGCCGACCGCCGGCGCTATGTCGGCGATCCGGACTTCTTCGCCGTGCCGGCGCGGGAGATGATCGATCCGGGCTATCTCCGCGCCCGCGCCGCCGCGATCGACCTGACGCGGGCCGAGGCCGATCCCAAGCCGGGCACGCCCGCGCCCGGCCTGGCGGGATTGACCGACGACGAAAGCGAGCATTTCGCCGCCACCAGCCAGATCGCGGTGGTCGATCGCCGGGGCAACGCGCTGTCGATCACCACCACCATCAACCTCAATTTCGGATCGCGGCTGGCGGCGGGGGGCTACGTGCTCAACAACGCCATGACCAATTTCGCGCCGGCGCCGCGCGGCAACGCCGTCGCCGTCAACCGCATGGAGCCCAACAAGCGCCCGGTGTCGTCGATGGCGCCGACCATGGCGTTCGACCGGTCGGGCCGGCCGGTGGTCGTGGGCGGGTCGGCGGGCGGAGGGCCGATCGTCGACTACATCGCCCAAAGCCTGGTCGAGATGCTGGCCAACGACCGCGCGCCGGCCGAGGCGCTGGCGCAGGGCCATCTGTCGACCGCGACGGCGGGCAAGATCCAGCTCGAACGCGGCAGCGCGGCCGCGGCGCTGGCCGGGCCCTTGCGCGCGCGCGGCCATGAGGTCGAGGAGGCGACGCTGCTGTCGGGCCTCGGTTTCCTCAAGCGCGCCGCCCAGGGCTGGCAGGGCGCGGCCGATCCGCGCCGTGACGGCGCGGCGCTGGCGCTGACGTCGAATTGACGATTCGTCCACGGAGGAGGTTCATGGAGTACCGCAATCTCGGCCATTCCGGCCTCAAGGTCTCGCCGATCTGTCTCGGCGCGATGATGTTCGGCGACCGCACCGGCCAGAACGAGGCCGCGCACATCGTCGCCCATGCCCGCGAGAGCGGCATCAACTTCATCGACACCGCCGACGTCTACGCCAAGGGCGAGTCCGAGCGCGTGCTGGGCCATGTGCTGGCGGGCGAGCGCGATCACTGGGTCTTGGCGACCAAGCTGTGCAACGCCATGGGCGACGGCCCCAACGAGCGCGGGCTGTCGCGCGGCTGGATGATGCGCGCGGCCGAGGCCAGCCTCGAGCGCCTCGCGACCGACCGCATCGACCTTTATTACCTGCACAAGTTCGACGCCGAGACGCCGCTGGAGGAGACCGTCGGCGCGATGGGCGACCTGATCCGCGCCGGCAAGGTGCGCTATTGGGGGGTGTCGAACTTCCGCGGCTGGCAGATCGCGCGCATCTGCGAACTGGCCGACCGGCTGGGCGTGCCGCGGCCGATCGCCAGCCAGCCCTACTACAACGCCATGGACCGCAGCGGCGAGAACGAGATCCTGCCGGCGGCCGCGGCCTATGGGCTGGGCAACGTCACCTACAGCCCGCTGTCGCGCGGCGTGCTGACCGGCAAGTACGATCCCGCGGCGCCGCCGCCGCCCGACACCCGCGCCGGCCGCAACGACAAGCGCATCATGCAGACCGAGTTCCGCAAGGACTCGCTGCTGCTGGCGCAGGAGATCAAGCGCCACGCCGAGACGCGCGGCATGACCGCGGGCCAGTTCGCGCTCAACTGGGTGCTCAACAACCGCCTGGTGACCGCGGTGCTGGCGGGCCCGCGCACCATCGAGCAATGGACCGAATACGCGGCGGCGCTGGGCAAGGGCTTCGGCGCCGAGGACGAGGCGCTGATCGAGCGCCTGGTGCCCAAGGGCCATCCCTCGACGCATGGCTATTCCGACCCGGCCTATCCCATCACCGGCCGCGCCCCGCGCAAGGGGTAGGGCGGAAGCGGGTTCGGCGTTACGAGGCGCCGCGAGGGCGGAGGCGGTGGCTCGCGAACTCTGCGGTTCAAGTGCGGTCGAGCATGGCCTATAGTCGCGGCCGGCGCGGGTGTAGCTCAATGGTAGAGCAGAAGCTTCCCAAGCTTACGACGAGGGTTCGATTCCCTTCACCCGCTCCAATCTTTTCAATCGCTCGCCGGAATCGTTGAGGACCGTTCGTACCCGTGCGGCTTCCATGCGGCAATTTCGGCGAGTTAACTTTCGGCCGTCGTGTGGGTTGGCTCGACCCATTCAATGGGTTCTGCCAAAAAATTTGGGGTGCATTGTCGCGTCGCGGAGGTTCATTCTCTCTGGTGTCAACCAGAGATAGCGGAATCCAACAAAATGCACTATCATTGGACCCAACTACGCGCTCGGAATCTGAATGAGGGTTCTACAGTGAAACCGACAACAACTTAGATGAAAGTAGTTTCGATGGACGCTTCAAATAATAACAAGCTTGACATTCCTCCTGTATTACTGAATGCCGCGCTTAGAGGCGATGTCATCCTTTTCTTGGGGGCCGGGGCATCGGTCGGGGCATCGCATCAAAAAGGCAACAATATGCCGAAAGGAGAACAGCTACGAGACTTGTTATGCGACAAATTCCTTGGAAAGAAATTTAAGGACCGAGATCTGGCAGAGGTCTCACAATATAGCGAAAGCGAAAGTAGCCGAACTGAAGTACAGCAATATATTAGAGAAATATTTCTTCCATTTTTTCCGGCATCTTTTCATCTAAAGATTCCAAAATTTCGCTGGCACTCGATTGTAACAACAAATTATGACTTGATAATCAATAGAGCGTATGAGAAGACTCCGGCATCATTGCAGACACTAGTGCCATTTTTCAATAACGGCCAAATGGTTGAACAAGAATCCAGAAAGGCACAGCGACCGTTACAGTTTTTGAAATTGCACGGATGTATTGACCACATTTCTCCCACTGACGCACCTCTCATACTTACTACCAAGCATTATACAAGGTTTCGTGATGGTCGCTCTCGTCTTTTTAGCCGGCTGAAGGATTGGGCACATGAATTTCCAATGGTATTCTGCGGCTATAGGATAAGTGACCCGGATATCATCGAAGTATTGTTCGATTTATTTGATGATAATATAATCCGACCAATGTACTATGTGATCCAACCCGGCATTGATGAAGTAGAAAAGAGATACTGGATCAAGCACCGCATTACCCCAATTGATGCAACATTTGAGCAATTCATTAACACGTTAGACAATCTGATCTCTCAAAATGATCGACTAATGCAAAGTGCTCTACCAAGTGGAAAAACGAGTCTAAGCAAATATTATGCGCAATCTAATGTCATTGAACCTCCAGGACTTCTTACGTACATTGGTGAGGATGTTTTACACATTCATAACTCTATGCGGATTGATAAGCAAGATCCAGAGAAATTCTACAAGGGTTACGATTCAGGATTTGGTGCAATTGCAGCTAATTTGGACATTCAAAGAGCAGTTTCTGATGAAATCGTGACTGCCGCAGTTTTGGCTGAAGAATATCCGAGCCGTCCCACTGTAGAGCTCTTTGTTATAAAAGGCGCGGCAGGAAACGGCAAGACGACGGTGATAAAACGGGCGGGCTGGACCGCCGCATACGAGTTTGATGCACTAGTACTGTGGGTCAGGGACTCAGGGATTATACGTGAAGAGTTCCTAGAGGAAATTTATCAGAAAACAAACCGTCGGATTGTACTAATCGTAGATCGCGCAGCATTGCGCGCCGATCAGATTTTGTCTTGCGTTCAATATAGTGAGGCTCACGGAATAAAACTTTCGATAATTACAGCAGAAAGAGACAACGAATGGAATACGCGCTGTGAAGCGCTTGATAAGTTTGTTACAGCGTCTTATCCAGTACGTTATCTTAACAATCTAGAAGCTGAAAGCCTTGTAGACAAGCTCACCCAGCACAACGCGTTGGGGCTTCTCGCAGGTCTTTCTCGTGAAATGCAGATCAAGACATTCATGGAGCGGGCTCAGCGCCAAATTCTTGTTGCATTGCACGAGGCAACGGGAGGGCGGCCATTTGAAGAGATTCTTATCGACGAATTTGATCGGATTTCGCCCGATGCCGCGCGTCTCATGTACCTCGACATATGCACTCTTAATCGATTTGGTGTTGGTGTTCGCGCTGGATTGATATCGCGCATATCTGGACTGGACTTTCGCAGGTTCCAAGCGGAGCTATTTCGGCCGCTCGAAAAAGTAATATATGTTGAAGATAGCAAGTATAGCGGAGATAAAGTCTATCGTGCTCGGCACCCTCACATTGCCGAAATTGTATTTAACGAAGCTCTCAAAGACCCAGAAAGGAGACTTGAGCAGATTGTCAGAATCATTAGAGGTATCAACATTGATTACACAGTCGATCGAGAGGCATTCAATCAACTTGTGCGTGGTAAGAATGTTATAGAGTCATTTGCTTCAGTCGAAATTGGTCGCGCATTATATAAGGCAGCAAAAGAGTCGATCGGTAACGATCCAGTGTTATTACATCAAGAGGGAATGTTTGAACTCAATCACAGGGGCGGAAGTCTATCTCGTGCCGGAGACTGTTTGGACAACGCTGAGAGAATTGCTCCTCACGACAAGAGCATTCAGCATTCGATAGCAAATATGCTCCGCAGAAAGGCGCAAATTGAACCCAACTCGCTGCGTAGAAAAGAATTCCGCAGTCGTGCCCGCGTTAAGCTGAATAAACTGCAGAGCGGAAATACCTTTAGGCATTCGTATGAAATTAACACTAGACTCGGATTGCTAATTGATGAAATTAAGGAGGAAATATTTTCCAGTACAACAAACTTAGATACATCATCTGAGAGGACATGGATTGACAAAATGGAGGAAATCGAAAAACAGTTTGTTCAGGCGCACCAAAAATTTCCGGAAGATGAACACATTTTGGCGATGGAAGCGTCTTACAGACAGTCCATCAATGATGAGCCCAGAGTTCGCGCGGCGCTTGAAAGGGCGTTCACTCTGAACCCCAGGCTAGAGTGGATTGGGGTGCGGCTGGCGGATCAGTTCGAATCGCGTGGAGATTTGAAGTCTTCGTTGGAAGTTTTGAATAAAGTCACGAATGAAAACCCGAGCGCCAAGCAGGCGCATCTGCGGCTTGGGAAAATTCGGTCCCGATCCACGAAAGTAGAAGAACGGCAAATGGCACTTCAACATTTCCGGTCTGGTTTTTCAAATGGAGATACAAATTACGAAGCCCAGTTTTGGTACGCGCGCGAATTATTCATTTTTGGACAATATGAGGCTTCTGAAAAAATGTTTCATATGCTGAAGGAATCGCCTGTGAGTCCATTTGTACGAAACGAGCCGCGCGAGCCAATTGTTGAAGGAACCGGCGTAAAGGTTGAATTTCGGGGGAATATTGTGAAACGAGAGAGTTCTTTCTTGTTCATCTCGAGCTCAACACACGGGAGAGACATATTTGCATACATTGGCGGTTCGGAACCGCAACATTGGTCTGACTTGCGTTTAAGAGACGAGGTAAGATTCGCGCTGGCCTTTTCTTATAGGGGACCACAAGCGATAGACTTGCGAAGGGCCTGATGGTATTGAGAAGGTAATTGGCGTACAGGCTGTGCTGACACAGTGATCGGCTGATGGTTGCCAAGTTCGGGATCAAAGCCCCGCCCGGCGCTCTGCCTCGGCGCGGTCGATTTTGCCGTCATGCTCCATGATGGCGGCGCGTTCCTCCTTTTCATCCGTCACGCCGCCACAACTCGCGCCGTTGCTGGGCTCGGTCGATATTTCGGGCCGCTCACTCACTCCTCCACGAATCTTACGCCCGGGCCTTGCGCGCGCAGGCGCGGGTCGCGCGATTTGACCAGCACCGGCCGGCCTTCGAGGATCTCGAAGCAGCGCGCCAGCGTGTCGGCCTCGAGGCGCTGGCACGCCTCCTGGGTGAAGAAGGTCAGGTGCGGAAAGAGGATTACGTTATCCATGGCGTAAAGCGCCGACAGGGGATGGCCGTGCCGGCGCAAGGGTTCGCTGGCATAGACGTCGAGCGCCGCGCCGGCGATGCGGCGTTCGGCCAGCGCCGCCAGCAACGCCGCCTCGTCGACGATGGCGCCGCGCGAGACGTTGACGAACAGCGCCGATGGCTTCATGGCGGCGAAGGCGCGCGCGCCGATCAGGCCGCGGCTCTCCTGGTTCAGCACGCAATGCACCGAGACCGCGTCGCACTCGGCCAGCATGGCAAGAAGATCGCCGCGGCGCTCGACCCCGGCGGCGGCGAAACGCTCCGCCTCGGCATGCGGATCGTAGGCCAGCACCCGCATGCGGAAGCCGGCACCGGCCATGCGCGCCATGCTGCGGCCGATGCGGCCGAGGCCGATCAGGCCCAACGTCTTGCCGGCGAGATCGCCGCCCAGCCAGCGCGCCTCGGGCCAGATCCAGCCCTGCTCGGCCATCGCCCGGCCGATCGGCTGCAGGCGCTTGGCCAGCGCCAACAACAGCGCCATCGCGCCCTCGGCCACGGTCTCCTCGGCGTATTCCGGCACGTTGACCACCGGGATGCCGCGGGCGCGCGCGGCGGCGATGTCGATGGCGTCGATGCCGACGCCGTATTTGACGATGCCCTTGAGCCTCGGCGCGGACGCGATCGCCCGCGCCCCGATCGGCGTGTAGCACATCAGGATCAGCGCGGCCTCGGCCGCGGCGCGGATCAGTTCGTCCTCGCCGACGCCGTCGGGCAAGAGCACCAATTCGTGCCCGGCCGCGCGCAAGGCGGCATCGACCCCGGGCAATCCCAATTCGCGATCGGTGCGGACGATCAGGGGCAAATTCCGCCTGCCACTTTCTGGTCGACAATGGCCGCAATCATACTTGCTGAAAACCCCGTCGGCACGCATCGTTTCGAACCAGTCGCCAGACCGCCCATCAGCCAACTCGGCCTTGCCGAGGACAACCTGTTGAGGCTCCACACTTAGTCGGCGGGCTGGCCTTGCGCCCGACCGATGCTATGTTCGCGGGCGATGAGCGCGGATGCGGGCGAGACCCTGACGGCGCGGATCTGGCGCAGCGGCCCGGGCCGCTTCCAGGATTTCCGCGTGCCGCGGCGCGCCAACCAGACCGTGCTCGACGTCGTCACCTGGATCCAGCGCCGGCTCGATCCGACGCTGGGCTATCGCTTCGCCTGCCGGGTCGGCATGTGCGGTTCCTGCGCCATGACCGTCAACGGCGTGCCGCGCTGGACCTGCCGCACGCGGGTCGAGCGCGCCGCCCCGGGCGGGGAAGCGCTCGAGATCGCGCCCTTGCGCAACCTGCCGCCGATCAAGGACCTGGCGGTAGACATGACGCCCCTGTTCGAACGCTGGCAGAAGGCGCTGGGCCGCTTCGTGCCGCCGGTCGAACAGGGCAATGATTTCGTGGTCGTGCCGCCGGCGACACCCGCGCGCCGCGCGGCCGATGCCGGCATCGAATGCATCGGCTGCGGCGTGTGCCATGCGGCCTGCGATCTGGCGGCGGCGGACGTGGAATATCTCGGACCGGCCGCGCTCAACCGCGCCTGGACCCTGGTCAACGATGCGCGCGACGGCGCGCAGCTGGCTCGCATCGCCGCCGTTGCCGCCGCGGGCGGCGCCTTCGCCTGCCACAGCCACCAGAACTGCCAGGCGCATTGTCCCAAGGGCCTCAATCCGACCGCGGCGATCTCGGGCCTCAAGCGCATGGCGGCGCTGGGAAGTAGGCCATGAGCGAGGCGCGGCTGTTTCTCTTGCAGCGCGGCAGCGCGGCAGTGCTGGGGCTGTGCGTGGCGGTCCATCTGGTGACGCTGGTGTTGGCGGTACAGGCGGGGCTTTCGGCCGAGGCGATCCTCGGCCGCACGCGCGGCCAGTTCGGCTGGCTTGTGTTCTATGGATTGTTCGCGGCGGCGGCGGCGGTGCACGCGCCGATTGGCCTGCGCGCGGTGCTGCGCGAAACCGCCGGCTGGAAGGGGCAGGGCGCCGATCTGGCGCTGCTGGCCTTCGGCGCGCTGCTGCTGGCGGCGGGCTGGCGCGCGGCCTGGGCGGTGTTCGCATGAGGCATTGGCGCCTGCCGCGCTGGGCGGCGCTGGTGCATCGCCTGTCGGGCGTGGCGCTGGCGGTATTCCTGCCGTTGCACTTCTGGGCCTTGGGGCAGGCCTTGCACGGAACCAAGACGCTCGATGCGTTTCTGGCTTGGGCGCGGCATCCGCTGGTCAAGGCGACCGAGGTGGCGCTGGTGCTGGCGCTGGCGGTGCATCTGACCGGCGGGCTTCGGCTGCTGGCGGTCGAGTTCCTGGCCTGGCAAGAGGATCAAGCGCGGCGCATCGCCTGGGCCGGCGCGGCGGCGTTGGCGGTGGCGATCCTGTTCGCGCTCTCGGCCTGAATGGACGTTGCGCCGATCCTGGCGGTGATCGCCGGCACGCTGGTGGCGGGCTTCGCCTCGGGCCTGGCCGGATTCGCCTTCGTGCTGGTGGCCTCGGGCGTGTTCCTGCAGGCGATCGAGCCGCGCACCGCCGTGCCGGTCTTGGTGCTGCTGTCGCTGATTGGCCAGGTGTTCAACATCCTGCAATTCGTCAAGCTGATGCGCTGGCAGCGGCTATGGCCCTATCTGCTGGGCGGCGCCTTGGGCGTGCCGCTGGGGGTGATGCTGTTGCAGGCGGTCGAGCCGCGTCCGTTCAAGGCCGCGGTCGGCGCGCTGATGGTGGCCTATGCCGGCTGGCAGCTATGGGCGCGGCCGGCGGTGGTGCTGGGCTTCGGGCGCTGGGCCGATGGCATGGTCGGCATCGGCGGCGGCGTGCTGGGTGGATTCGCCGGCTTGTCGGGCGCGCTGCCGACGGTGTGGGCCGGATTGCAGGGTTGGACCAAGGATCAGCAGCGCGCGGTCTATCAGCCTTTCATCGTCGTCATCCATATGCTGTGCCTGGCGGCGTTCGGCGGCGAAGGGCTGCTGGACCGCGAGGTCGGGCTTCTGGTCCTGGTCGGGCTGCCGGCGCTGGCGTTTGGCCAGGTGTTGGGCATGCGGCTCTATCGCCGCATCGACGACCAGGTGTTCCGCCGCATCGTGCTGTGGCTCCTGCTGGCCTCCGGCTTGAGCCTGCTCGCTCCGCTCGGCTAGACTCGGCAATGATGAAGATCGACATCGCAGCGGTCGAGGAAACCGCCAAGCTGCTTTACATCCGCGCCCTCAAGCTGCTGCCCGACGACATCAAGCGGGGTTTCGAGCGGCTGGACGCGGCCGAGAGCGACCCCACCGGCCGCTCGATCCTGGCCACCATGATCCGCAACATCGCCGTGGCCGAGCGCACCGACAACCTGCTCTGCCAGGATACCGGCATCCCGATCTACAACGTCGTCATCGGCCGCGGCGTCGAGGTCGACGGCGCCGCCCTCAAGGCCGCCATCCGCCGCGGCTGCGAGCGGGCGACGCGCGAATACCCCCTGCGCAGCTCGGTGGTCCATCCCATCACCCGGGTCAACCAGCACAGCTCCTGCGGCGCGCGGGTGCCGGTGATCAACCTCGACTTCTCCGAAGCCGAAGAGGAATTGCGCATCGAGATGATCCCCAAGGGCTCGGGTTCGGAGAACGGCTCGTTCCTCAAGATGTGCATCCCGGCCGACGGCGTCGCCGGCATCAAGCGCTTCGTGGTCGAGCGCGCGATCGAGGCCGGCGGCAAGGTCTGCCCGCCGACCATCGTCGGCGTCGGCATCGGCGGCACTTCGGATCTGTGCGCGCATCTGGCCAAGCTGGCGGCGACGCGGCCGCTGGGCAGCCGCTGCGATGACCCGGAAGGCGCCAAGCTGGAAAGCGAGCTTGCCCGCGCGGTCAACGCGCTGGGCATCGGTCCGCAGGGCCTGGGCGGGGATTCGACCGCGTTCGCGGTCCATGTCGAGATCGCCGCCACCCACATCACCATGAATCCGGTGGCGGTCAACATCCAATGCCATTCCGCCCGCCGCGCCTCGGCCGTGTTCCGGCCGGGCGGCATCGAGATCGGCTTCTGACATGGCGCATCGCGAGCTGACCCTGCCGATCGACGAGACGGCGGCGCGCGCCCTGACCGTCGGCGACACCGTCACCCTGCACGGGCCGCTGTTCGGCATCCGCGACGCCACCCAGATCCACATGTTCGATCGCAAGCGCAATGTGCGTTTCGACCTGCGCGGCCAAGCGGTGATTCACACCGCGCCCAATGTCCGCAAGGTGCCGGTCTCGGCCGAGCACCCGGCGGGCTACGCCCCGGTCTGCGTCGGCACGACGACATCGGCGCGGATGGAGCGCTTCACCCGCCCGCTGATGCACCAGCACGGCGTGCGCCTGGTCATCGGCAAGGGCGGGCTGGGCGAGGAATCCAAGGCCGCCTTCCGCGAACTCGGCGGGGTCTATCTCGCCATCATCGGCGGCACCGCGGCTTTGGAGACCACCTGGATCGAGGCGATCGAGGATGTCGATCTCGACGATCTCAATCCGGAATCGCTGTGGAAGTTCCGGGTGCGGGATTTCGGGCCGCTGCTGGTGGCGATGGACGCCAAGGGCGGCTCGCTCTACGACCGCATCGCCGAGCGGGTCGAGGACCGCAAGCGCGCGGCGCTGGCCGCGCTCGGCCTGGAGCCGTGACCCTGGAGCGGCTTTCGACCGATGTGCTGATCCTGGGCGCCGGCGGCGCCGGGCTGTTTGCCGCGCTGCACGCCAAGCAAGCGGCGCCGGGGCTGGAGGTGACGGTCGCGGTCAAGGGCCTGTTGGGCAAGTGCGGCTGCACGCGCATGGTCCAGGGCGGCTACAATGTCGCGCTGGCGCCGGGGGATTCGGTCGAGCGCCATTTCATGGACACGATCGAGGGCGGCGGCTGGCTCAACCGCCAGGACCTGGCCTGGACCCTGGTCACGGGGGCGCAAAAGCGCATCCGCGAACTGGAGCTGGAACTGGGCTGTTTCTTCGACCGCAACCCCGACGGCACGGTGCACCAGAAGGCCTTTGCCGGCCAAAGCTTCGATCGCACCGTGCACAAGGGCGACCTCACCGGCATCGAAATCATGAACCGGCTGGCGGAGCAGGTCTGGGCGCGCGACATCCGCCGGCTGGAGGAACATCGCGCCGTGGCCCTGATCCCGGCCAAGGGCGACGAAGGCATCGCCGGCGCGCTGACGATCGACATGCGCAGCGGCGGCTTCCGGCTGGTGACCGCGCGCGCGGTGCTGCTGGCGACCGGCGGCGGCCCGACCATGTATCGCTACCACACGCCCTCGGGCGACAAGTCCTGCGATGGCATGGCGATGGCGCTGCGCGCGGGACTGTCCTTGCGCGACATGGAGATGGTGCAGTTCCACCCCACCGGCCTCCTGGCCGGGGCCGAGACCCGCATGACCGGCACGGTGCTGGAGGAAGGCCTGCGCGGCTCGGGCGGATTCCTGCTCGACGGCGCCGGGCGGCGCTTCATGCCCGACCACGATCCGCGCGCCGAGCGGGCGACCCGCGACATCGTCAGCCGCGCCATGTTCGATCGCATCCGCAAGGGTCCGACCGGACCCCATGGCGGCCTCTTCATCGAGATGAAGCATCTCGGCCCCGAGCGCGTGCGGCGCGAGTTCAAGGGCATGGTCGAGCGCTGCGCCGATTGCGGCTTCGACCTGGCCGGCGGCCGGGTCGAGGTGATCCCGACCGCGCATTACATGATGGGCGGGGTCGAGTTCGAGGCCGATTGCCGCACCGCTTTGCCTGGGCTGTGGGCGGCGGGCGAGGACACCGGCGGCGTGCACGGCGCCAACCGGCTGGGCGGCAACGGCGTCGCCAATTCGACCGTGTTCGGCGGCATCGCCGGCGACGCCATCGGCCTTGCGCTGGCCAAGGCCGGCGGCGCGCCCGAGCCCGATCTCGCCGCGGTCGAGCGTGAGATCGAACAAGCGCGGCGGCCGCTGGGCCAGGGGCCGCGCGGCGATCTCGAAGCGATCCGCGAGCGGCTTTACGGCACGATGTGGGAGGATGCCGGCATCGTCCGCGACGCCGAAGGCTTGGCGCGCGCGGCGCGCACGCTGGCCGAACTGGATGCCGAATTGGAAGCGACCCGCATCGCCGATGGCGATCTCGCTTTCAACCTCGGCTGGCACGACTGGCTCAATCTCAAGAACCTGGTGCTGACTTCGCGCGCCATCGTCGCCGCGGCCGAGACGAGGGCGGATTCCCGCGGCGCCCATTTCCGCGCCGATTTTCCGGAGACTTCGCCTTTGGCCGAGTCGCGTTTCACGCGCGTGCGCTGGGACGGCGCCCGGCTGGCGCTCGACACCGCGCCGGTGCAATTCGAGCGGATCAAACCCGGGCAAAGCCTGCTAACATAGTCGGCATCAAGGGAGGATCGACATGCTGCGCATCGTCACTTGCGCCCTGCTGGCGGCGTCGCTGGCCGGGACCGCGCTGGCCGAGACCAAGGAAGTCCGCGTCGCCCAGCAATTCGGCATCAGCTACCTGCCGCTGACGGTGATGAAGGAGAAGCGATTGCTGGAGGCCGCGGCCAAGGCCGCCGGCCTGGGCGACGTCAAGGTCAGCTGGACCGTGTTCAGCGCCGGCAACGCCATGAACGATGCCCTGATCTCGGGCAATCTCGACTTCGCCTCCGGCGGCGTCGGCCCGTTCATGACCATTTGGGCGCGGACCAAGGGCAATCTCAATGTCGGCGGCGTGGCCTCGATGAACTCGATGCCGCTCTACCTCAACACCGTCAACCCGGCGGTCAAGACCATCAAGGATTTCGGCGACAAGGACCGCATCGCCCTGCCGGCGGTCAAGGTTTCGATCCAGGCGGTGACGCTGCAAATGGCGGCCGAAGCCGCCTTCGGCGTCGGCAAGCACGACGCGCTCGACAAGCTGACGGTGTCGATGAGCCATCCCGACGGCATGGCGGCGATGATGTCGGGCCGCTCCGAGATCACCGCCCACTTCACCTCGGCGCCGTTCATGTACCAGCAGCTCGAAGACTCCAAGGTCAGGCGCGTGCTCAATTCCTACGACGTGCTGGGCGGGCCCTCGACCTTCAACGTCATCTGGGCGGCGGCCAAGTTCCGCGCCGAGAACCCCAAGACCTACGCCGCCTTCGTCTCGGCGCTGTCGGAATCGATGCGCTGGATCAGCGCCGACAAGCGTGCCGCCGCGCAGCTCTACGTCGACGCCGAGAAGGCCAAGCTGACGGTCGATTGGGTCGAGAAGCTGCTGCGCGATCCCGAAAACGTCTTCACTACCCAGCCGCAGAACCTGATGAAATACGCCGAGTTCATGCATCGCACCGGCATGATCAAGGTCAAGCCGGCGGACTGGAAGGAGCCGTTCTTCCCCGAGATCCATGGCGGTCCGGGAAGCTGAGGATGGACCAAGCCTCGGCGCCGCTGTTGGAAGTTCGCGGCGTCACGCTTCAGTACAAGACCGACCAGCATTTGGTGACGGCGACCTGGCGGGTGGACTTCGACGTCCACCCGGCCGATCGCTTCGTGCTGCTGGGTCCCTCGGGCTGCGGCAAGTCGACATTGCTGAAAGGCGTGGCCGGCTTCATGGCGCCGGTCGAGGGCACGATCGCGCTCAAGGGCCGGCCGGTCGAGCGCCCCGGGCCCGACCGCATGATGGTGTTCCAGGAATTCGACCAGCTGCTGCCGTGGAAGACGGTCGAGGACAACGTGGTCTTCCCGCTCGAGATCGCGGGCCGCGCCAAGGGGCTGGAAGCGCGCGAGCGGGCACGGGCGACCATCGCCAAGGTCGGGCTGTCCAAGTTCCGCGAGGTCTATCCGCACATGCTGTCGGGCGGCATGAAGATGCGCGTCGCCATCGCCCGCGCCATGGCGATGGAGCCGGACATCCTGTTGATGGACGAGCCTTTCGCCGCGCTCGATGCCCTGACCCGGCGCAAGATGCAGGAGGAGCTGCTGGCGCTGTGGGACGAGCTGCGCTTCACCGTGCTGTTCGTCACCCATTCGATCGAGGAGGCGATCCTGGTCGGCAGCCGCATCCTCCTGATGTCGCCTCATCCCGGCCAGGTGCGGGCCGAACTGAACGCCGGCACCTTCGGCCGCGGCCAGATCGACACGCCCGAATTCGCCGCCTTGGCGCGGCGCATCCACGACATGCTGTTCGCCGAGCGCATCGAAAGCGAGGGGCGCGCCGGCCATGGCTGAACCGATCGCCAAGCGCGAGCCGCCGCTGCGGCCCGAAATCCTGCGCCAGACCCGCGACGTCTCCGGTCTGGGCGCGGTCGAAAGGCCGCTGACCGCGGCCGAGCGATTGATGAACCAGGCCGGCGTGCGCCGCAGCCTGATCCTGATCGGCCTGGCCGCGGCCTGGCAGCTTTATGGCCAGTATGTCGGCAACAACCTGATCCTGCCGACCTTCTTCGAGGTGCTGGAAGCGCTGTGGGAGGTCTCGCGCTCGGGCGAACTGCCCGATCGCGTGCTGACCTCGCTGCGGGTGCTGACGATCGGCTACACCGCCGGCATTGCCCTGGCCGCGGTGCTGACCACGCTGGCGGTGTCGACCCGGTTGGGGGCCGATCTGTTGTCCACCCTGACGGCGATGTTCAATCCGCTGCCGGCGATCGCGCTGTTGCCGCTGGCGCTGCTGTGGTTCGGGCTGGGCGTCGGCAGCCTGGTGTTCGTGCTGATCCATTCGGTGCTGTGGGCGGTGGCGCTCAACACCCATTCCGGCTTCTCCTCGGTGCCCGAGACCCTGCGCATGGCCGGGCAGAACATGGGCCTGCGCGGGATTCCCTTCGTCGCCCGCATCCTGGTGCCGGCGGCCTTCCCCTCGATCCTGACCGGGCTCAAGATCGGCTGGGCGTTCGCTTGGCGGACGCTGATAGCGGCCGAGCTGGTGTTCGGCGTATCGTCGCGTTCGGGCGGGCTGGGCTGGTTCATTTTCGAAAAGCGCAACCAGCTCGAAACCGCCTCGGTCTTCGCCGGCCTGCTGGCGGTGATCGTCATCGGCTTGGTGGTCGAGAGCGTGGTGTTCCGCTCCATAGAACGCCGCACCGTGCGGCGCTGGGGCATGCAACGTTAAGCGTCTGGACAAGAGGCCGAGGGCCGGCATAATCCGCCCCCTTCGCCAAGGAGGCCCGCATGCCGGTGACCCATTTCATCGTTCACGACAAGCAGGACACGGTCGGCGTGATCGTGGTCGAAGACGGCGTGAAGAAAGGCCAGGCGCTGACCGGCTGGGTGATGGAGGGCGACGGCACCGTCGGCATCAAGGCCGCGGCCGACATCCCGCTCGGCCACAAGATCGCGCTGGGCAATCTCAAGAAGGGCGACACCGTGCTGAAATACGGCCACGACATCGGCCGCATGGTCGCCCCGGCCAAGGCCGGCGAGCACGTCCATGTCCACAACCTCAAGACCAAGCGCTGGTAGGGAGCCCGTCATGGCCAAGGCGATCAAGCAGAGCGCGTCGCGCGACCTGTCGCGGCTGACCTTCGAGGGCTACCGCCGCAAGAACAAGCGCGTCGGCATCCGCAACCACGTCATCGTGCTGCCGCTGGACGATCTGTCCAACGCCGCCGCCGAGGGCGTGGCCAACAACATCAAGGGCGTGCTGGCGCTGCCGCACGCCTACGGCCGGCTGCAGTTCGGCGAGGACCTCGAACTGCATTTCCGCACCCTGATCGGCACCGGGGCCAACCCCAACGTCGCGGCTTGCGTGGTCATCGGCATCGAGCCGGGCTGGACCAAGCGCGTGGTCGACGGCATCGCCAAGACCGGCAAGCCGGTGGCCGGCTTCGCCATCGAGGGCAAGGGCGACATCCAGACCATCGCCGACGCCAGCCGCGCCGCCAAGCAGTTCCTGCACGACGCCTCGGAACTGCGGCGCGAGACCTGCGCGCTGTCGGAACTGTGGGTCTCGACCAAGTGCGGCGAGAGCGACACCACCTCGGGCCTGGCCTCGTGCCCGACGGTCGGCAACCTGATCGACAAGTTCGATCCCTACGGCGTGACCTCGTGCTTCGGCGAGACCACCGAACTGACCGGCGCCGAAACGGTGTGCGCGACGCGCGGCGCCAGCAAGGCAGTGGGCGAGAAGTTCATGGCCACCTGGCGGGCCTATAACGCGGTGGTCGAGCGCCACAAGACCAACGATCTGTCCGAAAGCCAGCCGACCAAGGGCAACATCGCCGGCGGCCTGACCACGATCGAGGAAAAGGCCTTCGGCAATTTCCAGAAGATCGGCCACCGGACCAAATACGTCGACGTGCTGCGCCCGGCCGAGGCGCCGACCAAGGGCGCCGGGCTCTACTTCATGGACAGCTCCTCGGCCGCGGCTGAGTGCGTCACGCTGCAGGCCGCCGCCGGCTTCGTGGTCCATCTTTTCCCCACCGGCCAGGGCAACGTCATCGGCCATCCGATCGAGCCGGTGATCAAGCTGACCGCCAACCCCAAGACCGCGCGCACCATGCCCGAGCACATCGATCTCGACGTCTCGGGCATCCTGCGGCGCGAGATGACGCTGGACCAGGCGGGCGATGCGCTGATCGACATCACGATTCGCACCTGCAACGGCCGGCTGACCGCGGCCGAGGCGCTGGGGCATCGCGAATTCGTCATGACCAAGCTTTATCAAAGTGCCTGACGTCGTCGTCACCGAGTTCATGGACCAGGCCGCGATCGACGGCCTGGCCAAGGATTTCGACCTGGTCTACGACCGCGGCCTGCACGCCAAGCCGGACGAGTTGGCGCGGCTTGCCGCCGGGGCGCGGGCGCTGATCGTGCGCAACCAAACCCAGGTGCGGGGCGCGCTGTTGGAAGCCGCCAAGAAGCTCGTGGTCGTCGGCCGGCTGGGCGTCGGGCTGGACAATATCGACCTGACGGCCTGCAAGGCGCGCGGCATCGCCGTCCGGCCCGCCACCGGCGCCAACGACGACGCGGTGGCGGAATGGGTCGTCGCCTGCGCCCTGATCCTGTCGCGCCGCGCCTTCCACTCCGCCGCCGAGATGACCGCCGGGCGCTGGCCGCGCGAGGCGCTGATGGGCCGCGAGATCGGCGGCAAGACGCTGGGCCTGATCGGCTACGGCGCCATCGCCCGCGCCACCGCCGCCCGCGCCCGCGCGCTGGGCATGGCGGTTCTGGCCCACGATCCGCATCTCGATCCCAACCATTTCGCCTGGACCGCCGCCGGCAGGCGCGAGCTGGATGCGCTGTTGGCCGAGTCCGACGTCGTCAGCCTGCATGTGCCGCTGACCGCCGAGACCAAGGGCATGCTGGGTGCGGCGCAATTCGCGCGCTGCAAGCCGGGCGCGATCCTGCTCAACGCATCGCGCGGCGGGGTGCTCGACGAGGCGGCGCTGGCGGCGGCGCTGAAATCGGGCCGGCTGGGCGGCGCCGCGCTCGACGTCTATGCCGAGGAACCGCTCAAGGGCGAGGCCGCGGCGCGCTTCGCCGGCGTCCCCAACCTGATCCTGACGCCGCATATCGGCGGCGTGACCGAGGAGGCCAATGCGCGGGTCTCGGCCGTGACCGCGGCCAATGTCCGAGCGGCGCTGGCGGGCAAGCCATGAGCCGGATTCCCCGCGCCGAACTCGAAGCCAAGGTGGCGGCGGCCTTCGTCGCCGCCGGCGCGACCAAGGACGCAGCCGACAGCGTGGCGCGCGCCTTGGTCGCGGCCGAGATCGACGGCCAGAAGGGCCACGGCCTGTCGCGCGTGCCCAGCTACGCCGCCCAGGCCCGCAGCGGCAAGGTCGACGGCCGCGCCCGCCCGCGGATCGAACGCGTCCGCCCGGGCGCGATCCGGATCGACGCCGCCTCGGGCTTCGCCTATCCGGCGATCGATCTGGCGGTCGAGGAACTGAAGCGGCTGGCGCCGGCGCAAGGCATCGCCTTGGCGGCGATCGCGCATTCGCATCACTGCGGCGTGCTCGGCCATCCGGTCGAGCGCCTGGCCGAGGCCGGGCTGGTGGCGCTGGCCTTCGGCAACTCGCCCGAGGCCATCGCCCCCTGGGGCGGCAATCGCGCCATCTTCGGCACCAACCCGATCGCCTTCGCCTGCCCGCGTGCGGGCCAAGCACCGCTGGTGATCGATCTGTCGCTGTCCAAGGTGGCGCGCGGCAAGATAATGGTCGCGGCCGAAAAGGGCGAGGCCATCCCCGAGGGCTGGGCGGTCGACAAGGACGGCAGGCCCACCACCGACGCCAAGCGCGCGCTGGGCGGCGCCATGCTGCCGATGGGCGACGCCAAGGGCGCGCAATTGGTGCTGATGGTCGAGATCCTGGCGGCGGCGCTGGGCGCATCCAATTTCGGCTTCGAGGCGAGTTCCTTCTTCGACGCCCAAGGCGCGCCGCCCCATGTCGGCCAGCTTTTGATCGCGATCGATCCGGCGGCGCCCTCGGGCGGGCGCTTCGCAGAACGGCTGGAGGCGCTGATAGCGGCGATCGCCGCCCAGCCCGGCGCGCGCCTGCCCGGACAAAAGCGCCTGGCCGGCCGCGCCCAGGCCAAGGACGGCACGGTCGAAGTCGACGCCGAGACCCTGGCTCGCATAGAGGCACTGGTCGGAAAAGCGTGATAAGCCAGCGTGCGTCCAGCGACGGAGCAGGGCGATGTACACCCAGGGACTGAACATCGAGGCCGGCGACAAATCGATCCCGATCGAACGGGACGAGGGCGAGCGCGCCCGTCGCTTCCAGGCCAAGATCGATGCCGAACAGCGCATCGAGCCCAACGACTGGATGCCCGAGGGCTATCGCAAGACCCTGATCCGCCAGATCGGCCAGCACGCCCATTCCGAGATCGTCGGCATGGGACCCGAGGGCAACTGGATCACCCGCGCCCCCAGCCTGCGGCGCAAGACGATCCTGTTGGCCAAGGTCCAGGACGAATGCGGCCATGGGCTCTATCTCTACGCCGCGGCCGAGACCCTGGGCGTCAGCCGCGAGGAGATGATCGACCAATTGCTGGCCGGCAAGGCCAAATACTCCTCGATCTTCAACTACCCGACCACCACCTGGGCCGATGTCGGCGCCATCGGCTGGCTGGTCGACGGGGCGGCGATCATGAACCAGATCCCGCTCTGCCGCTGTTCCTACGGACCCTACGCCCGCGCCATGGTGCGGGTGTGCAAGGAGGAAAGCTTCCACCAGCGCCAGGGCTTCGAGCTGATGCTGGTGCTGTGCCGCGGCACCGCCGAGCAGAAGCGCATGGCCCAGGACGCGCTGAACCGCTGGTGGTGGCCGGTGGTGATGATGTTCGGGCCGTCGGATGCGGATTCGGTGCACTCGGCGCAATCGACCCGCTGGAAGATCAAGCGCGTCTCCAACGACGAGCTGCGCCAGCGCTTCATCGACGTGACCGTGCCGCAGGCGCAGTTCCTGGGCCTGACCATCCCCGATCCCGAACTGCGCTGGGACGAGGCCTCGGGCCATTGGCGCCATGGCCCGATCGATTGGTCCGAATTCAACGCCGTCGTCGCCGGCAATGGTCCGTGCAATGCCGAGCGGCTGCGGCATCGCCGCAAGGTCCATGCCGAGGGCGCCTGGGTGCGCGAGGCGGCGCTGGCCCATGCCGCCAAGCGCGCCGCCCGCACCCGCAGCGCCGCTTGAGCCGAAGGGGGAAACCATGGAGCGCAAGGACTGGCCGCTATGGGAAGTGTTCGTGCGGGCCCGCAATGGCCTCGCGCACCGGCATTTCGGCAGCCTGCACGCGGCCGACGCCAAGATGGCGCTGGAAATGGCGCGCGACGTCTATACCCGCCGCGCCGAGGGGGTCAGCGTCTGGGTGGCGCCATCGGCCGCCATCGCCGCCTCGGACCCGGCCGACAAGGACAGCCTGTTCGAGCCCATGGCCGAGAAGATCTATCGCCATCCGACCTTCTACGCCATTCCCGACCAAGTGAAGAATCTGTGACGGCGCGCTTCGCCTACCTGTTGCGGCTGGGCGATACGGCGCTGGTGCTGGGCCACCGGCTGGCGGAATGGTGCGGCAGCGGGCCGACGCCCGAAGAGGACATCGCGCTGGCCAATATCGGCCTCGACCTCACCGGCCAGGCGACGGCATGGCTGGACCTGGCCGGCGCGGCCGAGGGCAAGGGCCGCGATGCCGATGCCCTGGCCTATTTCCGCGACGGCACCGATTTCCGCAATCTGCTGCTGGCCGAACAGCCCAACGAGGATTTCGGCCATACCATGGTCCGCCAGATGCTGTTCGATGCCTGGCATGTCGAACTGCTGGGCGGGCTCGAACGCTCGGCCGATGCGGGCATCGCCGCCGTCGCCGCCAAGGCGCGGCGCGAGGCCGAATACCACTGGCGCCGTTCGAGCGATTGGGTGGTGCGGCTGGGCGACGGCACCGAGCAAAGTCATGCCCGCGTCGCCGAGTCGCTGGTCCGGCTGTGGCCCTTCACCGGCGAGATGTTCGCGCGCGATGCGGTGGTCGCCGAGTTGGTGACCGAGGGCATTGCCCCCGAGCCGGCGCCCTTGCTCCAAGCCTGGAATCGGCGGGTGGACGCGATCCTGACCGAAGCGACGCTGACCCGACCGGCCGATGGCTGGATGCAGTCGGGCGGGCTGGAGGGACGGCACGGCGAGGCGCTGGGCCATCTTCTGGCCGAGATGCAAAGCCTCGCCCGCCAGCATCCGGGCGCGAAATGGTGAGCGCGATGTCCGCGGACAGGCTGGCACGGGCGCGGCGCGCGCTGGAACGGGTGCGCGATCCCGAATTGCCGGCGCTGTCGATCGCCGAGATCGGCATCCTGCGCGAGGTGCGGCTGGAGGGCGAGACGCTGGTGGTGGCGGTGACGCCGACCTATTCCGGCTGTCCGGCGATGGGCTTGATCGTCGCCGAGATCCGCCGCGTGCTGCGCGATGCCGGCATCGGCGAGGCCCGGATCGATACCCGCCTGGCCCCGGCGTGGAGCACGGATTGGATCGACGCCGCGGCCCGCGCCAAGCTGGCGGCGGCCGGCATCGCCCCGCCCGAACGCGACCGGCCGGTATCCTGTCCGCGCTGCGGCGCGGGCGCGGTCGAAACCCTGAGCGAGTTCGGCGCCACCGCGTGCAAGGCGCTGATGCGCTGCACTGCCTGCCGCGAGCCGTTCGAGCGCTTCAAATGCCACTGACATGGCCGCCTTCCATCGCCTGATCGTGGCCGATGTCCGGCGCGAGACCGCCGACGCGGTCTCGGTCGGATTCGCCGTGCCGCCGGAGCTGGCCGCGGCCTATCGCTTCCAGCCCGGCCAGCATCTGACGCTGAAATGCGTCATCGACGGAGTCGAGCAGCGGCGTTCCTATTCGATCTGTTCGGGGATCGACGAGGGGCATTTGCGCATCGCCGTCAAGCGCCAGCCCGGCGGCAAGGTCTCGGGCTGGATCAACCGCGACCTGCGCGCGGGCGACGCGATCGAGGTGATGACCCCGACCGGCCGCTTTACCCTGCCGCTCGATGCCGAGGCCGCGCGCAATTATGTCGCCTTGGCCGCGGGCTCGGGCATCACGCCGGTGATCGGACTCCTCAAAAGCGTGCTCGGCCGCGAAGCCAAAAGCCGCTTTCTGCTGGTCTACGGCAACCGTAGCGCGGCCTCGATCCTGTTCCGCGAGGAACTCGAAGATCTCAAGAACCGCCACATGACTCGGCTGACGCTGCTGCATGTGCTGTCGGCCGAGGATCAGGATTCGCCCCTGCTGACCGGTCGGATCGAGCCCGGAACGCTGCTGGCGATGCAGGGCCGGCTTTACGATCCGGCCGCGGTCGAGCGCTTTCTGCTGTGCGGGCCGCGGCCGATGATCGAGACCCTGGCCGAGGCGCTGGCGACGCAAGGCGTCGAGCGGCGGCGCATCCTGTCCGAGCATTTCGTCACCCCGGGCGAGGAAGGCGCACTGCCGGTGCCGCGGCCGACGCTGCCCGAGGCCGCCCGGCGCCATGGCCTCGCCCGCATCGTCATCGTCAAGGACGGGCGGCGCTCCGAATTCGCCATGGGCTTCGAGGGCGAATCGATCGTCGACGCCGCCCGCCGCCACGGCCACGAACTGCCGTTTTCGTGCAAGAGCGGGGTGTGCTCGACCTGCCGCTGCAAGAAGCGCGCGGGCGAGGTGAGCATGGCGCGCAACTACGCGCTGGAACCCTGGGAGCTGGAGGCCGGCTTCGTCCTGGCCTGCCAAAGTCGGCCGGCGAGCGAACTGGTCGAACTGGATTTCGACACGGCGTGAAGGAATCGAGCGAGATGGACCGCAGGACGCACCAGGACGGGGCGGAGCCCGACGCGGCGCCGCTGGCGCCGCCGTTGGAAGTAGCACGCTGGTTCAACGTCACGACGCCGCCGACCCAGGCCGATCTGGTCGGGCGGGTGGTGGCGCTGCATGTCTTCCAGCTGCTGTGTCCGGGCTGCGTGTTCCACGGCCTGCCCCAAGCCCAGCGTCTGGCAAGGATCTTTCCCAGCGACGCGCTGCAGGTGATCGGGCTGCACAGCGTGTTCGAACATCACGACGCCATGACCGACGTCGTGTTGGAGGCCTTTCTGCACGAGAACCGGATTTCCTTCCCGGTCGCGGTCGACCGGCCGGACGGCAAGGGCGGGTTGCCGGCGACCATGCGACGCTGGGGCTTTCGCGGCACGCCGACCCTGGTGCTGATCGATCGCCAAGGCCGCATCCGCCATCACGGCTTCGGCCAGGAGGACGATCTGGCGGTCGGCGCCGCGATCGGCGCGCTGTTGGCCGAGGGCCCGTGATAAGTTCGCGGCCATGCGTGCCGGTCTGGCTTGGGATGAACGCTTTTTGCGCCACGATTCGGGCGACCTGGCGCTGACCTTCCCGCCGGCGGCGCGGATGCAGCCGCACCCCAACCAGGAATCGCCCGAAGGCAAGGCCCGCATCGTCGCGCTGTTGGCCGAGGCCGGTCTTCTGCCGCGTCTCGCGCGCATCGCCCCGCGACCGGCCACGCGCGAGGAACTGCTATGGGTCCATACGCCCGCGCATCTGGCGCGGATCGAACAGGCCAGCCGCGCCGGCGGGGCGCTGATCGCGCCCAGGATGTGGGCCGGGCCCGACACTTGGGACATGGCCTGCTTGGCCGCCGGCACGGCGGTGGCCTGCGTCGAAGCCGTGCTGGCCGGCACGGTCGAGGCGGCTTACGCGCTGGTGCGCCCGCCCGGCCATCATGCCGAGGCCGAGCTGGCGACCGGGCTGTGCTTCCTCGCCAACGCCGCCATCGCCGGCAAGGCGGCGCTGGAACGCCACGGCCTCGCCCGCATCGCCTATGTCGATTGGGATGCCCATCACGGCAACGGCACCCAAGCCGCGTTCTGGACCGATCCGCGGGCGCTGACCATTTCGCTGCACCAGGACGGTTTCGGCTCCTCGACCGGCGGTCTCGACCAGATAGGCGAGGGCGCCGGTCGCGGCTTCAACCTCAACATCCCGCTGCCGCCGGGATCGGGTCATGGCGCCTATCTGGCAGCGTTCGAGCGCATCGTTGTCCCGGCGCTGGAGCGCTTCCGGCCCGAGCTGATCCTGCTGCCTTGCGGTTTCGATGCCGGCCATCACGATCCGCTGGCGCGGATGATGCTGACCAGCGAGTCCTTTCGCGCGTTGACGCGGATGGTGATGGAAGTAGCTCAGCGCCACTGCCGCGGCCGCATGGTGCTGGTGCACGAAGGCGGCTATGCCGCCTGGTCGATGCCCTATCTGGCGCTGGCGGTGTTCGAGACCCTGCTGGGCGAAAAGACCCAGGTTGCCGATCCCTATCTGCCGGTGTGGCGCGATCTGCCGGGCCAGGACTTGCAGCCGCACCAGGACCAGGCCATCGCCCGCGCCGCCGCGGTGGCGCGCGATTTGGGGCGGATTTGATGGCGGCCAGGGTGCGCGCGGTCGCGGGCGATGAGGCGCGGGCGCTGGTTCCGGAACTAGCCGAGATACTGATCGATTGCGTCGCCGGCGGCGCTTCGGTCAGCTTCATGGCGCCGCTCGGTCGAGACAAGGCCGAGGCCTTTTGGCGCGGCGTGGCTGAGGACGTGGCGCGGGGCGGGCGCATCCTGGTCGTGGCCGAGCAGGACGGGCGCGCGGTCGGCACGGTGCAAGTGATCCTGGCCCAGCCCGAGAACCAGCCGCACCGCGCCGACATCGCCAAGATGCTGGTGCATCGCCGGGCGCGGCGCGGCGGCATCGGCGCCGCGCTGATGGCAGCGGCCGAGCGCGCGGCGCGCGCCGCCGGCAAGACC